>Ga0308414_1000672_pt1 | contig 22080 bp, 19 predicted proteins | sample HotsprSampleOS50_FD_205667 | JGI IMG/M metagenome (GOLD analysis project Ga0308414, IMG submission 205667) | Hot spring phototrophic mat microbial communities from Octopus Spring, Yellowstone National Park, Wyoming, United States - 20090730_OS50 ...
TTTAAGGTTATCATATACCTCTTTCTCCAAACTATCTGGGTATGTTTTATTATTCTTGTAATAATAATCACAGACTTCTGTTGATATTGTAAACCCTGGTGGAACAGGTAAACCAATGTTTATCATTTCTGCAAGTCCAGCCCCTTTACCACCTAAAATATGTTTCATATCTTTAGAGCCATCAGCTCTACCACCACCAAAAAAATATACAAATTTCTTAGACATCTTGTAACCCTCTTCTTTTTTTTTAGCACTATTTACAAAAAACAAAAAACAAAAATATATAATTAATTAAAAATTAATATCAAGAAGTGTTAAATCATTAACAATTTAAACAATATATGATAATTAATTTTTCAAAAAACATGTTTTATATCCAGAAATTTCCTTTATATTTGTTGTTGACATGCCAGACGATAAAGACTTGAAAAATTAGTTTTTATCACCAAAAATTTATAATTAGTTTTTTGCTCTTTTCTTTTGTAGATTCAAAATTCTTTTGTAGATTCAAAATAAAATAAGATCAAGAAATTTAGATATTTATATTTATTCAAAGTCTATAAAACTATAAGGTTTTTTGAAAAAACTAAATTTTTTTACAAATTTTTTCTAAAATTTTTATAAAACCTATCTCTAAAAGACCATTTTTTAGTTCTCAAGACTTAAATTCATTAGTAGTAGTCAAGCTTATTCAAAAATCTCTTATTTTTTCTCCAATTTTCCTCTACTTTTACAAATAATTCCAGATACACCTTTTTATCAAGAAACTCTTCTATTCTTTTTCTTGCTTCTGTCCCTATCTTTTTTATCATACAACCTTTCTTCCCAATAACTATCTTTTTTTGACTCTCTCTTTCAACATAAATTACAGCATTTATTGATGTTATATTATCTTTTTCTTGCATCTCTTCTACATCTACAAAAACTTGATGTGGTATCTCATCCTTTAAGTTATTTATTATTGCCTCTCTTATATACTCGGATACAAAAAACCTAACTGTCCTATCAGAAACATAATCTTCTGGATAATACTCTACATCATCAGGTAACATCGAAACTATTTTATCAAGCAATAAGTCCAAATTATAACCTGTTAAAGCAGAAACATGTAATATATCAAAACCCAAACTCTTCTCTTTTTCACTTAGCTCTTTAATTTTGAGATCACTCTTATTAATAACTATAATAGTCTTGTTTTTATCCAATTTTGATAAAATATCAGAATAATCAAGTATAGACTCATCAGGAGTAATTAAAACAATAAAAATATCTGAATCATCCAAAGCCTCTTGAATATAAAAAATAAGCCTTTCATCTAAAACATGTTTTGGTTTATCTATTATCCCAGGTGTGTCCTTAAATATTATCTGAAAACCTTTCTCTTTATCAGTAAGTATACAGTTTATAGAGTTCCTGGTGGTTTGAGGTAAAGGTGAAACAATAGAAATATTTTCTTTAACCAACCTGTTTACAAGTGAAGATTTGCCTGCATTTGGCTTTCCTATTATTGAAACAAAACCAGACTTCATTTTTCCTACCTTAATTTATCAAAATTGTTAATTTATAAATGTTTGATTATAAAATTTATATTTTCAAAGTTAAGTACTTACTTATTTTTAATTAAATTTTATACTTAAAATTTTCTTTAAAAAATTTTTTAAAAAACTAATAGATCAAAAAATGTGAGGACTAATGAATACAAAAATTTTTCATTTTTTCTTTAGTATCTTAGTAATAATAAGCCTAAATGTCTATCCTGATATCTTAAAGATAGGTGAGATAAAACCTGGCATGAAGGGATATATAATAACGGCTGATAGAGACAATAAAAAAAATAGATTCGAGTTTGAAGTAATAGATGTGATAAAAAAAGCATCCATAAATAGAGATATAGTGCTGGTAAGATTTTACGGTGAATATATAGAGAAAAAAGGTATAGCTCAGGGTATGAGTGGAAGTCCAGCGTATATTGATGATAAACTGATAGGTGCATTAGCCTATACTTGGGGATACTTAAAAGAGCCAATAGGTGGAATCCAGCCTATTGAACAGATGTTACCTGTTATTGATAATAAATCTTTTGCTTATAACGACTATCAAAAACAAAAGTTTATTTCATTAGATAAAGAGATAGCAGAAAAAATAGGGCTTGAATATATTTACAATAATACTGTTTACTCAAAGACAGACATAATACCAATTTCTACTCCTCTTGTAGTCTCAGGTTTATCAAACGAGTTCATAAAGTTTTTAAAAGAAAAATTAGATAAAACTTATTTTAATATAATAGAGGGTGGGGGAGGAGAAAAAAAATATAATGATAAAGAACTTTCCCCTGGTGATGCTGTTGCTATTCCTCTTGTAACAGGTGATGCCAACGTCGCAGCCATTGGAACAGTAACATACAGAAAAGAAAACAAGGTTTTAATATTTGGACATCCTTTTTTAGGTAGGGGCAATACAAATCTCCCAATGGCGAAAGCTTTTGTACACTATATAATGCCAACACTTACAGTATCTTGGAAATTTTCTTCTGCAGGAGATATAATCGGAAGTGTATATAATGACCAGGAGACAGCAGTAGCAGGTTATATAGGTGAATCACCTTCTATGATACCCATAAGACTTGAAATAGAAAAAGAAAATGAAAAGTTCTCATACAGTTATAAAATGGCTAAAGATCCATTGTTTTTTCCAACTTTATTATCAGGTATAATAATGTCAAGTTTCTATAATATAGACCCACAAAAATCAGAGGGTTCCATAGTCTTAAACATAAATGTAAAGATAAAAAACTCTGACACTAATGAAGAAAAATCTTTTTCATTGAAAGACTTTTTCGTTGGTTTTAACTCTGATACTATATATCAAACAACAATAAGACTAATATACCCTTTGCAGTACATAGTATATAACTGGTTTGGACCCTGGGAAATAGAATCTATAGACATAAAAATAAATAAAATACCAAATTATAAGGTAGGATATATAGAAAAAGCAACATTAATAGAAAAGTTTGAGTTTAAGCCAGGAGAGACAGCAAAAATTAAACTGTATATAAGAAAGTATAAAGACTCATATCAAGAAAAAATAGTAGAGTTTAAAATACCAGCAAATATAAATACACCTACAATACTAGATATAAATATAAGTAGTTCTAAAATAGAAAATATAACTTACATGCAACAATATACACCTGTTTTTATACCAAGAAACATTGATCAATTGCTCTCAATATTCTCAATGGAATCAAGTTTTAGTGATATAGCCTTATGGATAGATATACCACATACAAGTCTAATACTAGATGGGCAATTCTTGCCAAATATGCCTCTATCTAAAATCTATTATTATGGATATAGACAGGCTGGAAATTATTTTTCTTTCACAAAAAGAGAAAAAATACTAATCAATACAGACTATTTTGTAACAGGTTATTTAAGAGTACCAACAAAAATAGTTCCAAGATAAGGAGATTTTATGAAAAAAATTTATACCAAAACTTTACTTCTAATTTTAATAACTTCGGTATCACTTGCAATTTCTGTAAACAATATGAGAATAGACAAAACCTATTTTAAACTTGTTAATGGAAAAAATATTTCCATTAACAAAACAGGTCAACTAACACTATCGCCAGAAATACAGACTATAATCAATACAGAGTCATTAATAGTGTTTGATATAAAAAAAATAGATGATTTTTTATATGTAGCAACAGGTAATAAATCAGGAATATATAGGGTAAACTTGTCTAATAATAAAAATATAAAACAGATATACAAAAGTGATGAAATAGCCGTTAGTGTACTAGAATATGATGGTAAAGACAGACTTTTCTTTGTAGAATCAAATACAGTTTATTATTATGACATAAAAAAAGACAAAATAGAAAAGTTTGTTTCACTAGGACAAGAAGAAACAAAATATATTTGGGGAATGCTATATATAAATGGCAAGATATATATTGCAACTGGAGAAACACCTAAAATACTAGTCATAGACGAAAAAGGAAATATTAATAAAATATTTGAGAATAAGAATGAAAACCATTTTCTTGCAATAGCATACAATAAATCAGAGAATGCAATATACTTTAGCAGTGAAGGGCAAGGTATACTATACAGATTAAGTCTCAAAGATAATAAGATAGAAGCACTATATGACACATATGAAGATGAGATAAGCAGTATATACATAGATGAAAACACTGTCTATTTCTGTACATCAAGCCAGATAAGAAAAAAAGTTGGTGAAGACTTTGACTATACTGACAATTTTAAAAAACAAGAAAAACCAAAGGAAGGCCAAGACAAAGAATCAGCAAAGCAGCCAAAACTAAAAAATTCTGTTTACAAATATGAAAAAAATAAGGTTTCAAAAATATTCACCATAGATGATGTTGTTTTTTACACACTCACAAAAATAGACAGCATTATACTTGTAGGTGCTTCAAACGGTTCATTATACGCATACAATTTAAAAAACAACTGGCTTTCAGTTCACTCAAAAATACAAGATGAACAAGTTTTAAAAATAATCAAAGAGAAAGACAGTGTATATGTAGCAAGCGGTAATATAGGTAAAGTTTACAAGATAGGCTTGTCTTATTCAAATACTGGGGAAATAATTTCAAACATTGTTGACTTAGGTTCAGTCTCTAAGTTAGGAAAAACAACAATAAAGGCAGATACACCAAAAGACACGAACACTATGATATACATAAGAGGTGGAAACTCAGAAGATATTGATAACAGTTGGTCAGACTGGAAAGGACCTTATACATATAAAGATGAAATAAATATTGGAATAGATAAAGCAAGATATCTACAATATAAAATTATACTTAACACAAAAAATCTTGAAAAGACACCTACAGTAGATTACATATTACAGGTTTTCTCTCCTCAAAACAGAGCACCATCTATATCCTACTTTAATATAAAACAGATGAAAGATAAGAATCAGAAATCTCAAAAAAATGAAACTACTTTAGAATGGAATGCTTATGACGCAGATGGAGACTTTTTAGAATATAAAATATTCTTTAAAAAGGAGGGGGAAGAGGTTTGGCTACCATTAGTAGAAAATTTATATAATACAAATTCTTTTTCATTTGACTCCACATTATTACCAGATGGTTACTATAATTTTAAACTAACTGTGTCAGATTCTTTAACAAACATCCCAGAAGAAGCAGAAATATCAGAAGAAATAACTCCTCTTTTCCTTATAGATAATAATCCACCATCAATAAATATAACTTCATCAAAAGAAACAGAGTCACAGATAATCATAGAAGGGATTATAGAAGACGATGCAAGTATTATCACAAAAGCGTTTTACTCAATAAATGCTAAAGAATGGGTATTTTTCACACCAAAGGATAATATCTTTGACTCAAAAAAGGAATATTTTACAATAATACTGCCTAAAAAAGAACTTAAAAAAAATAAAGAAACAAATATTATATTTATAAGAGCCATTGATGAAAAAGAAAACCCAAAAACTATAGAATATAAAATAAAATTTTAATAAAAAATTTAGTATAGATAATTAATATAATTAGGATAATTAAATTGAAATAATAAAAGAGGGGAAGTTTTTGAGTAAAGAAAAGAGAGAAATGCTAAAATACTCAGACCTTGTTTATTCTTATGAAGGTATAGCAACAGGTAAAGCAGTAAAAATATTAAGGAATATTAATGAAAATGATATAAATACAAAAAAAATAGATGCTAAGGATATAAAAAATGAGATAAATAGGTTAAGAGATGCAGTATTCAAACTAAAAGAAAGAGAAGAAAAGTTTATAAAACTAAGAGAGACTGAAATTGATAAAGATATAAAAAGTATAGGAGAGGCATATATACTCCTTATCTCTGAGATTGAATACAAAACAATAGAAAAAATAAATAAAGACAGCATAAATGCTGAATATGCTGTTTTGGAGATAATAAATGAGATAAAAAACAAGTTCTGGAGTATACAAGATGATTATCTAAGAGAAAGGATTCATGACCTTGACATAATAAAAAATCAAATAATAACTAAACTTGTCGGTATACAGACATTAACAATAGAGCAAATACTCAATTCAATAGGTAATAAAGAAGAAATAATAATAGTGGCTGATGAAATAATGCCAAGTGACTTTTCCCTTCTTAAACAGGAAAAAAGAATTACTGGAATAATACTTGCTAAAGGTGGAAAAACTTCACATATGGCAATAATGGCCAAAAATCTAAAGCTACCAACAATATTGGGTGCTGCTCATATAATAAACAATATAAAACCAGAAGACTATTTAATAATAGATACGTATGAAAAAGTTCTTATTATAAACCCCACAAAAGAAATATTAAAAGAATATAATTCAAAAAAGATATATAAAGAGAAAGAATACAACAAAATAATAAGTGACATAAAGAATGCTCCTATAACAAAAGACAATGTCAGAATAAAAGTTATGGCAAACATAGAAATTGAAAGTGATCTTGAAAAAGTCGTTGAGTTTAAGGCAGATGGAGTAGGGCTATACAGGACAGAATTCATTTTTATAAATGAGGAGAATATTAAAATACCTCTAAGTCTTTTATCTGATGAAGAAAAACAATTTAAAATATATAAGTCACTGGTAGAAAAAGTTGGAGATATACTCCCAATAATAATAAGGACATTTGACTTTGAGAAGGGGCAAATATTAGAAGAGTCACAAGAAAAAAATCCTGTATTAGGTATGAGATCAATAAGATATTGTATAAAAAACCTTGATATTTTTAGACATCAATTAAGAGCAATACTAAGAGCAAGTCATTATGGTTATATAAAAATACTTTTCCCTATGATAACAAGCAATGAAGAATTACAGGCAATAAAAACTTATCTAGAGTACATAAAAAGAGAACTTGAGAGTATAGATGAATATTTTGATGAAAAAATAGAGATAGGGGTAATGTTAGAAGTACCAGCTCTAGGTTTTATAATCGATATTATAAAAGAAGAAGTAGACTTTATAGCAATAGGGACTAATGACCTTTTACAATACTTTTTGGCTGTTGACAGAAGTAACTTAGAATTAAATGAACTTTATAACCCTTATTCAATATCATTTTTAAGATTTTTATCTTTCATAAGTTCCCAGATAAAGGATAAGGAAGTATATATATGTGGTGAAATCACTTCTGACCCATTTTTTGTTATATTTTATCTAGGCCTTGGTTTTAGAAGTTTTTCAGTTCCATTGTATGATATACCAAAAGTTAAACACATAATAAAAAACATAAGCATAAAAGACTGTGAAGAGTTTGCAAAAAATGTATTAACTTTAAAAGAGTCTTATAATATATACCAAGAGTTTGAAACATTTTACAAAAAAAACTTCAAAGAAAAATTAGAATAAAACATGCTAAAAAAAATTAATATAAATGAATTAGAAAAAGGAATGGTACTAGCCGAAGACTTTTATAGCCATGACTTAAAAGTCTTAATATCTAAAGGAAAAGAACTTGATGCTCATTTAGTAAAATATATTAAGGAAAAGTCAAACAAAGCCTATATTGTAATATATATAGAAGATAAAGAAGGTCCAATCTTAAATAATAATAAGACAGAGATAAAAGAAGAAAAAGAAATACATATAGACACTATTGTATCCATTTTCAAAGACAATGAAATGTATCAGAAAGCATTAGAAAACTATAATAAAATAAAAAAAGGTATAAAAGAAGCATTTGATTTCCTTGAAACCAATAATGAAGTAAATGATGAAAAGTTCATATCAACAGCAAAATATGTTATCGAAAACCTCTCAGAATTAGAAATACATCATATCCCAGAGTTTTTATACATTATTGAATTAGAAAAATGGCATCCCGACACTTTTAACCACTCCATAGATGTTGCATTCTTCTCTCTATACATAGCCTCACAACTAACAAACGATAAAGAAGAACTTATGTCTATATTCTTAGGTGGACTACTACACGATATTGGCAAATATATAAGGTATAAAGAAGGAGATAAAAGATTTTACGAAATAATAACAAAAAATACTTATCTTACAGAAGAAGAGTATGACATATTGAAAAAACATGTTGATGTAGAAAACTTTTTTGAAAATAAGTTCTCATTCTTTTCCAAAAAACAAAGAGAAAACATAATATATGGTGCATTAGACCATCATGAAAAGCTCGATGGCTCAGGATATATAAAAGGAAAAAAAGGACACCAAATAAGCTTATCTGGAAGAATAGTAGCAGTCGCTGACATATACGATGCTCTTATAAGAAAAAGAGAGTATAAGTCAATGATAAAGCCAGACCTTGCAATGAAACATCTATTAGAGTTAGGAGAAAAAGGAAAATTAGACAAAAACCTAGTAAATACATTTAAAAAATTAATGGGACGTTACCCTACCGGGGCAGTGATTTCAACAAATAAAGGTTTTGCTGTAGTAACAAAACAAACTAACAATCCTGATAGACCTGTAATACTATTAATAGACTATCATGAATTAGGTGAAATAGACCTTTCTAAAGATAACAATATAATAATAAACGAAGAAAGTACTGAGAACTCAAATTTAAAAATAAATATCTAAAAAATTGCCTTTTCTCTTATAAAAGAAAAAGTTTGTCTTCTTTTTTATTTCTTCCAAGTGCTTCTCAATTGGACTTTCTCTATTTTCCAAAGACTTTTTAAGATACTCTGAATATTTTTCTCTCATCTCTGATAAAAGTCCTTTATTTTTATCATCAAGGTTAAAATAAGTTTTTAATCCTGTAATCATCCTAGTCTCTTACAAAATTCTTAATAATATAATAATAAATAAATAAAAAAATCACAACATATTCAAGTTGATTATACCCTTAGAAATATCAATTACAGCAAACCTATTATCCTTAAAAGGCCCAGGATTAATCAATTTTGTTTTGCCTATCAAGTCTTGCCCTATACCCTCATGTATATGACCAGTAAGGCAAAAATCAGGTGAATATTTTTCAATAAACTCTCTTACCTTTTTTGATCCAACGTGCTTATCTATAGCCTTATCACAAGTTGTTCCAAAAGGTGGGTTATGACATATCATTACTTTTATCTTTGCTTTCTCAATTGAGTTATAGCCATTAACAAGACAATCATAAATTTCATTTGAATCTTTCTCATTAGGTGTATCAAAAGGTGTCTTCTCAGACCCTCCACAACCAAAAAATCCAATATCACCTATTTGCACACCACTACATTCTATAGAGACACTATACTTATTAAGTACTTCCAACCCCTCTCTTTTATCCATATTACCGATTATAGATAAAATTTTACCATCAAAATTTTTTTTAAACTCTTTAACAATAGCCTCTATCTCCTGTTTTCCACCCCTTAGAGTAAAATCACCACCGATCAATAAAATATCTATATCACCAAGAGGCAATTTTTCTATAGATGTAATATTATTATGAATGTCTGTCAAAAATAAAACTCTCATTTTTTACCCTCTTTATCATAATTTTTTCTGCTATATAATTCTTAGTTTCCATGACAATATAAACAAAGCCTTTATAGATAAACTCATCACCTTTCATAGGTATTCTATTAAGATAATAGGAAATAAAACCAGAAATAGTGTTAAATCCATCTTTTTCTATATCAAGTCCATATTTTTTATTAAGATAATCTATATCTTTATTCCCTAAAACAATAAGACTATTATCAGGTAACTCTTGGACATCATCAAAAAATGTGTTCTCATCTTTGACATCACCAAAGATCTTTTTAATTATATCATTTTTTATAACAATACCTGAAATTGCTCCATACTCATCGACCACAATGCCCAAAGTCTTTTCTGCCTCCTGTAACTCAAATAAAGTTTTATCAAGTGTCTTTGTCTCTGGAAACACCAAAGTTTTTCTAAAAAAATCAGAAACTTTAGCATTATTTTCAGAAAAGATAATATCTTTAGAAGTAACATACCCTACCAAGTTACTAGGAAAGTCTTTATAGACAGGAATTTTATCAAAATAATTGTTTTTTAATTTTTCTTTAATAACTCCTATATTCTCATCAAGACTTATTGAAAAAACTCTATTTATAGGTATAATAATATCTTTTATTCTGATTTTAGAAAGATCTAATGCATTTTTGATCAGTTTCTCCCTTTCCTCTCCCTCTTTTATCTCATAATCTTTACCGCTAGAAAGTACATACTCTATTTCTCTTCTAGATATATAAGAAACTTGATTCTTTTTACCGAAAAAGTTCAATAAGCTAAGAACAAGAGTAAAAGGATAAAATATTCTCGTAAAAAAATAAAAAACCTTAGAGAAAACTTTTATAAAAAAGTCAGAGTTTTTTAGTGCCATAGACTTGGGAATTATCTCTCCAAAAAGAAGAAAAACTATTGTTAAAACAATACTTGAGATTATAACTGAGTCTTTGAAACTGAACCAATTATTAAGATATGTTGTCATTAATATTGAACAAGATACAACAGAAAGATTTATACCTACTAAGGTCGTATTTACAAGCATATTTAGATTAGAATATAATCTTAATATAATTTTATCTCTTTTATAGTACTTTGAGTGAACATGAATAGGATTACTAGTTATAAAAGAGGTCTCCACTATAGAAAAAAAACTGGCTAAAAATATAAAAAAAATTATGAGAAATATCATGACCCAACCTTTTTTATACTAATTTTCTTTATCCTATTGTTTTCTATCTCTTCCACTCTCCAGATATAGTTACAAAAAATAAAACTATCCCCTCTCTCTGGTATTTTTTGAAGTCTGTTTGTGACAAAATATGAAACAGTTTCCTCTTCATCATTCCAGACTTCATTGACCCCGAGAATTGATTTTACTTCACCTAATGATAAATTAGCGTCTTTTAACAAGAGTTTCCCTGATTTTATTTCATATATTTTTTCTTCACTACCAAATGAAGAAATCTTATCAAGCATACGATTTAAGGTTATAATACCCAATGTGCCTCCAAACTCATCTATCACAATACCAAAACTCACCCTGTTCTTTTTAATTATACTTAAAGCCTCAATACAATTTTTCGTGTTAGGTATATAAACTGGTTCTCTTATTATATCTTTATGATCAACAAGTTTATCATCTTTTTCTATTTTAATAATATCTCTTATATGAACAAAACCCAAGATTGTATCTATGTTTTTTTCACATACAAGGATTTTACCAAATCTATTTTTCCCCATTATCTCAATTATTTCTTTAACAGAATTATCCAAAGTAACATATATTATTTCTTTTCTCTGTATTATCAGATTTTTTACATCCATATGAGAAAAGTTTATAACCCTTTCTATAAGTCCTGTCTCTTTATAACTTAATATACCCACATCATGGCTAAACTTCAATATTGCTATAAGCTCGTGTTTATTTGTCTCTTTATCCTTAATACTTTTAGTAAAAAACTCTGCAATCTTTTTTAATAAATAAGAAACAGGATAAAAAAATACCCTCAAAAGATACAAAAAAACAGAACTGAATCTAACCATAGCTCTAGGAAAAGTAAGACCAATACTTTTAGGTAAAGACTCACCAAAGACCAAGAGCAATACAGTTGATACAATTATTGAAATGAAGGTCTGCCAGTCTTCACTAAAATTAGACAAGAACTTATGAACTATAAACTCCTCAGATAAACTTGAAAAAACAATATTAACCACAGTATTCGATAAGACTATTGTGTTTAAAAGCAACATACTGTCTGATATAAGACTCCTACTTAAACCTTTAAAATTATAATTCCTTGACCTTAGAATAAAGAAAGAAGACTCGGAAGCTGAGAAAAAAGCGGAAAAAGAAAGTAAAACAACCAGAAAAGGTTCCATATCTATTCCAAATAAGATATTATTTTATCTTTTATTTCTTTTATTGTCTTATCTATCTTGTCAATAAAAAAATTATAAAAGATTATTGCAGGAATAGCAATGACAAGGCCCATAGCAGTTGTAATAAGAGCATTTGATATGCCTTTTAAAAGAAGGTCATTATCTATTGTCAATATACCTTTTGTAGACTCTATCATACCTAATACAGTGCCCAAAAGTCCTAACAAGGGAGAAACAGAAGAAATTGTACCTAGGGTAGCTAAGTATTTTTCTATCTGATTTCTCTTTGTATCCAATTTCTCTTCTAATATTTTAAAAATATCTGTTTTAGACATTTTTTGGTTCAGGTTTTTATATATTTCAAGCATTTCAACTAAAAAAACCTTTTTTTGTTTAGGCCAAACACTTTGGAAAAAATATAATTTATACAAAACTATTGCTGTTGTTAACAAGAGGTTGAATATAAGGATAAGCCCCAATATACCTGTGGTTGACAATATATAATTTAACACTACATTACCTTTTCATAAGCTTCTATAAGTGTTTTAAAAAGTTTAAGATTAAACTTTTTGATAGTTATTTCAGAAATACTGTACAAGTTAGGGTCTTCTATTGCTATCATTTTTTCCTTAAACTTAAGTAAAGATATGTATTCTATAATGTTCTTAACTGAATAAACATCTACATCTGTAATATCATGGAAAAAGAATATTATAGTTTTTTTAACATCTAAATTATTAGTAACCCTTTGAAGGTTTGAATAAGTTCTATCGTTAATAATACCAGTAACTGAGACTATATATGTTTTTTCAGTAACTTCTATTAATACATTGTCTTCTTTATTTACTGCCTCTTTTTTTATGTCTAAATATTTTTGTAGCTTATTTAAAATAAGGTCAAGCTTTATAGGCTTAATGATATAGTCATTAGCACCATAAGCTATTGCTTTTTTAACATTTTCTAAGTTGTTAAGAGCAGACATTATAACAATAGGTGTCTTTGATGTATCATCTTCAAAGTCTCTTATCTTTGCACAGACCTCATACCCATCCATTCTTGGCATCATTATATCAAGCAATACAACATCAGGTTTAAACTCTCTTATTCTTTTAAGAGCAAAATATCCATTGTCTACAGTCTCTACATTAATACCTTTCATCTCAAAAAAGTTTTTTAATAAAGAGCATATACTAGGGTCATCATCGACAATCAAAATCTTATTTTTCATAATAATTATTTACTCCTAAGGTTATCAACAAACCTTGTTGTATGTGTCCCTTCAATAAAAACAGGGTGGTCCATAACTATTAAGTGAAAAGGAATAGTAGTTTTAATGCCCTCTATAATAAACTCTGATAAAGATCTCTTCATCCTCTTTATAGCCTCTTCTCTTGTTGGAGCCCAGACTATTAACTTTGCAAGCATAGAGTCATAGAAAGAAGGTAAAGTATAGCCACTATATATATGAGTATCTACCCTCACCCCAAAACCACCAGGTAAAAACAGAGTTTCAATCTTACCAGGGTTTGGTAAAAAGTCTTTGTCAGGGTCTTCAGCATTTATTCTACACTCTATAGCATGCCCATTTATTTTTATATCTTCTTGTTTTAAAGAAAGTTTTTCTCCCATTGCAGCAAGAATTTGATTCTTAACAAGGTCTACCCTTGTTATTTCTTCAGAAATAGGATGTTCAACCTGTATTCTAGTATTCATTTCAATAAAAAAGAACTCTTTTGTGTCTTGGTCATAAATAAACTCTAAAGTACCCGCCCCAACATAACCTATGTTCTTTATTCCTTTTATTGCTGCATCAGTCAACTTTTTTCTACTATCATCATTAAGTGCTGGAGAAATTGCCTCTTCTATTAGTTTCTGATGTCTCCTCTGAATAGAACACTCTCTTTCAAAGAGATGAAAAGCCTGCCCATGAGAGTCTCCCAATACTTGCACTTCAATATGTTTAGGATTTCTTATAAACTTTTCCATATATACATCTGGATTACCAAAAGCCTGTTTAGCTTCCTGTCTTGCTTGGTTATAATTAGTTATCAATTCTTTCTCATTTTCACATATTCTCATACCTCTACCACCGCCACCTGCTGTTGCTTTTATAAGCACTGGATAACCGATCCTATTTGCAGCTTCTATAGCATCTTTTTCTGTTTCAAGTATACCAGATCCAGGGACAATTGGTACTCCCGCTTTTTCCATAGTAGTTCTTGCTGTAGCTTTATCACCCATAGTATCTATAACTTCTTTAGAAGGGCCAATAAACACTATATTATGAAACTTACATATCTGACTAAAATTAGCATTTTCAGATAAAAAACCATAACCTGGATATATAGCATCTGCTCCTGTAACCTCAGCAGCAGCTATAATCTGTGGTATATTAAGATATGATTCAATAGACTTTGGACCACCTATGCATATCTTTTCATCAGCGAGTTTTACAGGCATAGACTCTTTATCTGCTGTTGAATAGACAATAACTGTTTTAAGTCCTAATTCTTTACAAGCCCTTATTGCCCTTAATGCTATTTCACCTCTATTTGCTATAAGAACCTTTTTAAAAGCCATTATTTACCCTCCGATATCAAAAATAATTTTTGTCCATACTCAACTATATCTTTATCCTTAACATATATCTCTTCTATTACACCATCAACAGGAGAAATAACTTCATGTGATATCCCAACAGACTCTATACTTCCTAATAACTGACCCTTTTTTACTGTCTTCTCTTTCTTTATTTCAGGATTTAACTTAAATAAACCAACATAAAAAGATTGTATTTCAATATTACTTTCTGTTTCTTCTTTACTAGATTTTTTAGTATTAAGCACAATTTTATTCTTCATTTCTGTTTTCTCTATTTCTATATATTTTCTCCATCCCAAGTCAATTCTTATGTAGTTTGCTTTACTTTCCATAAATCTTTTTATTATACTTTGAACAATACTATTCATTTATATTATACCCTCTCAACATATTCTTCAGTTCTTGTGTCAACCTTTACCTTATCCCCAATATTAACAAATAAAGGTGCTTGAATCTCTATTCCAGTCTCAAGCTTGATAGTCTTTGTGGCAGAAGTAACAGTATCTCCTTTAACACCTGGCTCAGTATAAATTACTTCAAGAACAACATGGGAAGGTATATCAACTGTCATAATTTTTTCTCCATGTAACTTTAGAGTTACTTCATCCCCTTCTTTTATATAACTCAAAGTATCACCAAAAACCTCTAATGGAATACTTGTCTGCTCAAAAGTATTAAGGTCCATTATAACAGCATGATCCCCTTCTTTATATAAGAACTGAACTTTTTTATTCTCTAATTCAACATCTTCCAATTTTTCAGCTGCTTTTAAGTTCTTTTCTATAACTTTATAAGTATTTAGGTTTCTTAATTTTGTCCTTACTATTGCTTGTCTCTGACCAACTTTATAGTGCTGATATTCTAATACTTCATAAAGCTCCCCATCTAGTTTTAATATTATACCTTTTTTTAAGTTATTACTATTTATCATTTTTTTCCCTTATATTTTTTTAGTTAAAACAATTAAAATTTATCAAATTAAAATTTATCAAAAATAATATTTCTATTCACAAAAGATTTAAATCTTTTTCTGAAAAAACAAGCCCCTCATAGGTTTTAAACCTAACCTTAGGGTCTTTAAAGCAAGTCCTGTCAAGCCCTGCCTTTAAACACAAAGAAGACAAAAAAACATCTTTGTCAGGTAGTTGTTCCCAAACCTGTGGCAGATAGGTAGCCATGTTCCTGTCTAATGAAATAACAACCCCCAAGCCAGGCTTTATCTCATCTAAGCTTGCATCTTTAGGTTCAGATAAAACTGTTATCTCTATATCAATATCTTTATATTCTTCCTTAGTTAATGGGAAAAATCTTGGATCTTTAAAAGCAGACTCTATAGCCAATTTTTTAACAGACTCCTTTAGTGGCAGGAAACCAAAAATATTCCCTATGCAGCCTCTAAGTTCTCCTTTTTTATGTATAGTCACAAAAACACCTGCAACTATATCCAATTCACTATTTTCAAGGTTATTTATAGTAATACTAGACTTGCCAAAAAGTTTTTCCTCTATTGTTTTTCTTGCCAAATTAAGTAAAGTTATTTTTGTCTCTCTCCTAATATTCATTGGACATCAACTATTTTTAATCTGTGCAAAAATCATTCTACCTGCTGGGGTTTGAAGTATACTTGTTACAACAACATCCACCTCTTGGCCCAAATAATTTTTACCCCCCTCAACAACAACCATAGTACCATCTTGTAAATAACCTACACCCTGAGCTCTTTCTTTACCTTCCTTAATAATAGTTATTCTCAGTTCTTCATTAGCCATTACTATAGGCTTTAAGGCATTTGCAAGTTCATTAACATTAAGAACCTTTATCCCTTCCAGTGAAGCTAGTTTGTTTAAATTATAATCTGTCGTTATTAATGTACCTTGTACCTCTTTAGCTAATTTCATAAGCTTATCATCAACCTCTTTAATCCCAGGATAATCTTTTTCTATTATTTTAACTTTAACACCTTTTACCTTTTTTAGTCTACTCAATTCTGTAAGTCCTTTTCTGCCTCTACTCCTCTTATTAGGGTCTGTTGAATCTGCAACCATTTGAAGCTCATTTAATACAAACTTTGGAATAAGCACAACACCTTCTATAAACCCTGTCTCACAAACATCTATAATTCTACTGTCTATTATAGAAGATGTATCCAGTATTTTAACAGAAGAAGGTATAATATCATCTATTAAATCAGTCTTTTCTTTTTTAATGTCTGGCATTATTATCTCTAGTTTTGAACTACCTTTAAAACCAAGATAAAAACCAGAAATTACAAAAACAAAAGATATCATTAATGGCAAAGTTTTTAAAGATGATAAAGCATAATAGTCAAAAAACTTAACAAGATTAAGCCCAAACCATATTCCAAGACCTGCACCTATAAAACCAATAAAGATTGGATATATAGACTTAGAATCGAAAATAGAATCAATGTTAATTATAAAAAACACAAATAATGTTAACAGTACAGAATAAACAATTTTATATTCTGGGATTATTAGAAAAGATAATAATCCCATCCCCCCCGCAAACAACAGTTTAATTATTAACATAATAAAGCCCCTATCTTTAATTTCAAATAAATATTTATAAAGCTCTTACCAGATATTAAATAATAAAAAGCATATTAATTACATTCTAAAAAATACAAAACAATAGTTAAAATAAAATCTTAATTTAATGTTAAATTTATATAATAAATTCTCAAAAAGAATAATAAATATCAAAAAAAATAAAATAAAATTTTAAATGAAAATTTTAATAAAAAACATTCATATAATAGACACTTTCTCAGGGAAAGAAATAAAAAACTCTGATATATTAATTCAAGATGCTACCATCAAAAAGATTGGACATAAAATAAAAATAAACCTCAAAAAAGAGGATATGATAATTGATGGCAAAGACTGTATATTCACACCTGCTTTTACAGATATACATACTCATCTAAGGGAGCCTGGGTTTGAATACAAAGAAGACATAAGTACTGGAACAATGGCAGCAATCCACGGTGGATTTACAAGGATAACCTCTTTTCCAAATACAAAACCAGTAATAGATAGTATAGAGACACTTGCAATACTTAGAGAAAAGATAAGAGAAAAAGCAAAGATAGAAGTATTACCAATAGCAGCAATAACAAAAAACCAGGAAGGAAAAAAGATAGTAGAAATTGAAAAATTAAAAAAATATGTATATGGTTTCACAGATGATGGGAAAGGTATTCAAGACCCAAAAATTGCAAGGGAAGCAATGATAAGAGCAAGAGAAAACAATGTTTTACTATTACTACACGAAGAAGACACATCTTATGGAGAAGGTGTTGTTAACAATTCAATAGCAGAAAAACTCAAAGTAAAAGGTATAAAACCAGAATCTGAAGAATCAATGATAGCAAGAGACATAATACTGGCTAAAGATACAAAAGCAAGAGTACACATATGCCATGTAAGCACAAAATTATCTGCCAAGTTATTAAAAATTGCAAAAGAAGAAGGTATAAATATTACAGGTGAGGTTACTCCTCATCACCTTTGTTTTGATGATACCACATTCTCTGACTTTGGACCTAACATGAAAATGTCCCCTCCACTTAGAAGAGAGGAAGACAGGCTTTACCTTATAGAAGCATTTAAAGAAGGAATAATAGACTGTATTGCAACAGACCATGCTCCCCATGCAGAATATGAAAAAAAAGATTTAAACACCTCAAGTTTCGGGATTACAGGACTTGAAACTGCTTTTTTAACAATATACAATTTTGTGGTTAAAAAAGGATTATTAAGTCTTTATGATGTTATAAAAGGACTCACAACAAATCCATCAAAGACTTTAAGTCTAGAAAAAACACCAATCATTGAAGGAGCAAAGTTAAATTTTATTATCTTTAATAAAAAAGAAAAAATTATAATAGATAATAAGTTTTTCTTTTCTAAGTCTAAAAACTTTCCACTTAGAGGAGAAATGGAAGGTAAAATAACATACGTTTTTTATGATAAAAAATTTTTTAAATTTACAGATAAGTATGAAGAGGGGTTTTTATGATAGGAAGGCTTGTACTAGAAGACGGCTCAGTATTTTATGGTGAAGGTTTTGGATATAATACTGAAATAATAGGTGAGGTTGTTTTCAATACATCTATGACAGGTTACCAAGAGATATTGACTGATCCATCTTATTATTACCAAATAGTTTGTATGACCTATCCAATGATAGGCAATTATGGTGTTAATCAAGAAGACATAGAATCTGACAGCCCAAAGGTATCAGGTTTTATAGTAAAAGAGTATTCCAAGGCATATTCAAATTACAGGGCAGAAACTTCACTTGGTGAATACCTTAAAAATAACAAGATACCAGCTTTAGAAGGTATAGACACAAGAGCATTAACAAAAAAACTTAGAAACTACGGCACAATGCTGGGTATAATATCCTTTGACTTAAAAAAAAGTGATGATGATTTGATAAAGAAGATAAAACAAAGTCCATCTATGAAAGGTCTTGAATTAGCAAGTAAAGTGAGCACAAAAGAGATAAAAGAGTTCAAGGTTGAAAAACCAAGATACAGGATAATAGCATACGATTATGGTATAAAGTCAAACATAATAAGGCACTTTAATAATAGAGGGATTGATGTAAAACTTGTCCCTTACAATACACCTGCTGAAGAGGTATTGAAAGAAGATATTGATGGTATTTTTCTTTCAAATGGTCCTGGGGACCCATCTGCAGTAAAGATAGGAATAGAAAATGCAAAAAAAATAATAGGGAAAAAACCAGTATTTGGTATATGTTTAGGCCATCAGATAATAGGACTTGCTCTTGGTGCAAAAACATATAAACTAAAGTTTGGACATAGAGGTGGTAATCAACCAGTAAAAGACTTAAAAAACGGCAATATCTTAATAGCTGCTGAAAACCACGGTTTTGCTGTTAATCCAGATACACTACCTAAAGAAGTCAAAAAAACATATGTTAACCTAAACGATAATACACTTGAAGGTATAGAATGGAAAGAAAAAAATCTTATATCTGTCCAATTCCACCCAGAGAGTGCACCAGGCCCTAACGATGCAAATTATATCTTTAATGTGTTTATAGATATGATGGAGAAATCAAAAAAATGAAAAAGTTTTTATTTCTAATATTGATTCTGTCATTATACGCATGCTCTTCAAGTAAAATAATTAAAAAAGATATAACTCTACCAGAATTAACAAATTACAGTATATCAGGAATTCAAGAAGATAAAATAAGACAGGCAAATGACTCATTCTATAGAGGAAGTTTTAATCAGGCAATAGAGGTCTACAAGTCATTAATAGATTCTTTTATGGCTATTGATAATCAAGATGCAATATTTAACCTACTCATAATAATATCTGATACATATATAGAAAGTATGAACTATCAAAAAGCAATTGAGACATTACAAGCAGCAAAAAATAGGCTTAACTTTATACTTATAAAAACTAAAAACAAATACAAATATGAAGCAATGTATTTGGCTACATTAAGTAGACTATTGGTAATGTATGAAGATAAAGAACTAAAAGAAATAAAAAGCGGAATAATACTTCATAGTCTTTTAGTATCAAAGCAAATAAAAGACCCAAACATATTAATAAAAACTTATACAAATATGGGGTTTTATTACCTTTCAACAAATGAAATAGACAAAGCATTAGAATATTTTGAGAAAGCATTGATATTATCAAACTATACTGGGAAAAAATACTCTTATGCCTATTCATGTGAGATGATAGGTTTGATCCATACATTTAAAGAGAACTTTGAGTCAGCAAGTGACTACTTTATAACAGCATACAATCTGTATGCAAGTTATAACTATAGTTTCCCAATAGCAAGGTTATTAATAAAGATTGCAGACCTTCTAGTTAAACAGCAAGACTTATTTTTAGCATATTCTTTTTACAACAGGGCACAAGAGATATTTAAAATGAGCGAAGAAATTGATACTGAGATAAAAAATGTTTATCTTAAAATCTTAGAAAATAAAATAATAAGCTTAGAAAAGACTATTAAGTTAAAATAGTTTTTAAAAATTGTTTCTTTTTTATAAATTTTAGAATAATTCTAAATTACGGGGGGCTTCGTTTTGATTACTCATATAATAAAGAGGACAGGGGACATAGTAACATTTGACAAGGAAAAGATATTTAATGCAATATGGAAGGCAGTACAAAGTGTTGGTGGCAACAATCCTTTACCAGCAAGGGAAGTTACAGAAAAAGTTGTTAAGGAACTTGAAAAAACATTTATAAATAAAATACCTACTGTTGAAGAAGTACAAGATGTAGTTGAAAAAATACTTATAGAGAAGGGTCATGCAAAAGTTGCAAAGTCTTACATAATTTATAGAGAAAAAAGAGCAGAAGCTAGATATGCTGATGCAATAATAAAAGAGACAATATCTTTAATAGATGACTATTTAAAGGAAAAAGACTGGAGAGTTAATGAGAACTCAAACACATCATACTCATTACAAGGATTGAATAACCACATCTCATCTTCTTTCACATCACACTATTGGTTACACAAAATATATCCTCAAGAGATAAGAGAAGCACATATAAACGGAGATTTCCATATACATGACCTTGGAATATTAGGGACTTATTGTGTTGGCTGGGACTTAAAAGACTTTCTCCTAAAAGGTTTTAGAGGAGTTTATGGTAAGGTTGCAAGTAATCCACCAAGACATTTTAGGACAGCATTAGGTCAGTTGGTTAATTTATTATACACATTACAAGGAGAAAGTGCTGGTGCTCAAGCTGTTTCAAACTTTGATACATTGCTTGCCCCGTTTGTAAGATATGATAAATTATCCTATCTTGAAGTAAAACAATGTATTCAAGAGTTTATATTTAATATGAACGTACCTACAAGGGTAGGATTCCAAAGTCCTTTCTCCAATATAACAATGGACCTTGTAGTACCTAAAAACTTTAAAGACCAAAATGTAATCATCGGTGGGAAATTAATGCCAGAAAAATACTCTGAATTCCAAGAAGAAATGTATATAATCAATCAGGCTTTCTGTGAAGTAATGTTAGAGGGCGATGCTGATGGAAGACCTTTTTCCTTCCCTATACCAACATACAATATAACAAGGGACTTTGACTGGAATAATCCAAAATTAGAGAAACTATGGCTTATGACAAGTAAATACGGTACACCATATTTTGCTAACTTTATAAACTCTGAAATGGAACCAGAAGATGCAAGGAGTATGTGCTGTAGGCTAAGGCTTGACAATAGAGAGTTAAAAAAGAGGGGTGGGGGATTATTTGGTGCAAATCCTTTAACAGGCTCAATAGGGGTTGTGACAATTAATCTACCATCAATAGCATATATTACAAAAAATGAAGATCTTTTCTTTGAAGAATTGGATAGAAGAATGATAATGGCAAAAAACTCATTAGAAATAAAAAGAAAAGTAATAGAGAGCCTAACAGAAAAGGGGCTATACCCTTATTCTAAGTTCTACTTATCAGAAATAAAGAAAATAAGTGGTGCATATTGGAATAATCATTTCTCTACTATTGGACTTATCGGAATGAATGAGGCATGTCTAAATCTCTTTGGTAAAG
>Ga0308414_1000673_pt1 | contig 22050 bp, 15 predicted proteins | sample HotsprSampleOS50_FD_205667 | JGI IMG/M metagenome (GOLD analysis project Ga0308414, IMG submission 205667) | Hot spring phototrophic mat microbial communities from Octopus Spring, Yellowstone National Park, Wyoming, United States - 20090730_OS50 ...
ATACAGGTAGATGTCGCTGCCGTAGTTAGAGACGATCAGCGGCGGGAAGCGGCCGGTGTAGCCGTCTCGCGCCGCCAGCACCAGGTAGCCGGCGTGCTGAAATTCGAGGGCGTGGACGACATCCGGCCGGGTGCGGCGGATGACGCGCCGGAGCTGGCGCACGCGGTACTGCGGCCACGTATTGCGCAGGATTTCGCGCCCGAAGCCCGCCGCTAGCGCCGCTTTGGGGTGCGCGCCGAAGGGCAGGCGCAGGCCGCGCGCTCGCACGGTCAGGTGTGTGTCTGGCAGCCGCGTGTACACCGAGTGGTGCACGGTGATGCTGCGCAGCAGCGGGTGCGTCCGCCCGTTGTCAATGCTGGGGAACAGGTGCAAATCCCAGCCCAGGCCGTCGAGCTGGCTGATCCAGCGGGCGGCGTGGAGGCTGGCGGACATGGCAACAAACAAGATACGCATGGCGGCGCCTCTAGCAGCAGCGGGTGACGGCGGCTCTGGACACGATTACGGTGACGACTCTCCCCGCTAGATGCCCTGTCCGATAAGTCTTTGACCTGTCTTGCTGACCTCACCCCCGTCCCACTGACGCGGGCTTCCTTTGACTGAGGTCGTGCCGAGCGTATTCGGGAAGGTCGTAGGAGTTGGCGGCTGTCAGGCGCGCCGGCGCTGGGCTGATCATGCGCTTTTCCTGTCACATCATCCTGCGCGCTTTATTATAGCGCGGCCCCGCCGCAGCGCGGCCTGCGCCCCGCGCCCCAGCCGGCGGATGTCCTCCGCGTTGAGCAGCAGCAGGTCGCGCCAGCGCGCCCCGCTCGTGCGGCGGAACACCCACATCATCGCCAGCCCCAGGTAGCTGTAGGCGATGGCCGAGGCAGCCGCCGCGCCGGCGAAGTCGTAGCGCGGAATGAGGACAAGGTTGGCGATCACGTTGATGGCGAAGGCGATCGCCGCGTGGATCGCGTTGGCCAGCGGCCGTCCGCGCCCGGCGATGTCTGCGCCGGTCACGCTCGCCATGTTGTAAAGCACGATCCCCGGCAGCAGCAGCGCCAGCGCCCCCGCCGACGGGCGGAAGGCCTCGCCGTAGAGCAGCGCGATCACCGGCTCGCCCAGCAGCAGAATCGCCAGCGCCAGCACGACGCTCAGCCAGAAGGTGTAGCGCGCCATCAGCGCGGTGAGCTGGCTGCGCCGGTCTTCGTCGCCGTCCCACGACGCAATGCGCGGCAAAATCACCACCGCCGCCAGCCCGCCGAACGTCCACACGCGCTCGCCCAGCGCCACAGCGATGCCGTACAGGCCAACCGACTGCGCGCCGCCGCCGATCAGGTTGAGCAGCCAGATGTCCAGGCGCAGCAGTAGGAACGCCATGATAACGCTGAACTGAATCTTCAGGCCGTAGTCCAGCGCCTGGCGCGCGTAGGCGCGGTTGAGGCGCAGCGCAAACAGCCGCCGCAGCGGGCCGGTGTGCGGGCGCAGCAGCGCCAGGCTGGCCAGCAGCCCCGCCAGATTGCCCAGAGTCACCGCCAGCAGCACCCCCGCCACGCCGCCATTGAGCACCCACACAACGACGACGATCAGCGCCAGCGCCACCGCCCCCGGCACGAGCTGCACCAGGTTATAGGCGCGGAAGTCCTGCTTGCCCTGGAAGATCGGCAGCAGGCCCTGCCCCAGATAGAGCAGCGGCAGCAGCAGCAGCCCCAGCCACAGCAGCGCCGGCGGCACGCCGGGAAAGAGCGCGCCGCCGGCCAAGGCCAGCAGCAGCGCGCTGAGCGCCAGCCCAACGGCGCTGAGCAGCAGCGCCAGTGTGATGTTGCTGGCGGCGATGGTGGCCGCGTCGTGGTCGCCGTGGGCGGTGTAATAGACGGTGGCCAGCGTCAGGCCAAAGTTGAACAGCGTGGCCATCACCGTCGGCAGCAGGTGCGCCAGCTCGTACAGGCCGCGCCCTTCCACGCCCAGGCCGCGCGCCACCAGAATTGACGTAGCGATGGCGATAACGCTCGCGCCCACCACGCGCGCCAGGCTGCTGGTGCTGTCGCGGGCGAAGCGCTTGAGTTCGAGATCGGTGCGCATGTGTGAGCCGTCAGTCGTCAGTCATCAGAGGTCAGTCAATCACGCGGCGCAGAAAGCCGTCGGCTTCGTCTAACAGGCGCTGCGCTTCAGCGGCGTCCACGCCGCGCCGTGCCATGACGACCGCCGGCTTGACAGCGCCGCCGCTCTGCGCCAGCAGGCGGGCCGCTGTGTCCTCGTCCACCTGCCCTAAGTGGGCCACGATGCGCCGGGCTCGCGCGGCCAGCTTTTGGTTGGTCACTCTGACGTCCACCATCAAATTGCCGTAGACCTTGCCCAGCCGCACCATCGCGCCGGTGCTGAGCATGTTGAGCACCATTTTCTGCGCCGTGCCGGCCTTGAGGCGCGTCGAGCCAGCGATCACCTCCGGGCCAGTGAGGACGGCGATCCTGATCTGCGCCGCGTCCAGCACCGGCGCGGGGACGCTGCACGCCACGCCCACCGTCAGCGCGCTGGTCTCGGCGGCGGTCTCCAGCGCGGCCACTACATACGGCGTGCGCCCGCTGGCGGCGATGCCAACCACCGCATCCTGCGCTGTCAGGTTCAGCGCCAGCAGGTCGGCGCGGCCGGCGGCGCGGTCGTCCTCCGCGCCCTCGACAGCCTCGGTGAGCGCAGCCATGCCGCCAGCGATCAGCGCCTGCACCGTCTCCGGCGCGACGCCAAACGTAGGCACGCACTCGGCGGCGTCCAGCAGGCCCAGCCGCCCGCTGGTCCCCGCGCCCACATAGATCAGCCGCCCGCCGCCGGCCAGCCGCGCAGCAATCGCCTCCACCGCCGCCGCAATGTCCGGCAGCGCTGCTGCCACTGCCGCCGCGACGGCGGCGTCCTCGGCGTTCATGATCTGTACGATCTCCAGCGCCGATTTCTGGTCAAGGTCGGCGCTGCGGGGGTTAACCTGTTCGGTGAGCATGAGCGCGTCTCCGGCTGTCAGTCGCTGGCTAAGCCTTGCCCCATCCTGCTGCGCGGGCCTCACCCTGTCCATTCCCACCTCGCCATCGTTCCGCGTGATGGAGAGGCGAGAGCGGATAAGGTCACCCCGTGGTTTTCATCCCGGCGGCGATGCCGTTGACCGTCGTCAGCACGGCGTCGAGCAGCGCGTCGTATTCCGGCGTGTCCGGCTCAAGCTGGCGCAGCCGCCGCAGCAGCGCCACCTGGATGAAATTCAGCGGGTCCACATACGGGTTGCGGCGCTCAATCGAGCGCTTGATGACGGGCGTGTCGTCCAGCAGCTCTTTCTGGTCGAGCACCGCGCACAGCAGGCGGGCGGTGCGGCTGTGTTCCTCCCGGATGCGGCCGAAAATCTGTTCGCGCAGCGCTTCGTCCTGCACCAGCGAGGCGTACAGCTCGGCAATGCCCATGTCGGCTTTTGCTACGTCGAGCTGGACGTTGTCAATCAGGTTGCTGAAGAACGGCCACGCGCGGTACATGGCGCGCAGCGTGGCCAGGCCGTCGGGCTGTTCCTGGCAGAAGGCCGCCAGCGCCGCCCCCACACCGTACCAGCTGGGGATGATGGCGCGGCTCTGCATCCACGAGAACACCCAGGGGATGGCGCGGATGGTGTCGAAGCCGCCCTTCTGGCTGCGCTTGGCTGGCCGCGAGCTGATGGGCAGGCGCGCCAGCTCGTTGATCGGGGTGGCCTGCTGCCAGTACTCGACAAAGCCCGGCGTCTCGTAGACCAGAGCGCGGTAGGCCGCCTGCCCCACTGCCGCCAGCCGATCCATCGCCGCCGCCCACTCCGGGCGCGGCTTGACCTCACGCGGGATGCCCAATTGGATCAGCGCCGCGTTGAGCACCTGGTGCAGATGCCGCCGCCCGATGGCGGCGTTGCTGTAGCGGTAGGCGATCACCTCGCCCTGCTCGGTGATCTTGATGCCGCCGTCCAGGGAGTTGGGCGGCTGCGCCAGGATAGCGCGGTTGCTGGGGCCGCCGCCGCGCCCGATGCTGCCGCCACGCCCGTGAAACAGCTCCAGCGAGACGCCGTGCGCCGCGCACACTTCAGTGAGCGCCTGCTGTGCTCGGTAGAGATTCCAGTTCGAGGCGATGTAGCCGCCGTCCTTGCCGCTGTCAGAGTAGCCGATCATGATCTGCTGGTGGACGCCATGGCGCACGCGCCGCGCCTGGAGGTGTTCCCAGTAGGCCGGGTTGGCGAAGAGCGCCGCCATGATGCGCGGCCCGTTGTCTAGGTCGTCAATGGTCTCCAGCAGCGGGACCAAATCCACGTCGTTGTCAATGCCCACCTCGCGCGCCAGCAGCAGCATCGCCAGCAGGTCGCTGGGCTGCTGGCTCATGCTGGCGATCACGCTGTTGATCACGATCGTGCCGTACTGCTTGTGCGCAGCGGCGATCATGCGCCAGGTGGCGATCACGCGCTGGGTCGTTTCAGAGAACGGCGCGGTGTCGGCCGGGAAGAAGGGGCGCGGGTTGCCGATCTCGCGCGTGAGCAGCGCCTGCTTGTCGGCCTCTGGCAGGGCGATGTAATCGTCGCAGATGCCGTAGTGGCGCAGCAGCTCGGCGATGGCGGCAGCCTGCAGGCGGGCGTCCTCGCGGATGTCCAGCGGCACGAGGTGCAGGCCGAACACGCGCACCTTGCGGATAAAGCGGCGCAGCGCGCCGTTGGCCACGTGCTGGCCGCGGTTGCGGCGCAGGCTGTCGTCCACCAGCAGCAGGTCGGCCAGCAGGTCGCTGCCGCTGGCGTAGGCGTCAGCTTCCAGCCGCTGCCAGATCAGGTCCATCTGCTGACGGTAGGGTTCGCCGGGGTAGCGCGCCGCCGCGTCCGGGTAGGCCGCCAGCGCCGCCAGCAGCTCATCCGAGACGCCTACCTCGTCTACTGACTGCGTGAGGTGCTCGCGCAGGCGGGCAGCTTCTTCGAGGTAGACGCGGCGGGCGGCGGCGCGGTGGGCGCGCAGCGTCTCCAGCGTCACGTCGGATGTGACATTGGGGTTGCCGTCGCGGTCGCCGCCGATCCACGAGGCGTAGTGCAGCAAATACGGCAGGTCGGCCCAGTCCTCGCCGGGATAGTGAGCGCGCAGGCTGGTCTCCAGGTCATCGTACACGTCCACTGCCAGGTCCATGATGGTGGACGTAATGAAGTACAGGCCGAAATCCACCTCGTCGGCGACAGTGGTGCGGGTGGCGCGGGTGGCGCGCGTCTGCCACAGCTCCTCGATCTCCTCGCGCAGGCGCATCTCGAAGGCGTATTCCTCGCGCGGGAGCAGGGCCATGCGGTCGCGCCGGTCAATCAACTGGGCGATCTCGCGCAGCTTGACCAGCATTTCCTTGCGCTTAGCCTCGGATGGGTGGGCGGTGAGCACCAGCCGCACCCACAGCCGGTTGAGCAGGTCGCGCACATCAGCGGCGCTGAGGCCGGCGGCGCGCAGCGCCGCCACCGCGCTCTCGATCGAGTCGTCGAGTTTGGCGTCGGCCTCGCGCTGGCGCAGCACGCGCACGCGCTGCTGATCCTCGGCGATGTTGATGAGCTGGAAATAGGTGCTGAAGGCCTTGATGAGGATGCGGCTGGTGGGCAGGTCTAGGTTGGCTATCACCTGCGCCAGGTCGAAGTTGGCCTGGCCGGAGCGGTCGCCGCGGCGGGCGTGGGCGGCGCTGAGGCGCACAAACTCGACCAGCTCCAGCGCCTCGTCGCCGTGCTGCTCGCGGATGGTCTCGCCCAGCAGGCCGCCCAGCAGGCGGATGTCGGCGCTGAGGCGATTAAACAGTTCGTCGGTGGGCTTCAGCACAGGTTGGCCTCTCACTGCGCAGGGTGTCGTCGCAGCGTGCGCTCCCTGATTATAAAGCACAGACGCCGGATTCACACCGCTGGCGCGGCCTCACTCCAGCGGGTGCGCCTGGAAGAAAGCCCACATCAGGCGGCTGGCGTCAACGTCGCTGCTGGTGCTGCCCACGAGCAGGGCCGGCAGCGCCGGGCCTCCGGGCCAGGTGTGGCCGCCGCCGGCAACTGTGTAGAAGACCACCTCAGCGCCGCCGGCGCAGCCGCTGTAGCGCACGCCGCTCACGCTGCCGCTGGGGGGCAAGCTGGACGGGGTCGGGGCGCAGCCGTTGCGCGCCGCCCAGGCTGCGGCCCAGGCCGCCGCCGCCGCCAGGCTCCGGCTGCCCTCGTAGGGCACGATGGGGTCGGCTGTGCCGTGGAAGGCGATCACCGGCACGGGCCGGGATGGGGCGCAGGCGTCGTCTTCGGGCAGCGGGTAGGCCCCGGCCACCGTGCCGATGGCGGCCACGCGCTCCGCCAGCGCGCACGCCAGCCGGTGGCTCATGCCGCCGCCGTTGGAGAGGCCGGTCATGTAGACGCGGGTTGGGTCCACGCACAGCTCCCCCGCCAAGTGGTCGAGCAGGTCGCTGATGAAGGCCACGTCGTCCACTGGGCTTGCGGCGTTGAGGCCGCGGATGCCGGCGTTCCAGCGCAGCGGCAGACCTGCGCCCTGCGGGTAAACGGCGATGAAGCCCTCGGTTTCAGCCAGCGCGTCGAAGCCGGAGAAGCGCGCCTGCTGGCCGGGGTTGGAGGCGAAGCCGTGCAGGCTGAACACCAGCGCGGTCGGCTGGTTGGGGTCGTAGCTGACGGGGATGTAAAGCCGGTAGGCGCGGGCGTCCCCGCCGGACTCGACGCTGCCCTCGACGACGCCGACCCTGGCCGGGCGGACGCCGCAGCCGTCGGCAGCGGGCTGGGACAGCGCCGGCGCGGCCAGCAGCAGGCCCGCAAGCAGCAGCGCGGGGGCGATCATTCGGGTGAAGGCGGTGCGCAGCGGCGGCACAGCGCTACACCCCCAGCCGCGCGCGCAGCTCGGCCAGGAAGGCCGCCTCGCGCTCGCTGACCTTCGGGCCGCGGCCGAACAGCCCCGCGCCGCTGGCGCTGGCCACTGTCTCCGCCAGCTCGTAGATGAACTGCTTGTAGCCGGGGGCGTCGGGCGTGCCGGCCAGCAGCATGTCAATGCGGTCTAACCGCGCCAGCACGTCGTCGTAGTCAATCGCGCCAATGTCGCCGGGCAGCTCCTGTTCCATGTGGGCCAGCACGCGCAGCACGGCGGCGTTGTTGTTGAAGCGCTCCAGCGCCGCGTCGAAGTAGTTGAGGCCGGCGGAGGCCTCGCGCCAGCCCTTGAGAAAGCCGGGGCCGTCCACATTCATCATCACGCCAATGATCAACACTGGCAGTTCCATCAGTTCGCGTTGTGCGTCTTCCACACGCCTGTTCCTTTCGCCTATATTTGCAGACCTATCTTTGCTCAACCTCACACCCGCATCCCACGCTGGCGCGGGCTTCCCCCTCTCCATTTTGGAGAGGGGGTCGGGAGGGTGAGGTGTCATTCTTCCAGTGTGCTGGTGTCGCCCTCGGGCTGGCCCAGCGCGCGCGCCTTCAGCACGCGCCGCATGATCTTGCCGGAGCGCGTCTTGGGCAGTGTGTCAACGAACTCGATCTTGGCCGGCACGGCAATCGGGCCGACCTCATGGCGGATGTGTTCCTTGAGCTTGTCGGCCAGCTCGTCGCTGGGCTGCGCGCCGGCCACCAGGATGCAGTAGGCGTAGATCACGTTGCCGCGCACTTCGTCCGGCACGCCAATCACGGCGGCCTCGGCTACCGCCGGGTGGCTCACCAGCCCGGACTCGATCTCGGCCGTGCCCAGGCGGTAGCCGCTGACCTTGATCACGTCGTCAATGCGGCCAATTATCCAGATGTAGCCGTCCTCGTCCTTGCGCGCGCTGTCGCCGGCCAGATACCAGCCCTGCTCGCGGTAGGCGCTCCAGTACTGCTGCACGTAGCGGTCCGGGTCTCCGTAAACGGTGCGCAGCATCCCCGGCCAGGGCTGTTTGATGACCAGCCGCCCGTCCTCGTTCGGGCCGCAGGGGTTGCCGTGCTCGTCCACCACGTCGGCCTCGATGCCGGGGAAGGGACGGGTGGCGCTGCCCGGCTTGAGGCCCACCGACGGCAGCGGCGTGATCATGAAGCCGCCGGTCTCCGTCTGCCACCAGGTGTCCATGATCGGGCAGCGGCCCTTGCCCACCACGTTGTAGTACCACTTCCACGCCTCCGGGTTGATCGGCTCGCCCACCGAGCCGAGCAGGCGCAGGCTGCTCAGGTTGTGGCGGTTGGGCCAGGCGTCGCCGAAGCGCATCAGGCCGCGGATAGCGGTTGGCGCGGTGTAGAGCACAGTGATGCCGTATTCCTCGACCATGCGCCACCAGCGGTTGGGGTAGGGATAGGTGGGCGCGCCCTCGTACATGAAGCTGGTCGCGCCCAGGATCAGCGGCGCGTAGACGATGTAGCTGTGGCCGGTGATCCAGCCGGGATCAGCGGCGCACCACCAGCGGTCGTCGTCCTTCAGGTCGAACACCCACTCCAGCGTCGTGGCGGTGAACACCTGATAGCCGCCGTGCGTGTGCAGCACGCCTTTGGGCTTGCCAGTCGTGCCGCTGGTGTAGAGGATGAACAGCGGGTCCTCGGCGTCCATCACCTCGGTTTCGCTGTTGGCGCTGGCGATGGGCAGGTTCATCAGGTCGTGATACCAGAAGTCGCGCCCGTGCTCCATGTGCACTTCTTGGCCGGTGCGCCGCACGACGATCACGTGCTCCACCACTGGCGAGCGGTGCACCGCTTCGTCGGCCGTCGCCTTCAACGGCACGATATTGCCGCGCAGCCACGCGCCGTCACACGTGATCAGCACGCGGCTCTGGGCGTCCTCAATGCGGTCGGCCAGCGCCTGCTCGCTGAAACCGCCGTAGACCACGCTGTGGATCGCGCCGATCTTGGCGCAGGCCAGCATAGCGATGGGCAGCTCGGGGATGCGCCCCATGTAGATGGTGACGCGGTCGCCTTTCTTCACGCCCATGCTGCGCAGCACGTTGGCGAACTTATTGGTTTCCTGCCACAGCCGCCAGTAGGAGAAGGTGCGCTTGTCGCCCGGCTCGCCCTCCCAGATGAGCGCCAGCTTGTTCTTGCGCCAGGTTTTCACGTGCCGGTCGAGCGCGTTGTGCGCGATATTGATCTTGCCGCCCACGAACCACTTGTAGAAGGGGGCCTGGCGGCGGTCGAGCACGGTGTGCCAGCGCTCATACCACTCCAGCGTCTCGGCGCGCTTGGCCCAGAACGCCTCGATGTCGGCCATTGCCTCGCGGTAAACCGCCTCGTAGTCGCGCACGTGGGCGGCCTCGACGATCTCGTCGGCGGGGTAGTACCACTCGCCAGTAACAGGCGTAAAAGTATTTTCGGACATGAAAAATCGCTCCTCCCAGAAAGAAACGACCGCTGTTCAGGGTGTGCCGCAGTGTAAGAACAGCTTGTCAGCCACGCGGGGAATTATACGCGGGGGTGGGGGTGTGGGGCAAAAACAGGAAACGCACCGCTACTCGGTGTATCCGCCGAAAATAGGCTTAAATTCCTACTTGACAGCATGGGAAAAGCGTGAGACGCTACTCTGATCGTACTGCGATAGCCGTTGGTTGCTCATGTCACACATTCATCGGCGTTCGCTGCCGTCGCATTCTCTTCGCCGCCTGTTTTTGCCGCCAGTCTTTCGACCGCTCGACATCTGAACCAGCAGCGGAGCTGTCCGTGTTGAGGGCCTGCTGCGCACCGCAAACACCCTGACGGGGCCAACAACACAGACAGCTTCAAACCGACAAACCGAGTCCGATTTCGTGCCCGGCTATTCTCCTTGTTCCCTGCCTGGCAGGCTTCGTCCGAAGAAGCGTTTGTTTGTGAGGAGAGCACACACCGTGAAACCGGCCAAGTTTCTGGATGAGATCGTGGCGCTGTTTCAGGGCGGCGAGCGCCAGGAGGCCTTTGATCTGCTCAATGCCTACCTCGATGAACATCTGGATGACATGCACGCGCGCCTGCTGAAGGCCGAGATGTGCATGGAACTGGACACGCAGGCCGAATTCGTCGGCCAGGCGCTGATCGAACTCGAACCGCTGATGGGGCATACCAAGGCGTTCAAACAACTGCAGAGCAGGGTTGATGCTGCCGTCATCCGCAAGATGAAGAAAGGCCGCGAGCATCTGCGGCGGGATCATGCGGCGGCCCTGGCGTGCTTCGAGACGGCCTGCAAGCTGTCGCCGGCCAATCCGGCTGTGCCCCTGGCGGCAGCGCAGGCGTGGATAAAGCAGGCGTCTCAGGGAGAAGCAGAGGCCAGCGAGAGCGAGTGGCTGGCGCATATTAGCCTGCTTTTGACAGGAGAGCCTGCAGACGCAGCCGAAACGGCAGATGACAGCGCGGGTTCCGCCGTGTCAACCGGCGAGCGCTTCCTGCACCTGGCAATGATGCGCAGCGCTCCTGGCGACCATATCCACAAGCGGGCCGACCAGATGCTGGCCAGTTATTGGCTGGAGAGCGGCCAGTTTGAACGGGTGATCAACTGGCTGGAACGAACCGCCTGCACGCCCGCAGACGCTGCCGAAATCCAAAACCGATTGACGCGCCAGCTGGCGGGCGATATTGATGCGGCGGTCCAGGCGCTGCTGCGGGCCGGCGAGTTCGCCGCTGCGGAGGCGGTCCTCAACGCCTGGGAACAGAGTCTGCCGCACACGCCGGAGCTGCACCTGCTGCGGGCCGAGGCGCTGCGCCTGACAGAGCGCCCGGCCGAGGCGCTCCAGGCTTTGGCGGCCGTGTTCCAGGCCGAGGCGCCGGCGGCGGCCGAAATCCCCTATCGCCCTGCTCTGCAGGTGTGGCAGTTGGCCCGTTCATTTGCGGTTGTCTGTTCACAGTGCGGCAAGGTTAACGCAGCACAGCAGTCGCGCTGCGCGCTGTGCGACTCGGCTCTGCATCAGCACAAACTCACGACCGATCGCTACGACTTGGCGGATGCGCCGACCAGCGCTGTCGCGCATGTGAGCGCCGCCTATCTGCTGCCAGAGCGCCAATTTCAGGAGCGCCTGGCGCACCTGCACGCTGCCCTGGACATGCTGCCGGAGGATGCGAACCGGGCGCGGCGCAGCCTGCAGGAATGGGTGAAGAATCTGGTGATCAGCCAGCCGGCTCCGGCCGATGACGCGCAGATGCCGGCCGTCGTGCGCCAGCAGCGGATTACCCCTGAGGCGCTCAACCAGCTCCGCCAGATCGCTCCCGCTGCCTGGCTGGCGATCCCGCTGCGGACGCGGCTGGCAGTCGTGCGCCGCCTGCTCAGGGCTGGCCTGCTGCTCGAAGCGCGCGAACTGGCCTTTGTGGTCTTCGCTGGCGTGGACGAGGCGCCCTCGGTGCAGAAGCTGCTGGGCCAGCTTGAGGCGGCTGTCACGGCGCGCGCCGCCAGCCTGCGGCGCGAGGCGGAAACAGCGCTGCACAGCGGACAGCCGATGCGTGCCGCTCAACTGGCTGGCGACGCGCTGGCGCTCTGCCCGCAGGATATTCCCACCCGGATGCTGCGGAGCAAGGCCGATCTGCGGCTGGGGAATTACGCCAACGCTCTAGGTGACCTGCACCGGGTGATCACGGTCAGCAGAAACCGGCGCGTGATCCGCGAGGCGCAGTTGGCCGCGGCCGGCGCGATGGAGCGCCTGTGGCAGATTGACGCGGCCCTGGCGGCGCTGGAAGGCATCGGCGGCGAGGAGGCCGACGCGCTGCGCGCGCGCTTGGAGCGCCGCCGGCGCAGCGAGCCGCTGATTGCGGTTGAGCCGGTGAACGACCTGGTGATGGTTGACACGCTCTCCCGCGTCGAAGCGCAGCGGCATTACCTGGGCTACTTTGCCGTCGCTGTGCGCTCGGTGGGGCGCCCGTGGAACGCAAGCTGGGATGCGTGGCGCAGCCACGTGCTCGCCGCCGGTTACACGTTCGTTGAAGTGCTGGGCGGGCTGCGCAACGCGCCCGGCGACCCGGTGTTTGCGCTGCGCTTTATCAGCGACCCGCGCCCAGACCTGCCCGAACGCGGCGCGCTCACGCTGACGCTGATGGCGCGTGTGGCTGCGCCCGACGAAGCTGCCTGCCGCGATATGGCCCTCGAATTGTGGCGGGCAATCCGCGACATCCTGCCCGGCATGCAGGAGCAGGTGTACGCTTTTGAGCCGGTGGTTGATGGCGCAGAGCTGGCACACCTGCGCCAGCCGTTTGCCGCCAACCAGATCGCAGAGATCGTCCGGCGCGAGGACGTGCCTGTGCGCAGCGGCGAGCGCTACACCGTGTACCCGTTCACTGTTGGCGGGCTGGACCTGCATAACCTGTGCTGGACACTGCTGCGGCAGAGCGCGCCCGCTATGGTCAGCGTTCATCTGCAGCCGACATCGCTGATGGCTTGGGAGCAAAGCGCGCTGAATCGCATGATGCTGGATGAGGTCGTGCCCCAAAACGAGCGCCTCGACGACCTGACCGGGCTGCGCCTGGCCGACCCTGTGGCGCAGTGGTGGCAGCTTGCGCCGGGCATGGGACAGGCGCAGGTGAACCGGCGCCTGCTCGACAGCCTGCGCGTGGCGGCCTATGTGCTGACCGTCAACGTGGCGGGCAGCGGAAACACCCCCCTGCTGGCGGAGCGGGTCGCAGCGGCCATGTTTGGCTCGGCGCGACCGGCGAACGACGCGCTGTTCGGCGGATACGAGGTGATCTACGCTCACACGGACGGCGAGCAGGCGGCTGCGCGCCGCAATCTGGCCGCTGTTGACGTGGAGCGCTGGGGGTTCAGCGCTGCCCCGGCTGGCGTGCCGCGCCTGCGCTATCTGGTGAGCGAGTTAGAAGCTGCCACCGCGTTTCGTCTGCCCGTGCCGGGTTACGATGGCCTGCCCGGCCTGCCTGTTATTGATGTGCGGCCGGTGGCTCCGCCTGCCGGGCTGCCGCAGGAAGGCGCTCAACTGGGCGAGAGCGTCGTGCGCGTCAACTGCGCCGCCCTGCCCATCCGGCAGGGCAGCGACGACCGCCGCCGCCACACGTACATCGTGGGCCGCACCGGCAGTGGCAAGACCAACCTCATCCGCAATCTGGCGCTGCAGGACATTCAGGCCGGGCACGGCGTCTGTGTGGTTGATCCGCACGGCGATCTGATTGACGATCTGCTGACCCGCATCCCGCCCCACCGCGCCCGCGATGTTATCCTCTTCGATCCCTCGGATGAGGGCCGGCCGGTGGGGCTGAATCTGCTTGAGCACCGCAGCGAAACCGAAAAGCACCTGATCGTCAACGAGTTCCTGGCGATGCTGATGCGCATGTACGACCCCAACCAGATGGGCATCGCCGGCCCGCGGTTTCAGCACAATGTGCGCAACGCCATGCTCACGGTCATGTCGGTGGAGGGCAGCACGCTGATCGAGGTGGTGCGCGTGCTGTCCGACGCCCGCTTCCGCCAAAAGCTGCTGCCCAGCGTCAAAGACCCGCTGGTGCGCAGCTACTGGTTGGACCAGATCGCGCAGACCAGCGATTTCCACAAGAGCGAAATCCTGGATTACATCGTTAGCAAGTTCAACCCGTTCGTGGGCGACCGCCGCGTGCGCCACATCATCGGCCAGCCCAAGACGACAATAGACTTCCGGCGGGTGATGGATGAGCGCCAAATTCTGCTGGTGAACCTGTGCAAGGGCAAGATCGGCGCGGAGAACGCCCAGTTCCTGGGCCTGCTGCTGGTGCAGCGCCTGTTGATGACAGCGCTCAGCCGGGCGGACATGCCGGAGGACCAACGCGCGGATTTCATGCTGTACGTGGATGAGTTCCAGAATTTCGCAACGAAGACGTTCGGCACAATCCTCAGCGAGGGGCGTAAGTACGGCGTAGCGGCTACCGTCGCCAACCAGTACCTGACCCAGTTAGAGCCGACAGTTCGTGAGGCGATTTTCGGCAACGTGGGAACGATCATCAGCTTCCGCATGGGGTTTCAGGACGCGGCAGCCCTGGCGCCGGAGATGTACCCGGTGTTCACTGCCGACGATCTAATCAACCTGCCCAAGTACAACGCCTGCGTCAAGCTCCTGGTTAGCGGGCTGGCGGCGCGCCCGTTCACCATGCGCACCCTGCTGGATGTGCGCGCGCCCGATCACCAGCAGGCTGCGGCCATCCGGCAGGCATCGCGCCAGGCATACGGCCGCGATGCGGTCAGCGTCGAGGCTGATATCGCGGCGCGTTACGCCAGCAGCTAAAGGCTGGTGGAAACAGCGCTGTGCAGGTTAATCGCTTCGTAAACCGGATTTCTGCCTCCCAGCCTGCCCTGCAGGCTGAGGGGGTGGGCAGCTTGCTGCATCAGGGCGCGGGCCGCACATAACCTACCCCGCCCGCAAACGGCGCGGGGCAGATCAAGCCGGCGCGCTGAGCTTGCGGGCATTGTCAGCGCTGGCTGGCCGCTGGCCGCGTCTCCAGCACTTCGACAGCCACCTGCGGCACGCTGCGGAACAGATCGGTGACGCCGCGGCGCTCCAGCCGGTTGATGATGTCGGTGTGGTAGGCGCTGACGATCACGCCGCTGTAGCGCACGCGGCGCAGCTCGGCCATCACCGCCGGCAGCATCTGCTCATGGCCGGTGACCACGCGCTGCGCGATGCGCTCTGCCGGCACGCCGGCTTCCCGCAGCAGGCTGGCGGCGTGTTCCAGGCACTGCTCCACGCGGTTGAAGTCCTGGCGCTTGGCCTCCTGCATCTGCCGCGCCTGCTCGGCGACATCGGCGCTTTCGCCGCCGCTGTGCTCCCAAAAGCGCGGCGGGCAGCAGCCCAGCAGCGTAAACGACCGGCGCTCCACTTCGGGGAGCGCGGCCACACAGGCGCGCAGGGCCTCGTGAAAGGCCGGTGTGCTTTCCATTACCACAAGGATGTTCTGGCCCAGCCGGGACGTTACGGTGTGCGTAGTCATAGCCACCTCCTGGCACACGCTCACTGGTCGGGGTGTTCTGGGCAAAAAAACGCCGCACTGTTTGTGAAAATTATAACATATTCTGATGGTGAAGCGCGCTGACTCGATCAGAAAAGGGGAAAAAATCACGGGCACAGCAGGACGCTGTGCCCGTTTGCGATCAGGCGGAAGGGCCGCCGCTGTTCAGGGGCACTGCTCGGCCAGCACGCTCCCGACGGCCTCCAGCACGTAGTACATCGAGGCCGCGCCGGGGTCGAGGTGTCCCAGGCTTTTTTCCTTCAGCACGGCGCTGCGGCCGCGCTTGCTCACCATGTCCTTGGTCGAGTCGCGCCCGGCGGCGGCGGCGGGCAGCGCCTGCTGCCAGGCAGCGCTGACGCCAGCGCCGGCCTCAACCGCTGCGCCGTAGGCCTCGACGAAGGGAATAAGCGTGTCCAGCATAGTTTTGTCGCCAAGCTGGGCCTTGCCCAGGCGGGCCAGCGCGCCCACGCCGGCGGTTAGCGCGTTGTACACGGCGCGCGCGTCTGGCGTTGGGCTGGTGAGGCTGCTGCCGACAGTCATGATGAACATGCCCACCAGCGCGCCCGACGCACCGCCGGCGGCGTTGGAAAAGGCCGCGCCGGCCTGCGCCAGCACTTGGCCGGGCGTGCCGCTGCGGTCAGCGGCGGCGGCGGCGCGGAAGCCGCGCGCCATGCCCGCCCCGTGGTCGCCGTCGCCGGCCACCGCGTCCAGCCGGGCCAGCTCGCTCTCCTTCTCTAGGATGATCGCCAGCGCCGCGTCGAGGCAGGCGCCGGCTGTGGCTGCTGCATCGTTCATGGCAGGCCTCACACTTTCGTGTACGCTGGCGTGTCTACCGGCGCGTCGTACAGCGGCTTGATGTCGTCGTCCAGCCACATCAGCGTCAGCGAGCAGCCCTTCATGTCCAGCGAGGTGGCGAACTCGCCCACGATGGGGCGGTAGGCGTCAATGCCGGCGGCAGCCAGCAGGCGGTCAATGTCCTTGTAGAGCACGAACAGCTCCTCGTACTTGGTCGCGCCCAGGCCGTTGACCAGCACGGCGGCGTGGCTGCCTGCGCCAGGCGGCGCGTCGGCCAGCACGCGCTCGACCATCAGCCGGGCGATCTCGGCAGCGGGCAGCAGCTCGGCTGTCTGCACGCCCGGCTCGCCGTGAATGCCCAGGCCCAGCTCCATCTTGTCCGGGGCCACCGTGAACAGCGGCTGGCTCTGGCCGGGGATGGTGCAGCCGGCGAAAGCCACGCCGAAGCTGCGCGTCAGGCTGTTGGCGCGGCGGGCCATCGCCTCCACTGTGTCCAGGTCGTCGCCGCGCCAGGCGCTGGCCCCGGCCACTTTGAACACACAAAAATCGCCGGCGATGCCGCGCCGCTCGTCGAAATTGGGCGAGGAAGCCACGTCGTCGGTCACCAGCACCTGGCGCACGTCAATTCCTTCCAGCTCGGCGCGCATCTCGGCCATGCCGAAGTTCATCACGTCGCCGCTGTAATTGCCGTAGGAGTAGAGCACGCCGGCCCCGCCGTCTAGGGCTTTGGTGCAGCGGTAGACCTGCTCGCCGGACGGGCTGGTGAAGATGTCGCCGATCACCGCGCCGGTGGCAAAGCCCGGCCCCACCATGCCGCAGAAAGCCGGGTAGTGGCCGCTGCCGCCGCCGATCAGCACCGATACCTTGCCCTTGATCGGCCCGCCGGCCAGCATGACGCCGGAGGCGTCTGGGATGCGCTGGACGTAGCGGCCGTAAGCCGCCACAAACCCGTCAATCATGTCCTCTTTGAAGGCAGTTGGGTCGTTGAATATCTTGGTCATAGTTTTTTGGACTCTGCGTGCAGCCGCGCATGACGCTGTTTATAACGCGCCTGGGCGGGCTGGTCAACCAGCGCGCGCGAAAAGTTGTCCAATTAGCGCATGTGATGTACATTTGTACACAGCGCAGCCGGAGCGAGAGGGGACGCGATGCAGGTGCGGTTCGACGGACGCGCTGTAGTGGTCACCGGGGCCAGCGGCGGCATCGGGGCGGCGCTGGCGCGCGCCTTTGGCGCGGCTGGCGGCCGGGTGGCCGTTCACTATCACACCCAGCGAGACGCAGCAGAACAGGTGGTGGCGGATATCGCTGCGGCTGGCGGCGAGGCGTTCGCCGTTCAGGCCGACCTGAGCGACTCGGCGCAGGTGGCGGCGTTTGGCGCGGCGGCGCTGGCGCGGTTGGGCCGGGTGGACGTACTGGTGAACAACGCCGGCGACATGTTCGAGCGCGTGCTGGTCGAGCACACCAGCGACGAGCACTACGACCGCGTCATGAACGCCAACGTCGCCTCGCTGTTCCGCGTGTGCCGCTGGGCTGTCCCGGTCATGCGGGCGCAGGGCGGCGGTAACATCGTCAACATGTCGTCCATTTCGGCGCGGCGCGGCGGCGGCGGGGGAACGGTGCTGTACGGGGCCAGCAAGGCGGCAGTCAGCACGTTCACGCGCGGGCTGGCGCTGGAGCTGGCAGCCGACAACATCCGCGTCAACGCCGTTGCGCCTGGGCTGATCCTCACGCCGCTGCACGACAAATACACGCCGCCGGAGCGCCTGCGGGCCAACATCGCCCAGATTCCGCTGGGGCGCGCCGGCACGCCCGCCGACTGCGTGGGGGCGGTCTTTTTCCTGGCCTCGGACGCGATGAGCGCCTACGTCACCGGCCAGGTGATTGAGGTAAACGGCGGCCTGCTGATGCCGTGACCGGCACTGGACGCCAGCGTCCAGCGATTTAACGGATGGCTGTTGAGTGATGGTTAACGATATAACGACTAACCTATGATCAACCTATCGCACGAAGACCTGATGGTGCGCGCTGCCTGGATGTACTACCACGACAACATGACGCACCAGGAAATTGCCGACAAGCTGCACCTCTCGCGCGTAAAGGTGACGCGCCTGCTGCAGAAGGCGCGCCGCGCCGGCATTGTCGAGATTCGCATCACGCGCCCGCTGCCGCTCGACTTTGAGGTGAGCCAGCAGCTAGAGGATCGCTTCCGCCTGCGCGATGTGGTGGTGGTCAAGGGGATGCCATCGCTGGCCGCCACCCACGACGAGATCGGGCGCACGGCCGTCGAGTACCTAGGGCAGATCATCCAGCCGGGCGACATTCTGGGTTTCGGCTGGAGCAGCACCGTGGGCCACATGTCCGCTTACATGAACCGGCTGCGCGTGTCCGTGCCGTGCCAGGTAGTGGACCTGCTGGGGAGCATGCTGGGGCAGGTGAACCCCTACAGCGTCAGCAGCAAAGTAGCTGCTGCGCTGGGGGTGCCGCTGGCGGCGCTGTCGGTTCCGGTGATCGTGCGCAACCGGGTAGCTTACGAGGCCATCCTACAGGACCCGAACATCGCCGGCACACTGGCTCTGGCGCGCCGCAGCACGGTGGCGGTGGTGGGCGTGGGCGATGTCGGGCCGCAGAACGCGCTGGTGGTGGGCGGTTACGTCACACCGGCCGAGCTGGACAACCTGCGGTCGCGCGGCGTGGTGGGCGACGTGCTCATGCGCTTCTACAACATCGCTGGCGAGCCGATCTACCACGAGGCCGATGACTACATCGTTGGCCTGACGTGGGACGAACTGAAGGCGCTGCCGCACGTGATCGCGCTGGCCGCCGGCCCCACCAAGCCTGCCCCGCTGCTGGGCCTGCTGCGCAGCGGGATCTGTCACACGCTGATCACCGACCTGAACACAGCGCGCGGCATTCTGGCGCTGGAAACCGGCCAGCCGCCGGCCGGCGGCGCGGACGAGTGAGCAGCGGGCTGGCGTCCGTTTTTCGTCGGCAGTGGGAGCAGTACAATTGACAGCGTCGCGCGATACGCTTAGCCAGCCGCACGCGAGGGAGGTCTCAGCCATGAGCCGCACAGAGAGCAGTTTCAGCGAACGGGTGGGCGCGCGCATTTCGCCAGAACTCAAGGCGCGCCTGCAGGAGATCGTTCAGCAGGCGGGGTGGGACAGCGAGGCTGACCTGGTGCGCGAGGCGCTGTGGTACTATGTCGAACACCGCACGCCCGCGCCCGTGCCCGCGCCTGCTCAGGCCATCGCGCCGCCTGAAAGCCCTGACTTTGAGGGGCGCGTCGAGTGGCTGCTCACCGTCCTGCTGATCCTGATCGGGCTGGTTTCCAGCCGCATCCTCAACACGCTGCGTGTCGAACAGGTCAAGCCGGCGGAGCTGGTGGACGACGCCATTCAGGAGGCGGTGTACAACCGGACGATCCTGTGGACCAAGCTGCGCGCTGGCCGGCGCGCAGCCCAGCGCTTTGAGGATAAGCAGGCCGGCTGAGGGCGGACTGCGGCTGTTCAGCAGCCGCCGAGGACGCTTGTTGCAGAAGTGATTTCTGGTTTTTTTGGAGAGGGGGTTGGTTTTCGCATGCCTAACTACATTCTGGCCCTTGACCAAGGCACGACGTCCTCGCGCGCCATCCTGTTCGACAGCGGCGGGCGCGTTGTCGGGCTGGCGCAGCAGGAATTCCCGCAGCTTTACCCCCAGCCCGGCTGGGTGGAACACGACCCAGAGGCCATCTGGGAAACGCAGCTTGACGCGGCGCGGCGCGCGCTGCACAGCGCCGGCTTGACCGCCCGCGACGTATCAGCCATCGGCATTACCAACCAGCGCGAGACGACCGTCGTGTGGGATCGCGCCAGCGGGCGGCCAATCTACAACGCCATTGTGTGGCAGTGCCGCCGCACCGCCCCGCTGTGCGACCAGCTCAAGGCAGAGGGGTTTGACAAAGTCATTCTGGAAAAAACCGGCTTGGTGACCGACGCCTATTTCTCCGGCACGAAAGTCGCTTGGATACTGGACAACGTGCCGGGCGCGCGCGCCCGCGCCGAGCGCGGCGAGCTGGCCTTCGGCACAATCGACTCGTTCCTGGCCTGGCGGCTCAGCGGCGGGCGGCTGCACATCACCGACGTGAGCAACGCCAGCCGCACCATGCTCTACGACATCCACAAGCGGTGGTGGTCCAGCACCATCCTCAAGCGCCTGAACATCCCGCAAGCGCTGCTGCCGCAGGTCGTGCCCAGCAGCATGGTCTACGGCGAGACCGCGCCGCACATCCTCGGCGGCGCGCCGGTGCGCATCGCCGGCATGGCCGGCGACCAGCAGGCGGCCACCTTTGGCCAGGCGTGCTTCGCGCCCGGCATGGCCAAGAACACCTACGGCACGGGCTGCTTCCTGCTGATGAACACCGGCGGTCAGCCGGTTGCGTCGCGCAGCGGCCTGCTCACCACTATCGGCTGGCAGCAGGAGAACGGGCCGCTGCAGTACGCGCTGGAGGGCAGCATCTTCATAGGCGGGGCGGCGGTGCAGTGGCTGCGCGACGCGCTGCGCCTGATTGACCACGCCGCCGACAGCGACGCGCTGGCGCGCAGCGTGCCCGACAACGCCGGCGTATACCTCGTCCCCGCTTTCGTCGGCTTGGGCGCGCCGTACTGGGACGCCTACGCGCGCGGGACGATTGTCGGTTTAACCCGCGGCACAGGCCGGGCGCACATCGTGCGCGCCACGCTGGAGAGCATCGCCTATCAGACGCGCGACGTGGTAGAGGCTATGCAGGCCGACAGCGGCCTAACGCTGCGCACGCTGCGCGTAGACGGCGGCGCGGCCCGCAACGACTTCCTGCTCCAGTTCCAGGCGGACGTCCTGGGCGTGCCGGTGCAGCGGCCGGCTGTAGTCGAGACGACGGCGCTGGGCGCGGCCTATCTGGCCGGGTTGGCGGTGGGCTTCTGGCCCTCGCGCGAGGCGATTGAGGAACAGTGGACCGTCGAGCGGACGTTCGAGCCGCAGATGCCCGCCAAAACACGCGACGCGCTCTATGCTGGCTGGCAGCGCGCCGTCGAGCGGGCGCGCGGCTGGGCCGTGTGAGCCGCCGGGCCGAGCGGCCGGGCAGGGCTTGGCGTCCGACCATGCACTACGACATCCCCTTCAACCGCCCTGGCCTGACGGGCCGCGAGCACGACTATATCGCCCAGGTGATCGCCAACCGCCACGCTGCCGGCGACGGCCCATTCACCCAACAGTGCCACGCGCTGCTGGAGCGGATCATCGGCGCGCCGCGCGTCCTGCTCACCACCAGCTGCACCCACGCGCTGGAGATGGCGGGGCTGCTGCTCGACCTCCAGCCGGGCGACGAGGTGATCGTGCCGGCGTTCACGTTTGTCTCTACGGTGAACGCCTTTGTCCTGCGCGGCGCGCGGCCGGTCTTTGCCGACATCCGGCCCGACACGCTCAACTTAGACGAGACGCAGCTTGAGCGCCTGATCACCCCGCGGACGCGGGCGGTGGTGGTGGTGCACTACGCTGGCGTCGGCTGCGAGATGGACACCATCGGCGCGATCGCCAGCCGGCGCGGGCTGGTTGTGATCGAGGACAACGCGCACGGCCTGTTCGGGCGCTACCGCGGGCGCAGCCTGGGGACGTTCGGCGCGCTGGCCACGCAGAGCTTCCACGAGACCAAGAACATGTCGTGCGGCGAGGGCGGCGCGCTGGTCATCAACGACTCGCAGTACATCGAGCGCGCTGAGATCATCCGCGAGAAGGGCACGAACCGCAGCCAGTTCTTCCGCGGCCACGTGGACAAGTACACCTGGGTGGATGTCGGCTCCAGCTACCTACCGTCAGATTTCCTAGCGGCGCTGCTCTACGCCCAGCTTGAGGCGCGCGAGCGCATCCAGGCCAGCCGCCAGCGCATCTGGCAGCGCTACGCCGCCGAGCTGCCGGCGTGGGCGGCGGCGCACGGCGTCCGTCTGCCGGTTGTGCCGCCCCACTGCGACCAACCCTACCACCTTTTCTATCTGCTGACGCCGTCGCTGGCGTTCCGCCAGGCGCTGATGGCGCACCTGAAGGCGCACAGCATCCTCAGCGTGTTCCACTACCAGCCGCTCCATCTCTCGGCGATGGGCCAGCGCTTCGGCGGCCGCCCGGGCGACTGCCCCGTGACTGAGGACGTGAGCGACCGCCTGCTGCGGCTGCCCCTCTACAACGACCTGACCGAGGCTGACCAAGCGCGTGTGATCGCCGCCGTGCAGGCGTTCAGGGGATGAGCGCGGCAAAAACCTCAGTGAATCTCCTAAAAGTATGTATATTCGCTCAATAAAATTAGCATTGTCACTTGTATAGGGGTGCATTTCAATATTTTGGCGAGAGGGGATAAACTGGAAGCAAGTGTGACCCAGTGAGAGAGTAACCATGACCCCCAACCGAGATGACCTGAAAGC
>Ga0308414_1000675_pt1 | contig 22025 bp, 19 predicted proteins | sample HotsprSampleOS50_FD_205667 | JGI IMG/M metagenome (GOLD analysis project Ga0308414, IMG submission 205667) | Hot spring phototrophic mat microbial communities from Octopus Spring, Yellowstone National Park, Wyoming, United States - 20090730_OS50 ...
TATCTAAAAGCTCTTCTACTACTACAGGTTTAATGATATACTCACCCCTGCACGGAACCCTTTTTGAATGTCAGAGGCAGAACCAAGAGTACTAGACATAATGATGTAGACGTTTTGTAGAACGGGAATTTTTCTTATTTCTTTGCAAACTTCAAACCCATTTAAACCAGGCATTTCTATGTCACAAATGATTAAATCAGGTTTGAATTGCTTCGCCATGTCTAAACCTTGAATTCCATCAAAAGCCTCATAGACTTTGTAGCCTTCTTGTTGTATAGGTGGGACTAGGTGATTATGTACTAGCTTAGAGTCATCAATAAGCAGAACTTTATTAGTTTTGTTGGCAAGGTCTATAATAATTTGCTCTAATTCTTCAAATTCAATAGGCCATTGGACTGTCTTGTCAGCTAAGTTTTCTATTTCTTCAAATAACTTATAATCTGTAGAAAAGAAAATAGTTTTTAATTCATGTCCATAGACTCTTTTAAGTTTTTTTGTTAGCTCTATAATTTCAAACTCATCAGAATCGGATTGTAAAAGTAAAATTCCATTTTTTAAGTTTCCAACTATCTTGTAAATTTTTTCTTTACTTGATAAAATATATTCATAATTATGGGACAAAAAGAAAGATTCTAAAAACTGTCTAAATAATCCGTTTTCTATACATAGGTAAATTTGAATTTTCTTATTTGATTCTACCATTTAAGGATTACCTTGTTTTTCAATTTCGGTTATATACTTATTTATAGTTGCCAAGAGAGCTTCTGAATCAATTGGTTTTTCAAAGTATTCATTTGCCCCACTTTTAAATCCTCTTTGTCTGTCTTCTTTAGATCTTTTTGAGGTAATAAGTAAAATGGGAATAGATCTATATAAGGGAAGATTTCTAAGTCTTTTAGTTAATTCAATTCCATCCATGAGAGGCATAATGACGTCTACACAGAGGATAGCGTATTTTTTTATCCGTACCATTTTTAGGGCTTCAAATCCATTTTCTGCTTCATCTATAATGTAACCTGCTCGAGCTAAAATCATTTTTAAATTTTGTCTATGAACCAATGAGTCGTCTACAACAAGAATGTTATGTACTTTCTTAGATAGATTATTTAATTCAAAACTATGAATATAACTTTGCTCTTTAAAACTTGTATCGATGACATCTTTGGGATTGAGAACTAATACTAGTTTGCTATCACTTAAAATTGTACATCCCATAATAAATGGAACTTTTTTTAGTAAGTTACCCATGTTTTTAATTACAATTTCTTGACGTCCATATATCTTATCTATAATTAGTCCTACTTTTCGATTTCCCTCACACAAAATTAAAAGAGGAATTTCATTAGGAATATAATTACTAGAATTTATTTCTAAAACCTTACCTAGATGAACTAAATGAATTATTTCACGATTTAGCTCATAAATTAATTGATTACTGATAGTTTGAATTTCATCTCTAGAGATTCTTAAGATTTCCGATATATTGGACATTGGTAGAGCCAAAAGTCTTCCACTAGTTTCAAAAAGAAGTACCCTTACTACTGCTAAAGTTAGTGGTACTTTGAGAAGGATAGTAGTGCCTTTTGTGGGTTCAGAGTAAATATCTAAAGAACCTTGAAGTTCTTTAATTGCAGAGTAAACTACATCCATCCCTACTCCTCGGCCTGAAAGTTCTGTAACGTTGGATGATGTAGAAAATCCAGGGGCTAAGATAAAATCAAAAATCTGTTTATCAGTTAAATGGTTTGTCTCTTGAGGATTCAAAAGTTCTTTTTCAATTGCTTTCTTTAGAATTAGTTCTTTATTAAGTCCTTTTCCATCATCTTTAATTTCAATAATTGCTTCTGAACCTTGGTAATATGATTTTATTTGAATTATACCTATTTCTGGTTTACCTTGTTGTATTCTTTCTTCTGGAGGTTCAATTCCATGATCTATAGAATTTCGTAAAATGTGTAATAAGGGATCCGAAAGTTGATTGATGATTGTCCGATCAAGCTCTGTATCTCCTCCATGTATTTCTAGCTTTACCTTTTTACCTGTCTGTCGTGCTAAGTCACGGACTAAAGTAGGATATCTTTCAAATAAATTATTTAGAGGAACCATTCTAAAATGCATGACTCCTCCTTGTATTCTTTTTGTTACAAGCCCTAGGTTTTCTACATTTTTTGATGTAATATTTTTTATTTCGTTAGCAAATATTAACAATAAATTCATTTCTTCAGAAAAAGTTAGTTCGGTTCTAGTAGATTTAAATTGGAGTCCGTTATAAAATTTTTTGACAATATTTTCAATAATTTCTTTATCATATTTGATTTCTAGAGATGAGAGATGTTCTGTTATTTCAACTAAGACTTGTTCGTTTGTTTGTGAAAGTTTGTTTAATATAGATGTAAAATCTATATTTTCCATTCTCTGCAAAAGTTTTTTTATATCTTTTATGAGTTTTATAATGGCTAAAAGCTGATCTTCAAACTGAATTTGAATAATTGAAAGTTCAGATGTTATATTGATTACTTCATCTAGTTTTTCAGTACTAACCCGGATTGATTCATTTTGACGGGGTTTTAGTTTATTAATGTTAGCTTCTTGTTTAACTTCACTTGGCTTTTGTAAAATAGTTTTTTCTTGTGTGGTTTGTGATTGAGCATCTAAATTATCTGTTTTCACTTCATCTAAAACATTCATTTTTTGTTGATGAAACTTTTTATTTCCCAATAAAAGTTCAACTTTTTGTAATATAGGATTTATTTTAGTTTGAACTGGACCTTTTGAAGCAATTTCTTCTAAAATTTCAGAGAGTAAATTTTTTCCTTCTAAAAGAATGTCTATAATTTCTGAGTTTACCTTTAAAGCTTGAGAGCGTATTTTATCTAGAAGATTTTCAAGTTTATGGGCAAGTTTTTCCATTTTTTGAACTTGCAATAGTCTTGCACCACCTTTAATGGTATGCATACTGCGAAAAAGTGTATTTAAAATCTCAGTGTTTTCAGGTAAACTTTCTAATTCAATAAGATATTTCCCTATAGACGATAAGTGCTGATAAGCTTCTTCGTAAAAATCACTAATTAACCCTACTTTGTCAATGGGTATGTTTAATTCCTCTGGTTCTTCAAATTCTACTATAACTTGAGTTTCTGATACTTTAGATTTTTTTTCCTCTATTTGATATTCTCTTTGAAAAGGATTTTCTTGCTTTATAGTTTTTGTATGTTTTTGAGTTTGTTCATAAATGTTAGATAAATATATATTACTCTCTTCTACTATTGAGCTTATATCAATACTACATACTTGTTTTTCTAATAAATCGTTTACTATTTTAAAAGATGTTTCTAAAATAATTCTAGCTAAATAATTCATAGAAAATAAGGAAAGAGTATTTTCCGACCTAGAGTAATCAAAAATAAAATCTCCTACTGCACATAAATGCTCTAATTTTTTTAGTTTAAATATCTTAGAAAATCCTAATATAAGTCTATTATTAGAATAAAATTGTTTAAGGATGATTTCTTTAGAAGGATGGTATTCAACCCCATTTAAATTACTTATATTCCAAGATAATTTTTGTTTGGATTCTAGTAAAAAATTTTTTAATAAGTTAGAATCCTCAAGTTTTATTTCTTCTTGAGTTTTATCTGTATCCCATATAGTTAATATATAATCTGAGTAACTCATAAATTTCTCAAATTCCAATAAGGAAGCAATTCTTTTGAAAAAATAAGATCTTTAGCAGAAATCATCAAAAGAGTTTCTCTCTGCACTTGAAGAATACCTGAAGTGTATTCTTTAATAGAGTTAGGTAAAGAATCTATATTACTTTGAAGCTGAGAATTTGGAAAAACTTTCATTTTAGTTATGCAATCTACACAAAGTGCAATTTCAAAGTCTTCATATCCTAATAATATAAATTGAGTATATTCATTTAAGTTTCTAGGTGAAAGCCCCAAAAAAGAAGAAATATCTAAACAAGCAACAACACGTCCTCTTAAATTGATAAGTCCCCTTAAACATGGATTTACTCTAAATAAGGGAGTTACAGTTTGATTTTCTAAGACTTCTTGAACATATTGAATAGGAACCATAAATTGGACATTTTCAATATTAAAACAAAGAGATTTTATTGTTTCGGTATTTTTGCCTTTAAGTAAAATATTTTTTTGAGTTATTTCTTTTGAACTTAAGCTAATTTGTTGTTTTAGTTTACTTGTAAAATAATTGATAATTTCTTTTATATTTAAAATTATTAAAGAATTTTTATCTAATATGGTAATTCCAGAGATAAACTGATTAGCTATAGAGTAATTTTCTGAATTATTTTTTTCTTCTATTACAATATCATCTATAATTTTATAAAATTCATCTATCTGAAAAGCCATGCTCCAAGAATGAAATTCTACTAAAATATAACTCTTAGGAATTTGAGATTGTTTTGTTTTTAAGTTTAAAGCTGTACAAATATCTAAGACAGGTAGCAACATTCCCCTGTATTCTACTGCACCTACAATTCCACTTTCCAAAAAAGGAAGTTCTAATAACTTTAAATCACCTTGAATTTCGAGAACAGTTTTTAGAGGCAAAGAAAATAGCACTCCGTTACTTTTAAATATCATCAATTTATTTATATCGTTAGCCTCTGTAGGTAGTGTTTGACTGGAATCCATCTAAGCTCCTTTGTCTTGTGTTATAAGTACAGACCAACCTTTGCCCCTATATTTATTATAACCTTCTGTCCCCGCATAACCTATAAGATATATTTTATTTGTATCGTGATCTCGCTCTTCAATAAAACCACTGTTGCCTCTAGATGCTAAGTTGAAAGCTTCAAATTTAGAAAAATCCTTTTTAAATATGTCTGCAGTTCCATTTGAAGAGGCAATTACAATTCCATCAGAATTTACAAGATATACCTTACAATCGCTATACACCATAGCAGAGTTTATAATTTCAATGACGTAATTCCAATTAAATCTGGTTGTCAGAACCCCTGTAATTTTTCCATCTTTGTTTCTTATTGGAGCACTAAAGGCAACTGTGTAATTACCTGTAGTTTCTGATTTATATAGATCAGAGTAATACACATTTCCTTGTATAGATTGTTGAAACCAGTCTCTTCCCGATTGATCTTGGCCTACAAGTTCATGTCTAATTGCAGAAGCACATATTTTTCCTTTGGTATCCAGAACATAAATATCATGATAAACTTCATATATTTGATGCAGTTCTTTTAGTAAATTCTGAGTTTTTTCGTTATCTTGCGATTCAGTTGAGAAAATAATATCTTCAAAAATTGTCCATGCTTGAACATCACAGTGTCTTTCAAATAAATTTCTATCTACCTTATCTACAGTATCAAAGGCAGCATCAGCCAATCGACTAGAAACAGTTTCTTGAACTATATGCTTGAGGGAATCTAAAGTTGCATTGATCTCTTCTGTAAGTTGGTCACTTTTAGAAGAAAAAGCACGAATCTCTTCTGCTAAAACGGAAAAAGCTCTTCCCTCTGTCCCACTTCGATCTGCACGAATAGCAGCATTTAAGGCTAGGGTTGTAGTAACATTGTTGATCCTGTTAATTGAAGTTATAGATTCACTTAACTCGTGGGTGATTTGTAATAGAGAATTATTTACTTGTTCTGAATAAGCACGAGATTTATTTTCTTTAGAATTTTCTGCAAAAGTTTCTATCATAACTTTATAATTTTCTAGATTTATAGGCTCCTCTACAATTACAGACCAGCCTTTGCCTTGGTAAGAATTGTATCCTTTAGTTCTAGCAAATCCAAAGGCTTTCCACTGTCCGTTTCTTGAACATTCTATAGTATAACCTCTTCTTCCAAGTATAGCTTGCTCTCCAGCTCCCAACCAAATGAGATTATCTTTGAGCACGTCTAATTTTAACTTTGATGCTAAAACAATTCCTCCTGCGGAAATAAGTAGGACTTTACAATGATGATCTAATTTAATTTTTTCTAGTATATCATAAATATACTCCCAGTTAAATCTTGTGCTTATGACCCCTATGACCTCACCATTCTCGTCTCTAACAGGAGCAGAGTAAGATATTGTATAATTTTTAACGGAACGAGAAATGTACATATCAGTAACATAAACTTTATTTTCAGATATAGTCTTACGAAACCAGGTTCTATTAGATTGATCTATACCTATTAAGTGAGGATTTTTAGCACTAGCGATTACAATTCCTTTTTTATTTAAAAGTAAGATATCGTGGTAAACTTCATAGACATTTACAAGGTTTTGAATGAGTTTGGTGGCTTGCTTTGTGTACACCCCTCCTTCTTTACAAGCCATTACATTTACTTTAAAACTTGCCCATGCTTGGATGTCGCAATTTCTTTCAAACAAATTTCTATCGATCTTATCGATAGTATCTATGGCGATGTCTGCAAGACGTACTGCTATGGCTTTAGTACAGTTATTACGGAGTTTTTCAATTAAACCATAAATTTCTTGAAAGGCTTCTTCAGAACGAGTAGATAGGGTGCGAACTTGATCTGATAACGTTGAAAAAATCTCTGAAAGCTGAGCTGTGCGAGAGGATTCTATAGCGGCGTTGATAGCTATAAGTTTAGTTATACTGTTGATTTCTTTAATTTGTTGAAGAGTGTGAGCTATTTTAGAAGTAGCTTCTAATAACTTGGAACTTGTAGTCAAAAACTCCATTTCTTCCTCTCAGGTTAGTTCTTAAATTTTTTATATCAAAAGTTTAAGTTTTAAAAGCAAGTTTTTTTATTTATTTAATAAAATATTAATCTTTTCTAAGATATAACTAGATTCTTAAAAACTCAAGAAAAAAATTACAGATAATCAATTAAATTAATTGTTATTTCTGAAGAAGCTAAAAATTAAATAACTAGTATCCCCAAAGATTGAGCTAAAAAAGTAGTACAAGCTAATTCAATTTACAATATTGTTTTTAAATTTCAGAAGATATAGAAATTAGAAGAGAACTTATCTCTGAAATCATAAATCAAAAAATTATTTATATTCAATTAAACTACAAGAAAGCACTCTTTCTGTTTCAACTATTATTCAGACTTGAACTTAAAGTCAACAAGAAAGCTAAACTAGAAAAAGTCTTAAGTATGTTTATCCAAACTACAAATATAGAAAATTATTTACTAATTGAATTATTTAGTATCAAATGAAACTTTAAGAAAGCATATGGACTTAGAAAAAACTCATCCAGCAGAAAACAAAGTATTAAAAGAAAAAAATACTTGAAGAAAATGAAAGTTGATCCAAGAACTTATGAAAAAATTAAAAAAGGATACCTCTTTGAAAGTTTTATTTACTTTTATTTGTATGTTATGGATTTCTTGTAGTTTACGTACACAGGAGCTAAAAACTCCTAAAGAAGGAATTTTAGTTCAAAAAAGAAATGCCTACCTTGCTCCTGGTGTAAAAAGAAATTTAGAGAGTGAACAACAAATTTTAAAACTCTTACAAACTCTTGTAAATTGGACATTAGAAAAAGATTATTCAAAACTTCCTGAATTAGTAGATCCAAAAAAAGGTCTTTATGCCGATTTAAAAGCAGAGTGGAATTATAAAAAACTTCTTGACGAATTAAAAAATCCTAACTCTTACTTTGAAATTTTTTTCTTTGATAAAGAAAAACTTATAAGAGAAAAAAACTCTACAGATGTCTGGACAGTAAGAGAACTTTTAATTCTTTCTGGTGGATTAAAGGCAGATTTATTCTTTGAGTCAAATGAGAGTTGTGAAGTGAAATTAATTTTTCACAAGTCATCTAAACATCAAACAGATTTAAATAATCCTTATTTTATAAAAGTAAATGGGAGTTGGAAAGTTTATAGATTATTTTAAAGCTTGCTCTAAATCTTCATGGATCATTACAAAGTCAGTTAACCCAACTATATCCATAACTTTTCTAAAATGAGCATTTAAACCTACAAATTCTATTTTTCCTTGATTTTCAGAAGCTTTTGTAATAAGACTAATTAAAATAGCAATTCCTGCAGAGTTGATATAAGAAGTTTTTGAAAAATCAATAAGTACACGAGAGCGTTTCTCTTGAGGTATAGAGTTATAAGAACTGACTATATCTTCATCAGATTCTGAGGTAATCTCACCTTCTATACACATAATAGGGAGATTTCCATTTTGTTCATAAATTATATGCACTTTAAACTCTTCTACCATACTCCTAAATACACTCTCAAAATTTCCCTAATACGTCAAGTAAATAAATAGAAAATTCAAAACTAGAGATATAAGTAAAAACTTATATCTCTAGCTCTTATTTATTTCCCAAGTTCTAAGACGTATTCAGCTAAAGCTTCGTGAACATCTTCTAAATGAGGATAGGCAACCATAGGTCCACCTGCAATCCCTTCTTTTAAGGTTTTAAGAATTCCTTCCTTTGTTTTTCCATTTTTCCATTCAGAAGTTGCTACTTTGAAATTTCTAGGTTTAGGATTTAAAGCAGCAGCAGCTGGTCCATCTCCTGCACCTAAATTTCCATGACAACTTGCGCAATTTGCTTCAAAGGCTTCTTTACCTTTGGCAAGTTTACCTTCTTCAGAAGATGCAGTTGATTTTTTTTCAGCATCATCTGTCTTAGGTTTATCCCCACAATTTAAAATTAAAGCTAAGCTTAACAAGCCTACTAAAAGAGATAAGTAAGTAAATTTATTTTGCATTGTTTGCTCCTTTATTCTAGTTTTCTATTCTAAGCTTTTTTTGAATAGCAAAAAATGAATTTCATAACTTACATCAATATGATATTTTTCAGTGTATAAAAAATTTTAAACTGATTTACTTTTGGACTTTTAGATTTTACTTTCGTAAAAAAAGAATCTGAAATGGGTAAAAATGGATAATTACTACATAATAGGTGTGGGTGCATCTGCAGGTGGTTTAGAGGCTATTAGTGAATTTTTAAATCATTTTCCTAAAGAACTAAATGTAACCATTGTAATCACACAGCATTTAAGTCCCAACTACAAAAGCCGAATGGTTGCACTCCTTGCAAAAGAAAGCCCTTTTGAAGTTATTGAGATTGTACATGGTCAAAAGGTTTTACCGAGAAAAGTTTATATTACCCCACCTGACAACGATTTAACTATAAAAGATCAAGTCTTTGAACTTTCTCGTCCCCATGTGTATCCAGGACCTAAACCTTCTGTAGATTTATTTTTTCAGTCTCTAGCAGAACAAATGCAAGATCGAGCTATTGCAGTTATTCTCTCTGGAACAGGTACGGATGGAGCAAATGGAATTCGTGCTATAAAAGCCAAAGGTGGAATTACAATAGTTCAAGATCCTTTTACTGCCAAATACGATGGAATGCCTATCGCTGCTATTGAAACTGGAAACGTAGACTTAGTTTTACCTGCAGATAAAATTGGTGAAGAACTCAAAGAAGTTATAAAAAATCCAAAATCTTTACTCATGGTTACCTCTGAGATCAACGAAGATAGTAAGAGTTTAACTAGGCTTTTTTATCTTTTATCTAAGCGGACAGGGACAGATTTTTCTAATTACAAGCCGGCTACTATCTTACGTAGATTAGTTAAGAGACTAGAAATGTTAAAGATCAACACATTGAGGGAATATGTAGATTTTATTGAGTCCAATCCAAAAGAACTAGACATGATCTTTAATATGATTCTTATAGGTGTCACTGAATTTTTTCGTGACCCAGATGCTTTTTTAGAGTTAGAAAAATATTTAAGTAAAATTATTTCTTCTAAAACCCCAGGTGAAAGTATTAGAATTTGGGCACCAGGTTCTTCATCGGGAGAAGAAGCTTATTCTATTGCAATTTTACTTTCAAAACTACTTAAGGAAAAAATTTTAAATTATAATATACAAATCTTTGCAACTGATATTGATGAAAAAGCTATAGCTATAGCTCGAAAAGGAAGTTACAGTGCTGCTTCTTTAGATAAAGTTCCTCCACAAATTATTTCTGAATACTTTATAAAAAATGGAAATAACTATGAACTTATAAAACCTATTCGATCTCTTGTTTTGTTTTCTAGACATGATATAACTAGTAATCCTCCTTTTTTAAAGTTAGATTTAATTTGTTGTAGAAATTTATTGATTTATTTTAGTACAAACCTTCAAAAACAAATTTTTCCAATCTTTCACTATGCCTTAAATCCAGATGGTTATCTTTTTTTAGGTAAGTCTGAAACAATAGGTCAGTTTACAGATTTATTTGTTCCTATTGATAATAAATATAAAATCTTTCAAAAAAGAAGAACTAGTTCTTTAAATCCTATTCGATTGAGTCACTTCAAACCTAGTAGAAGAATTACCCCTCTTCCAGAAAAAACTCCTAAACAAGCTTCTAATTCTGAAATAGTAAAAGAAACTCTTTTTCATACTTATGAATTTCCTTACGTTTTAATCAATGAAAATATGGATCTAATAGAAATCTTTGGAGATGTCACTCCTTATCTAGGTTTGTCACAAGGTATAATGAATTCAAACATCATCAAACTTGCAATAAAAGACATTCAAATTGAACTTCGTTCTGCTATAACCAAAGCAATAAAAGAAAGAACTCGAGTAAAAACAAATATTCGTAAAATTGAAGAAAATAGTGTGGTGAGATATGTAAGAATTCAAGTAATCCCCGCTATGTTTACAGAAAACGATATGTACATTGTAATTTTTGAATTTGTAAATAAGGAAGAATTTCTCTACAAAGAGCCTTCAGAAAAAGAGTCTTCTGAAAATCCTAGAATCTTAGAATTAGAACAAGAGTTAACTGCTACTAGAGTTCATCTTCAAACTTTTATCGAGGAATTAGAAACATCTAACGAAGAACTTCAATCTTTAAATGAAGAACTCATGTCTACAAATGAAGAACTTCAATCTTCTAATGAAGAACTAGAAACATCTAACGAAGAACTGCAGTCTACAAATGAAGAGTTAAACATAGCTTATGCAGAACTCAAAGCAGCTAATGAACTTTTAGAAAAGCAAGGAGAAAAATTACGAATTTCTGAAGCAAATGCAACTGCTCTTTTAAACAATACTCAACAAATTTTTTATCTAATTGATAAAAATTATAGAATCATTATCTACAACAAAACTGCCTCTGAAAAAGCTGGAATTTTTTTTAAGAGGATTTTAAAAGTAGGAGATTCTATTATCGATTATATTCCAGCTGAAGACTTAGAAACTTTTCAAAAAGATTTTCAAAAAGCTTTAAAAGGGGATATTATACAAGCAGAAAAGGTAAATATAGATCCTATCACTGGAAGTAAAATTTGGTTTGCTTATAGCCTAACACCTATTCAAGGACAAAATGGAATTGAAATGATTTCTTATAGTCTGTCTGATATTACTGAATTAAAAAACGTTCAAATGAAACATAAAAAAAGTGAACTAATTTTAAACTCTGTATTCGAACACATCAAAGTAGGAATTGGACTTTTAGATAAAAATGATTTTCATACAAAAGTAAATAAAAGCTATTTAGAAATTTGTGGATATTCTTTAGATGAAATACTGGGTAAGCCTTTTAATCTTATTTTCCTTCAAGAAAATAATTTTACTGGAAACTATGAAAAAAAAGAAACTCGTCTTTTAAGCAAAAATGGGACTACTAAGGATATCTTATTATCTAAAACTTCTATACAAGATGAGGAATCAAATATATTTACAATTTTAACTATTCAAGATATTTCCGACCAAAAAAAGAGAGAAGAAGAACTTAGATATAAGTTAGAACGAGAAAAGTTAATTAAAAATATAATAAGTAAATTTACAAATTTTGTTACTAGTGAGATGAATGTTTTAAACTTTGCAGAGGATAAAAAACTATCTTCTATAAAAGAGACCATGCTTTTAAATATGGAAGAAGAGTTTGAACAACTACGACCTAAATTTTATAGTTTTAAAACTAAAGCTCTTTTAGAAGATATAAAGTTTTACTTAAAAAATGATTTTCCTTCTGAATACACTCGCTTTAAATTTAATTTTTCTTATGAAGTAGAAGATATATATATAGATAAATCTTTACTTTTACAAGTATTCTATCATCTCTTATCCAATAGTGTAAATTATTCATTTCCAGAGACAGATATAGAAATTTCTTTATTTATTTCAACTCAACAAATGAAAATAGAAATCCAAGATTCGGGAATAGGTATATCCGAAGAAGAATTACCCTTAGTTTTTGAGCTGTTTTATCGTGGTCAAAATGCCTTATCTATAAAAGGTATAGGACTTGGACTTAAGATCGTAAAAAATATTATTAAAAAATTAAATGGAAACCTAAAACTAGAAAGTAAACTTAAAAACTTTACAAAAGTTAGCTTAGAAATTCCTCTAAGCAAAAATTAAACTTTTCAGTAATTCAATCCCCTTACCTTCTCTTACAATTTCCATTTCACCAGAGGTAAAATCTAAAATAGTAGAAACTTCTACTTTAACTATACCTCCATCTATGATTCCATCTACCTTGTCTGCATATAGTTCCTCTAAATCTTCTATGTTGGTAATATATTCATCCTCACTAAATACAGAAGTAGAGCAAAGTGTGTTTTTATGTATCTTTAATAACTCTTGAATATAAATAGAGTCGGGAATTCTAATTCCAATACTTTTACTTTTTTGATTTGAAAGAGAGGCTCTCGGTAAATTTTTATTTGCCCGCAAAATAAAAGTAAAAGGACCTGGAGTAATTTTTTTCATAATGTGAAAAGCTTCATTGGGTAGGTATTCTACATAATTTGCAGCAGTAGATATATCGGGACAAAGCAACGAAAGTGGTTTGTTTTTTGGAATATTTTTTAGACGAAAAATTTTTTCTAATCCTAACTTAGAATTAGAATCAGCAACTAAAGCATAAACTGTATCTGTAGGAAAAATATACACTCCACCTTCCCTAAGATTTTCTGAAATCATTTTTAAAGTTCTGGCTTCAGGATTTTTAGGATGTAAACGAACAATCATGGTTCAATTTCAAAATTATAAGGATTACAAATAGAATTTTTTTTATCTGATTTTTCAAACAACTTATCATAACGTAATGTACCATCTTCATCGTTGTAAAATTCTCTACTAATATAGTGATCTCCTCTCTCGTAATAGTTACCCATAGTGTCACATTCTCCTATATCTTCATTGAGTAACTCTTTTTGACAATTCGTAAACAACAAAAATATAGAGAGGAGAAAGAAATTTTTTCTCATTGTTTTTTGGTAGGTTCTTCTTTTTTTGTAGTTTGCTCTTCTTTGATATCTGAACCAAATCGAGCAGCTACAGATTTTTTAACATTTTCTCTTTCTTTTTCTCTCTCTTTCTCTCTTTCTATGTGAATTAAATACAAACTATCGTCATAATCTTTTAAAGCTTCTTTAGGTATATAGTCTTCATCTATAATAAAACCTTTAGCTAGTCTTTCATTTAACTTTAAGTTTTTATTTTTATTTTTATTTATAAAATAAGGAATACGAATGAGTTGGTTAATTCCTTGTTTCATAGAATAAATAGCTTCTATTACGTTGCCACGGCTTTCCTGCTCTTCAGCGTTTCTTTTAAATTCATTGGCAGTAGCTAGCATTTTTTCATAAGAAGAGTTAGATAAGTCATTGTTTGTTCCATTGACCTTCATATCTACAACTGCATAAGAAGAGTCTGCATAGTACTTAGTAAATGCTGCTTTATACTTTTCGAGTAGACTTTTAGACTGCTCATTCATATCAGCTTGATTTTGTTCAAATTTTTTTCGAGCTTCTAAATAATTTTTTTCACCTAGAGTAATAGAAGCTTCAATATACGACTTCATTAATTCATTAAATTTTTGTTCCTCACCTAAATTATAAAAGGAACTCTTTAATTTTTTTAAGTGCTTTAAGTTGGTCTGTTTAATGTTAGTGGATACAGATTGAGGATCAATCACAACTGTCCCAGATTCCATTTTTAGTGGCTTAGATTCTGCTTCTTTTTTAGAAGGAGTTTCAGGGGTTGTCTTTTTTTCTTGAGAGTAAATAGCCATTCCAAAGAAAAGTAAAAAATTTACTAAATACCAAAGAACTCTTATATAAAAGGGAAAATAATTCAATCTTTTCATAGTATTAGTATCGACAATTTTTTGAAATTTGTAAACTTAGAAGTAAATATGCTTATTTTAAAATCAGCTTCTAGTAGGAGAAAAGAAATTTTAAGACTTCTCGGCTTAGAGTTTCAAATTTCCCCATCTAAAGTAGATGAGTCTTGGGATGGCATGGAGCCCTTCTTAAAATATTTAGAGAGAGTTACAAAATCTAAACTAGAGGATTTAAATACAAAAAATACTTTAATTTCTGCAGATACTATTGTGGTTTTAGACACGAAGATTTTTCCTAAACCTCAGGATTTTCAAGAGGCTTGTGCTTTTTTAAGAGAATTAAATGGCAAAACTCATCAAGTTTACTCGGGGTTGTGTCTTTTTTATAGAGGTCAAATCTTTTATGAGTACGATCAAACAGAAGTAAAAATGAAAAATTGGAGTGAAGAGGAAATTCAAATTTATGTAGAAAAAAACAATCCTTTAGATAAAGCAGGAGCTTATGGAATTCAAGATGAGAATGGACCAGTAGAAAGCTTTTTGGGTTCGTTTTCTAACGTGGTAGGTTTTCCTTTGAGAAAATTTTTTCTTCATTATGAAAAATGGGAAAAATTTATCCAAACTAAGCTTGAATATCAAAAATAGCCCCTTTCATTTTAAAATCTTTTTTAGTCTCTCCTGTTTCTCTAAAATTTTTAGAATTGCGAAATTCTTTATAGGCTTCTTGATTGAAATAATTTTCTTGAGAATAGGTCTTGTTTACCTGAGGAATGGGACTAAAGGTAGTATAGATGACGGGTCTAGTATAAACTGCTGGATCTTGAAAAATATGGAACTTAGGTGCCAGTTCGTTTGCCATGTTTGTCATAACAAGTCCTCCTTTTATAATATTCGACGTTGAAATTTTATTTTTTGATTGTCTGTAAAGCTTTTTTTTAGGCTAATAGTTAGAATTTTTAGTTTCAAATCTTCTAAATTTTTTTCCCTGACTATTTTTATTTCTAAAAAATATTTACCAATCCAAGTAAAAATTTAAAAATGATACTTGTAATTCTTATATGTTTATTTGAAAAGGAAATCTAACTATGAAAAAAGTACTCTTTTGGACTCTAATCATCTTGTTTGATGTTGTTTTAACTTTAGCAATCCTCATTTATTTATTTACTTACCATCCCAATGAACTAGATGAGATGGAAGTCATCTGTAAAGAAGATCCCCAGTTAGTATCAGAAGGCTCTGTTTTAACTATCTTAAATTGGAATGTCCAGTTTTTAGCTGGGAAAAAATATGTTTTTTTCTTTGATGTTCCCGACAACAACGGTCCCCACGAAAGACCTGAAAGAGAAGAAATTGAAAAGACTTTAGCTGAAGTAGTTAGAATTATAAAAGAAACCAAGCCTGACGTTATACTCTTTCAAGAATTAGATGAAGGTGCTAAAAGAACTGATTATGAAGATCAACTAAAACTTATATGGGATAAACTTCCTGAATACAAATGTGCATCCTCTGCTTTTTATTGGAAAAATACATTTGTCCCACATCCAAGAGTTATGGGCTCTACAGGATTAAAACTTTCTACTTTAAGTAAGTTTCAAATTACAAAAGCTTATCGACATGCTTTACCTATTATTTCAAGTGACATTATATCTGAGCAGTTTGCTCTCAAAAGAGCTATTTTAGAAACAAGGTTACCTACTCAAAATGGGAAAGAAATTTCCGTTATGAATACCCACTTAGATGCTTTTGCTCAAGGTACTGATACAATGATGAAACAAGTAATCATTGTAAAAAATTTATTAAATAAAAGAAATGAAGAAAAAATTCCTTGGATTATAGGAGGAGATTTTAATTTACTTCCACCTAAGTTTCCTCTAAAGACAGTTTATCCTACTCATAGACAATACTACAATCCACAAACAGAAATTAGTATCTTATTTGACTCTTTTCAGTCAGCTATTCCCTTAGAATGGATGTTAGGTGAACAACAAAAAAAATATTATACACATATAGCAAATGATCCAGATGTAAAAGGGGAAGCAGATAGGATTTTAGACTATGTATTTTACTCAAGTGATTGGCAAGTCTTACAAGCTGAAGTCATCCAGAAAGATACTTCTCACATTTCTGATCATTTTCCTATATTAGCTAAATTTAAATTTGAGAAATAAATTTATGCAAAGCATACTTTACTTTGAGCCTATTTATAAAGAAAAAATATGGGGAGGTAAAAAGCTTAAAACTTTTCTAGGAAGGAGTATTCCTTCTGAAAAAATTGGAGAATCATGGGAAGTTTCAGATTACGGAGAAGATCTCTCTGTTGTTCAAAACGGACCTTTACAAGGTAAAACTCTAAGAGAAGTCTTTTCTAATTACAAAAGAGAACTTTTTGGAAAACATTTTCAAAATACTTCTGAGTTTCCTCTTTTAGTAAAAATTATTGATGCAGAAGATAAACTTTCCGTTCAGGTCCATCCTGATGACGTTTACGCACAAACAAAAGATCCACAAAGTGCAGGTAAAAAAGAAGCTTGGTATATTTTAGAAGCTTTAGAAGGTGCAGAAATTGTATGTGGTTTTAATCGAGACTTAGATAGAGAAACTTATAAAAAAGAAATTTTAGAAAACAAGGCTGAAAGTTCTTTACGAAAGATCCAAGTTAAAAAGGGAGATGCTTTTTTAATTGAGCCCGGAACTGTACATGCAATAGGTGCTGGAAATTTAATTTTAGAGGTCCAACAATCTTCTGACTCTACATATAGAGTTTATGACTATGGAAGATTGACAGAAGATGGAAAACCTCGTCCTCTACATTTAGAAAAAGCATTGGACGTATTAAATTATCAAAAATCTGAAAATCAAGAATTTTTAATTCCAACATCTATAGAGCATGAATATGGGAAAAGATTTATTTTTACCGCAAACGACAAATTTAGACTTGAAAAATGGACTTGGAAAGGAACTGGGATTTTTCCAAGTATGACAAAAACTTTTTCTTTCCAAATTGTCCATGTTTTAGAAGGAGAACTACACTTTCCTATAGAAAATCTCTTGTTTAAAAAATCTGATTCTTTTTTAATTACAAGTTATGCACTAGAAAAACAAACTCCTTTTGAATCTCATGGAGAGTTTGCTTTAATGGGAGTTGGTTCTGATTGGATTCATTAAATCAAATAATTATATTTTGTTGTTGACGCAAGACCTCTACGGTTTCTTTAGCTATTTGAAGTTCTTCGTTAGTAGGAATTACTAAAACTTTTACTTTCGAGTTTTCTTTAGAAATGAGTCTTTCTTTATTTTCAAGAATTTTATTTTTTTCTTCATCTAGTTCTATTCCTAAAATACTTAAATTTTCACATACTGAAGAGCGAACGTCAAAACTATTCTCACCAATCCCACCTGTAAATACAATTGCATCTAAATTTCCCAAGGCCACTGCATAAGCTCCTATATATTTTTTAATTCGATATGTATAAATTTGAAAAGCTAAAAGAGCTTTTTTGTCCCCCGACTTCATCTTCTCTAATACATCTCTCATGTCGTTTGTTCCACAAAGTCCTTTGAGACCTGAATTTTTATTTAAAATATTTTCAATTTCTGTTAAGTCTTTTTTTAACTCTCTAGATAAGTAAAAAATAATTCCAGGATCTAAATCTCCACTACGAGTTCCCATTACAATTCCTTCAAGGGGAGTAAGTCCCATAGAAGTATCTATACTTTTACCTTTTTGAATAGCAGTTATAGAGGCACCATTTCCTAAATGGATAGTAATTAAATCTAGTTCTTCCTGAGACTTATTTAAAAACTCACTAGCACGCAAAGCTACATACTTATGAGATGTACCATGAAAACCATACCGCCTAACGCCATGATTTTCATATAATGAAAAGTCAATAGCATATAAAAAAGTTTTTTTTTCCATAGTTTGATGAAAAGCAGTATCAAAAACAGCTACTTGAGGCAAATTTCCAAAAAAATTTTGACAAGCTTCAATTCTTATTAAATTAGCGGGATTGTGTAGAGGGGCTAAGGGAATATTTTTTCTAATAGCTTCAATAACTTGTTGACTAATTAAAGTAGAACTATGAAATTTTTCTCCTCCGTGTACAACTCTATGTCCAATAGCTTGGATTTCTAACTTATCTTTTATGACTCCCGTTTTAGAATCCGTGAGAAGCTCTATCATATAACGAATAGCTAAATTGTGATTAGAAATTTTTTTCTCAAGAACTTGTTTATTTTCTCCTACTTTATGGGTAATTTTTCCTTGCTCTTCTGTTATTCTTTCTATGAGTCCAGCTGCTAGTACACTAGAATTATTCATTTCAAAAAGTTAATACTTTAAGGAAGAACTACCAGAATTAATTACTAAGACTTTCATGCCTTCTCCTTTTCTGCTTGGGCTTGAATAGCAGTAATTGCTACAGTATTTACAATATCCGCTACTAAACAACCTCTACTTAAGTCATTTACTGGTTTATTTAAACCTTGTAATACAGGACCTATTGCAATAGCTTTAGCTGATCTCTGTACTGCTTTATAAGTGTTGTTTCCTGTGTTTAAGTCTGGAAAAATAAAAACAGTAGCACGTCCTGCTACTTCACTATCTGGCATTTTAGTTTTTGCTACTGTCATATCTACTGCGGCATCATACTGCATAGGACCTTCTATAAGTAAGTCGGGTCTTTTTTGTTTAGCAATTTGAGTAGCTTCTCGAACTTTTTCTACATCTTCTCCACTTCCCGAACTACCTGTAGAATAAGAAAGCATAGCCACACGAGGTTCAATTCCAAATGCTTTAGCTGTATCAGCAGAGGCAATGGCAATTTCTGCTAGTTGCTCTGAACTTGGATTTGGATTTACAGCACAGTCCCCATAGACCAAAACCCTATCTTCCAAGCACATAAAAAATACACTTGAAACTATACTAAAACCCGGCTTAGTTTTTACAATTTGAAAGGCAGGACGTATAGTCTGGGCAGTAGTATGAATAGAACCCGATACCATCCCATCTGCATGTCCTTTGTAAATCATCATGGTACCAAAGTAATTAACGTCTACCATAATGTCACGAACAACATCTAAAGTGGCACCTTTACCTTTTCTAAGCTCCATAAATGTCTGTACGTAATCGTCAAAATATTCTGATTCAATAGGATTTATGATCTTAACACATGGAAGGTCTAAACCTAAAGATTCAATTTTTTTATGAATTTTACCTGTATCTCCTAGTAAAATAATATCTACAACATCTCTTTTTATTAAAATTTCTGTAGCTCGTAAAATTCTTTCTTCTTCACCTTCAGGTAAAACAATTTTTTGTTTGTTAGACCTTGCTTTTTGTAATAAGCTAAACTCAAACATTTTAGGGGTAACTCTAGTAGAACGAGAGAGAGCAATTTTTTCTTTGAGTTCAGAAGTATTAACATTTTTTTCAAATAAACTTAAAGCTAAAAAAATTTTACTTGGAGTATTTTTAGAGATGGTAGGATGAATTTCATCCATCTTTCTTGCTGTCTCATAGGTGCTTTCATCTACACTTAAAATACTAATAGGAAGATTTGTACCTTCTAACATTTGTGCAATCTTTCCTTCTGGTTTCATGCCTCCTGTCAAAACCATTCCAGAAATACTGGGCATAGTTTCAGAGTTAAGTGCTAAAATACATCCCAAAATTATATCATATCTATCACCAGGGGTAATCACTAAAATATCTTTTCCTATTCTACTCAAGAAATTTTCAATCCGCATAGCTCCAATAGAAAATTTACTCGTCAGACGATTTAAATTTTTTTCTCCATATAAAACTTTTGCATTTAGCCAGTTTTTTACTTCTTCCATAGTTGGCTGTGATAAAATAGTTTCATTTGGAATAAGATAGATGGAAATATTTTTTAGTAACTCATATCCCAAAATAGCCTCTCTATAAGCTGAAATATTTTCTTTTGGTATACAATTGAGAACAACAGCAATAACCTTAGAGCCTTTTTCAGAAAAAGATTCTAAGGCTAGTTGGGTAGAACGTAAAGTATCTTGAATAGATTTATTAAATCCATTTATTACTAGTAAAATAGGTGCACTTAGATTATTAGCTATTTCTGCATTTAAGTCAAATTCAAAAGCAGAGGTACCTGGTGTAAAATCTGATCCTTCGCAAACAACAAAATCAAATTTACTTTCCATTGCCTTGTATTTATTTAAAATACCTTCTACTAACTCTTCTTGACGGCCAGATGTAATTAAACTTTGTGCTTCTTCTATTGTATAAGCATAAGCTTCATTGTAATCAAATTTTAAATGAAAATGATCTAACACTAATTGAATATCATTGTCAAGCTTGTTTGTAGAACTAGACCTTATGATAGGACGAAAAAACCCAATCCTATCTGTGTCATGATGAGCATTTCTAAAACTCCTAGCATAATTGCAGATTTTCCACTTCTATGTTCTGTAGTGGTAATGTATAAATTCTTAGCCATATAATTCTCTCTTTTGTGAACTTGAAATGTTGAATAAAATGATGAGTTAAGCTTAAAAAATTGCAATAAAAATAAGCTAAAATATTTTTTTATGTTTGTTTGTAATTTCCTATATTACAGAGAATTCCTATTACAAATAAATATTTTTTCCAATATAACAGATAAAACCATATAACTTAGTTGTCAAAATAAACTCATAAAAAAATCTATTCTTAAATAAGATAGAGAGATTTTATGCAAGGACCAAACAAACAAGAAACCATATGTGTACATGGAGCTAGCTTTTTTGAAAAACATACAGGGGCTGTGAGTTTTCCTATTTATCAGAGTGCTACTTTTCGGCATCCTGCATTAGGAGAATCTACAGGTTATGACTATTCTCGCCAACAAAACCCCACTCGAGAAGAACTAGAAAAAACTATAGCTAATTTAGAAAAGGCTAAATTTGGTTTTGCTTTTGCTACTGGAATGGCTGCTATTACAGCTGTTTTATCTTTACTAAAGCCCGGTGAACATATCTTAGCTACTGATGATCTCTATGGTGGTACTGTAAGACTTTTTAATTCAATTTATTCAAATTACGGGATTACATGTTCTTATGTAGATACTACTGATATAGAACTTGTAAAAAAAACGTTACGCGAAAATACTAAATTTATTTATATTGAAACTCCTTCTAATCCTATGATGAAAATTACTGAAATTCAAGCTATTTCTAAAATGGCAATAGAAAGAAATATCTTGACAGTTGTTGATAATACTTTTTTATCACCAATTTTTTTAAATCCAATTGAACTAGGTGCTGATATTGTTGTTCACAGTGGAACGAAGTACTTAGGTGGACACAATGACACCTTAGCGGGGTTTGTAGTAACTAATAAAGAAAATCTAGCTGAACAAGTTCAATTTTATCAAAAGGCAGCAGGTGCTGGGCTAGCTCCCTTTGACAGTTGGTTGATTTTAAGAGGAATTAAAACTTTAGCAATTCGCATGCAAAGACAAGAAGAAAATGCTCTCTACCTTGCAGAAAAATTAAAAGCCCATCCTAAAGTAAAAAAAATTTTTTACCCAGGACTTCCAACACATCCAGGAAAAGCAATTTTAGAAAAAGAAGCTAAGGGATATGGGGCTATGATTTCTTTTGAGGTGGACTCTAAAGAAACTGCAGAAAATATTTTACGAAAGGTAAAGCTAATTCTCTTTGCTGAAAGCTTAGGTGGGGTAGAAAGTCTCATTACCTATCCTATGGTTCAGACTCATGCGGATGTTCCACTTTCTCAAAGAGAAGCCTTAGGTATCAATGAAAGACTTCTACGACTTTCTGTTGGAATTGAAAACAAAGAAGACTTGTTAGCTGACCTTTTTCAAGCTTTAGAGTAAATCCAATAAAACAGATATTTTATACAATTTATTGGAGAAAGCACTTGACGAAAAATTTAATTCTTACAGCTTAGGAAAAAAACACAGAGGAAGCCATGAAAGCAAACAATA
>Ga0308414_1000677_pt1 | contig 22015 bp, 18 predicted proteins | sample HotsprSampleOS50_FD_205667 | JGI IMG/M metagenome (GOLD analysis project Ga0308414, IMG submission 205667) | Hot spring phototrophic mat microbial communities from Octopus Spring, Yellowstone National Park, Wyoming, United States - 20090730_OS50 ...
AGGGCAGGTTAGCTACGTGTTACTCACCCGTGCGCCACTGTGACCAACCGAAATCAGCCACCGTTCGACTTGCATGTGTTAGGCACGCCGCCAGCGTTCATCCTGAGCCAGGATCAAACTCTCCGTAAGAGCTGTCCTCGCATGCGTTTTCGGTCTCAGCACGCATGCTCGCTGCTTTTTCTCAGGCTTCGCTCGCTCTCGCTTCCCACTATCCTGTTGTTAAGCTGCGCCTCCCTGCTGGGGAGTGTACTCTTAAGGTTATCAAACCTGTGCTTGCCCTGTCAATCCTTGTTTTTGCCTGATCGCTAAACTCCCTTGGGATATTTGCGATATGGTCCAAAAACGCAGACAGACACTTATGGTCCGGTTTTTTGCCCGACCAGCCGATCAGGCTTCTCTGTTTGATCTGCTATCCCGTGAGCGAGAAGAAGTATACACCCCGGCCCAATGGAGTCAAGGCCGATTTCGGCACGGGACTGGTAAATTTTGCGGATACATGCGGGTTTTTCTACGCTTAGAATCGCCGTCTGTATCCATGATCTTCACCAGTCCCTTTCTGCTCGTCAGGCTTTTGCTGGACGGCGTGGCCCGCCTCATTTACAATCTCACCTATGATTGGACTTATACGACCCCGCAAGCCTTATCTGCTGCCGCTTACAATTCTTGTCGTTCTGACCCTGCTGGCGGGCATCGCAGCCACTAGCAACGGCGTAAACTACTATATGGACTCAACTTGGTATCTAGTTTACGCGCGCAGCGTTCGTGACGGCTTAGGGCTAAGCGCCCCTATCACCAGCTATCAGAATTCACAGACAGTGACATGGATTAATCAATGGCCGCCTCTCTACCCGCTGCTGCTCGCTCTCGGTGCCGATGGCCTGGCCTGGGGACGCCTGATCAGCCTTGCGCTGCTGGTAATTACTGTCTGTCTGCTCTATGCTCTCAGCCTCAAAGTTTTGAACGGGCAGCGCTGGTTAGCAATTGTTCCCGCAGTTCTTTTTCTTTCCATCCCAAGCACAACAATTAACGTGTTTTCAGCCATATACTCCGAAACGCTGTTTATCCCCCTAGCTCTCAGTTTACTGCTGATACTGCTCCGTTACCGACCCAACGGTGAATTCATATCCCCAGTGTGGGCCGTCGGCGCGGCAGCAGCGGCAGCGCTGCTGTGTCTGACACGCTACATCGGCGCAGCATTCTGTCTCTTGGGCGCTATCTACCTCGCTGCCTGGGGGCGCACTGTGCAGCACCCAAATCGCTGGCTGCCAGCTCTTTTGCTGCTGCTGGCACTGGTGCCGCTTCTTCTGTACATGGTCTATCTATGGCAGCAGACAGGGAGTTTCACCGGCGTTCAATCTGCCGGCCATGATCTGTCGCTTGAAGATATCCCCGACAGCCTGCGCAATATGACCATTGAGCTGCTGCATGCCTTTAACTATCCCTTTAAGCTGGTTGGTCTGCGATCCAACTGGTGGGGATTTGCCGTCGCTGGGTTGCTGTTGGCGCTGGTGACAGTAACCGGATGGCGGAAACGACAGGCTCTGCGCACCGCTTTCGACAGCCGTCACGTGCTGCTGTTGTCGGCAGTGGTGATCTACATGGGCGCGTTCTGGTATCTGGCAGTCCGTTCAGACCCAGTAACAGCGCGCGATCTTCGGCATTTTGTCGTCGTCTACCCACTGATCCTACTGTTAACAATTCGCGCTCTCAGCGTGATCGAGATTCCCCGTGCGGCAGCCGCTGGCCTGATAGCGCTTTACGCCCTGAGCGGCATAACGGCACTGCAAACGGCAGGCGCGGGGCTGGATTACAATGCGCCAATCTGGCACACAGACCCAGTCATCACCCAACTCCCCACCCTTATTCCGCCGCAAACCCTGGTTCACGGCCAGGATGTTGGTTACTTGTCCTATGTCCTAGGCCCGCATACACCAGTCAGAATGTTCGGCGGGGACTCTGCATTCGAGAACTACCGCTGTGCCGACCTCGCTTATCCGCTCGGTTACCAGCATGCAGCATTCACACTGATGTATTCCCCCATGCTGCGAACACGATCGCCACAACACGTGGAAGCGTTTATGCGTGACTGGGCTGCACCTTGTGGTGAAGTCGAGACAATCACCATGAGTAATTTTGCGCTGGTAATGGTAGTTCGTCTCAATCAATAAACCCTTTAGGCGCTGTCTGTTGTCACCAGGCTGTTATCCAGGGTACGGCCCTCTGCACTGGGCACAGAGGAGGGTGCAGACACAGGTTCGGGCGCTCCCACCGACTTATCCCCCAGTATGTCCCTGATGTACACCTCTTGAACGATCACCATCAGAATAGCCGCCAGCGGCACAGCTAGAAGCAGTCCCAGGAAACCGAATAACAAGCCAAACACAATTTGGGCCAACAGCACCAGCGCCGGTGGTAGATTGATGCGACCCGCTACCAACAGCGGGCTGATAACCTGGCTTTGAACAAGCGAGATCAAGTATGTCACCAGAATAATCAGCCCGACATTCTGTGGTTCTTGGATAATACCGACCGCAACGGCAAGCACGGCTGCGACCAGTGTGCCAAACGTGGGCACGAATGCCAGCAGACCGGCTACAACCCCTAGCGCCGCTGCTTCTGCCAACCCCAAAAGGCCAAGGCCAATCCAGGTTGCTACACCTACGAACACCATCGCCAGCAGCGTGGACTCCAGCCAGCCGCGCAGGGCCAGGTCCAGGCGGTCAACAATCTCGCGGCCGCGCTCTCGATAGAACAGCGGCAGCAGCCGGATCATGCCGTCCTCATAACCCTTCGGGTTAGTCAGAAAGTAGATACTCAGGAAGATCACAATGAGGATATTGAGGAAAGTTGAGGCTACACCGCTTACCACAGGCACAACCGATACGCTGAGCTGCTGCAACGCGCTGATGAGCTGAGAACCGACTTGTTGGATGAGTTCCGCGTCCAGCTGGAAGCTGTCGCGCAGCAGACGCAGCACCTCCGTAACGGGTTCGCGCGGCGGCTCAATCGGAACCGGGATGGACCAGCCCAGAAACACTTTTTCCGGCTGCGGGTCGAGATATGCCCAACTGTCAATAATCTCGGTGATGCCGCGCTGCACACGCTCAGTCAGGGTAGAAAATTGGCGCGACAGCAGCGGCACAATTGCCAGCACAATCACCAGTAGGAACACCAAGAATGCACTTAGAGACAACACCGTGGCCAGCCCGCGGCCCATTCCGCGCTGCATCAGAAAGCGCACGGGAGTGGTAATCAGCACCACAAGCACGACTGCCGTGAGAGCCAAGAGGAGAATGCCGCTTATCGCCCAAAGCGCCAGCAGCGCTGCCACAAACAGAACAGCTACTAGTGCCCACCGCGTAGTCTGACCAGCAACACTTGTGGAATGGACAATGCGCGTCATGTGTGCCCACTACCCCCTAGCTAGTTGTCTTTATCTTTCTCGTCAATCTCGTCGCGCAGATGATTTCTGAGCCAGTCGTCATTGAAACCAGTCTGACTGCTCTCTGCCGGGTTGAGGTCATGCTCAGATGCGTCTGTCTCTTGCTCCACACTAGCGGCTAAGCTTGCTTCAGCGGCTGCTTCTGTGTCTGAGGCGTGGTCTGATCCATCCGGCCGCCCCATCTCAGCCGCTGTCAGAGACTTTACCTCGTCTTCAGCTGGGACAGCCGTGGTTGTGGAAGAAGCTGGTTTCTCCAGCGGACTGGACGACAGCGCTGGCGCAGGCGCTTCCAGCCGAATGTTGACGCGCGGCCGGCCCTCAAGACGCAGACCAAGCTGCTTGTTGATCACCTGGCGCAGCACCCGATTGATCTCTTTTTGCTTGTCAGGGACGTTGACCGAAGCGCTGGCAATCGTCACGTCCACTTCAATGTCTGCGCGTCCCTGCACCGCCCGGATGGTCGCCTCAGCCGAACGAACATCCGGCACGTCTCTCACGGCGCGCAGCACGATCGCTCGCGCGGACTCCACCTCAACATTCGCCAGCGCGCCTTGGACTTGCACTGTCAGTCCTGTGTTCGGCACAGACCGCCGCCGCAGGCGCAGATACATAAGCGCCAGCACAAACAGGTTTACTACTACCATCGCAGCTGCCCGCAGTGCGACGTTCACCGTCCCGATTCCTGCAAACAGACGCTCTAGCATCTCTGGCGCCAGCAGAACAACTGTCACAAACGCCAGCACCACCACTCCTGCAACCAGCACCGCCGCATTTCCAAGAAGTCTCATGCCGCTCACTCCTCTGCTTGTGTTTCAAAACGGACAACGACCACTGTCAGGTCATCCGCCAGCGGCTTGCCAGCGCAGAAACGCTCCACATCAGCGATAATGTGTTCCAACACGGCTTCTGCAGATAGGCCAGCAGCGGCCAGCACTGATCGCTCCAGCCCAGCAGTGCCGTAGGCAGCGCCAGAGCGATCTTCAGCCTCAACTAAACCATCAGTGTAATGAACCAGCACATCTCCTGGCTCAAGGTCAACAGCAACCTCAGCCAGTGGATTATCTTTGAACCAGCCGAGCGCCCGTCCGCCGCGCGGGAGCAGGCTTGCTGTTCGGTTGGCATGCCGGTACAGAAGCGGCGGGTTGTGGCCAGCGTTCACACTGACACAGCGCCCATCAGGGTAAAAGACGCTGTAGCAGGCCGTTACGAACATGCCGCTGTCCCCGTCCTCCGCCATCAGATCGTTCGCCAGGCTCAGAGTGGCCAATGGGGTGTGCCCGGCAAAGGCCTGCCCGCGGATGAAACTGCGCGCCGCTGCCATGAACAGCGCAGCCGGCGCTCCCTTGTCGGATACATCCGCGGCTACCACACCCAGCGCCCCGCCGTCCAGCACAAATGTGTCATAAAAATCGCCCGCCATCTCGCGCGCCGCGTGCCACACTGCGCTCACTTCATACCCCGGCACACGCGGCAGATGCCGTGGCAGCAGCGCCTCCTGAATCTCCCGCGCCATCTGCAGTTCTCGTTCCAGCCGCCCCTTTTCTACTGCCACGGTGTACAGACGCGCGTTCTCGATAGCGATTCCCGCTTGAGCAGCTACAGCCGTCAGCAGATCACGATCAGCTTCGCTGAAAGCGCCGAAACGCATAGACGAGTCAACGTAAACCAACCCGACAAGGCGATCCTTTACAATCATCGGCGCGCACAGGATCGCCCGCAGCCCGCGCACAATGATGCTCTCACCGGGCTTGTACCGCGTATCCAGCATGGCGTCATTCGTGAGCAGTGTCTCACGGGTCTCGATGACTTGATTCACAATCGTGCTGCTGTAAGCGCCCTGCGCCGCAAGTGCAGCGCCGTCCAGGCCGCGCGCTACCCGGATACTGAGCGTCTCGTCGGGGCCGTCCGCGATCATCAGCACGCCGCGCTCTGCCTTCGTTATGCGCATCACAGAGTCCATCGCCCGATTCAACACTTCATCAAAGTCCAGGCTGGAGTTGAGCGTGTGCGCAATCTCCAGCAGCGCCAGCAGATGCTCAGCGCTGAAACGATCCAGTGCGGGTTGCTCAGCCATGTATTCTGGCCATCTTTTTTGCTGACGGAACAGGGGCGATTATAGCATGCTGCGTTCCACGCTGGCCGCCGCGTATCGGCCTCTGCTATACTTCGTTTCACTATCTCTAACGTTTGTGCGCCGAAAAGGTTTCTTGCGATGAAATTTGACGTTACTGTTTTCCCAGACGATCTCAACACTGCAGCCGATCTTGCGCGCGCAGTTGAGCTGCACGGTTTCGACGGCCTGTGGACTGCCGAAACCGCCCACAATCCCTTCCTCCCGTTAACCCACGCCGCCAGCGCCACCCAGCGCATTACGCTGGGAACAGCGATCGCAGTGGCCTTTCCGCGCAGCCCGATGGTCACAGCCCAGATCGCTTGGGACTTGGCGGCTCAATCCAACGGCCGTTTCATCCTGGGGCTTGGCACACAGGTCAAAGCCCATATCGTCCACCGCTTCAGCACACCGTGGGCTGCGCCTGCTCCGCGCCTGCGCGAGTACATCGAAGCGCTTCGTGCCATCTGGCACACTTGGCAAACCGGCGCGCCGCTGCGCTACCAGGGGGAGCACTATCAGTTCACGCTGATGACCCCCTTCTTCTCGCCCGGCCCGATCAAACACCCAGAGATTCCGGTTTACATTGCGGGTGTGAACGAAGGGCTGTGCCGCCTCGCCGGCGAGCTGTGCCAGGGCTTCCACGTCCACTCGTTCCACACGCCGCGCTATCTGCGCGAAGTCATCATCCCGGCAATCGAAGCCGGCGCGCAGAAGGCGGGCCGCAGCCGCGCTGACGTCAGCCTGAACTGCGCCGTGTTTGTCGTGCCAGGGCGCGATGAGCAGGAGGTGCGCAACAACGCTGTCATGGTGCGCTCACAGATTGCCTTCTACGCCAGCACGCCCAGCTATTCCGCCGTCATGGATTTACACGGCTGGTCAGATACGCGCGTTGAACTCACGCAGATGTCCCGTGAAGGGCGCTGGCACGAAATGGGCGATCGCATCACTGACGAAATGCTGGCGGAGTTCGCCGTGATCGGCGCGCCCGAAGAACTGGCGGATAAAGTGCGCGAGCGCTACGATGGCCTGCTGGACCGCGTTGGCTATTATTTCGCTTATGATCCCAACGACGCAGAAAAGCGAGCGCTGTGGGACAGCGCAGCAGCGGTGTTCTGCGCTCACACCAGAGATGCTGCTGCAGCACAAGGAGGCACTGCTTGAGCACACCACACGCATACGCCCGTCAGCACAGCGAGCGTTCTCTGAACCAGTTGTTCGATTTTATTCGCATACCCAGTGTCAGCACGCTGCCAGAACGCGCTGCCGATGTTCGCCGCGCCGCTGAGTGGCTGGCGGCCAATCTGAGCCAGGCCGGCTTTGAACGGGTGGAAGTCGTTCCAACCAGCGGCCATCCCATTGTTTACGCTGAATGGATGGGCGCTGGCCCATCCGCTCCTACCGTGCTGGTTTACGGGCATTACGACGTGCAGCCGGCTGACATGGCCGACTGCTGGGACAGCAATCCTTTCGAACCGATCCTGCGCGACGGCTTCATCTACGCCCGCGGCGCTTCTGACGATAAAGGGCAGGTGTTCGCCCAGGTCAAAGCGGCAGAAGCCCTGCTCGCCACGGGCGGCGCGCCCGTGAACCTGAAGTTTATCGTCGAGGGTGAAGAGGAAGTCTCCTCGCTCCATTTGGGGGATTTCGTGCGGCAGAACGCCGAACGCCTTAAAGCTGATGTCTGCGTGATCTCCGACACCGGGATGCCCAGCATTGACCAGCCGGCCATCTGCTACAGCCTGCGCGGCTTAGCTTACATGGAGCTGCACGTATGGGGGCCAGCGCACGACCTGCACAGCGGCAGCTATGGCGGCTCGGTGCACAACCCGGCGCAGGCGCTGGCGGAGATCATCGCAGCGCTGCACAAACCCGACGGCAGTGTTTCCGTTCCTGGTTTCTATGACGACGTGCTGCCGCTTTCACCGGAAGAACGGGCCGCCATCAACCAGCGCGGCATGACTGAGGAGGCCTGGCGGCGCGAAACCGGCGCGGACCAGCCGTGGGGCGAGGCGGGCTACACGATTGAGGAGCGCATTGGGGCACGCCCGACGCTGGAAATCAACGGCATGGTCAGCGGCTTTTATGGCGATGGCGCTAAGACAGTGCTGCCCGCCCGCGCCCTGGCCAAAATAAGCTGCCGGCTGGTCGCTAACCAGAATCCTCAGCGCATTTATGAACTGGTGCGGGACTACATCGCTCAACTCACGCCGCCAACCGTTCGCAGCGAGCTGCGCCTGCTGCACACAGGCGCGCCGGCCTACACGGACATTAACACGCCTGCCATGCGGGCCGCCGTCGTCGCTTACCAAAAGCAGTGGGGCGCGTCGCCGATTTTCATCAGAGGGGGCGGCAGCATACCCATTGTGGCCGATTTCCAGACGCAGCTGGGTTTGCCCGTTGTGCTGCTCGGTTTCGGTCTGACTGGGGACGGCGCGCACGGCCCCAACGAACGTTTCAGCGTGGAGATGTTCCATCGGGGCATTGCCACTGCAATCCAGTTCTTCCAGGAGATCAGCCAGTCCTGATCGCGCGGGCGCGCCCGCGACTCAAGGGCGCGAGCGCGCTGCGCTCACCGGCTGACCCAATCCTGCTTGAACTGCGCCCATTCATCGTCGTCGGTCGTCCAGTCGGCGTAGATGGCCGCGCCGCGCACATGGCGCGCAGCAGGCCCAGCCTGGCGCAGCCCGTCAATAATTCCGCGCGTGGCGGAGCCAACGTTCTCAACCTCTGGATCGTGACCGGGCGGCTCAGCGTCATACGTCGGGATGCCGATCATAATTGTCGTGCCTTCGCCCAGCGGCTCCAGCGCCTGGGCGAAGGCCTTCACCTGATACGCTGTCCACTGGGCGTAGTCGTCCGGATCGCTTAGGCCGCTGTTGTAAGCCATTACCGCCATCTCGTCCACCAGCAGCGCGACGCTCTGCTTGTATTCCGTCGTCCACACTGTCCCCGGCACAATCAGCGGTGGGACGGGGATGCCCGCCCCCACCGGACTCCAGTCAGGCGGAACAGCCACAGAGATCGGCACACCGTCGCCAACGCTGGCGCGCACCTTGCGCAGCAGCGACAGAAAGTTTTCGTCTCCGGTCCACACCATCTCCACATTCAGGTGCACGCCGTCGAATCCCAGATCGTTGACAACGCGCGCGCTGAAATCAGCAACGGCCTGCTGCAGCGTTTCGTCGTCTAGCCGGTAGTTGTTCGCCCCCAGGTTGACCGGAAAACTCACCCAGCCCAGAACGCGCGCCTGGGGATAAGCGTTCTTCAGCCCCTTGGCGAACGCCCCAACCGCCCCAAAGTTCTCAGCGCCGCGCCAAGTTCCATCGTCTTGAAGCCAGCTTACCCATGCATACACGGTGCCAATATCGTGATCCTGCAGGCGCTGCGCCAAGCGGTCAATTTCGCTCAGCTCCTGCAGCGAGTACGTCCAGCCCGTGCCCAACCAGACCGCATTGGGCATTAGTTCCAGAGGCGGTTCTTTTATCTGGCCGATCAGGACGATCACGATTACGACCAGCGCAGCAGCGCCGGCAAGCGACAGCACCAGCCGGCCGCCCGAAAGCGGTAGATTCAGGCGGGGCACCTTCAGGCGGCGCGGGGCATTTATCTGTGCCGGGCCGCGCCAAGCTGGCGCAGCGCCCGTCTGCCGCTCACGCCGCCGTCTCTGACGTTCACGCGCTCGTCCGCTGCGGCGGGGCGCTTGTTCAGCCGCTGAAGGCTTCTGCGGCTCTGGCAGCTCTGGCTGTTCTGATGAGGGATAATCGTTGGGCACGGGCAAAATCTCTCTCACAATAAATGAGCCAGGCTGTGTCGCATAACGGCACGGCCTAGCCAGCTAGCCGCGCCAGCAGCGGCGGCCCCAGAATCAGCAGTCCCACCAGCACGGCAGCCACCGCGCCCAGCAAAACGGCAGCCGAGGCCACGTCCTTGCCCACTTTAGCCATCGGGTGCACCTGCGGCGCAGATATGTTGATGGCCGCTTCAACTGCCGCGTTGATGAATTCCGCCATCCACACCATTGCCACAACCAGCACCAGCAGCGCCAGCCCTGTGAAGTCAATTTCCAGCCACAGCGCCAGCGCCGCCACTAGAACGGTCGCCACCGCCTGGATACGCGTGTTCTTCTGGCGGCGCAGCATATAGAGCCACCCGGCAAGCGCATAACTCAAGCTGTCCAGGCGGCTGGTGCTCGTCTTGGGGCTGAAAGCATCGGGGTCAATCTTCATGGTGCTGGTAAGTTCGTCCACGAAACGATGCGCATGCGAGTTATTCGCCATGTGCGCTTTCCTCCAGTGCTGGCACAATATCGATTGAAATACCCAGAGCGGTCAGGGCCTGTGCCTGCGCGCGCCACATGGCAGCGCGGCTGGCTTCGGTATCGTGGTCGAAGCCAAGCAGATGCAGCACGCCGTGAACGACCAGCAGCGCTAGGCTGTCCTCAAGTGGGTGTCCCAGCCGCTGCGCCTGCGCCAATGCGTAAGGATAGGCGATTATCAGATCGCCTAGATGCGCTGGCTCGCCTGGGAACGCCGTGGGCAGCGCTGCGGCCGGGAAAGACAGCACATCGGTCGGCGCATCCACGCCCCGATACTGCTTGTTTAGCGCAGCAACAGCCTCATCGTCGGCGATGACAATCGTCACAGCAGCATCTGGCGGCGCGCTGTGCGCGGCCAGCACCTCGGTCGCAGCCGCGATAAGACGAGCGCCGCTGACCGCATAGCCGCGATCGTTCTGCACATCAATAACGAACGTCACGGCTTGTCCTCCCGCGGGCGAACGCGCTCTGCTTCCTCTTCGCGTGTGTCCGCCTTGCCGTTGGACTTGCTGGCGCGCGGCAGGGCTGGCACGTCCGGCAGCGGCGAGTTGTCATCCAGTTCGTCAGCAAGAGTTTCCACCGGCTGCGATCCGCGCGGCGGCGCGGCGACCTGCGCAGGTTTTTCACGCGGTGCGCGCGCTGCATCACCTCGACTGACAGCCCGTGTCGGAGTCTGCGGTGTTGGTTCGCCGGGCCGCTTCTGGCGCAGATCGGGTGGATAATTGATCCGCGGATGAAACACCGCCTGCAGCATCTCTACAAAGACCTGCCGAATCGTTTTGATATCCTCCAGCGTGAGGCCAGAGTCGTCCAGTTCACCGGCCTCTACACGCCGGTCTATGATCTGCTGCACGATCTCTGAGATTTCCTGCTTGCTCGAAGGCCCACGCGAGCGCACCGCCGCCTCGCAGCCATCCGCCAACATCATCACAGCCGTCTCGCGCGACCGCGGCCGCGGCCCCGGATACGTAAACTCTGCCCTGTCAACAGCCGACTCGTCGTTGTCCGCCTGTTCGATGGCGCGCTGTAGAAAAACAAACACCTCAGTCGTGCCGTGATGCTCCAAAATAAAGTCACGGAAGCGCGTGGGAAGCCGGTACTGCCTGGCCATTTCATCGCCCTCGGTCACATGGCTGATGATAATGGCTGCGCTGCGGTATGGATCGTTGAGAACATCGTGCGGATTGCCGCTGCCAAGGACCTGGTTTTCCGTGAAAAACGCTGGGTTATTCATCTTGCCAATGTCGTGGTACAGGGCGGCCACCCGCACCAATTCAGCGTCCGCGCCAATAGCCAGCGCCGCCTGCTCGCTCAGATTAGCCACCTGCAGCGAGTGCTGGTAGGTGCCGGGCGCTTCGCGCAGCAGCCGCTGCAGCAGCGGATGGCTGGGGCGGCTCAGTTCGCTCAGCTTAAGGCTGGTCGGCAGATTAAACAACAGCGTCACAACATACATGCCGGCGATGGCAACCGCTGCCGCCAGAATGCCGTTGAGAAAGCTGTAAAGGACCAGCGCTGTCAGTTCCAGGCCAGCGGCCAGGGTGTTCAGGCCGTCCAAGTTGAAAATCGTCACCACGATGATGTTGCCCAGGCTGATGACCAGCCCAGCCACGAAATAGCTGTTCAAGCGTTCGTTTGGCCGCAGCGTCAGCGCGCCGATTACGCCCCCCACGCCTACGAACGCCGCGGTCTCAAGCAGGCCGCCGGTCATCACCCCCATCAACAGAGCTAATCCCAGCGTGCCTATCAGCGCCATCTGCGGCTGCCCCAGCGCCACGTAAAGCAGCGCTAGTCCTGCTACTGGATACAGATAAATCTGTCCGGTCGCGCCTACGACGCGCGCCCCCAGCAGCACAATCAGGAAAATGACAGCCAGCAGCAGCAGGAAGCGCGAACTCTGAAAGAGGGTTGGCACTGTGCGGGCAATGTACAGCCCAGTCACGATCAGGACCAGCAGGCTCGCCAGAAAAGCCTGCGCCAGCTCCGCCAGACGCAGGTCTTCCGACTTGAGCAGGCCGAGCTGCTGCAAGGCTTCAAAGTCCGTTTCATCAATGCGTTTGCCCTCGCGCACGACGATCTCATTGCGGTCGAATGTGCGCGTGATCGGCTCGGTTGCGGCGATTGCCGCCAGGCGCGCTTGTTCGGTTGCCTCCAGGTTTAGGAAAGTGTTGGGGCGGATCAAATCCTCCAGAATCGCGACGATCAGTTCGGTCTCGGCCGGGTTGAAACGCACACTCACCTGTGTCGGCAGCAGCGCGATAAGGGCTGGCAGATCGCTGTCCCTGATCTGCTCTCGCATCATGCGCTCCAGCACGTTAATGATCTGCTCGTCAACGGCCTGCCAAGTGTCATCGCTCAGCTCAAGGATGCGGCGCGCAGTGGGTTCGCTCAGCGTCAGCGCCGTGATCTTGTTGATGTCAGCGATTTTCTGCTCAATCGTGCCGAAGGGATCGCGCCGGACATTCTTGATGTAATCTAGAATCTGGCGCGCCAGCAGCGACTGCTTGCGCGCCACTTCTGGGTCTGGTGGGTCATACACCGGGGCAACAGCAGCGGCGTTCTCAGCCTGGCTGCGCTGCGTCAGCACACTGCTCACATATGTGATGCTCTGTGGCGCACGGATGTTCTGCTGGATAACATCCCCAACCTGCAGCGCCTCACCGCCGCGTCCTACTAACAGAACATCGGCGGCGACGATCGCCGTGGAAACCAGCACCATGATCACCGAAGCAGCCGCCAAGCCGGCAGCGTGCAGCAGGCTGGCAGCGCGCTCAGGCTCAAAGCCAAAGTATCGCTCTAACAGGCGAACAAGCCACGCAGTCATAATCAGTCGCGCAGCAGCTCGCGAACGATTTGATTGACCAGGCCGCCGTCAGCCTGACCCTTCACACGCGGCATCAACACGCCCATGACCCGGCCGATGTCCCGTGAACCGGCGGCGCCAGTCTGGGCGATGGCTTCGCGAGCCAGCGCCTCAATCTCGTCACGGCTGAGCTGCTGCGGCAAAAACGACTCCAGGACAGCCAACGCCGCCTTTTCCATCTCAGCCGCTTCCATCAGGCCGGCGCGCTCTTTTTCTTCAATGCTCTCGCGGCGCGTCTTGGCCTCTTTTTGGAGGACGGCCACCACGTCTTCGGCGCTCAGCTCACGCCGCGCGTCCACTTCGACCTGCTTGATGGCGCTCAACGTCATGCGAATAACATCGCGGCGTTCGTTGTCCTTGTTGAGCATCGCCTCTTTTAAAGCGGCCTGGAGCCTGGGTCTGGGGTCGTCCATGCGTTCTGATCTCCACTGTCGCACAGCGCGATGTCAGGACAGCTCAGGCGTTACTGTGAACAGCCCGCCGTCAAAAGCGTCCAACCGCGCCGGCGTAATGTGGTTCGTGAGCGGTCGGGGGTGGACGCAGCGCACGCGCATATAGTTACCAGTATAGCCGAGATTGATGAATCCGTCTTGCTGCACGCCGCCTACCTGTTCCCACAGCACTGGCAGCGTTCGCCCGATAAAACGATAAGCATATTGCGCACCTGCTTGCTCTGCCAGCGCGTGCAGCCGGCTGCTGCGCGCTCGTTTCACGCTCTCTGCCACCTGCCCGCGCATCCGCGCCGCAGCGGTTCCAGGCCGCCGACTGTAGCGGAACACGTGCAGGCCAGCAAAAGCCATTTCACGTATAAACGCTTCGCTGATCGCAAATTCCTCATCGGTCTCGCCCGGAAAGCCGACGATCACATCTGTGGTAATGCTGATATCGGGCACACGCGCCCGCGCCGCTGTCACCAGCGCCCGAAAAGCGCTTTGATTGGTGCGGCGCCGCATCCGCCTCAGCGTCGCGTCACAACCGCTTTGCAGGGGCAGGTGCAGGTGCGGGCACAGGCGCGGGTTATCCCACAGCGCAAAGAACGTCGCATCCAGGTCCCATGGTTCCAGCGAAGACAACCGCAGTCGTGGAACATCCGTGTCGGCCAGCACAGCCCGCACCAGCTGGCTAAGCCCATCGCGCTCGCCGCGGTCATGCCCATAGCTGCCCAAGTGCACGCCTGTCAGCACCGCTTCCTGGTAGCCCAGCGCGACCAGCAGGCGGATCTCGTCCACAACGTCGGCCAGCGGACGGCTGCGCCCAGCGCCTCGCGCTGTCGTGGTGATACAAAAGGTACAAGCCTTGTCGCAGCCATCCTGTGCCTTCACGAACGCGCGCGTTCGGCCAGAAGCGCTGCGCATCCCTGCGGAACGCGCAAGCGGCTCAAGGTCAAACGGCTGCACGGGAACACCGGTAATCCGCGCGACCAGGGCGTCTTTCTGCAGATTATCCACCACATGCGCCACGCCGGGCAGCGCAGCGAACTCATCTGGCGCTACCTGGGCATGACACCCCGTCACCGCAATTCGCGCATCCACGCCCGCTCGCGCCACATCGCGCACAAGCTGGCGGCTCTTGCGCGCGGCATCGCCCGTCACCGTGCACGTGTTGATCACCACCCAATCCGCGGCAGCAGGATCGTCCACAACGTCGTGGCCCTGCTGCTGGAACTGGCGGGCCATCGTGTCAATTTCGCTCTGGTTCAGGCGGCAGCCCAGTGTCCGCAGATAAACGCGCACAATACCTTAACCACCCGCTCCATCAATCAATTCAGGGCCATAAACGACTAAATTGTCGAACGCAACGCGCACACCTGGCTCGTCCAGCGTCATGACGATAACACCCAGCCGGCCCGCCCCGATGCTGCTGTCCACCAGTGTCGTAGCCATGGTTCCATCCTGACACTCGCCGGTCAGCTCGTTGTATGTGCTGTAATGCGCTGCATCAGCGGGAATGCACAGGGCCAGCGGCTGGCCGTTCACGAAAAAGCGAAACGCATCGCCTATGGCCGTTACACGCAGATGATTCAAAGCCCCGATACCCTGGCTCACCAGCGGTGAGGGAATCCACGTGCTCAGCTCGCGCTGCACACCGTCCACCTCGCGCACAACACGGTAATAGCCGTCGCTGCTCACCAAAAACAGATAATAGTTGCGCGGGTCGCGCAGGCGAAAAACCACACCAAAACCGTTGTTCAGCGGGCCGTCCAGCGCCTGCGCCTGCACAGTTAGATCGAAATCGCCAAAGTACGGGGCCGCAGCGGAAAACGGCAGGCTGTTCTCCGCGCCGGCCTCCAGGACGAGCATGCCGTTCTCCACTTGCGCCGACAGCCGGCCTTCGTACAAATCCCAGTCGTCCAGAAAAGCGTCAAACGTCGCAGCGTAAAGAACTGCTCCCGGCTCTGATGGTATAACGTAATGCCAATCTGCTGCCAAGCGATCTAGGCTGTGGAGCGCCAGCGCCAACGCGGTCAGACCTGCCAAAATCAAAACTCTGCGCAACAGCAACGGCTTTCAACTCGCGTGCTACCGGCGAAATTCTAGCATCAGCGCGCGGGGGCGTAAACGTTTAGTTGGCGGCGCGGCTGATACGGCGATGCACCTGCCGCAAGCTCCAGCGCCGCAGCACAGTGTGGAAACCGACAACAGCAGACGCTATCACCAGGCTGAACCCGAACAGAAAGGCTGAGGCCACCAGCGTGTCGGTACTGAACACAGCAACCGAAAACAGCATCCCATACATGGCGGCCAGCAGCGCCGACATGATAACCGTCTGCGCCAGCCACACTGCTGCTAGTGCCGCCCCACCGGCCAGCACTGCAAGCGATCTGTCCAAGGCGTACGATGAAATCACCAGGCCGAGGGCCGTCATTGCCCGCACCCTCCAAACCGGTTCGAGCACATATACCGCCATAAACACCCCAACACTCATCAATATCAGCGGAGCAGCAGGCAGTTCCTCGCGCAGAAACAGCGGAACGCCGTTGAGCACATATGACAGCCCGAACACGTTCACGATGAACAGGCCAGCAGTAGCGGCGCGCAGCCCAACCACTACCGCCAGAGCGCGCCACACGCGCAGCTGAGCGGCTGCGTGCTTGCCTGTCACGATGCTGGATTCACGCAGCGGCGTCAGGCGGAGCAGCTCCCAGCGGCGGGCGCTCACGTCGTTGCTGATGCCAGGCAGTCCCGCTCGCACTGCCAGCATATCGAGCAGCAGCGCGCTGCCCAGCGCCAGCATCATCAGCCAGAAAATAACGTTGCTGCTGGCCCGGTAGATATACTGTGGCTGCGCAGCGCTGTAGCCCGCGGCGCTCAGCCACCACAGGAGCAGCCAGGCTGCGATTGAGACAGCCGCGGCGCCGGCCTGGGCGCGCCGGCTGGCGCGCTGCAAGCTGACCTGCGACCAGGCCGGCGAGTGACGGCCGATGTCGCGCTCAAACACGGGGTTGCCCGCTGCCACGTCGAACGGCGTGCGCTGCAGCTGCCGAAGCGCAGCAATCATTTGCCCGTCACCTCCCGAACCTATTCACCCAGCAGCCGCGTCAAGAGGCGCTGTGCCACGGCGCTAAACGGCGACTCCTGTGCGGCAGCCCGTCTCAGCAGAGCCGCTGCTTCCATGCGATCGTCACGCAGAGCCAGCACGATCTCGGCCTTGTAGTACAGCGCGCGGGCGTTGTCAGCATCCTGCTCCAACACCGAATCAAGCTCCGCCAGCGCCGCTTCAGACTCGCCAATGAGATGATGTTTCCAGGCGTTCTCGGCGCGCACGTCTGGATCGTCGGTCAGCAGCGCGCTGGCTGCTGGCGGGCTGTAGCCTGTCTCAGCATAGAACAGAGCCAGCGCTTCTTGATAGGCGCGGTCGCCGTCTGAGGCGCTCACCGCCATACCAAGCCAGCGGGCGGCGTTCGCTAGGTCTCCGATCAACCGGTAAGCGCTGCCCAGTTCAGCGTAATACACTGGGCTGCTGGGGTCAAGCACTGCGGCACGGGCCAGCGCCTCGCGGCTGGCTTCAAGATCGCCCGCTGCGCGCAGGTAAAGGCCGTGCGCATACTGCGCTAGCGCGCTGTTCGGCCCCAGCAAAGCCGCTTGTTCAGCCCAACGTTTCGCGTCTTTGCCCTGGCGCAGTCGCGCTAGGGCCGCATACGCCAGAGCATCGGCGTAGGGCGCGGCCTCGGCGGCCGCTTGGCGGAAAGCCAGCTCAGCGTGGCTCCACAACCCAGCCGCAAGCAGCGCCCGCCCGGCGCGCATACCGGGATATATGCCAGTGTCTGCTGCCAGCGCCTCCTGAAGCGCACTCACGGCCGGTGAATTGATCCCCCTTTCTGCCGCAGCTGCCAGATGCGCGCGCGCAGCATCAGGGTCATAGGCCGCGCGCATCAAGCCAAGCTGGTAATGCGCCCAGGGATCGCCAGGCGCGGCATCAAGCAGCTTGAGCAGAGCATCTGCCGCCGCGGGCCAGCGGGCCAGCGCGATATTCGCCTGAGCCACCTGGCGCAGCAGCGAGCGATCGTCCGGCTGCGCCGCGGCTGCCGCCTGCCAATATGGCAGCGCCTGTGTTTCGCTGCCTGCTTCTAGCCACAGGTCTCCCGCCAATCGCAGCAGATCAGGCGACCAGCCAGCACGTGCAGCCTCGGCTTCTACGTAATACAGCGCCTGCATCACCCGGCCAGCGCGTCGGTTGGCGCTGGCCAGCGCACGATAGTCCGTTTCGACAGCCTGCGCCAGGGCCGCACCAGCCGCCGCCGCGAGAATCAAAAAGAGCAGGGCCGCTGGCGGCACTGCCCGTGCAAGGCGCATTCGCCTCATGAGACGACGCTGCCCAGCGCGCTGGTGACGACGCGCTCCACCTCATCGGCGGTGAAGGGCTTGATCAAGTAATCGTGGACGTTCTGCAGCTTGCCCACCAGCCGGTTAGCTGGATCACCGTATGCCGTGATCACAACGACAGCCGGCAGATTGGTTTCGCCGTATCGTTCCTTGATATCATCCAGCAGTTTCCAGCCCATCATGTCAGGCAGGCCGATATCCAGCAGAACGACATCCGGTTTCATGAGCTGAAAGCGCTCCAGCGCCTTGTTGCCGTGCGTTTCATGAGCAGTGACGATGTCGAGCCGCTGAAGCGTCGCCTCAATGATTTCTGCTAGCTCGGTGCTGTCTTCCACAATCAGCACCGCGGGAGCGTGCGTCCAGACAGGCGCCTGCGGAGCGGGCATCGTTTTGGCCTCAGCGGTTGTCCGTGAAGCATCCTGTGTGTCGTTTCTGTCAACGCCTTCGCGTGTGGGGATAATCGCTGCTGCTACCATGCCTGTCTCCGCTGCTGGCGCACCGCTGTCGGTCGAAATGCGCACCGCTGGAACTGTCGTTGTGACTACAGGGCTGGCAGCTTCACGGGCATCGCTGCCGCTCTGCGCTCCCTCAGCACGCTCGCTGCTGAATTGGGGTAAGCCAGTCGCCACTGCGGTCATTCGCTTCCCCCATCCGAACGCTGACAAACACCCGGACTTCGTCTATGATTATAACATAACCTTGCGCCAGCAGTTGACGGTTGCCAGTTTTTTCGTTTATTTTTTATGTCGCGCACACTGTTATCTGTATCCCAGCGTCTTGTCCACTGCGCCCGCCTGACGCTGGCACATCACGGTGACTGCGGGCTGCTGGGCATAGCGCCAGGGCCGGTTGTTTATGTGGAGGAATTCTATGGGGAAGACGGCTGGCTGGCGCAGCGCGCGCTGCACCTGGATGGCGCTGTAACTGCCGAGATGGACGAGGCATACGGCGCGCGAGCCGGCGCGCCGCCGCTGGAGCTGCCTGCCGATTTGATCAGGCCGGCCAGCGTAAACCACACGCGGAGCTTAAACTTCAGCGGCCCGCGCTGGCGCGGCATGCGCGCTGAGGAACGGATTGACGACATGGTTTTCCCGCTGCCCGTGGCCGCGAAGATAGCCCTTGCACAGCGCGTGCAGCTTGATGTGCCACCGCCGCTGCTGCTGGGGATCGCTGAAAGCCGGGCGCTGGCGGAAACGCCCCTAGCACCGGATTGTTGGCTGGTCTGCCGCAGGCTGCGCCTAGCCTATGCGCTGCCCCAACCGCGCCGCGCAGACGACGGCGCGTTATACGATTACGATTCCTGCGTGCTGCATCTCGCTCACTTCTGGACACCAGATGACGGTGGTGAGCTGCTGACAGACGCGGCGCTGGCCGGTTTGCCCGGCGCTGACCTGCGCCGTCCGCTCGACTGCCTGGCTGCCTACGGCTATGTCTTGGTGGCAGACGGCGGCGCGCCAGACCAGCTCGCAGCGCTGCACGTCTGGCGTCTGCTGCCGCCCAAGTAACAAGGCCTGAAGCGATGCGTTTCTTGCACCTCTTGCTATTTGCTGTCGGGCTGGCCTGGCCAGCGCGCTTCAGCGAGCTGCCGCCACCCCGGCCAGTTGTTCAGGTCTGCCCCGGAGTCGGTGTGGCGCCGCGCGGCCCGCAGTTCTCGCCTGGGGGCATTATCCTCACGTCATTCGACCGCAGCGCCATCTGGGTCTACAACATTGACCGCAACACGCGCTACCCGCTGCCAGAAACCCGCCCGTGCGGCAGCAACTGTCGCCTCGCACCTGATGCCCGTTGGGTTACATATGTGGACCCGCAGACAGCAGCTATCGGCAAAATGCGCCTCGACGGCACACAACGCACCGCTCTCTCCAACTACGCCAGCGATATCCAATGGTGGTCTCCCGACACCTTCCTCATCTGGACGCCCGGTCACAGCGCCTACCTTCAGCCAGAAGGCAGTCAGACGCGCGACTATCTTGATGTAACCGGTATCGTGTCCCTTCAGCCTGGCGGGCGCTGGGGCCTGGAAATCAGGCACGAAGGCGACCACTTCGCGCGCGCTTTGGTCAACCTCGAGACGCGCGGCCTGCAGGGAGTGGCTGAAGAGCGCGTTCCGCTCGGCCTGGATTTGCCCTTTTTCAATGCCGCAGCCTGGTCGCCTGATGGCAGTTTGTTCGCATTTGTTGCGCCTGGCCCGTTCGACAGCCGGATGGGCACTGCTGGGGGCGAGATTTTTACCATTGCGCCAGGCAGCGCCGCGCCAGTGCAAACCACCAATCTGCAGGCCGTCTACGGCCCAGTGCGCGTCAACGGGCGCAGCGGCACTGAGTTAAGCTGGTCACCCGACTCCACACGCATCGCTTTCTGGGTGATCGCGCTGACCGGCCCCAACCCAGAGACCGACACCGGCAGCGCGCTTATTCACATCTTAGACCTCGTCACTGGCGATGTGCGCGCCTTCTGCGATTTCGCTACTGCCGATCACACTCCAGACCCACCCCGTCTGCTGTGGTCGCCTGACGGTACGCACCTGGCCTTTGGCGCTAATGTACCGGGCGATGAGAAGGGCTACTTGTTGTTAGCCCTCAACACCGAAACTGGCGCATTTACAGAGCTGAGCGAGGGCATCTTTCCTGCTCTAGGCCACGCCAACCCCATTGCCTGGGGACTGCCCCCTGGCTAACGAGCCTACAAGAAAAAAACAGGAGCACGGCGAACCGCGCCCCTGCGGTTAAGCGAGCCGTGCGGCTGAATGTCAGTCGCCCGATACCATTTCAGCCGTGATCATCGGCTGCGCATCCTCAACCACTTCCTGCCGGTCGCTGCGCCGCACCGACCACACAATCAGCACAAGGCCAACAATGGCTACGATCAGCACTGGTATGGTGGCCTCAGGCGTCTGCGTCTGCACGACGATCGGCGCCATGATCAGCGCGACCAGGTTCATGACCTTAATCATTGGGTTCAGCGCGGGGCCGGCGGTGTCTTTCAGCGGATCGCCAACCGTGTCACCTACGACGCTGGCTTTGTGATTCTCTGTCCCTTTGCCGCCGAAGTTGCCGTCCTCGATGTACTTCTTAGCGTTGTCCCACGCCCCGCCGGCGTTGGCCATAAAGACCGCCAGCAGCTGGCCAGATAGAATCACGCCAGCCAGGAAGCCGCCCAATGCCTGCTCTTTCAGCAGCAGGCCGACGACAATCGGCGCAAGGATAGCGATCAAGCCGAGCGGGATCAGCTCGCGCTGGGCCGAGCGCGTCGAGATGGTAACAGCCTGGGCGTAGTCCGGCGTCCGCTGGCCGCTGGCGATCTCCGGAATGCGCAGCTGGCGCCGCACCTCGGCCATGATGTAACCAGCGGCGCGGTTCACCGCTTTAATGAGCAGGCCGCCGAACAGCAGCGGCAGTGCGCCGCCGATCAGCAGGCCAACGAATACAATTGGATCGGCCAGGTTGATCGAGCGCGTGAAGCTCTCCAGGCGTTCTACCGGGATTACCCGTTCAATGTCTATGAAGAACGCGCCGAACAGCGACACAGCGGCAATCACCGCCGAGCCGATGGCAATGCCCTTGGTGATGGCCTTCGTCGTATTGCCGGCGGCGTCCAGGTCGGCGAGAATCTGGCGCGCCTCGGGCGTGAAGTCCTGCTCGCCGGCCAGCTCGGCGATGCCGTTGGCGTTGTCCGAAATCGGGCCGAAGGTATCCATGCTGACGTTGTTGCCAGTGTGCGAGAGCATGCCCACACCGATCAGCGACACGCCGAACAGCACGTAGCCAAAGAGCTGATCGCCCGGAACCGGGTTGCCATCCGGGCCGAGCGGCACGCGCATGCTGATGAGGAACAGCGCGGCCACCATTGTCCACAGCGCCAGGAAAATGCCGCCCACCACGTCTTTGCGCATGAAGCCGCGCACGATCCAGACAAGCGACACCACCACACCGATGATAAACACAGGCAGGTGTAGGTCAGCGGGGAAATTGACATTGTAGACCAGAATAGAGGCCAGAATGCTGGCAACGATTACCAGCACCGACCACACACTGGACAGATACCCCAGCGAAAGCCCTTCGAGGATGACCAGTGCCGGGCCGAACGCCGTCGCCCGCGCGATGTTGCGCACGCGTGGGCTGTTCGCGCTGGTCGCCAGCGACGTGAGCGGGTTAAACGTCACGGCCAGCGCCACGCCAACTGCCACCAGCGATCCCAACGACAGGTGCGACAGCATACCGCCCTGCGGGTCCATCGCGCCAGCGTAGAACACCGCCAGCAGGAATGTCGAGACGATGGTAATCGTGCTCGAAAGCTCGTAGCTCTTGTACATCGCCTCTTCGGCGTCATCCACGTTCCACAGCGACACCGCGTACGTGCCAACAATCGAACTGACCACGCCAATGCCACGCACCAGCAGCGGCAGCACAATCCAGAACAGCTGGCCGGTGAGCGCGGTCAGGGCCAGGCCCAAGATCAGGCT
>Ga0308414_1000679_pt1 | contig 21939 bp, 14 predicted proteins | sample HotsprSampleOS50_FD_205667 | JGI IMG/M metagenome (GOLD analysis project Ga0308414, IMG submission 205667) | Hot spring phototrophic mat microbial communities from Octopus Spring, Yellowstone National Park, Wyoming, United States - 20090730_OS50 ...
CGAAGACTGACATTTTTTTTGTAAAATCAAATGTTTTCATACTGATTTATATAAAAAAATCACTTTTTAGACAGCCTCCAATAGATAAAAAACAAATTTAATGAGCATTTATTGAAATTCAGTTCAGTGAACTGAAAAAATTTAGAAGCAGGAACAGGCTTTAGACACATAAATATATTTATTTTGGGCAGATGTGGTTGTATAAAACAATGCTATTCTTTTTCAATCTTAAACTTTAACCATCCCACTCATTCTACATTCTAAATTCTACATTCTACATTGTTAATTGTTCATTGTTAATTGTTAATTCACTTTACCACTATCATCTTAAAAGCCTGTGATTCTGATTCGCCAATTAGTCTATATATGTAAGTACCGCTTGATAATTCAGAAGCGTTAAAATCTAATGAAACTACACTCGAGGGAAGGTATTCATTGAATAATGTTTTCACTTCTCTGCCAAGCAAATCATAAATTACAAGTCTGTAATTACCTGGCTTGATTATATTGAATTTAATAGTAGTAGTGGGATTAAATGGATTAGGATAGTTTTGATAAAGTTCGAAGTCTTTATTGGCTTGAATATTGTCAAAATAATCAGAAGAAACCGGCACAATAAAAGAACCTGTTCCACCCGATTCGTTGTATCTTCTTTTAAATTCCTGCATAAATTGATTTGCTATGAAAAGGTCTTCAATTATTATAAGATTTTCATCATTATCATTATTTGCAGCATTTGACCAATTAGCAGAGCCGGAAATAATCGTAGGATTTGAATTTGGCTGAGTAGCATCAACAATTCCGTATTTATGATGTAAAGTATTTCCTACATTCCCAAACATTTGAGCAAAAGAATTAAGAAAATTGTATTGGCTTCCAGTTGTATTAACCTGATCAATTATTCCTCTTATATCTGTTACACCGGCATTAAAACGATTATTCAATGCAGTTGCAATATCTGAACGAGTAAAGGCATAAAGGGCAAAATAGATGTCTTTATTTGCAGTGTTAATTGTGTTTACTACCTTTCCAATTGTGCCATCGGAAGGACTGAAGTAAACTTTAACTGGGCGCCCTCCTATACTAAAAGAGTGTGGAGTATTATCAGTTTTTTGAATTCCAAATTTTGCAGCAGAAGGATTTGGTTGATCACCATTACTTCCCCACATTTCTTCGAACTCAATTTTGTATGCCTGAGTAATAGTTGGGTCATTAATTTCAATAACATTATTTTCCCAATTTGTTTCTAAACCAGAAACATTCCAAGAGCCAGTCCATAACCAATCATTTGATTGGATTGTATCACGTGCGTCAAAAATGAAGAATTTATTGTGCATTATACCATTAAGACCAGATGTTCTTTTCAATACCGGAACTCCTGCATTTATAAGAGTCTGAGCATTGTTCTGAGTAGTTCTGTTATCATAGACAAATCGAATTTTTACCCCTCTGTTTTTAGCTGCCACCAAAGCATCAGCAACTTGCGGCAAATCAAAAAAACTGTATAATGCCATATCAATTGAATGAGTCGCAGCATTTATTCTTTCGATAAGTTTTTGAGGGAAATTAACATTTCCCTTTGCTGCGTTTCCAGGAATTGCCACAGAAGTATCAACTGAAAAGTTGAAATATACATTTATTGTACCTAAAGTTGGATTAGAAGTTGCAGTTGATACTGATTGAAGCGAACTAAAACTTGTGCCGAATGAATTTCTTGAATATGCTCTGAAATAGTATAGTGTCCCAGGTTGAAGATTTGTAACAGGCACAATATGATTTGTAGTATTTCCGGGAATTACAACTGAATCAAGTTCAACAGATGGAGTAAGACCATATTTTACCTGACTATTACCTTGTCTAACAGTATTAAAATAAACCGTAAATCCGTTTGCATTTATATTACTTGCAACAACAGGATTTAAGATAAGTGGAGTATTATCAATAACAAGATCATTTATAAATCTTGGAAGAATCTGATATCCAGAATTATAAGGAGCCGAGGTTTTAAATTGTCCTAATACTCCGATAATGTCAATTGGAGATTGCGGAATTGGCTGTCCGATAATTGAAGAAACATCATTATCAATTCTTAAACCTGCTGAAAGAGTTCCCGTAGCATCGGAGATATTATAATTTGTAGCACTTGCAAAGTTTCCGGTAGCTTGAATAGTAACATTATTTATTCTAATCAATCTACTCTCGTATTCTTCAAAACCGTTCCATTGTTGTGAGGTTATCTGTGCAATTGTTACAATGGTTGTATCAAAGTATCTATTAGATGAATGTTTTGTAAAAACAGAACCAGCTCGGCGGAAATCAAGTTGAGTTAAACCATTAAAATGAGTTAAAGTTGATGTAACAGTTACAGAATCACCAATTAAAACCTGAGATGCAAACCCAGAACCAAAAACAGATATTCCGGCGGTTATATCTTGAATTGATGCAGGACCGTTAGAACCAAATTGATTTGAAGAAGTTACAATTCCTGTGATTGTAAAGACTTGTCCTGTATCCAAAGGGACTCCATTAGGATCATTATTTTTTAAATCAGCGATTGGTGTTACTGTCTGAGAATAACTGGAAATAATTAATAGACAGAATACAAAAAAGAGTATTTTTTTCATTTTAAATCCGTTGATAATATGAAACGTAAAATTCTATTATTACCTTTATCAGCTACATAAAGGGTTTTGTCAAAAAATGCTACTGCATAAGGTTCTTTCAAAACTTTAGGACCTCCAAAAGATTGAAGTTCATCTCCGAATGAATTAAACTTATAAATGCTGTCTTTACCGGCATCAGCAACATAAATATTTCCGAAGTTATCAACTGTTACACCTTCTGGTCGGTCAAATCTATTCGGTAACATCATACGATTGGAATTAGGAGACAAACGACTTTCATATCCGGGAGTTTCTGATGAATAGTTATAATACAACCATTGAGTTTTAAAACTTGTATTACCGGTAAGAGTCATTATAAAATCAATATTACGGCGTTTGAATGTGGTTAATGAACTTATATTATTTGTAGATAATATTCCTGTTCCCATTGGTTCAAGAGAAGGAAGTCTTCCAATCAATGTATCTATTTTAGTTCCATTTGTCAAAGTTTTCTTTTGAAATATCAGGATAGAATTATCTGGATTGAAAACACTGGAATTGTTAGGTCCTGTTCTTGCGACGTAAAAAGAATTATCATAAAATACCGCTACTCCAGAATATCTGATTAGTGTGTTAAAATCAGATGGAACATTTGGTCGTGGAAGTAATCTTGTGATTGGAGCGTTCTCAATATTGTGAGAAGCTGATACCAAATCAATCTTATAAACTGCTGAGAAAGTTTGTCCTAAAGTGTCAAACTCTGCACAAACTATAAGATTTAACTGATGATCCTGAGCTATCTCGATTGGTTTTTTAATATCTACTTTTCCTAAGACTGTTCCAGCAAGATTCAACATAACAATTCTGTTATTATCGGTATCAGCGACATACACAAATGGCTCATTACCGATATAAACATCCTGTGGTTTATTGAATCCTTCCCACGGAGGGTTTATTTGAATATAAACAGTATCACCTGCAATATTTCCAAGACCTCCGGTATCAGTCGGAAGCTCGAATTTATCTGCACAGCTTACGAAAAACAAAAGTAAGAATGATATTAAAATTGCTGATTGTAATTTTATTTTATTCATAATCCTAATAAAATTGAAAATCTATGTGCTGAACCTAATTTTGTAAAATTTGAAAATGCATAATCAAAAGTAAAATTTGCGATTTCAATAGGTAGATTTACTCCTGCACCAAAAGTATAATTCTGCTCCTCTACATTGAACTTATAACCAAAACGCAAATAGAGGATTTCAGACCAGGAATACTCAATTCCAGAAGATAAATTTTCACTATTGTCATTCGGGTGATTCAATTGAACAGAGGAAGTAATTCTGTGTTGTCCATCCTGATATGGTTCAAATGCAAAACCAATTCTAAAAATTGTAGGTGGAGCAAAGTCCTGCCATTGAGATACTTCCCTTTTCCCAACTAAAACCACTTTTCCATCTGGGGCAAGGTTACTACCAAAATTAGTAACTGCAACTGCAAAGCGAGTAGAACCTAAACCAGTCCAATAGTAGGTGCCTAAATCAATTAAAACACCTCTCATTTTAAGTTTATCCAAAGTTTCTTCAATATATCTTACTGTTCCGCCAAAACTAAATTGTTCAGTCATTTTTCGGGAATAAGATAATGCTATGGCTAAATCACTAAAACCAAAATATTCGCCAGTTCCAAATGGTGCAAATTCTGTAGTTACTGGCATTTTCTGCATAGTTAAGGCAGTTAAAGATATTCCAAATGAATTTGTTTCATCCAAATGATAAACTGCTCCTAAAAAGTCGTGGTTTATATCAACAAGCCATTTATTGTGAGAAAAGAAGACCTGATTATTCTGAAACTGTGTTAAACCTGCAGGATTCCAATATAGGGCTGATGCGTCATTTGCTATAGCAACGAAAGCATCACCCATCGCAGAGGCACGACCACCGACTCCAATTTTTAAGAATTGAGCTGTTGAAATTCCTGCTCTTTGTCCACCGAGAATCGGAAATAACTGAGCAAAAGATTGACAGTTGAAAAAGATTAGAAATGCTAATAATGTAAATTTTGTTTTCATAATATTTAGCTAAAATCTGAAACTAATTCCAAATTTAATATTTCTTTTAGTTAGATATCTTGCCGGATTAAATGGATAAGGACTAATTGGCGCCTGTAAATCGGGGTAGTTAGGATCATTCCAGCTATTTGGAACAGGATCACCAAATTCATAAGCTTTTCCGGTAACCGGATTAATTATTGCAGAATTCTTAAAATCAAATAGGTTATTTATTTCTAAGAAAATTGAAAACTTAAGTTTATCAATTGAAAAATATTTTTCAAAATTTAAGTCAACCCAGAACCAGTCATCACCTAATTTTGAATTTCTTTCTTTTCTAACAAATTCATAAATCGGTCTTCCATCTGACTGATACGAATTTGTGAATACTGCCGGGGTATATCTTTTACCTGATTGATAAAAAAGTCTAACGTAGAAATTATAATCATCAAGAATACCTGGAAGAAAACCGAATACAGGATTTCCTTTTTCAACGTAGAAGTTAAGAGATAATGAAGCGTTAATAGGTCTATCCCAAGTAACATACTCTTCTTTAATTGATTCATCAAGATCGCCAATAAGAACTAATACACCTTCATCAGCGCTTGAACTTTTTCCGGTTACTATTGAATATGTAAATTGAGCATTACCGCTAAACCACTTAGCGATTCTCTTTTTGAATTCAAATTCAATTCCTCTTGAACGGGCGTAATCAGTATTCACATAAGTGATAAATCTTTGAGTAGCAAATCTTGCAGAAGTAATTCTTGCAGTTCTTGTACTAACGTAATCAAATATGTCTTTATAATAAGCTGTTACTGTTAATACATCATCATTTGTGAATTGTGTTCTTAATCCCAATTCATAAGCTACTGTTGTTTCAGGATTGAGATTAGGATTTCCAAATCTTTGAAATGAAGACTTTGCATTAGCAGGACTTAATTTAGCATATACAAATTGTGGTTTTGGCCACTTACTGAAATGTCCATAAGAGAAAAATAATGTTTGATTGTCAGAAACCGGATGTGAAATACCAAGTCGTGGACTCAATCTGGCTTTAAATTTCCTATTTCCAAACCAATTAAATGAATTTGCTTTATATCTTTCTCTTGTTTCATCTGGAATAGTAACAACTTCAGGATTTTCAATAGCATCATCAACGTATTTACCAGGAAACCAATAGTCTAATCTCAAGCCAAAATTAAGAATCATTCCGCTGAAATTTATATTATCCTGAGCATAAAGAGAACCTAAAGCTGGAAATACTCTGTACAAATCATTGTTCAAGCCAAGTTCACCTATCCAAGGCTTGTAAATATCAATTACCTGCATTTCCTGAAATCTAAAGTCAAAACCAGCCTTAAATTTATTTTTCTCATCAAAGAAACTTGTTAAATCTCCTCTAACTGAGAATTCCTGAACGAAATGGTCTCGCCAGGTAAATGGATTTCCAATATCCCAAAATCCATCGCCTGGTATTACACCAATCGTGTCTCTGTTTATATTAAAATATTCAATTGGAAAACTTGTAATATCTTTAGGCTCAACATATTCTTTCCAGGATTTTCCATTTGCATCTGCTCTGAGATTAGTAAAATAATTACTGAATTTTAATTCATAAAAAGTTTTTGAGTTTAATGTATGTGTAATTGTAAAAGTGTGGTATTTATTATTATGAGTAAAAGTATTTGCATTATCAAGAATGTATTGAAATTCATATTGATAACCGGGACTTGGTTCAACATACTCCAGATTAGATTGAAGAGATTGTGAATTCTGATTAATGTTAACAGATTGATTGAAAGAATAATTGAATTTCAAAGTTGGAGAATATTTATAGGTTAGTTTTCCCATCCAAAACCAACTGTTTTCTGATTTTGGAGCAAAACGACTTCCGTAAAAAGTAGAAGAATAAAGTTGTTTTGCTTTTGGTTTGAAATAACCCTGAGTTATTCCATCGCTGAAACCACCATAAAAGCTGCCAAAAAATGTTAATTCTCCAGGGATATTAATACCAATAGCGGGAAGTAGGTAAGTGGTAAATGGTTCAGGACCGCTAAAATTTGCTTCTGTAATATCAATGTTAAAAACATTATATGAAGAGGTAGAGGCGAAATTATCTCTTTTGTGAGACAAATAACCGTGATACTTTGAACCACCTTCACGAGTCCTTACATTGACAACACCAGAAGTAGCTTGTCCAAATTCAGCATTATATCCACCAGTGATAACTTCAACTTCTTCAAGCGCATTTGCAGAAAGCTGCAATCCAAAACCTGTTCCTGCAAGTGGGTCTTGCACAGATACACCATCTAAAAGAAAAGCATTTTCATAAGACCTTCCTCCTCGAATGTGAATTGCATTATCAGATTTAATAACGCCGGCTTGCTGACTTACCAAGTCAGTTATATTTTCTATAATTGCTATTTCAATATCCTCTTTTGTAAGAGTTTTTTTACTTTGAGTTTCTTCTACATCCAACAAAGGTTTTTCACCTACTACAACTACATCCTGTCCAAGAGTTAAAACTGTTTCTTCTAATTGCACATCAATTTTCTTGGCTTGATTCGGTAGTATTTGAATTCCTGTAAACTGAACTGTTTTATAACCAATTAAAGAAATTTCAACGGTATAATTTCCTGGATTTATTGATGGGATATTATATCTTCCGTTAATATCAGTTGCAGCACCGTAATAAGTTCCTTTAAGAACAATATTAACTCCGGGTAAACCTTCGCCTGTAGCTTTATCTTTAATTGTTCCGCTTAAACTACCAGTAGTCTGTGCAATTATTAAACTTGACGCAAGCAGAATTATTGAAAGAAAAATCTTTTTCATCGTGTTACTCCAAATTCATCGAATAATACTTTTGAAAGGAAAGATTTTGCATTAAAAGGATTACCATTTAATCTATTTAGTGGTAAACCTAGAAAAATAATTTTAGAATCCGAAGTTTTAAATGAGATAATTGGCTGATTTGGTAAATCCATTGAGTATAAATTTTTTGCAGTTACAGGATTTGGATAATAAGTTCTTATTCTTGCTACAGGTATATTTCCATCATCAACAGAAAGCTGTGGATAATTTAATATTATTCCATCGCCAATCGGATTTACTTTGGTATTTTTTGGAATTACACTAATTGGAGCGGGACTTAAACTATCAATAGGCAGAAAATCACTCAAACCTCTTGGATCAAATAACTGCGGAAAAATCATTGAGAATAAAACTTTACCTCCACCGATAGTGTAATTTCTTATTGCAATCTGTGCTGGTTCTAAAGTCGGATCATTATCTGTGTACCATAAAACAACTTTGAAAAGCGTTAATGTTTCCAAGAATTGAGGTGAAAGTAGCTTAGGCAATAATAACGGGGGAGTATTTGTTGTTTTTCCCAATTTTATATCCCATACATCATATCTGTTTGATAAATTAAGACTGTCCATCATTTTTGAATAAAATGAGGCAGTATTGTCATTTACGCCATAATCATCAATTATAAGTATATCTCCTTTCGGTTTTTTCACATACCATTTTAGATTACTACCTTCTGCTGGCATAGATAACAGTTCACTTCTTGAACCAGCAATATCATCACAAAAAACATAAAATCTATTTAATTGATTTAACTTTAATCCTTTTAATTTTACTGGGAAAGGAACGTTAATAGATGTTCCTAAATAAATATCACACTCAACAACCTCTGAGTTAAATGGCGGTTGTGACTTAAGAGTAATAAACCTTGTGCTTGGAGGTAGTTCAACTTTTTCAGAAGTATCATTTAATGCTATATAAACTTTTCTGATAGTATTATCGCCATCAAGGTCTGTTATTGTCCATCCAAAAGACGCAACTGTAAAAGTAGTATCAGGAATCAAAATAGTGTTGTTTTTGCTATCAACTAAAAATTTAATAATCGGAGGTGAATTTTTTAATGGTAACTTTAATGAAGCTGGATTAGGATCTATTGCACCACAATCAATAAATGGCTCGCCTTGATCCCATTTACCATTTGAATTTAAATCAGTAAAAGGTTCAGGACCAAAGTTTATTCCACCAGAATTAAGTTGTAAATCATATTTACCATTACCGGAATTATCTACTGCAGCAACACGGAAAAGATAAGTTGTATCTGTTCCTAAGATAGTAAATGAAATCAGTGAGTCATTTTTTGATGTAAATTTCCAATTAACACCATCAATTGAGATAAAATATCCAATTATTAAACCATCCGGATCATCACCCCACCAATGAAGTCTGACACTACTTTGCTGCTGACTTATAGTGCTATCAGCAAAAACTGAGATATAAGTTTTTGGTGGTTTATTCGTAATTGGATTATTGACTAAATCTTCATAGCAGGAACTAAACAAAGTTAGAAGTAAAATTCCTGTTATGATTAAAAGTTTCTTTTTCATTTCTATTATTATTTCTGAATTAATTTTATTTTTCCTGTGAACTCGTTTGATTAACAACATTTATCTCATCTCAGCCTAACGGAACGGACAGGAGTCCGTTCCCTACATTTATATTTTTATAATTTCAATCATCTTACAATTAACTGATACCACAACAAAATTAATTTATTTCTTCATTTTGCATTCAAAAGTATCTATATAATTAAATCTAAATTGAACATTGAACATTGAGCATTGAACATTGTAAATTGATCATTATTCATTGTTAATTCACTTGATTAACAACATCTTCCTCATCTCAAACTAACGGAACGGACAGGAGTCCGTTCCCTACATTTATATTTTTTTTAATTTCAAGCATCCGTCAATTGACTTTTGCAACTACAAAATAAATTTATTTCTTCATTCTGCATTTCAAATCTTAATTGAACATTGAGCATTAAAACTTGAGCATTCTAAATTCTAAATTGTTAATTATAAATTGTTCATTGTTAATTTACTTCATCAAAATCATCTTCTTAGTTGCTTGATAGTCATTGACATTTATTTGATAGAAATATACTCCTGATGGTAGTGAAGCAGCATCAAATAAGACTTTATAATTACCAGCAGCTTGGTGCATATTAACTAAAGTTCTCACTTCTCTACCAAGCACATCAAAAACTTTAATTTCAACAAATCCTTCAAACGGAATATTATATTGAATAGTTGTTAAAGGATTAAAAGGATTTGGATAATTCTGTTCTAATTTATAATTGCCTGAAATGAATTCGCCCTTATCATCAGCGCTATTGGAAAATCCAACAAAGTCATCAACTTTTCTGGGAACAAGCTTATAATTACTGAAGGAGAAGAATAGAATACCTCGTAGTTCAGTAAAGGAGTTGTGTAATCTTATACGAATATTTCCTGGAATTGAGTCCAAGTTCGCAGCCCAAAGATTATGATATGGATGATTTCCTTCCTGAAGTTCAACTCTTGTATTGACATTGGAATTATCAGCAACAAGAATTTCACCAAAGTTACTATTACCACCACCACCAGGTCCCGGTTGACCATCAGCATTTTCATTGGTAACCCTAACATTCAAATACTTAATCAGAACAGATTCCCATTGTTCAGCTTGAACTGTGCCGTTTGGTAATGCAGCAATGTCAGCAGTTGAAAGTGTTGCAAAATTCGGTAATGGATTATTTGATGAGTTAACAACAATTGAAGTTATACTATCAATTACAGTATTACTATTACTTTCCCTTATCAGACCGCTAATAGTAACATTTTGACCTCTAATTAAAGCATCGGCAGCTAATCCTGCCACAGTAATACCACTCCAAGGACCAGTTCCATTCTGAATGTGAACCCTTCTACTAACCTGATTTCCATCACCTTGTAAATCGGAAGTATCTGCAGTTACAACACCGGAAATTGTAACTCTGTAATTGTTGTATGCACTAAATCCACTTCCAAATGGGCTGTATTGAACATCCTGAATTTTCAAAGGACGATTTAAGGTTAAATAGAAATATTTATTACGAACAGTGTCTGCGGGATTAGTCGAAATCATACCATCATTATCTTTTGCCCAAATGTAAAAATCAACCAATGCTGAATCGAGATTGGTTGCAGGTATTGTAGCAGACCAAAGATTGTTCAAGCCAGCTACCATCGGTAAATCTATTAAATTACCACCATTAACTCTGTACCTGATTTTTGCTTCTGAAACTTGCCCACCTGGATCATTATCTACAATTGTCGCAGAAATAGTAACTGCCTGATTTGGAGCAATTACATCTAAATTTCTTCTTACATTAGTAATAGCGGCTGGAGATTGACCAATAAGTAAATCATCTGGATACATTGGTCTTATAACATATCTTGTTGGAAGCGATGAAGTTGAACTAAACTGACCAATTACACCACGAATGTATTGAATTGTCGTTCCATCTAATGGAGGATCCCACTCACGCAATTTATGCGCACGTTTTGTAAAATAACCGGATTGATCGTGGATAAACATTTTATTTCCATTTGCGTCATTTATTGCAAAAGGAGTACTTGAAATTGTTGAAGTATTTCTATCTGAAGTTATAACGTTTCGTATGATTACATACATACCTTCATATTTTTCTCCAGTTACAATATTACCAGTTGGCAAATTTCCAGTGTTTAAATCTGAAATACTAACTTCAATCGGTTGTCCACGATTTGGTTTATTGCCAACAAATTGTACAGGCATCAGAGGATTAGTCAAAACGTTAATTTGGGTTTGTCCACCAGTTTGACCAGCCGAAACGAATTCACTGACAACTCCAGTAATAGTTACAACCTGAGCTGTATCAAGTAAATCCATTAAAGTTCCCTGTGCTGCCAAAGAAGTATCATTTTGGATAACATTTATACCTGCCCACTCATTTGCGGCATAGTTAGTATCTCTTAAATAAGTTTGCCATCTGGCACCTGCCCACATAATTGGTCTTCTGTCAAAAGTAGGATTCACAACTGAAGGCACCATAACAACACCCGTAACCTGAACAGTATCTCCAACCTTTGGTGAGGCTTCTTTGCCAATTGCTAAAGAGTCAGGATGAACAAATTGAATGTCCCTAATACTAACGTGAGGATAATTCTGAGCAATCAATAATGAGCCAGAAATTAGAATAATTATCGTCAATAATTTTGTTTTCATTGATTCACCTTTTATTTAATTATTAAAAATTTTCCAGTTTTAATTTCTCCGGTTTGATTATCCTTAACAGAAAAGAGATATAATCCTGTTGCAATTGCCTGATCATTATCCGTTATTAAATCCCAAGCGTGTTCACCACCCGACATTATCTGTTTTCCATCCTTTGAAAAAGTTTCAAACCATCTCAAATCTGAGCTGTTACTTAACTGATCGTGATAAATTCTTTTAACAACATCTCCTGCTAAGGTATAAATTGTTATTTCACACTCTTGCGGAAGATTATAAAAATAAATTTTTCTCAATCTTTCTGAATTTCCATCCCAAACAGCATTGGCATAATAAGGATTTGGATACACTCCGATTTTTACATCAGGATCAGAAGTAGGTAAAGTACCAGGAATTATTTTAGTTGCATTAACAAGTTTTCCTGACTCAAGACTTTCGAGATTAAAAGTTTCATCTCCTTTATCAAAAGCTGTTACAGAGAATACATAAGTCCATCCATTTAACAGATTTGGAATTTCAAACTTATACCAATATTCAGTTGTATCACCAGTGAACTTAACGGGATTATCTAATCTAACAAAAGAAAAACCCGCATTTAATCCGACGTTATTACCTAAACTATCAAATTCAGCCATTTTAATCAGTGAAACGTTTAAATCCTGAGAAGTAGTTAAATCAAAACCAGCCATAGTTCTATAAAGTCTATATCCTTCAAAATCTTTTTGTCCTGTTATAGGATCAATAGAAAATTCTGCTCTTCGATCCCAATAGATAGTCGCTTTTTGACTTTCAGGAATAACTTTAACTTTAGGATTTTGGGGTGGAGTAGGCAAAATATAACGAGTTAATTTACCATCACCATTTAAGTCTTCATCAGGGTCTAAAATTCCATTTCTGTTTCTATCTTCACCGTGATAAGCTCGCAGAGCCCATTCTGCGCTTGTAAATAAATTTGTTTTTTGTTCATCAGTATCAAGTGCTGCAGGATCTGTTCCAAATTTTTTTGCTGTAACAATTGCAAAAACCACATTGACTGAATCTCCCGGCGCTAATTTTCTAAACGGACCAGCTGATATTAAAACTGAACGATTTGATGGTGCTCTTAGAACAGAAGGAGTGATGTTATAAGGAAATCTATTTGTTCCACCAAAGAAACCTTGTAATTTCAAATACCTTGCAAAATCATCCTGTGGTGCGAATAAATTAGGATCGGTAGTATTTCTGAATTGCCAGCTAACAAAATTCACTGAATCATATTTTGCAGAAGCACCTAAAAATTGAATACCGATGTAACTATCAGTAAATCCAACATCACCAATGGCATCGAATTCATAAGCAATTCTGAATTCTGATGAATATCCATTACCACCTTTATCATAAAAAGTACTTCCGGAACGAGGAGATGTAACATTAGTGTTTCGAACTACTGCGTCAGTCCATAATCCCACATAAATACTATCAAGATATTTTCCTGAAACATTTTTAATCCAATAATCCATTATTATAAAATTGTTAGCAAAAGAAAGATTCCAGGCATAAGAGCGGTTAACAACATAAACGCCAATTGGGTTGTGATCTGGAATCGGTTCTCCACCAGAAAGTGTTCTACTCGTATCAGAATATTCCATATAAAAATCCTGATGAGAAATAGCATTTGGACTATAAACTTTAGAATCGGGTAAAGAAGAAGATTCAATAACTTTTGCTCCGGGTTTATTAGTAAACTCAAATCCACCTCCTCTCGCAGAAACAGATGCAGCATCAACCGCAGCAGTGGTTACAAAAGGTCCTTGCCTTCCAGATCCGAGTGAATCATTTGCTGTATAAGCACCAATCCAAATACCTCCGTCAAAAAGATGTTCAATACCTGAACCAATTGGGAATTCACAACTCGGTTGGCGAGGCCAAAGAACAAATCCGTGTCCATAAGTACCAAAATTTGTAATTGTTAAACCAATATTACCAACGTTTGTAAATTTTGTATTATCGTCATCCAGTTGTTTAAAAAACGGATTCTGAATTTGAGCTAAAACTAAGTTTGTATTTATAAGTACTGATAATGCTATTATAAGTTTTCTCATTTTAATTTTTTTTGACAAAAATATGAAAATAATGTTACTTAATTGTTAATTCTAATATTTATTATTCATTAAAAATTGCTCTTGCGTGTTGATCTGCTCTGTAAGAACTTCTAACTAATGGTGAAGACTCAACAATCTTAAAGCCCATTTTCAAACCTTCTTCTTTATAAAAATTAAACTCCTCTGGATTAACAAATCTGTCAACAGGGAGATGATTTTTGGTTGGCTGTAAATATTGCCCAATTGTTAAAATATCACAGCCGTGAATGATTAGGTCTTTCATCAAATCAAGCACTTCTTCTTTGGTTTCTCCAATACCTACCATAATTCCGCTTTTTGTTTTTAATCCCTTGTTCTTGAACCATCTGATTAAGTCTAAACTTCTCTGATATTTTGCTTGAGGACGTACAGCGTGATATAATCTTGGAACAGTTTCTAAATTATGATTCAAAATATCTGGCGGGCTTTGTAAAATAATTTCGAAAGCGTTTTCTTCTCCTTTGAAATCAGGAATTAAAATCTCTACAGTACAATCATTTTTATTTTCCCGAATTAGTCTTACACATTCTTTGAATATAAATGCTCCACCATCTTTTAATTCATCTCTATTAACAGAAGTAATCACCACGTGTCGTAAATTTAATTCAATTACAGATTCGAGAACTCTTCTTGGTTCATCAAGATCAAGTTCATTAGGAATTCCAACTTTGATGTTGCAGAAACCACAACTTCTTGTGCAAGTGTCACCCAAAATCATAAAAGTAGCTGAGCGATGATTCCAGCATTCAGCAATGTTGGGACATTTAGCTTCTTCACAAACTGTATTAAGTTTTTGACGACGCATTAAGTTTTTTACATCAAGATAATTGTCACCAGTTGGAAGTTTAACTTTCAACCATTCAGGTCTTTTGCCTAAAACTTCTTTATTCTCTTCTATTTTTTCTTTAAAGGCTCTTTGATGTTGATTTATTGTTCTCATTATTATTTTTCTTTACTGAACTGTTTTAAAATCAAAATTCTCTAAATTATCTTTAATCTCTTTGAGGAAAAGACCGCCCAGCATTCCATCAATCAAACGATGATCGTGTGAAAGAGTTAATGCCATAATATTTCGGACTGCAATAGTATCTGTGCCATCAATTTCTAATACAACCGGAATTTTTCTTACTGCTCCTACTCCAAGAATTGCAACCTCTGGCTGATTGATAATCGGAGTTCCCCATACCGTTCCGAATACTCCATAGTTTGTGATTGTAAAGGTGCCAAAAGAAATATCATCTGGAGTAAGTTTCTTATTTCTTGAACGATTTGCCAAATCCTGAATTGCTCTTGCTAATCCAAATAAATTTTTATCTTCGGCATTTTTAATATTAGGAACAATTAATCCGGTAGGCTCAACTGCAACAGCTATTCCAAGATTGATATTCCTTTTTTGAATAATATTATTCCCATCAATTGATGAATTTACTAATGGATATTTTTTCAACGCTTTTACAACTGCATCAGATATAAAAGCCATATAAGTGAGCTTTACATTTTCTTTTTGTAAATAGTAATCTTTATTAGCATTGATGAAGTTATGAATTCTGGTTACATCAACTTCAATCATTCCTGTAACGTGAACAGAAGTATCACGACTGTGAACCATATGCTCCATTATTTTAGTTCTGATATTATCCATTGGAATTGTTTGATAATCAGAACCTGCTGCATATTGAAAAGTTTGTTTCGGAGTTTCAACAAATTTTAGCTTTGATTCAATAGTTGCTTTTGATTTAATATCAGATTGAGGAGATGAAATTAATTTTGATTTTCTTTTTTCAAGATAATTCATTACATCTTTTTTGGATACTCTGCCTTCTATACCTGTTCCTTCAATTGATTCCAATTCCTGCATAGAAATATTTTCTTTCTGAGCAATGCTGATAACTAATGGCGAGTAAAATCGTTTTGTTTTTGACTTAAACTCACTTTCAAATTCAGCCGGTTTATTAAAATTATCGTGCATTGCAGCGGGTTGTTCTTTATCCTGTTCAACTTTTTCAGTTTCATCTTTATCTTTAGTTTCAACTGATAATTTTTTCACGTCTGATTTAGAAGAAAGCCTTGCTAAAACGGTTCCCACTTCAACGGTTTTTTGTTCTTCAACTAAAATTTCAACAAGATAGCCATCCTGTGGAGAAGGAATTTCTGTATCAACTTTGTCTGTGCTGATTTCAAAAATGGTTTCATCTTTTTTTACAAAATCACCAACCTTTTTATACCATTTAATTATTGTTCCTTCCATTACAGATTCACCCATTTTAGGCATAGTAATATCTATAATGTTTGCTGGTTCTTCTTCGATTTGCAAATCTTTTTGAGGAATTTCTTTAATTTCATTTTGAGTGAAAGTTGGTGGTTCTGAAGTTATTGTATCTTCGCTTTGAATTTTAGCCACTACTGTTCCAACCTCAACGGTTTGTCCTTCTTGAACAAAAATTTCAGTTAAAATTCCATCTGAGGGAGAGGGAATTTCAGTATCAACTTTATCAGTACTTATTTCAAAAATTATTTCGTCTCTTTTGACTGAATCACCAACTTTTTTATGCCATTTGATGATTGTGCCTTCACTAACACTTTCACCCATTTTCGGCATAATAATGTCCATATAAAATCTCCTTTAATTTCAGATTATGATTATAAATAATTAATATTTTAATAAATCCAGTATTCCTTTGTAAATCTTTTCGCGGCTTGGTAATACAGTGTATTCCAATACAGGTGAATAAGGAATATGAGAATCCAATCCTGCAATTCTTCTAACAGGAGCATCAAGAAACTGAAAACAATTTTCAGTAATTCGAGCTGCTATCTCAGACCCAAATCCACCAGTTAAAGTATCCTCGTGAATTATAATTGCTTTGTTAGTTTTCTTCACAGAGTTATAAATTGTTTCTTCATCGAGAGGAATGATTGTTCTGATATCAATTACTTCAACAGAATAACCAAATTCTTCTTCTAATCGTTTTGCTGCAAAAATTGAATCCCAAAAACAAACTCCCCACGAAATAACTGTGAGATCATTTCCTTCCCTTGCAACTTTTGCTTTACCAAATGGAACGAGATAGTTTTCATCAGGTTCAGGAGTCATTGCAAAACTCTGCCTGTATAAACCTTTATGCTCACAAAATAAAACCGGGTCATTAATTCTGCAAGCTGTTTTGAGCAATCCTTTTGCATCAGCCGCATTAGATGGATAAGCGATATAAATTCCCGGAACGTGAGCAAAAATAGATTCAATATTTTGTGAATGATAAAGTCCACCGTGAATATATCCGCCCACAGCAACTCTGGTAACAACAGGTGTAATCCAAGTGTTGTTAGAACGATAACGAAAAGTAGCAAGTTCATCTTTCATTTGATTGAATGCAGGCCAGATGTAATCACCGAATTGAATTTCAACAACTGGTTTCATTCCAACCAAAGACATACCAATTGCAACACCCATAATGCTTGCTTCTGCCAAAGGAGAATTAAAAACTCTTTCATTTCCATATTTTGTTGATAAACCTTTAGTAGCGGTAAAAACTCCACCTTTGCCATCGGCTATATCTTCTCCAAAAATATACATCTTATTATTGAAAGCCATTTCTTCGTGCAGTGCGTGATTTATTGCATCAACCATAACTACAGGTTTACCTGAAGGCTCGGTTTTCTCATACTCAAGATTTAATCTGAAATCACTTTCATCAAAAACAAATTTAGCTGCCATATCAGCTTTGGGGTCGGAAGATTTTAATGCTTCTTCACCAGCATCAGTGATTTCATCGTTTATTTTTTTCCAAAGTTTCTCAATTTCTTTTTCAGAGATTATATTGTTCTCGATTAAATATTTACTGAATTTAGAAATTGGATCACGCTTTAAATCTTCTTCGATTTCTTTTTCATTGCGATATTTTTTCTGATCATCTGAAGATGAATGGGATTGTAAACGGACAACATCTGCTTCTACTAAAACCGGACCTTTACCATTCCTGATATAGTCAACTGCCTGAGAAAGTTTTTCGTATGATTCAAAAAAATCTGTCCCATCAATTTTCATTGTTAAAAGATTATTATAACCACTCATCATTGCTGAAACTGAATGATCTTCTCCGCCACTCTGAGAGGAAACGTGAACAGATATTGCATATTTATTATTTTCAATTAAAAAGAGAACCGGAAGTTTATCCCGACTTGCCCAATTAACAGCCTCGTGAAATTCACCTTGAGATGTTGTTCCTTCACCACTACTAACAAAAGAAATCGAATCGTTACCCAATCTTTTATTTGCTAATGCTACTCCAACTGCTTGCAGGAATTGAGTACCGGTTGGAGAAGATTGTGAAGGCAAATTTATATTCGGATGTCCCCAATGCATTGGCAGCTGACGCCCTCCACTTGCGGGGTCATCCGCTTTAGCAAATTGTTGAAGAAAAATTTCTTTGGGCGTAACCCCAGTCATTAAAACTACACCTAAATCACGATAGTATGGAAAGAACCAATCTTTTTTGGGATTTAACAAAAGTCCAACAGCCATTTGAACTGCTTCATGTCCACTTGCAGCTATGTGAAAAAATGTTTTGCCCTGTCTCAGATAGTTCATTGCCTTATTGTCATAGGTTCGAGTTGTTATCATCATTTTCAAAACTTCCAATAACTCATCATTCGAAAATTTTATTCTTTTTCCGTTATTATCTTTCAAAGTGTTATCAATATTAACGGCTTTAGGTGATAATTCTTTCGTTTTTTGATTTTTTGCCATCAAATTCCTTTCAATTCATCAATAAAATTATTTTTTAAATTTTTTATTTCTTCAGTAATTATAAAATTGTAATTAAATTCATCTGCAAAATACTTTAAGACTTTTTCTTTAACATCATTAATTGGTAAAGTGATTTTCAATTCTTTTTCTAATGAAGTAACCGATTTGTCAGAAATTCCACAAGGAATTATTCCGTTAAATAAACTTAAATCAGTATTTACGTTAAAAGCAAAACCGTGCATAGTAACCCAGCGACTAATTTTAATACCGATTGCTGCAATTTTTCTATCGCCAATCCAAACACCGGTATATTTTTCATTTCTTTCTGCCTTCAAACCATAATCGTTACAAACTTTAATAATAACTTCTTCTAATGTGCGAAGATATTTGTGAGAATCCTGATACCATTCTGAAAGATTAATGATTGGATATCCAACCAATTGACCGGGTCCGTGATAAGTAATATCACCACCTCTGTCTATGTTGTAAACTGATATTTTATTTTTATTCAGAAATTCTTCAGAGGAAATTAAGTTTTCAATGTGAGCAGTTTTACCAAGTGTATAAGTATGGGGATGCTCGAGAAGCAACAACAAATCTGAAATTTGATTTTCAATTCTTAATTGGTGGAAGTTGTATTGCAAATCCCACGCTTCTTTATAGTCAATTAAACCGAGATCAGAATATGTGATAGTTCTATTCATTTAAGTGATTTTTCTTTACGTAAAGATAGTATTATTGACAATTTCAATTAGATAAGGAGTTAATGTTAAAAGATCTTTGAATGTAGATAGCAATTCTTCTTCAAGATATTCGTGTGTAATTTCATTCCTTAAATCCCGCATATTGTTAAAAAGATTAATATCAATGATTAAGTTTCTTTTTAGAGCATTATTCACGGTATCAATTAAAGTTCCCTGAGACTCAAATTCTAAATCATCAATTGAACGAAACACTTTTCTAACAAGGAAGTCTAATGTTCTTGCAAATCTTCCAGATAGAGTTTCAAAATTATCAAATTCACTTTCTGAAAAAGTACTTTTGAATCCAATTGATTTACAAAGTTTATAAGAACGAACAAGCCATTGTTTCTGCTTTTCTAAGTATTCAATATTTTGCATTAATAATTTATTACTCATAATTCAACAGCTTCTTTTAAGATTTTTTCTGCAAATGGATTATTAAACTCTCCGTTATCAAGGACAATGTCAATCTTTTGTTCACCGAATTTATTAAAAAATTCTCGTTTAATTTTTCTTAAATCCATTTTGGTAATTTTTTTTGAAACAATTAGAAGATCAATATCACCACCTTTTTTTTCATCATTAACTCGTGAACCAAATAAATATAATTTTGCTTCAATATCCAATTCAGCCAAAGTTTTTCTCAATAATTCAATTTCTTCAATACTAATTCTCATAAAACTTTAACTTAAACTTTAACTTAAACTTAAACTTTAACTTTAACTTTAAAATTAACTTACCTTAAATATGCACTGCCTCACCAAGCGCATTGGCAGCTGCTTCCATAATTGATTCAGATAAAGTTGGATGAGCGTGGATAGTTTTGATTATTGAGTTAGCAGTAGCACCGTGAGTTCGTGCAAGAACCAGTTCAGCGATCATTTCGGTTGCTTCACTTCCAATTATATGAGCGCCAAGTAATTCTCCATATTTTTCATCAAAGATAAGTTTTACAAATCCATCTCGTTCGCCAATTGCGAAAGCTTTTCCGCTTGCCATAAAAGGAAATTTTCCAACTTTGTAATTAATTTCTAATTCTTTGCATTTTTGTTCTGTTAATCCAACACTTGCAACCTGTGGCTGGCAGTAAGTGCATCCGGGAATATTTTCATAATCAATCAGATGATTTTTAATCCCTTTTATCATCTCAACGCAATGAATTGCTTCTGCACTTGCAACGTGAGCCAACCAGGGTGGACCTATTACATCACCAATGGCATATATACCCGGAATGTTAGTCTGATATGTATTTTTATCTACCTTAATATGATTTTTAACTATTTCAACACCTAACTCTTCCAATCCGAAACCTTCAACATTACCTACTACTCCGATTGCATTTAATACTTTATCAGCGACTAATTCTTTTTTATTATTATTCTGATTTATTGTAACGTGAACTTTGTTGCCTTTTACTTCTGCTTTTTCAACTGTTGTTTTAGTGAATATTTCAATTCCTTTTTTCTTAAAAATTTTCTCTAAAGTTTGAGATACTTCAACATCTTCTATTGGTAAAATATTATCGAGCATTTCTATGATTGTAACTTTGGTACCAAGTACACTGTAGAAATAGGCAAACTCAACTCCAATTGCACCGGCACCAATAACAATTAATTCTTTTGGTTGTTCAGGAAGTATCATTGCTTCTGTGCTTGTTATGATATTTTGCTTATCAACGGGTATTTGAGGAATTGTTCGCGGTCTTGCTCCGGTTGCAATAATTATGTTATCAGCAGTAATTGTTTGAGTTTGTTTACCAGAATTATCAAAAATTTGTATTGAATTTTTATCTGATATTTTTCCAAATCCTCTAATTCTATCAACTTTATTCTTTTTTACTAGCATTTCAACATTTTTAGTAATCTTATCAGAAATATCACGACTTCTTTTTATTATTTCATTAAAATTAAAAGAAAGGTCTTTTGCATAAATTCCAAAATCTTTACTATGATTTTTAAGGTTATCATAAATCTCAGCATTTTTGAGTAGAGATTTAGTCGGAATACAACCCCAATTGAGACAAATTCCTCCTAAATTATCTTTATCAATTATGACCGTTTTAAAGCCTAATTGCCCTGCTCTTATTGCTGCGACATAACCTCCGGGTCCTCCACCTAAAACAGCTATTTGATATTGATTTGACATAATTTTATTATCCGATTAGTTAATAATTTGTATTCAAATATAAATAGTTTATCACTACTATAAAACGTTAATTATTAGAAAATATTTTATGTGTAATAACTCTTAAGAAATGTCAGTAATATAACTCAATAGAAATGTCAGTAAAAAAACACTGAAATTAGGATTCTCAAAAAAAGGAGAATCTTAATATGGAAGGAGTACTGACAATGAGTAAAAAAGAAGTTGAGAGATTAACGATACTAAAACAAGTTGATGCTAAGAATCTTTCAGTAGCAGAAGCATCAGAGATAATGGGAATATCGGAACGACAGACGTATAGAATATTAAAGAGAATAAGAGAAGAAGGAACAAAAGGGATAATACATAGGTTAAGAGGAAGAAAATCAAACAGAGGATATCCTGTTGAGTTAAAACGAAAAAT
>Ga0308414_1000683_pt1 | contig 21896 bp, 19 predicted proteins | sample HotsprSampleOS50_FD_205667 | JGI IMG/M metagenome (GOLD analysis project Ga0308414, IMG submission 205667) | Hot spring phototrophic mat microbial communities from Octopus Spring, Yellowstone National Park, Wyoming, United States - 20090730_OS50 ...
CTGGCGGGTTTGCGTCAGTTAGCCAGTTGGCGCGCAATTCGAGAAGCGCCAGCAGCAGGCGAGGGTCTACGCTGAATTCAAGTGAGACTTGCTCGATAACCTGCGAGGCTGTGAGCGTTTTTCCGTTGACTACGTCAACAGCAGTCCGGATGAAACCGTCGTGCCGCTTCACAAACTCATCAACCTCGAACACGGCCGCACCTGGCCCGCGAACCAATCGGCTGTCAGGGATAATCTTCAGTGTGGGAGTTGTGTCCGAAGCGACAGATGGAATACGAACCACCTGCCCCACAATAAGCAAGTCTGGGTTAGCGAGAGCATTCGCCTCGATGAGCGTTGCCAGAGACACGTTGTAGGCAGAGGCAATACTTGAAAGCGTATCACCAGGTCGAACAATGTACTCTCGCGTATCAGCTGTGCGTTCGAGTCTCGTAGGGTTCGGCGTTGGCGTGACCTTTGCGACTTCAGGCGTAAAACCTGCAGGAGTTCTTGGCTGTTCGTGAAGCGCTGGCGTCGGCGACAACACGGCCAGAGGTGTGCTGGTGGCAGTTACCACGATGTAAACTGGACGCGTCGGCACACACGCCGAAAGCACATTCCAGGCCAGCAGACATCCGGCGCAAGAAAGCAGCAAACGCAGTGAAATCATCCCAGGCAGGCCGCTTTGTGTCTTGATCTAATCGTAGCTCCAGATGCCAAGCATGCCCTCTTTGATTGAAACCGTAACGCTGTCAGGTCGCGACGTGTCCAAGACGCTAATTACTGGGCCGCCTCGTCCGATTTCGCTGTAGATTAGATGCCGGCTGTCTGGGGACCAAACACGGTGGCTTTGCGCGAATTGGTCGAAGTATGTCAGCAGATAGGCCATCGCCTCGGTTGGGAAAAAGCCGCCAAAGCGATTGGTTACACCATCGCGAATGCCCATCACGGACCAGGCTAGACTGAATTCCGGCTGTGCCAGTCTGCTGGCGACAAGTGCAGCTGCTGCGCTGGCGTTGAATGAACCGGGTGGGTTCGCCAGCGTGATGTACGCGATCTTTTCACTGTCTGGTGACCAGAAAAACGCAATTACGCCCGATCCAGGGCTGCGCAGCAGATTTTCACCAGTCTGGGCGTCCACAACAAACAGCGGGCCATAGCTGCGCTGCGAAGCCATACGGTAAGCCACCATTGTGCCGTCTGGTGACCAGGCAAATGAAACAAGACCATCCAAATCCTTAGCCAGCGGCATTGCTTCACCACCCTGCACTATGACGAGATCGGTCTGCGCGTGGTTTTGGCTGCGCGCGCCTACCAGCAGGCGATCGTCCACTGGTGACCAGCTAGGGGCATTCATCACTCCCGGCACAATGCTGAGTGTGTTGTCTATGCCGTTCGAGATCGCGTCAAAGATGTCAAAACGCTGGCGATTAGCTACCCGCCTGTGCCACAACATGCGATCCCCGTTCGGACTCCAGCTAAAGTAAAAAGGCGGCCCTCCGGGAATCGTTTGTGACAAGACGTTTTCGCCCGGAGTCACGCGGACAAGCTCAACAAACATTCCCTGGTTTAGGCTGCTGAGAAGAAGCGCAAGATCGCGACAGCCCTTTCTGACACTGCAGTCTTTAGGCGCCCAATAGGCATAGTTGAAAACCTGACCTACGCCTTCATATACTTTTACTACTTCGGGCTGGTCGCTCCCAAGGTCAGCGACATACGCCTCAAACACCGGTGTGCGCCCGTCCTCACTGGTGCGAGATGCGAATAGGGCAAGGCGGCCGTCAGTTGCCCACGTTGGCCACTCATAACGTTTGTTGGCGCTTGCGTCATCTGTCAGCTGAATATCGACTCCAGTATGCGGATTGAAAACGTAGATGTTCTGATTAATGCCTACATACGCAATGTGGCCGTGGAGGTCAGCCATCGTATCCTTAGCCAGCGAAACGATGGAACTTGATAGAAAAAAGGCCAACAGTGTCAGAAAAAACGTCTCACGGCCTCCTCGCATCGGAGTTCCTCCAGAGCACCTATTGGGTGATCGCGGAATTGATTGTATACTACCAAACCAGTTGATGGTATAACAAAGCCACCTAAATTAGTGAGACAAGGAGCAGTTGCTAAATGGCCAGCAGCCAGGAAATTGCCGCGATTTTTGACAAGATGGTTGAGAAGTTTGACCCCGACAAGGCCTCAGGCGTTACCGCAACCATTCAGTTCGACCTTAGCGGGGATAATGGTGGCCAATACTGGGTCAAGATTGCTGATGGGCAGGCTCAAGCTGGAGCCGGGACAGCGGACAACCCCACAATGACTCTGCGAGCTGCCGCTGATGACTGGGCCTCAGTCGTAAACGGCCAGCTTAACCCTATGCAGGCATTTATGAGCGGTAAACTCAAAATCCAGGGTGATATGGCTTTGGCCCTAAAGCTGCAGCCGATGTTTCTCAGCTGAGCATCAAACTTAAGCGAACCGAAAACCAGAATTCTAAGATGCAGGCATGATGCTGTGCAAGATCAGCCATGCCTGCTGCATTTTAGATCATCCGGCAAGTGACGGTTCAAGCCGGCTCAACACCAGTATCAACAGAGACAGTGTCACCGGGCTGATCAGCGTCGAGGCCAGGATCATACTCAGTGAAAGTTGCCGGTTAAGCTCAAATTCTGTGGCGAGAATTATGGTAACAACGGCTACTGGCATACTCGCTTGCATAATGATAGCGATTGCTGCCGGCGCATCGAGACCCAACAGCAGAACCAAAGCCGTGGACACAAGCGGAGACAATAGCAAACGCAGCCCGACGCCTACCCCCACCAGTTCGGGTTGAGTCACGCGCGGCGTCTGCGCAAGCTGGAGACCGAGCAGAATCAGCATCAAAGGTATAGTAGCCTGAGAAAGCAGCAGCACTGGACGTTCAATAAATGGTGGCAGCGCAATGCCCGCAAAGTTAACGAAGATGCCGAACATTGCTGCATACAGCACCGGCACGCGCGCAACCACGGCGAGCGACTCGCGAAGCGTATGCTGTCCCCTTGACGCTACAAAGACACCCAGCGTGTAGTTAAGCAGTGTGGTCGCAACAAAGATAACCACCGCGCGAGCTAGCACAGATGGCCCAAACGCGAAACTGATCACCGGCAGGCCGTAGTTGCCGTTGTTTGGACAGATAGCTGCCAGAACCACTGAAGCGCGGCTTACGCGATTGTCAGTACGCCAGCCTGCCGCCAAAAAGCCGACGGCGGCCATAATAGTAACAAACAGCACCATCACCAGGATTAACTTGACTAGCTCGGCAAATACAATCTCGCTGGTAGAAAGTGACTGGAAAATCAGCGCCGGCGACAGGAGATAGAAAATGATCCGGCCAAGTGGCGCTGGATCCACACGCAGCCGGCGGCCGCTGAAATAGCCAACACCAGCGATAAGTAGGATGGGCGCGATGTTATTAGCGAAAATCTGCAGCAGCTCACCGACCAAGGTTCCCCCTAACTGACGACTGTGATTGCTCAACGGAGTCGTTCAGAAAAAGCGGCCAGACTCTCTGGCCGCCTGTCACTTTTCGCTACAGGTCATCTGTCTCGTCTGGCTCGAAATTCACCCCCATGTTCCCCAGCGCCGCGCTGCCAATGGCATCCTCAACAGCTTCCAGAAGACTTTCGTCACCCTGTTCCTCAGCCTCCTGAGCCAGCGAACTCAAAGCGCTCATTGCACGTTCGCCGCCGATTTCACCCAGCGACCAGATAGCCGCCTCTTTGATCTCGCGGTCGTTTTCACGCGTAAGGGCGATGAGATACGGAACAGCTTCACCCAGTTCCAGCTCACCGCTGGCGCGAGCAGCCTCATAGCGCATTCCTGGGTCTGCATTTCGCAGCTCGCGTAGAACAAAGTCTTTCCAGCGCAAATCACAGGTTCTCCCCATGGCAAACACCGCGCTCATTCGCATTGGCTGGTCATCGCTTTGATAAGCCTCACGAATAGCTTCTTCGACGAATTCATGGCTGGAATTCGCGATGGCTTCGAGCGCGCGCCTGCGCACTTCTATGTCTTCAGCCTCGTTGGAGTAGACGCTGATCGCTGTATCCTGAACTCGGTCCATATCGGCAGGCGTGAGGTTTCCTAGTTCACCCGCAAGTATGAAACTGCCTAACGCGCCAACAGCTGCCGCTCGAACTGCCGCTGCCTCGTCCCACTGAGCCATTTCGATGAGATGAGCCATCAGTTCTGGTGTTTCGTCGTCCCACAGCAGGTTAATCGCATTCTCGCGGACTTCAGCGTCATCATCCTGCAGGCTGAGCAGGCCAATCTGTCTGTAATCAAGATCGAAGTTGGTTTCGCTTAGATCAGCAAGACGCTGAATCAGCGTTCGCCGAAATTCAACATCAAGATCGCTCCAGATTGGCTGTATGACTGCAATGTCGTCGCGTGTCAAACCAGACAGGCCGTAGCATAGTGCAGCGCTGATACTGTCTTGGTAACCTGCTCTCAGAAGCGCGATCGTAGCAGGAAGATCAGGCTGCTCGACTAAATGATCGTCTTGCAAGTCATTATCGTAACCATTGCCTGTGTCATCAAATGTCAAATCATCGTCTGTGTTGTTCATGGCTCTCTGCACTCCTACGGCAGCAAGCTGGTAATCGGATTAAGGATGTCGTTCACAAACGCCACCACGAATATAGACAACAGCAGCGCCATACCAATGAGATGAACAAGGCCTTCCCGTTCCGGTGCCACAGGCCGCCCACGCACGATTTCGATCAGCACAAACATGATGCGCCCACCGTCGAGTGCCGGCAGCGGCAGCAGGTTGGTGATGCCAAGCGCAATACTGATGATTGCCACAAAGTTCAAGATCACGACAGGTTGGTTCTGCTCAATGCTCTGCTGCAAAAACACTGCACCAACCTGACTGATGGCAAGAGGACTCAGGAACCGAGCTTCGTCTGAGCTAACAGCGCCGCTGATAATCTCACCCGGCAGCCGCAGCAGCGTGGTCACGTAGAAGCCAATGCGATCAAAGCTGTACGCTATTGATTCCCCGAACGTAAGCGGCACGACAGCCTGCTGCAAACCGCTGTCAACGTAGATGACCCCAAGCTCATCCAGAGAGAATGCCGGTTGAATCGTGATGCCCATTGCGCCCTGCCCCTGAGGCGGGTTGGCGCGCGGAGTCAGTGTCGCATCGAACAGCTTATCCTGGCGCAGCAGTGTGAGCGTCACACTCTGGCCAACGTTCTGCTGAGTCCAGTCTGGCAGATCGCTGAACACAGAGAACGACTGATCGTTGAACGCTGTGATCGTATCGCCAGGAAGGATACCTGCCCGCGCTGCAGGTGAGCCTTCTGCGACACCAGTTACGTACACCAACGGCGAACGGTCCGAACTCTCAAGCGCTGGAACAGCAAGCGCGATGTTAACTTCAGTGTCCCCGCGCTGAACAGTAAAGACCGCTGTTTCACCGCTGCGGGCTTCCAGAGCAGCGAACAGACCAGCCGAGTCGGCAAAATACTCGCCATCTAGTTTGAGAATCACATCGCCTGGTTGGAACCCAGCATCCGCTAGAGACGACTCGGGCTGTATGGCAACCAACCCAGTACTGCCACCAACAACTGTCGGCAAACCGATCATTCCGATAATGACAAACAGCGCAATGGCTGTCAGAAGGTTCATAGCAGAGCCAGCCACAAGGAAGAATATACGGGCCAGAGGTTTCGCTTCATTCACAGTCATCGTTTTCATGATGCCGCGCGCCTGCAGGCGCTCACGATCGCTAAGGTGAGCGCTCTGTTTGGCCATCCGCTCGCTCACGGCTTTGCGATCCCTCTCAGCCGCTTCATCGCTAACGGGACGCACAAAGTCTTCACCTAGTGGGCGTACAAACCCGCCAATCGGAAGCCAATTGAGGGTGTATTCCGTCTCGCCGCGCGTAAACAGCGTCAGCATTCGTGGTGGAAAACCTATGCCGAACTCCAGGATAGTAATTCCAATGGCCTTGCCAGCGAGGAAATGGCCCAGCTCATGAATGATGATCGCCGGGATCAGAACCAACCCGAAGGCAACAACTGCCGACAGCGCATCGTTTCCCAGTAGAAAGTCTAACATTACAGCTCACCTCAGACTCTGATCGCGCGCGAGGATTGTGGTTTCCGAAGTTTAACAACCGTCCTTGGATTATAGTCGTCTTACTGGGAGATGGACAGTCTGGCATCGAACAACGTTAATTGTCTACTGATCTCAGCACACCCAATGGCCCTGGGATTGTGCGTGTTTGCCGGTCAGTTATAATCAGCTCTAGAGTCTCGAATTAGGAAACACTGTGTGAGCGCGTTTAGAGGTCTCATTCGGGCCATGCGGCCCAAGCAGTGGACCAAGAACGTCTTGATTTACGCGGGCCTAGTCTTTGACGGCCAGCTTTTTGTTCCTAACGCGCTGCTGCAGGTGACTGTCAGTTTTCTGCTGCTTTCTTTTGTTGCCAGCAGCATTTACCTGATCAATGACATCATTGATATTGACCGTGACCGAAAGCACCCTGTCAAACGACACCGACCGCTGCCCTCAGGACAGCTGCGTGTCTCGACCGCTTTAACGGCTGCCATCACCCTCCCCTTCTTTGCTATGTTAGCAGCTTTGACTTACAGCCCACAGTTCACAGTTGTGCTGTTAGTCTATTTCGTTCTTCACGTTCTATATTCGTTCTGGCTGAAACACATCGTCATTATTGACATCATGACCATAACAGCCGGTTTTGTCCTGCGGGTAGCTGCCGGTGTTGTAGTTGTGCAGGTGCAAAACTTCTCGCCATGGTTGTATGCCTGCACCGCGCTCCTGGCGCTTTTCCTGGCTATTGGCAAAAGAAGACAGGAGATGGTTCTTCTTGAGCAGCGGGCGCAGAGCGTTCGCTCCACCTATCGCGCTTACAGCCTGCCGCTGCTAGACGATATGCTGCGCATGGTTACGACCAGCACATTCCTGGCGTATTTGCTGTACACAATTGAGGCGCCTACGATCAAAGTTGCTGACACCAATCTGGCTTTGATCACCGTCCCGTTCGTTCTATATGCGCTGTTCAGGTATTTGTATCTTATTCACGTGCGTGGCGAAGGCGGTGCGCCAGATGAAGTTCTTCTGCGCGATTACCCTCTATTGGCGTCTATTGTCTTGTGGGGACTGACGTTTGTGGCTATTTTGTATCTTCCGCATCTGGCATGAACGGTAACGTTAGAGCAGCGCGAGCAAGTGCACCTGCGAAGGTCATACTCCTTGGTGAGCATGCAGTTGTGTATGGGTTCCCTGCGATCGCGGTTCCCGTATCAAGCCTGCGCGTTTTCGCTGAGGTAAAGCCTAACTCCCTCCCTGACCGAGAACTCAGAATTACCGGAGCTGGATTAGAGCTGTACTCTGTCCCTTCCAGCGTGTCTGAGCAGGCCGACGATGCGCTAGCCTATACAGTACGGCTTTTTACCCAGATGATGAGCGTTCCCCCGCCCAATGTCACGATTACAATAGACTCTCACATACCGATTGCCGGAGGCCTAGGCAGCGGCGCGGCTGTAACTGCCGCTCTTGGGCGCGCCCTAGCCTTGGCGTCTGATATATCGCTGCCAGATCATTTACTGAATGATCTTGTCTATGAAGTTGAAAAAATGCATCACGGCACGCCCAGCGGAATAGACAATACGGTCATCGTATATGAACGGCCCATCTACTTTACCCGCAGCGCGGGATATGACCTGCTGACGATCGGAACTCCCTTTCTTCTGCTAATAGCTGACACCGGCGAGAAATCGCTGACACGTACTGCTGTAGCTGATGTGCGGCGGTTGCGTGAAGCATCGCCCAACCGGACTGAAAAGGTTCTGAGCGCCATTGGTGACCTTGTGACACAAGCTCGACAGGCGATTGAAAGTGGCGATCCGCAGAAATTGGGATCGCTCATGACCGAGAATCATGAGCTTCTGTGCGAGCTTACAGTCTCCTCGCGGCAGCTTGACATATTAGTCAAAGCCGCCAGGCAGGCGGGAGCTTGGGGCGCTAAGCTCTCGGGTGGTGGTCGGGGCGGCAACATGATTGCGCTTGTGCCGTTTGATCTGGAGGACGCTGTGCGTCAGGCCCTATACGACGCTGGCGCTGTGCGCGTTTTCCGAACAGTGATTGAGTCCGGCCTGAACTGACGATTTAGGCTGTCGGCAAGGTTGTTAACCGCCCACACAATCACTGTAATGGTCAGCCCGGGGGCAATGCTAATCCACGGCGCACTGCGGAAGACGGCTCTGCCCTCTGCTAGCATGACCCCCCAATCAGGTGTGCCAGGGGCTGCCCCAACTCCCAGGAAAGTCAGCGCTGCACCGTTTAGCAAAGCATACCCGAAGACAGCACTGCCGTAAGCCGCTAACGTTGGCAGAATGTTGGGCAGAATGTGCGCAAACAAGATGTAATTATTAGATGCGCCTAACGCATAGGCTGCTTCAACATACAGTTGTGCCCGAATTGTCAACACTGCTGCCTGGATAACCACAGCTGTAGGCGCAGTTTGTGACAGACCGATAGCAAGGCTCAGTGGTATTACGCCCCGCCCAAGAGCGGCAAGCACAACCAGCGCAATCACAACTCCTGGCAGGGCCAGCAGCCCAGTCAAGACAGCCTTGAGCAGCGAGACCGCAATGCCCATGCCTGTGCCAGCCGCTATACCGAGACATGTTCCAGCCCCCAGAGCAAAGACTGTAGCTCCAAAAGCTGACAGAAGCGTATGTCGCCCACCATGAAGATAGCGGCTCAGCACGTCTCTGCCTAACAGATCGGTTCCCAATATGTGAGATAGCGCCGGGGGCTTTAACTGGTTGGCTGGGTCTGCGGCTAATGGATCGTGGTTGATGAGCAGCGGGCCGAACACAACAAAGGCAAGCAGCAGCGCTACGACAGCGGCAGAGTAACGCATAATCACAAACTGATGCGAGGGTCAAGATGTGCGTTCAATACATTAGTTATCGCTATTACCAGCGCATAAGCTGAAGCCGAAATTAGCACCACACCCTGAACAACCGGGTAATCTTGTTTTATGACCGCATCGAGCAGCAGGCGGCCAATCCCAGGCCTTACAAACATGCTTTCAGTTACAACAGCACCGCTGAACAGGAAGCCGAATTGCAGCGCCGCAGTGCTGACAACTGGCAGCAGACCAACACGCAAGACATGGTGAGCGATTATTTGCTTTTCGCGCAAGCCTTTTGCGCGGGCAGTGCGCGCAAAATCCGCCTGTGCAGCGGTGCTAATGCTGGCCTGAGCAACTCGCGCAATAGAACCTGCAGTGTGAAACGCCAGCAGACTGACTGGTAGGATGAGGTGCACCACGCTTCCTGTTCCACTGGCTGGCAGCCATGACAACTGCACGCTAAACAAGAAGATCGCCACAATACCGCTCCAGTATATAGGCACACTCAGAGATAGCGCAGTGAGCGCGCGCGTTGTGGCGGATAGGCGGCCACAACCAGAGGCGCTCACAATTCCCAGCACAATACCCAGCACCCCTGCGGTCGTCCCAGCGCTGAGCGCAAGGGTGATGGTTGGCGGCAGGTTGCGCAGAAGCGCGTCCGTCACACGCTCTCCGCTAACCAGTGAAACGCCAAGATCGCCCTGAGTCAGCTGTTGAAGATAACGTATGTATTGGGTAAGTGAAGACGCTTCTAATCCCAAGGCGGCGCGTCTGGTCGCAATCACCGCTTGGCTTGCGCCACTCATCGAGAGCTGCGCTTGCAGCGCGTCTCCGGGCAGTATCCTCAATGCAAAAAACGCGATAGTTGTAGCTAACCAAACGCTGAACGCGCTTGAGATTAGGGTGCGAGTGACGCGTATCAAGACCCCGTTCCTGAAAACACCGCGTTGTTTAAGAGCGGGAACCAGCCGTACGGATCGAATGCAAGCTGCTGAACCTGTGCACGACTGGCGTTGAGATTGACGTAATCCCGGATCGGCAGCAGAAGCGCTTCTTCCATGATAATCTGTTGGGCGCGATTGTACAGCACTTGGCGGGTTGATTCATCTGCAGCCGAGGCAGCTTGGGTCAGCACTGTATCTAGTTCTTGGCTAGTGAAACCGGTCCAGTTCAAGCTTCCTGTGCTCAGGAAGAAATCGTTGAGAAACACAGGATCCAAACCTGCTGTATCGAATGCGACAAGATTATACGCCCCACTCTGCACAACCTGCTGCAGCGCCGGGAAAGTTGGCACGGGCGTTAGCACAGCGCGCACGCCGATTATGCGCCACTGATCCTGCAGCAGCTCCGCAATCTGAGGTATCAAACCCCAGGGTGGCACAACGACATTCACCTCCAGATCAACGCCGTTGATATCCAATATCCCGTCAGCATTGCTGTCTGCGAATCCGACTGAGGCCAGCAGCGCTTGTGCTTGTGCAATGTCATAGGAATAGGCCCCATTAAGCGCTGGATTGTAATACAATGTGTTGGCGGCAAGTGGCCCCCAAGCCACCGGAGAAAAGCGCTGGAAGATTGCGTCAATGATCGCATTACGATTCGTGCCAAACAGCAAGGCTTGACGCACAGCGCGATTATCGGTTGGAAACCGCGTTGTGTTGATCAGAAACTGCGTCGGCTGTCCTGGCACATTAACAGGCAGTAGCTGGATTGCGCTGTTGCCAGCCAACAAACGAGCGTCGGTCGGCAGAATCTCACCCATAACGTGCACTTCTCCGCTTTCCAAAGCCAGAACTCTGGTAGAAGGATCGGTGTAGAAACGAAATTCGATCTCCTCGATGCTGTTATCTCCGGCTGGCTTGTAGAAAGGCGGCCCCCACGTGTAAGCGTTGTTGCGCCGCAGGAGGATACGCTGTCCGGGTATAAGTTCGACAAAAGTAAACGGCCCAGTGCCCACCTGGTGAAATTGGTAACGCGCTGTTGAGTAAGCGTTCAGCGCAGAGGGACTGGCAATGCCTAAATAAACCTGTGACAGCGTATCAAGCAGCGCAGCATATGGCCTCTCGAGAACGATACGAATGGTGTAATCATCAACGACTTCACATCCAGCATAGGGGCCTAGCATAAACACTGCACGCTGTGAGCCTGTTGCGGGATCAACAATCCGATCCAAGTTGGCGGCAACAGCTTGCGCATTGAATGCAGTGCCATCATGAAATGTGACATCTTCGCGCAGCTTAAATGTATATACCAGACCGTCTCCAGAAACACTCCACTCAGTGGCTAGACCTGGCACAAAGGCCTTGGTGTTCGGATCGCGATAAACAAGCGTGTCATAAACCTGGCGGAGTGGAATGCCAAGCTCAGATGATCGGTGAATGTGCGGATCGAAACCGCTCGGTTCGAGGGTCAGCCCATAGATAAGCCGGTTCTGAGAGGAAGCGCCGCGAAAAGCGCTGTTCTCTGGGAGACATGCGTTCAGCGCAGTCACAGCGAATACAACAAGCAGCGTTTTCACTGCTTTTTGGATTGACATTTTGATCTTTCCAGCCTGGTTGCTATACGATACGATGTTGGCAGTTGCAATCAAGTCAGTGACGCTGCAGGCATGAGAGTTTGGGCACTTACGATCCTCGATTGCTAATAACACCTCCACGTGAGGAAGAAGAAGTATATCCCTATCGCCGGGTTTGGCCTAGCGTCCTGTTTGAGATGGCCGGCGCTTTCAGCCTGGGATTGATGATGCTTTTGGCTGTTCGGTTTGTGACGTTTCCGTCGGCGCTCAAACAGCCCACTGCTCTGTTTGTCGCGCTTTTCCCCGCTGTGCTGTGGCTGCGTTTCTCATGGCTTAGAGAACGAACTGTTCCGGAGCCTCGCCAGGGACTCTTGCTGGTTGCTGTAATTGCGGCGCTGGCGGCCAATGCGGTTGGTGTGCCGTTTGTCAACAATGTGTTACGGCCGGATGAATGGCTGCCGCTTTCGGGAGCAGTCAGCAGAATTGTTGGTTATGCATTTACAGTAGGCGTGATTCACGAGTTCATCCGTTATCTGGTTGTACGCTTTACTGTGTGGCCATCGCAATATCGCACACGCCTCGACGCAGTTGCCTATGGTGCGGCTGCCGCGGTTGGATATGCCACTGTTCTCAACCTGCATTTTGTCTTGTCTGCCGATCCTACACCAGAAGTTGCAGCATTGCGCGTATTTGACGAGCTGGTTCGGCAGGTAGCAGGTGGCATTATCGTGGGGTACGGTTTGGCAGAAGTGCGTTTTAACACACGCCCGTTTCCATTCTTGCTAGCTGCCACGATTGCGTTTGCTACACTCATTACCGGTATCGCTATCCCTGTAGCGTCTGGTTTGGCCAACGTTACATTATCGGTAAATTCCCCTGTGACTGCTGCCAACCCACTGCGCGGTTTTCTGTTTTCAGCGCTGCTTATAGTCGGTGTAGCAGCGATGCTGGTATTTTTGTACAACACCGCGATTCGGCAGGATCAAGAAGCTGCCGCCGGTGAGGTTTGATGTGGCCAGCCGGGACTTGCTTGGAGCCGCAGCGCGGCCTGAGAGTCTGACGTTTCGTCAGCGGTGGAGCCATTACATCGCTGTGCTGTACTGTCTTGTGGCGACACTGATAGGACTCAACCTGCGAGATGCTGCGCTGACAGCCACCATCTCTTACACAAACAGCCAGGCTGGAATCCGCGCACAGTATCCGGCCAATTGGCTTATTGATGAGTCAGGGAACTATGTGTTCCGCGTTCGGGATCTCTCCAGACCCGGTTTCAAGACAACAATACAGGTCGCAACTCGTCCGGTTAGCCCTCTGACATCAACTCGGAATGTGCTTGACGCGCTAAACCTGAGCCGCGCCCAGACGCTGGCCGCGTATGAAGTGCTGTCTGAGGAGTTCTACGCGCTGCCAGATGATGTGGCCGCAACGGCCATGACGTATACTTTCGTCGATACTCAGGATAATCCGTTTCTTCAAAGTATTCCGGTGGTAGTCCAGGGCTTAGACATCCTGACCATCCGCGGTGGCCAGGCGCTGGTAATAACGTTTCTTGCAGATGCGTCAGCCTTTGATCGTCTCAGGCCAGTGTTCGATCAGTTTCTGGATAATCTGGAATTCTAGAACGTGAGAACCGCGCTGTATCTGGCTGTTGGGGTTGTACTGGCTGTTATAGTTTCCTCAGCTGTCGAAGGGCAAGGCCAGACCATTGATCTGGAGCGCATACGGCGCGCCACAGTGTTCATTATGCAGGCTCGCAGCGTCAGCAGTGACCTCATTGTGACATGTGTCGGCTCAGGAACTATAGTTAGTCGCGATGGGTTAGTCCTTACCAGCGCACATGCTACTTTCCCCAGTCGGTTATGTGATGGCGAGACATTGATCGTCGCTTTCTCTGTGCGTGCTGACGAGCCGCCTATCCCCAAATACCGCGCTGAAATTGTTCAGGCTGATATTGGTCTTGACCTCGCTCTGCTGCGGATTACGCGGCAGTTTGACGGCAGACTTGTCGAGCCTGGGTCGCTTGCCCTGCCCTTTGTCGAGCTGGCAGACTCGAATACCGTCCAATTAGATCAAACCATCACAGTCGTTGGTTATCCTGGCATAGGCCACGACCCTGTAGATATTCGCCGTGGCACGGTTGGCGGTTTTGTGGCTGAGCCTCGCGGTGGTGACCGAGCCTGGATAAAGACGCTGGCAGAAATTCCTGGCACTATGTCAGGCGGAGGCGCTTACAATCAAGATGGACAGCTCATCGGTGTGCCTACGACTGCTCCAATTATAAGTTCATTACAGGGCGCCGCCTGTATCCCCGTTCAGGACACGAATGGGGATGGTCTCGTGAACGCTAGCGATGTGTGCATACCTGTCGGAGGTTTCATCAACTCCATAAGGCCCTCAAACTTTGCCAGGCCGCTGCTGCGTGCGGCCACCCTGGGCATTTCTGTCGAGCTGCCGCTTGCACTTGGCACCAGTTTCGCTTCTATCCCAGAAAGACAACCTGCTTTCAGACGTTTGTTCTTCGCTCCGTCGGTCAATGAAGCTGGTATGCCGACCAGCGTTATCCGCAGCTTGCCGGCTGGGGCCACCAGCCTTTACCTATTTTTCGATTACGAGAACATGACACCAGAGACGGTGTATGAACTGCGCGTTACAGTAGACGGGATACCGAATCGCACTTTTAGTCTCGCACCAGTTCGCTGGAGCGGTGGCGAGCGCGGCCTTTGGTACATTGGCAGCGTTAATCAGCCGTGGCCCAATGGTGTTTATGACTTTACATTGTTTGCAAACGGCGTGACAAGCGGAACCGCGCGCCTCCTTGTGGGGGGCGCTGCAGAACCTGCGCCCACTTTCAGTGACATTGTTTTTGGTTTACAGGACAGCCGCGGCACTCCACTCGGAAACGGCTTTGTGCTCCCCACGGGTGACATTGCCAATGCCCGCTTCATTTACCGCAACATGCAGCCAGGCCTGCCGTGGACTGTTATTTGGTACTACGAGGGAATTGAAGTAAGGCGCGACGAACAGGTCTGGACCGACGGATTGAGCGGGGCTAAAACTGTCGGTCTGGCGGGAGAAGGCGGTCTGTTCCCAGGAGCTTACCGGTTGGAATTGTATATTGAAAACCGCTTGGCTGCTACCAGCGACTTCACAATTGCCGGCGCTCAGGAGGGCGTTTTCCCGCGGGTGTTTACCAATGTTCGGTTTGCGTCAGCACCAACTACGGCTGAGACAGGTCGAACGGCCTCTGCCAGCGCTTTTCCTACGGGTGTTAGGGCCATCTATGGCCTATTTGACTGGCAGCAGATTCGCACGGGCACGCTGTGGACCTTAAGGTTGTCGGTGGACAGCAACCCGTTCTATGAACGCACTGCGCCTTGGTCAGGCCAGGAAAGTGGCGCGGATTTCTCAGTTCGCTTGGTTGGTGAAATGGGAATCCCGGATGGCACTTACCGAATGGAACTGCTGGTAAACAATGTGCCTCTCCAGCTCGCTCAGGCTCAGGTTGGCATTGGGCAGCTGCCCATTGACCGTTTCGCGAGCGCCAGCGGCCTTCAGCTGCGGGGGCAAATTCTAGACGCAGAAACCAACAGAGGTATACCGGGAGTGTCAGTTATTCTGCTCACCGCAGAATACTCGGTTAGCGACTTCGAGTGGCGTGAGGATCAGTTATTTGCGCTGGCCGTGACTGACAGAAACGGGCGTTTTCAGATTGATCGTCCTCTTGAGCTACTCGTACCTTACAGCGTAATCGTTGCGACTGCGGGTTATTTGCCAGTCACGGCCGATGGTTTCAGGATCGGGCCTGAGACTCCAAACCCACTTGATCTGACGATATACCTCACAAGGGGGTAGCCATGCCCCCAAAACAAAGACTTGATCTCAGCCTCGTCGAGCGCGGTTTTGTCCAGAGCCGAGAAAAAGCGCGCGCGCTCGTTATGGCGGGTGAAGTGACTGTCAATGGAATCGTGGTTGATAAACCGGGTGCGCGCGTCTCTGTGAGCGATCGCCTTCATGTGAAGGAGCGACCGCGTTTTGTTAGCCGCGGTGGCGAGAAACTAAACGCAGCATTGGACGCCTTTGCTATCTCCGTTGCAGAGCGCCTATGTGCTGATGTCGGTGCAAGCACTGGTGGTTTTACCGACTGTCTGCTGCAGCGTGGCGCGCGCCGAGTATATGCGATTGACGTAGGCTACGGCCAGTTGGATTATCGTCTGCGCAAGGACGAGCGGGTCGTAGTGATGGAGCGGACTAATGCGCGTTATCTCGAAAGTTTACCTGAACAGGTTGGGTTGGTCGTTGTTGATGCTTCGTTCATATCCCTGCAGACGCTTCTGCCGGTGATTCGCGGCTGGCTGGACTCCGCTGCAGATGTGGTCACGCTAATTAAGCCGCAGTTTGAGGCAGGGCGCGATCAAGTTGGCAAAGGAGGGGTGGTGCGCGACAGCGCGGTTCACCGACAGGTGCTGCTCACCACTCTCGGTTTTGCTGTCGAGTTAGGCTACAGCGCGCGGGGGCTGATTGTGTCACCTCTGCGGGGGCCAGCCGGCAACGTCGAGTTTCTCGCCTGGCTGGCTTACAACACGGATGTGGATTCTCCTGAACGCGCCATTCCTATTTGCAATCTGGTGGATGGCGCACTTTCCCACGGCTGATGCGCTTCACTTTGTGTGCAGCGGCGCTTATAATGCGTTCGATGCAGTCCAGAGAACGGGCAGAAAATGAGTCTTAACATTCGCAATTTCTCGATAATTGCCCACGTCGATCACGGCAAGAGCACACTTGCAGACCGCTTGCTGCAGCTCACTAATACTGTGAGCGAGCGAGAAATGCAGGAACAAGTGCTTGACTCAATGGACCTGGAGCGCGAGCGCGGCGTGACAATCAAGGCCTCTGCTGTTCGCATGCGCTATCTTTCACGGGACGGTCAGGAATACATAATCAATCTCATTGATACGCCGGGGCACGTAGATTTCACGTATGAAGTGAGCCGCGCGCTGCAAGCGTGTGAAGGCGCGCTGCTGGTGGTTGATGCGAGCCAGGGCATCGAAGCGCAGACGCTGACCAATGTCTATCTCGCGCTGGAGCAGGACCTGGAGATTGTCCCCGTCATCAACAAGATAGATCTGCCGGCTGCACGGCCCGATGAAGTCGCCAATGAAGTGGCAGATTTGCTCGGCACAGATCCAAATGACATCCTGCGGATATCAGCCAAGAGCGGTGTAGGTGTGCAGGATGTGCTGGAGACGGTGATTGAGCACGTGCCTCCACCATCTGGCGATCCCGCCGCACCATTGCGGGCGCTGGTTTTCGACTCGCATTACGATGCATACAAAGGCGTAGTGGCCTACGTTCGAGTCGTGGATGGCCAGCTTGACCGACGGACTCCCCTGTCTTTGATGGCGACAGGCGTGCGGTTCGACCCGGTTGAAATCGGGGTGTTCACGCCAGGAATGCAACCAGTCGAATCGCTCAGCGTCGGCGAAGTAGGTTATGTCGCTACGGGCCTGAAAACTGTGCGGGAGTGCAGAGTTGGTGACACGATTACTCTAGCGCTGCGCGGCGCTGAGACGCCTTTACCCGGCTATAAACAAGTTAAGCCGATGGTCTTTGCGGGGATTTATCCAACCGATAATGATGATTACCCGGCGTTGCGAGATGCGCTGGAGAAACTGCAGCTCAATGACGCATCGCTAGTCTACGAGCCAGAGACATCTCAAGCGCTTAACTTCGGTTTCAGGGTTGGTTTCCTGGGCCTCTTCCACATGGAGATCGTACAGGAACGGCTGGAGCGGGAGTACGATCTCGACATACTGGCAACTGCTCCCAGCGTCGAATACCAGGTGATTACGCGCAGCGGCGAACTGCTTACGATTGACAGCCCGGCCCAGCTTCCTGACGAAAGCGTTATCGCGGAGATTCGCGAACCGTGGATGCGCATTCAGATATACACGCCTCAGGAATACATTGGCGCCATAATGGACCTTGTGGTGAAGAAGCACGGGCAGTACGAAAACACCGAGTACCTGGACGCCTCGCGAGTTGTGCTGCATTATCGCATTCCTCTGGCTGAAATCATTGTTGATTTCTACGATCGGCTGAAAAGTGTTTCCCGCGGATACGCCAGCCTGGACTATCAATTTGACGAGTACCGCCCCGGCGATCTGGTCAAGCTAGAAGTGCTCGTCAACAACGAGCCAGTGGATGCACTCGCGATGATCGTACACCGCGACGACGCCTATCATAAGGGACAGAAGCTCGTCAGCAAGCTCAAGGACCTCATACCGCGCCAGCTTTTCGTCGTTCCTATCCAGGCTGCCGTTGGGAAACGTGTGATTTCACGCGCCAATGTCAAAGCTCTGCGCAAGGACGTTTTGGCAAAGTGCTACGGCGGAGACATCACCCGCAAGAAAAAGTTGCTCGAAAAACAGAAAAAGGGCAAGAAGCGCATGAAGATGATAGGCGCGGTCGAAGTGCCGCAGGAAGCTTTCATGGCGCTTCTCAGCCTTGATGAGGAATAGTTTACGCGCCTCGGTGTAACCATGCCAGAACTGCCTGGGCATGGTGAGGCGGAAGTTCACCACTATCAGCCATTGTCATGGTGAGATTCTCCAGGCTGACAATCCCAGACACAGGCAGCTCATGAACGCTGTTTGGCGCCCGACAAATCATCAACGCGACAACGCCCTTTATCTCCAGACCAACCTGCCGAGCTGATCGCGCCAGGCCAACGATCGTGTCCCAATGACTAAGGTCGTTCGCGATCAGCACGGCGGGGTGACCGATGTCGTAGGCCCCAACGAAAGCATGCGCCGCGCTGGAGCCATGCTGGCTGTAAACCAAAGGGATCCGTGTGCGCAGACTGATCGCAACTCCTAAGGGGATTGAATCTGCTGCTGCCAAAAGGCGATCTGCACCACGAACAGCCTGTGCCATCTGCGCCGCTGCCTGGCGCAGAATACCCGGATAGCTGGGCAGCATTGACAGGTGAAGGCGATAGGGCTGGTTGTTTGGCGTGTACCATCCGAACTGAACCAGACCAGCTCGCACCAGATCATCGCCTAGATTAGTTGTTGGCTTCACGAACCAGCACCTGCACAGCGCTTAGGAAACGCGCTTTGTCTTCTCCCTTTTCTTGAACACGAAGCGGATTAAGGCGATAGAGGCACAGCGTATGGCCGCTGTCTGCAATGGGCAGTTGAAATATCCCTGTGTCCGGGCTGAAGAGTCCGCAGTTGGGAGCTTGATGCACTTGATCAGTCTGCACCACAAACACCCCAATGTGAGGTTGCTGAGTGTAGGCCGCACATACACTGTTATCGTTGACCGTGTAGGCATCGAATCTGAGCGGTCCGTCTAGCAGGCGCGCGTAATCGGGAATTGCGAAAGCACCGTGCAGGATTGTAATGCCCTGCCCTGTGGCCAGCGCCAGCGTGCGTTCCAACGCAATAACCCCTGCCGCTCCGTAAGCGAGATAAGCCGCCAGATCGAAAGCCCATCCACACACGCTTCCGGCAGTCGCCGAAATCAGATCGCGGCCATAAGGTAACGCGGGTTCGTCAAAGCGTAGGTAGGCAAGTGGCAGCTCTGAAGCTACTGGAGCAAGCCACACCACCGTTCTCGATCTGCTTGAGATTTGATGATTGATCACTTGCTGCGCAAAGCTACTGTGCACTACGATGCTCCCGGAGCATACGCCAAGCTGTGGCCAGTCCCCAAGTGCTGGTCCAGGGACCTGTCAGGTCAACTTGGCCGCCAAAGCCGTAGACGCGCGAGTGTGTCTTCTCGCCGACGCACACGGCTACCGCTGTGCTGGCGTCAGCGTCGGCATGGTCTTTGATCTGATCAGGGTTGCTTATAATGACTAAGCCAGCTAGAGCGCCGTGCTGAGTGCAGATTTGTTCGGCTATTGCAACGGCCTGATCGCGGATCGACAAACCAGCTAGTTTCGGAAAAGCCTCACCGAGATTGCCGAGAGAGTCGTGCAGGCCGACATAGCTAAGGACAGCGCTGCCACCCTCTACATCACGGATAAGCTGCGCGACCACACCGCCAGTTCCGCATTCGCTCACTGCCAAGGTAGCGCTGCGAGCGAGAAGCTCTTGTACTAAGGCGCTCTGTATGGTGTCCTTGTTCGTTCCAAAGATGTACATTCCGACACGAGACCGCACCTCTCGTTCAATGTCGGCAATCATGCTGTCAGCCTGTTCAGGCGTATCGGCTTTAGCGGTGATGCGCACGTCAATAACACCGCTGTGCGCTCCCAACCCCACTGTGGGGTTGCTGCCCTCCAAAAGGTCTTTTCCGATGAGATCATCGAGGGCGCTTTCACCGATTCCAGCCGTGCGGAGAACGCGCGTTCGAATAATACCTAGATTGTAACGCTGTCGCAGGAAAGGTATTACCTTCTCCGATAACAGATACTTCATTTCGCGGGGGACACCCGGCAGGCTGATCACCAATTTGTCCCCGTGCTCTACAATAAATCCCGGCGCTGTGCCAACAGGATTGTCTATTGGGATGGATGCGTCAGGCAGGTAGGCCTGCTGTTTGTTATTCTCAGTCATTTTCACACGGAAACTGGAGAAACGCTCCGCAATTCTTTCAAGCAAGTCTTCATGAAACGTCAGCCCGCGCCCAGTAGCTGCTGCCACAGCCTGACGCGTCATATCGTCAACAGTAGGCCCCAGGCCGCCAGTGGTTATCACGATATTAGCACGGTCTAAAGCTGTTCTAATAGCTTCAGTGATACGTGCCTGATTGTCGCCGACTGACACCATAAAGTACACGCTGACACCGATATCGCGCAGCGTGCGGGCAATGTGCACAGAATTGGTGTCGGTGATCTCGCCCAGCAGAATCTCAGTGCCGATGCTGATGATCTCTGCATTCACTGACTGAGCAGCCATAGCGCTTTGTTATCCGTTCGCACAATATCTGTTAACGGATATAATTCTAACAGCGTGTGAGCGGAAGCGTCAGAGTGCGGCGGAAACAGTCAACGAGTTTTTGCAAAATTCCGAGTTTAAACTATAATTCAATCACCATTCAGGCAGAGAGCGATCTGGCAAAAAGTTTGTGCATATTTGCCAATAGCCTGCCCAGCAACTGCTCTCGAACGCTGCTTGTAACTTATGGAGGGTTTTCAGTGGCAAGCGTTACCTATCGAAACGTTCACAAATCTTTTGGGAACACCGTCGTCATCAAGAATATGAACCTTGAAATTGCTGACAAGGAGTTTCTGGTCTTTGTAGGCCCCTCTGGGTGTGGCAAATCAACGAGTCTTCGCATGCTAGCCGGCCTGGAAGAAGTGACGTCGGGTGAAATCTACATTGGCGACCGGCTGGTCAACAATGTTGCGCCCAAGGATCGTGACGTTGCCATGGTTTTTCAGAGCTATGCGCTCTACCCTCACATGACAGTTTACGACAACATGGCATTCGGGCTGCGCTTGCGCAAGACGCCGAAACCAGAAATCGATCGTCGTGTAAATGAGGCGGCGCGCAGCCTTGGCTTAATTGACGAGGCTAAGGGTATCAACCTGTTGGATCGCCGCCCCCGTCAGCTGTCAGGTGGCCAGCGACAGCGCGTGGCTGTAGGACGCGCAATCGTTCGGGAACCCGCTGTGTTCTTGCTTGATGAGCCGCTGTCCAACCTTGATGCCAAACTCCGCGTGCAGTCGCGCGCCGAGATCTCGAAATTGCATCAGCGTTTGGGGACGACATTCATCTACGTGACGCACGATCAGATCGAGGCTATGACGATGGGCACGCGTATCTGTGTGCTCAATGAAGGCGAAATCCAGCAGGTCGACTCCCCCACTAATCTTTACAACAACCCGTATAATGTCTTTGTGGGCGGTTTCATCGGCAGTCCCTCGATGAACTTCTTCGACGGCGTGCTGAAATCAGAGGGCGACTCGCTCGTTGTTGACGCCAATGCCTTCCAGGTAATCATTGATCCGCGCCACGCGGAACCCTATCGGCCTCACGTTGGCCGCGAGGTTATTCTGGGCGTGCGGCCTGAAGACATCCACGACTTCCGCTATCAGCCGCCAGGCATAACACCATCGGAAATCGAGGCCAACGTCGAAGTTGTAGAGCAGATGGGCAACGAAATCGTAGTATATCTCACCGAGGGTGGCACGAGTTTCATTGCTCGCATGGACCCGCGCACCGATGCTCATGTTGGTAACCGCATCAAAACGGTTATCAACATTGACAACATCCACCTTTTCGATGCAAACACGAAGCTTTCGCTCGCTTATGAGCACAAGATGAAGATGGCTGCGCGTACGCCTGCCTAATTTACTTGCCCGTTCAGAAGCTCGAAGTACAGGCCGCTAGCTGCAGCTAGCGGCCTTTTCTTTCGGCTTAGAGTTGGGTGATAGTCCGGAAGGCCATCTATGTTGTGGATTGAATTGGTTATACAGTTGTGAGAGAGCTACTCGGTAGATTAAGGGCGTCTTCTTGCCTGTCCACC
>Ga0308414_1000687_pt1 | contig 21831 bp, 18 predicted proteins | sample HotsprSampleOS50_FD_205667 | JGI IMG/M metagenome (GOLD analysis project Ga0308414, IMG submission 205667) | Hot spring phototrophic mat microbial communities from Octopus Spring, Yellowstone National Park, Wyoming, United States - 20090730_OS50 ...
ATTATTCGAAAAAAATTATTTCTTCATAAAAAAAATTAAACTGAAAAGTTGTAATTATATTTGTTGCCTTTATTTATAGTATTTTCGTTCCGTTTTTGAAAATTTTCCATCATCAAATTCTTTGTTAAGAGAGATTAAAAAGAATTATTTTTATATAATTTTCGAGATAATTATCGTTCTAAAATTATTTAATTATTTGAACGATAAAAATAGTTAACATATATTATTTTGTAAATATTGGCAAAATATTATTATATTAAAAATAAATGATAATAAATTGTTTAATTTTTTAAGAGAAAAATTGAAAAATTTTGTAGCCATAATTTTTTTTATCTTATGTAATTTGAATTATTCTCAAACTATAATAAATGGTTGGAGAGGAAATTTATCAGCTCAATATCCGATCTTTTATTATAATGATAATAAGCAGCTTATGGAAAAATCCTATGGCGGTTCATATGGTTTCGACGGATTTATGGCGAGTTTTTTAGGAGCGAGATTTCAGTTTGATCATTTATTTTTTGCATTTCAAAACAAAGGTTTTGTTGAAAGAACCAAAACTTCGATGATATCGACTAATTTAGGTTTCATAATAAAACCTTTTCCATCTTGGATGTTCAGTCCATATTTGAAATTTGGAGGCGGCGGAGTTTATTATTATATTCAAAATTCCGCTATAGCCGGGCAGTCTAAAAATAATTTAAATTACAAAGCAAACGCTGGATTTGGATTAGAATTTTTTAGAACTGATAAAATAATTTTAAGATTCGAAACTGATTATAATCATTTATTTACCAATAAAATTGACGGAAATAATTATGGTTCCGCGAGCAAATATGATTCATATATTTCTTTAACCATAGGAATAAGTTTTCTTGGAAGACATAAAATCGACAGCGTAGTAAAAGTTTCTGAAGTTAAACAAGAAATAAAAATTGAGCCTAAACTTTTTGAAGTTATCGAACTTCCGGAAATTAAAGAAAAAGAATACGACTTTTTAACAACAGCCCCAGCCGCATTAAAAAAATTAAGAACTTTTGTAAAAAAAGATTTTATAAAATTTGATTCGGCTCTTGTTATGTCCGACGTTTTATTTGCGACTGGCAAAGCTTCTTTAAGACCTGAAGCTGTTCCAATTATTATGGCGACTTATTATTGGATGAAATTAAATCCAGAAGTTGAAATTGAAATATCGGGACATACAGATAATGTAGGAGGCAAAGATTACAACTTAAGATTGTCAAAAAGAAGAGCTGATGCTATAAAAGATCTATTAGTTTTTTTAGGAATTGAATCAAAAAGAATAAAAACTACTGGATATGGTTTCAGCAAGCCAATAGCTTCGAATAAAACTCCAGAAGGAAGAGCAAAAAATCGCAGAGTCGAATTTAAAAGAATAAAATAAAGATCTTTTCTATGAGAAAAAGTTATTTAATCGCAGCGCTTATTTTTTTATTTTCGAGCTTTTATCGCGCTCAGAATTCAAATGATATTTTTAAAAAAATTATTCCTATTCCCCAAAAGATTGAAATTTCTTCTAAAGATAATTTAAGTTTAAATAAATTAAAATTTATTGTTGTTAATGAGAATATTGACAAAAGAATTTACAATGCTTTAAAAAACCTAATCGAGCAAGCTAAAGATAAATATGGAGCGAATCTAAATTTATCCAGCGATTATAAAAAAGGAAATGCCGTAAAATTTTACTTAGACGAAAAATTTTATATCGACGGTTTATCTAAAGAAGTTAACGAACAAAGCTACTCTATAGAAATATTAAAAAATCAAATTATTGCAAGAGCAAACAACTCCAGAGGTCTATTTTATGCGATAAAAACATTGGAACAAATTTTTTTTTGGAGCGACTATAAAATTATTCCATGCGCTAATATAATTGATTATCCAGATATGAATTGGCGAGGAATATCAGACGATATTTCGAGAGGGCAGGTATCGACAATTGAAAATTTTAAAAAAATCATATCGATAATATCAAAATATAAAATGAATTTGTATATGCCATATATAGAAGATGTTTTCGAGTTCGACGCATTTCCCGAAATTGGCAAAGGAAGAGGAGCTTTATCTAAAGAAGAAGCGAAAATGATTGTAGATTTTGCAAGAGAAAATTTTATCGAAGTCATACCAATTTTTCAAACGCTTGGGCATTATGAAAATATATTGAGCATTCCTCAATATGTTAAATATGCCGAATTTCCCGGAGCCGCTTGTTTGAATGTCAGTTCGCCAGAAATTTATAAATTTTTAGAAACAGCCATCGACGAATTGATAGAAATTTTTCCTTCTGAATATTTTCATATCGGCGCAGATGAAAGTTACGACGTGGCTTTAGGCGAAAGTTCTTTTTTACTGGACAGCTTAAGCTTAGCTGAGATTCATCTAAGACATTATTTAAAAATTTATGATATGTTAAAGAAAAAAAATAAAAAAATTTTAATTTATAGCGATATGCTTTTGCATCATCGCGAAATTTTAGACAAATTGCCAAAAGACATATTAATTGTAGATTGGCATTATAGGCCTTCTAATTTTTATTCTTCTAATAAATTATTCAAAGAGAAAGGTTTTATTTATTTCGTATCTCCGAGCGTGTGGAATTTTACAAGCAATTTTCCAGTTTATCAAAACGCTTTGCCTAATATTTATGCAATTATTCAAAACGGAATTGAAAACAATTCTATTGGAATGATTAATTCTTGTTGGGGAGATTTTGGATCGGAAACTTTTAGGGAATTAAATTATTGGGGATATGTCTGGTCGGCTCAATGTTCGTGGAATATTAAAGAGTCAAATTTGAATCAATTTTCTATAAATTTTTTTAGCGATTATTTTCAATGCAAAGAAGACAAATTTTATAATGTCTTTCTTAATCTTTCTGTCCCATTGAATCAAGTTTATTACTACGACTTATGGCAACATCCTTTGCTTAAATTTCGCGAACCCGTTTGGTGGGAATCTCGACCGTCGGCTATATCAAAAAAAATGTGGATCGATTTAACTTATGACAAAATAAACGAAGATATAAAATATTTAAAAAAAATCGCAAAAAACAATAAAGACAATCTTGATATTTTAGCTTTAGTTAACGACTTGAACAAATTTTACTCAAAAAAAATAGAATTTCAAATTGAGTTTGAAAAAAAAAGAGAAGGGTATAGCGATAGTTTAAATATTTCTAAATTTTTATCGATAGCTAATGAATGTATAAAATCGCTTGAATATTTGAAAAAAAGGTATGAAAAATTATGGCTAATGTATTACAAAAATGATAATCTAGATATGATACTTGAAGATAAGTTCAATCGATTAATACAGTATTTTATAGAGTCTATAGAAAAGGTAAAGTTATATGCGGCAACGAAGGATATGAATGCTTTAAATCCTGAAATAAAAAGTTCTTGGTTGACAACTTCCGACACTTTAATTAATAAAACAATGTTTGCAATAAAATTTAATTTTGATGAAAAGATGTCGCCAGTTTTACTACAGTTGATCGCTGATTCAAGAGCAATTTTATATATTAACGACGAAAAGATCGACGAAGTTTTCGCCAGGGGCTCGCTTTCTTTTTGGGTTGAAAGAAAAAGGATAAAGTTGATAGATATAACTTCCAAATTAAAAATTGGCGAAAATACAATAAAAGTAGAGGTTTACAATTACGGCTATAATCGCAGGCCAGCGATTAATATCGCTTCAAATATCGAAGAACTTAATACAAAAGAAAATAGCAAGTGGCAAGAAATAAAATCCGACGGAACGATTTCTGTGCCGAGATTATACGGATATAGAACAGTAATAATAGAGCCGAATTTTAAGACTGGAAGAAAATCTTTCATTCAAAGAAGATAATAAATAAAGTTAAAGCGACGAGTCGCAAACTCGTCGCTAATTGACTAATTCGACTCTTTTAATTCCGGGAGCTTCTCTTAGCAAGGCCCGCTCTACGCCTGCTCTTAAAGTCATTTGAGATAAAGCGCAAGATTTGCAAAAACCTAAAAATCTAACTTCGACTATTCCATTATCTGTAATTCTTACTAATTCAATATCGCCGCCGTCGGCTTGTAAGTAAGGCCGTAAGTTTTCTAAAGCGTTTTTTACTTTATTTTCTAATTCTTCTTTATTCATTTTATAATTCTATTTCCAATTTTGTCGATTCTTTTCTAGAGTTTACAATGCTAATCTGAGCGGCTAATTGTTGGGATATGTTTATGATTATTTTTTCATATATAGTTCCAGCTAAATCATAAACTATGGGTTTGCCAGTATCGCCGCCAATTCTGATTCGAGGATCAATAGGCAAAGAACCGAGAAATGAGACATTGTTCTCTTTTGCCAATTTTTCTCCGCCGCCGCGACCAAAAATATCGTATTCTTTATTTGTATCGGGAGCGATAAAATAACTCATATTTTCAACTATTCCTAAAACTGGAGTATTTAGTCTCTCAAACATTCGCAAACCTTTTCGCGCGTCGATTAGGGCAACTTCTTGAGGAGTTGTGACTATTACGGCGCCTGTAAGCGGAATAGTTTGCAAGAGCGTTAATTGAATGTCTCCGGTGCCGGGAGGCATATCGAAAATTAAATAATCTAATTCGCCCCATTCGATGTCGGTTAAAAATTGTTTAATTGCTCCGCTTGCCATTGGTCCGCGCCATATTACGGGATTATTATCGTCAATAAAAAAGCCAATAGACATTAATTTTATTCCATATTTTTCTACAGGAGTTATTTTACCGGTAAATTCGTTTTGAGCTAATTTTGGTTTTGAGTCAACTCCTAACATTAAAGGAATACTTGGACCATAGATATCAGCGTCTATAAGACCAACTTTTGATCCTTGTTTAGATAAAGCTGCGGCGAGATTAACAGCTATAGAACTTTTGCCAACTCCTCCTTTGCCCGAAGCGACGGCAATGGTATTTTTGACCTCAGGCAAAAGAGTATTTAAATTAAGACGACTTGAACGAGTAACGTTTGAAGTTAAGTTAATTTTGATTTCTTTTAATTCAGGAAAAGTTTTTTTTATAATATCCTCGCAATCAGCTTTCATTTTATCTTTCATTGGGCAAGCCGGCGTGGTTAGTTCTAAATCAAATTTTAGAGAATTTTGCGTAAGCGAAATATTTTTAATCATATTTAAAGAAACAATATCGCGACCTAAATCTGGATCTTTTACTTTCTTTAAAGCGTCTAACAATTTTTCAAGCGCGATTTTAGACATTAGAAACTCCTTTTACTTAATAAAACATATTTAAAGGCAAAAAAAGTTTATTTCCCATTAAAAACAAATAAACTTTCAGAATTTTCCATAAACCATTCTTGCGAATTAACGTATTCGTTAACTTCTTTTTCTAATTCTTTTCTTAGTTTATAATTTCCATCTGAATTTAATATGCGAGCTTTTATATTATCTTTCAAGCAAGTATCTAAAACTATTTCAATAAGGTTTCTTTTTATTTTTTCAGACAAAATAGGGAAAGCGATTTCGACTCTTCTAAACAAGTTCCTTTGCATAAAATCGGCGCTTGATAGATAAACTTCTTCAGCTCCATTATTGTAAAAATAAAAAATTCGACTATGCTCTAAAAAACGACCGACAATGCTGTAAACTTTTATATTTTCGCTTAAATTCGGAATTCCAGGTATTAAACAACAAATTCCTCTTATTAATAAATCAATTTTAACTCCGTTGCATGATGCTTCGTATAGCGCGGAAATCATTCCTGGATCTACAAGAGAATTCATTTTTAGAATTATTCGACCGCTTCCTCCATTTTTGACATTTTCTATTTCGCGCAAAATAAGTTTTAAGAAATTTTCATTTAAATTTATTGGAGCGACAAATAATTTTCCGAAATCGTCTTTGCAAGAATATCCAGTTAAATAATTAAAAACGTCGTTTATATTAGAACAAATTTCTTCGTTGGAGGTAAAAAGACCAATATCTGTATAAATTTTTGCAGTGACTGGATTGTAATTCCCAGTGCTAAGATGAGCGTAACGTCTGACTCCGTTTGATTCTTTTCGAACTATAAGCGTCATTTTTGCGTGTGTTTTCAAACCAATAAGTCCGTAAACCACGTGGGCTCCGACTTTTTCTAATTCGCGCGCCCAATATATATTGTTTTCTTCGTCAAAACGAGCTTTCAATTCTACTAACGCGGCAACCTGTTTGCCTCTATCGGCTGCTTCAATTAAAGCTTTAACGATAGGAGAATTTGGTCCGACTCTATATAGAGTTTGTTTAATCGCCAGCACTTTGGGATCTTTAGCGGCGGCGGATATGAAATCAATAACTGGATTAAATGAAACATAGGGATGATGCAATAGTACATCCCCATTTGATATTATGTTAAAAATATTTTCTTCTTCAAAAAGTTTTGGATAAAATGGATAAAAAGGTTTTTCCTTTAACTCTGGAACTGGCAAGTCGTATAATTGCATAATCGAGCTTATGCCTATAGGTCCGTCTAAAATGTGAACGTCTTCGCGAGTTATTTGCAAATTTTTAATCAAAGTTTCGAGCATGCTTTCCGGCATGTTTTTCTCAACTTCCAATCTAACAACGGAGCCAAATTTTCTTTGCTTAATATTTTCCTCAATTACAGACAATAAATCATCGGCTTCGTCTTCTTGAATTTCAATATCGGTATCGCGCGTGATGCGAAATCTATGGGCGCATAATATTTCTAAACCCGGAAATAAAGTATCCAGATTGTCGAGAATTAAATCTCCAAGCCAAATAAAAGTCGCTTTAAATTTTTTTGCAATTTCTTTATTATAGTTTGGATTAATAATTTGATCTATTTGAAGAAGTCTTGGCAAAATGCTGGGAACTTTTACTCTTGCAAAATGCTTTTCCCCTTTTTTATTTTGGACTAAAACCGCAAGACTTAAACTTAAATTTGATATATAAGGAAATGGTCTGCCAGGATCGAATGCTAAAGGAGTTAAAACGGGATATATTTCATCGTAATAAAATTTTCGAAGTTTTTCTTTTTCGTTGTCAGTTAATTCTCTGATGGATTTAATGAAAATGTTATACTTTGTCAGTTCTGGAATTATTTCATTATTCCATAAATTCATTGCGCGTTTTAGTTGATCTTGAATTTTAATTTCGGCTAATTGCAATGTTTCTTTTGAAGATAATCCGTCTATGCTTGGTTCTGAAATATTTGCTTGTATTTGTTCTTTTAAGCCGGAGATTCGTATCATATAAAATTCGTCAAGATTTGAGCCAAAAATGGAAAGAAATTTCACGCGATCGAGTATTGGAAGATTTTTATTTAACGCTTCTTCTAAAACTCTGCCGTTAAATTCTATCCAGCTTAAATCTCTATTGATAAAATTTTTAGAGCTGCTATATTTCTTTAAAAGTTCCGATTGAATATGCTTTAAATCCATTTCATAAAATTAATTTTAATTTCATAACTTATTATAAATTCTTATTAAAATCAACGTTTAAGGAAACGGTTTTCGTCGAATTAAATAACTTGGGCATATATATTTAAATATCAGCGAAAAAATATCATATTTAAATTCTAATATCTTAAAATTAGCAGAAAAGTAAGCAACTAAGAAACTTATAGAAAATAATTTAATTTGAATTTATGCGTTAAAATATTTAAACTTGCAAATAGCAAAATAAATAAAAGGAAAAATATATGGTTTCTTACAAGGAATTAGGATTAGTAAATACGCGAGAAATGTTTAAAAAAGCAATGGAAGGCAAATATGCTATTCCAGCTTACAATTTTAATAATCTTGAGCAGTTGCAAGCGATTATAACAGCTTGCGTAGAAACAAAATCGCCGGTAATATTGCAGGTTTCCTCTGGAGCCCGAAAATATGCAAATCAAACTTTATTAAGATATTTAGCTGAAGGAGCCGTTAAATATGCCGAGGAATTAGGTTATAAAATTCCTATCGCTTTGCATCTTGATCACGGAGATTCTTTTGAATTATGCAAAAGTTGCGTAGAAAGCGGATTTTCAAGCGTTATGATTGACGGTTCTCATCTCCCTTATGAAAAAAATGTCGAATTGACGGCTAAAGTCGTAGAAATGGCTCATAAATACGACGTTACTGTCGAAGGAGAATTGGGAATTTTGGCTGGAATTGAAGATAATGTCGTAGCCGCTAAATCAATTTACACTGATCCCGAGCAAGTTGAAGATTTTGTAAAAAAAACCAACGTCGATTCTTTAGCAATATCAATAGGAACTTCGCACGGAGCGAATAAATTTAAACCCGAACAATGTCAAAGAACAGAAGACGGAATTTTAATACCTCCTCCGTTAAGATTTGACATTCTTGAAGAAGTCGAAAGAAGATTGCCCGGTTTCCCGATAGTTCTTCATGGAGCTTCAAGCGTTTACGTAGAAGCTGTTAAAACAATAAATCAATACGGCGGAAAATTAAAAGACGCGGTTGGAATACCGGAAGAACAATTAAGAAGAGCCGCGGCAAGCGCCGTTTGCAAAATTAATATCGATTCCGACGGCAGATTAGCTTTTACTGCCGCTGTAAGAAAATATATGGCTGAAAATCATTCGCATTTCGATCCGCGTCAATATCTTGGGCCAGCTCGTTTAGCTTTAATTGAATTATACAAACATAAAAATATACATGTTTTAGGAAGCGCTGGAAAAGCATAATGCTACATTTGGAGCGATCTCAAAAGATCGCTCTTTTTTTAATTTAATATAATAATACAGAAGATGAGACTTTACTTAATAGCGGCAGAGATGGGCTATGGGCATTTGCGAGCAGCTTTTCCATTTAAAGATTTAGCTTATCCGAAATTAATTTCATACGGAAACGACGAGTTTGCTTCTAAGACTATTAAAACGCAATGGAAAACATTGCAGGACGCTTATGAATTCATATCGAGAAATAAAAACGCTCCGATTATTGGAAAAATTTTTTATAAAATGCTTGATAATCTCCTACATATTCCAAATTTATACACAAAATTCAATTTAAGTTTGCCGACTTTTCAAGTGGAAATTTTAGAGTTTTATATAAAAAATGGTTTTTACGATGAGCTTAAAGAGCTGGTTAAAAAAGAACCTTTGCCAGTTTTGTCGACTTTCTACGCGCCCGCAATAGCGTTAAATTTATTTTCAATACCAAATAATTTTTGTTTTGTCACTGATTCTGATATTAATAGAGTTTGGGCCGCAAAGGATGCCGCTAATAGTTCGATAATTTATTTTGTAGCTTCAAACAGAGCCGCTTTAAGATTAAAAAAATATGGCGTTCCAGAAAAAAATATTTTTTTTACGGGATATCCTTTTAATCGAAATATTTTTAATAACGAAACAGTCAGAATTTCATTAGCTAAAAGATTAAAAATTTTAGATCCTAAAGGAAACTTCGCGAAAAATTTTCTAGAATTAGCGAATAAAATTTTAGGATTTGATTTTAGAGAAATACAAAGAAACGACGCTCTTTCTATCTCCTTTGCCGTAGGCGGAGCGGGAGCTCAAAAGGAATTGGCAAAAAAAATTATAAAAAGTTTCCGCAAAGAAATTCAGGACGGTTTAGTAAAAATTAATTTAATAGCTGGAACAAGATTGGAGGTCAAAGAGTACTTTGAAAATTTAATAAGACAAGAAAACCTTGGGAACAATCATATAAAAGTAATTTATTGCGATAATAAATTAGATTATTTCGAAATTTTTGACAAAACGATTTTAGAAACCGATATTTTGTGGACAAAGCCAAGCGAACTTTCTTTTTATTCTGCTCTGGGATTGCCTTTAATACTTTCTTCTTCAATAGGCTCGCAAGAAAGAGCAAATAAAAAATGGCTGAGAGACGAAATGGGAATAGCATTCCCGCAATATAAACCTTCTTTGGCTTCGGAGTGGATAAAAGATTTTTTAGACTCTGGCAGATTAGCCGAAGTCGCATTTCTCGGATATTTAAAACAAAACGTCGATGGATACGATAGAATTTTAGAAATTATTAAAAATAAATCCAGTTTATAATAATTTTCAAACGATTATGCTTGATTGAAATAAAAGAATATATAAAAAAATTTATTAAGAAAATGATAAATTTATAATATTCGTACGCTTAAAAAGGGGGAGTTAAAGTTTCCAAAGGCGTTAAATAATAAAAAATAATGTCATAAAAAATTATATTACAAGCAGCTCATAATTTTTGATTCAATAAAGCAATTTTTTCTTTTGCCTGATAATCTAAAATCAACGTCGCTGTTAAGTTTTGATATTTAATAAAAATATAATATATTAATAAGATTGTATAAAAAAAAAGCGTATGAAAAATTTAAATAATCGTCTGTTTATAGTTTTCATTATATTTTTTTGGACTCAATGCGTATATTCTCAAAAGTTACAAAGCAAAATAAGCTCTCCGGAATGGGCTTATACGGCTGTAATATATGAAATTAACATAAGACAATTTTCAAAAGAAGGAAATTTTGCTGGCGTTGAAAAAGATTTGCCTCGTTTAAAGGATTTAGGAGTAGATATTTTATGGTTTATGCCAATTCATCCGATTGGCGAAAAAAATAGAAAAGGGCAGTTAGGAAGTTACTATGCAGTCAAAGATTATTATGACGTTAATCCAGAATTTGGAACAAAAGAAGAATTTAAAAGAATAATAGATTCCGCTCATGCTCTTGGTATGAAAGTAATTATCGACTGGGTTGCAAATCATACTGCTTGGGATAATAGTTGGACCATAACAAATCCAGATTTTTATGTCAAAGATTCGACGGGCAATTTTGCATTGCCAAATAAAGATTGGACAGACGTAATAAAATTAGATTATAGTAATTTAGCATTAAGAGATAGTATGATTAATGTTATGAAGTATTGGATTAAAGAATTTAACATTGACGGCTTTAGATGCGATGTCGCAGCGGAAGTTCCCACAGATTTTTGGGAAAAAGCAAGGGCGTCTTTAGATTCAATTAAGTCGGTGTTTATGTTAGCGGAAGCTCATGAGCCTGAATTGCATATAGCGGCTTTTGACGCGACTTATTCTTGGAATTTTCATTTTGATTTGCATCAAATCGCTCAGGGCAAAGAAAAAGCGACAAAATTAAAAAAAGAATGGGATTGGGAGAAAAAAACGTATCCGGAAAATGCTATTAGAATGCGATTTACTACAAATCACGACGAAAACTCGTGGAATGGAACTGAATTTGAAAAATATGGAGCGATGCATAAAGCGGCGGCAGTATTTTGTTATATAATTAATGGGATGCCTTTGATATATAATGGACAAGAATCTGCATCGAATAAAAGATTGAAATTTTTCGAACGGGATCCTATCATTTGGGGGAAATATCAATATGCAGAATTCTATAAATCTCTAAATAATTTAAAGAAATCAAGAAAATCATTGGCAGCCGCAAATCGCGGGGGGAAAACCTTATTTATACCTCATTCGAATGAAGACGAAGCGGTTGTTATTGCTCGTTATACAGACGATGAAAAAACAATCGGCGTTTTCAATTTTTCTAATAATAAAATTACAATTGAAATTAATAGCGAATTTTTTGCTGGAGCTTATAAAGAATATTTTACTGGAAGAAATTTTATTTTTGCAAAAAAAGCTTTTATAACATTGCAACCTTACGAATATCGAGTTTACATCAAATAAGTTTAATGGCTTTTTTTTAGCGATAAAATTTTAAGAAGTTTGACTTATATATGATATATTTAATTGTTGTATCAATAATTTGGGGGATGTCATTTGGTATAATAAAATACTATTTAGCGGGGGTTCAACCTAATTTAATTGTTTTTTCGAGACTGTTTCTTTCATGCTTGATTTTTTTGCCTTTTTTTCCGAGGCAAAAAAAAATAACAATAAAGAGTTTTAAAGTTTTTATATTTTTAGGATCAATTCAATTTGGCTTGATGTATATTTTTTATATTTATTCTTTTAAATATTTGAATGCAAGTCAGATAGCTTTGTTTACGGTATTTACTCCAATTTATGTGGCTATTCTAGCTTCAATTTTTGAAAAAAATTTCAAAGCAAAATATTATATAGCCGCGTTTCTGGCAGTTTTAGGAGCTTTTTATATTTATTATCGCGATTTTTATTCTTCAAATTTTTGGGCAGGTTTTGTTTTAATTCAGGTTTCAAATTTATCTTTCGCTTTAGGTCAAATTTCTTACGTCAAGTACATAAAAAAGACAAATTTAAGAGATAGCGAAGCTGTTTCTATTATGTATATCGGAGCTTTGCTTTTATCTTCAATTTTCTTTTTCAGCGATTTTTCGCAAATTTCAAGCGGCAAACAAACAAAAATTAATTTTGCTGCGATTATTTATCTTGGAATTATAGCAAGCGGTTTGTGCTTTTTTTTATGGAATAAAGGAGCTCGAAAAGTAAATCCAGGAATTCTGTCTATAATGAATAATATGAAAATTCCTTTAGGGGTTTTATTTTCTTTAATAATTTTTGGGGAAACTATAGATGTAATGAAATTAACTATTGGCGGTTTAATTATAGTTTTAGGTTTGATTGTTTTATATGTAAAAAATAATTAGCTAATTTATTTTTTTTGCAAATAGCTGTTGTTCTCTTCAAAATTATTTATTGACAAGCATCTTTAAATTCTCAAATTTAATTTAACAATAAAATTATTATTCATTTTACTTATGATTCGTTAGAATATTCAAGCTGAAACTTATTTATCAATTAATGCAATATGTTATTTTATTGGTAGCTAATAATTAATTTTTTTTTAATAAATAAAAAATAATCTTGAAAATTTTGCAGATTGTCTTTATATTTAGACTGAGTATGAATAAAAATAAGAAGCTCAGGTATTTATTAAGTTTTTATTTTTTCTATTTAGTTATAAACAATAGTTTTTTCTTTCACCAACATATTCTTCCAGATGGAGAAATAATATGTCATGCTCATTTTTCTATTGATTCCTTTCATAATTCGACGAAAATTCCAAAACATAAAAATATAAAGTCAGAATTAGATTTTATTTTTTTAGTTAATGAATTATTCAATAATGTAATATTGCTTTTAATATATTTTACTTTTTTTATAAAAAGATTCTTCTCTTTATATCATCCAGACATTTTAGTTGCAATTTTTATATGCAATAATTATTTTGATTTAAGAGCCCCGCCTATCAGATAATAAAAATTAATTCAATCCATAATAGAGCTATAATTTTGAGATAGTATTTCTTGTAATGATAACTAAATTAAAAAATTTTAATCGAACTAAAAGTCGGAGAAAATTTATGCGTAAACTTATTTTCACAATTATAGTTTTACTGAATTTATTTTCTTTTAACATCGCTCAAATAAAAACTGAAGTAATGATATTTGGAGACGTTAAATCTGCTGCGACAAAAGAACCCATTCCTTTTGCTGATATACTAGTAAAAGGAACAAATTTTGGAACAGCCGCAGATAAAACTGGCCATTTTAAATTAGTTAATATTCCCGAAGGTAAAATAACAATTGTTGCTCGAGCAATTGGATACAAACAAAAAGAAATAACGATCAACGCAGAAAAAGGAAAATCTATAAATTTATTTTTTGAATTGGAAGAAGATATCCTTGAATTAAATAGAGTGGTAGTAACTGGAAATAGAATTGAAGAATCTAGAAAAGATTCTCCTGTGATAGTGAGCTTGCTTACGCCAAAAACATTTGAAATGACAAACTCATTAAGTTTAGCCGATGGATTTTCTTTTCAACCTGGCTTAAGACTGGAAACTAATTGTCAAAACTGCGGCTTCCAACAAGTTAGAATTAATGGACTGGAAGGACAGTATTCTCAAATTTTAATCGATGGGAAACCATTGTTTAGCTCATTAATTAGCGTTTATGGAATTGAGCAAATTCCAGTTAATATGATAGACAGAGTAGAAATAATCCGCGGCGGCGGATCGGCTCTTTACGGCTCTAACGCGATAGGGGGAACAATAAATGTTTTTACTAAGATGCCATTGAATAATTCGTTTCAATTAAAAAATGAATTTTCAATAATAAATAATAAATCCAAAGATCAAGCAACTGCAGTAAACGCTTCTTTAATTGACGATAATTTAACTTCCGGGATAGCAATTTTTGGAGCTTTGAGAGATAGAGATTATTATGATCATAACGACGATGGATTTTCTGAAATAGGTTTGTTAAAAAATCAATCTATTGGATTTAAATCCTTTTATAAAATTGCCGACAATCAAAAAATGAATATAGAGTATCATTATTTGCATGAATTTAGGAGAGGAGGAAATAAATTTGATTTATTGCCTCATCAAACCGATATAACTGAACAAGCCGAGCATGATATAAGCAGCGGTTCTTTAGAATATTCTTTTTTAAAGGAACAATATCAGGTTAACGCTTATGCGTCTTTTCAAGATGTTCAAAGAAATTCCTATTATGGAGCCGAGCAAAATCCGAACTCTTATGGAAAAACAGTTGATAAAGTTTTTTCCGGAGGGATTCAATATTCGATAAGCTTAAATAACTTTATTTTTTATCGCTCTTTGTTTACAGCAGGCTTGGAATATTATGAAAATCATTTAATTGATAAAATGCCTGGCTATAATAGAACAATAAATCAAAATGTTAAGACAACTGGTTTATATTTGCAAAATCAATGGGATTTTTCAATAGCTAAATTTTTAGTGGGAACTAGAATCGAGAAGCATAATTTGTTGAAAAATATTATCGTAATTCCAAGAGCAACATTGCTTATCAGCCAATCAAATCATATCCAATGGAGATTATCTTATGCGAAAGGATATAGAGGACCGCAAGCATTTGACGAAGATTTACATGTTACAGCCGTCGGAGGCGATGTTATTTTAATTAGATTAGCAGAGAATTTAAAACCTGAAAATTCAACGTCTTATTCCGCCTCCGTCGATTATTATCAAACTTATGGTTCTTTACAATTTAATTTTCTTGCCGAAGGTTTTTACACAAAATTGTCCGATGCTTTTGCTCTTCAAACGGCAGGCTCGGATCAAAATGGAAATATAATATTGGAACGGATTAACGCGGTTGGAGCTAAAGTTTATGGCATTAGTTTTCAAACAGATATAGCTCCAGCGTTATGGTCTAAATTTCAAATAGGATTTACTTTGCAAAGAAGCGAATATGACGAGCCAATTCAATGGTCTGAAGATCCTGAAACTAAGCTTACTAAGCATTTCAATAAAGCTCCAAATTCTTACGGTTTCATTGCTTCAAATTTTGATATATCCGATAATTTGAGCTTTTCTCTTAATGGAGTTTATACTGGCCGTATGTTTATAAGACACTTTGCGGGATATATTCCAAAGGATAAACTTGAAAAAAGCAATACGTTTTTTGAATTAAATTCGAAAATATTTTATAAGATGCAACTATCGGATTTTATAAACCTTAGATTTAGTCTTGGCGTTCAAAATATTTTAAATAGTTATCAAAATGATTTTGATAAGGGAACTTATAGAGATTCAGGCTATATATATGGTCCGACGCGTCCTCGCGCATTTTTGTTTGGAATTGCAATAGAAAATGGTTTATAGAAGAATTTAAAAAGAATTGAATAATTTATGAAAGCCGCGTATTTAAGCGCGGCTTTATTATTTGACGATTATAAAAATATTATATAAAAGTTAAGATAATATTATTTTGCAAATCGATTAAAATGTTCTGGCATATTTTAAAGAGCCGATGAATTCCGTATATTTGCGATTTATTTTTGAATTTGAAATAAATTTTAATAGCGATATTGAAATTCCAATATTGTCAAAAATTGATAATTTATAAACACTGCCTAAATTTGTTTTGAAAGAAACGCTTTTTTCCGCGAAAGAAGATGAAAAAGTTAAATTAGAGATTAGTTTGTTGTTTAATTCGCTGTGTTGAAATAATAGTGAATAATTATGAGAGAAAGCGTTTAACTTGTTTGTTAAGCTTGAGCTTATAAATCCGCTTGCAAAAGTAGCGTTTAAATTATTTAAAATAGCAAATATTCCCGATAAATTTAACGAGTGATTTTTATTAGGTGAAGCAGTTAGATACGAACTATTATTTGAAAATTGAAATGAATAATTCAAATTTATATTCCTAAAAAAGCCAATTGGATTTATTATAAAAGATTGATTCGAACTTATAGAAAAATTATTAAAATCAGTTCTTGTAGAGTCGTTTTTTGAGTCGTTATTCATTTGAAAATAATTAAAAGATAGATTAGAATTCCAAATAGGAAGAATCATCCCGTTTAAAGCGTTGATTATTATATTTCTTGTCGTGGTAAACCTTTTTTGATTTAATAAATTGTCTCTTTGATTAAAATAGCTTAATATTATACCAATCTTGTTAATATTGAAAGAATTTAAAATTGAATATCCTCGAATATCGTTTAATAAATAAGACGCGCCAAGATATTGAAAACCAGGGCCTATTTGTTTGTGGCCAATTTTAGCATTAAAAAATTTCAAATTAAAGTTAAAAAGCGTCGATAAAGCGAAATCATAGTTAGTTCCAGTTCTTGGTTTTATGAAATTATAAAAAATCTTTGGAAAAGTTATAGAATCTAAATCAATTTTCTTAGCTCGAATGTCTTTTGTGTAAATGCTTCCAGCTCCATCAATTTGTAATATAACTTTATTATCGAAGAGAGAAATTTTTCCTTTCGCTCCAAACAAGGCATTTTCTTGCGGCGCGATTGCGTTTGGGTTAATGATGTCTTCTTGATTAAGGGTCGTTGAAGGGGCGCCGACGCCAATTGAAAAGAAATTATTGCTAATGTCAAAAATTTCAGGATATTTTTTGCTAGATATTTTTATAAGAGCTTGAAAAGTCGCCGGTCCAGTAACGCTCCATTGATAAAAACCTACGTTTGGTTGATTATCTGCGATTAATTCAAAAGTATTTCCTCCGTCTCTTGAGAGTTCTATTTTAATTGCTCCGTCGATGTTATAGGAATTCCATCTAATAATTTGAGCGGAGGCAATTCCAAAAACTTCGTTTCCATTTGGAGAAATTATGATGAAAGATTTTTGATTTGATAATTTTGGGTTTATTTCGTCTTTAGCTCGCAAAAAAATAAAATCAACAAAATTGTTTTCTTCTTTGCCATAGCCAATTTTAGCGACGAATAGAAATCTTTTAAATGAGCCATCTTGAGCTCCGCCGGAAACTGTTCTTTGGGTAAATCCGGCGGAGGTTGAAAAACTAAAATTAGCGGGATTTAAATTTAATCCGGTTCCTCTAATATTTATTCCGCTTAGAGAAAACTGAGAATATTCTTGAGAAAAATCTCCAGCGTAAAAGGAGCCCCAATCCCATTTGGGATTAATTCCAATATGATTTATGGTTTGCTTTGCGGCGCTTCCTTCAGTTGAAAGCATAAATTCGAAAGGAATATTTATTTCTTCAAACAATATTATTGTAGGTCTAAATATATTCTTCCGGTTGAGGATGGCCTTCGCTTCATCTGTACTTTGATTGAATAAAGCTCTCCATATATTCCTAAATCCCCCGCGAAATCAAAATTCTTTTTTATAAAATTATCTGAAGATGAATCTATTTCTTGAGATTTGAGAATGTCAAAACATAATAAAATTAAGATAGCGGAAAAAAAGAATTTTATTCTCATAATTTTAACTTTTTATTTTTTATCTTCTAATGCTTAGTTCTTCGCTTGACAAGCTTTCTTTGCCGTTTTGATTAACAGATTTTATAAAGTAAAAATATAAATTTCCTTTTAGCGCCGAGTTGTCTATAAATTCAGTTGCGTCTTGTTTTACAGAGCCGATTTCTTTTGGAATATTTCCTCTTTCGTATCTATAAATTTTATATCCGATTACGTTGGCTTGAATTGTCGATTGCCAAGATATTATTATTCCTTCGTCTGAAACAAAGGCTCTTAGTCCAGCTGGAGGAAGAATTGGAATTTCAGGGACAATTATTTTTAATGTTGAAGAAAAAGCGCTTTCGTTGTTAAAAATATCGACTGCTTTGATTGCATATTCATATTCTTTGCCGTCACTTATAGTTGTATCGACATAGTTGTTTTGCTTAGGAGATAAAAGAGCGTCAAAAAGAGGCGAGAAAGCGTTTTTAGAATCTTTAAGGTTTCTTCGAAAAACTTTGTAGCCTTGAATAGTCTCCTCTCTTTGAAATAGATTTTCCCAATATAAAAAAACTTCCCGTCTTTTTCATAACCTAACAATTGGTGAGGCGGTTCGATTGAAGAATTAATTTTTGGATATATTGCAGTTGTATCAGAAAAATCGCCTATTTTTTCGCTTGTATTTTTTGACCTGATAGAATAAAAATAAACTTGATTAGCTTTGCACGATATGCTTGAATCTATAAAATGAATAATAGAATCTGTTGAATAAATAGTTTTTAATTCTAAAAGATTTTCGCTGTTGTCAAAATTGCGATAAATGATATAAGAATTAACGTAATCGGTAGGTTTGTTCCAAATTAATTTAATTCCGTTTGCAAGCGTTTCATATCGAATGTAAATTGGGGGCGGAGGAAGTTCCCGACTTTTATATAATCCGAAGACTTTCGAGCTTTGCAAATTTGCTTCTCCCAATTGATCGTTGATTTGCAAGAAGTAAAAATATTTTGTCATTGGTTTAGCAGTTCTATCAATATAGACAGAATAAAAACCTTTTACTTCCCCAATTTCGACAAATTCTTTGTCAGAGAAAACGCTTCTAAAAATTTTTGAAGCTAATAATTGCTTTTTTATTATCAAGTTTCCAATTTAATTTTAATCCTTCTAAAGAATCGGCTTCCGAAATTCTTATATCATAAGGCGGAAATAATTTATTGTAGGAAAAAGCGGCTATTGTTACAGTATCGCTTGCAATTCCTTCATTTTGGTAATAATCAACGGGCAATGCAAAATATTCGTAAACGTTATTAGCAATTATTGTAGTGTCGATTATTTGGAAAGAAATATAATTGTCGTCAGAGTTAAAAATTTTAGTGGGTTTAATTTCAACAAAACTTTTTTCAAAATTCTCTCTTCTAAGAATTTTAATTCTTGCTGGATTATAAGCGGCTTTTGTTTTCCAGATAATTCTAATAAATTTATCGGAAGTTTCTTTAGAAAAAAAATAAGCGGATTATTTCGATACTTGCCTGGGAATGAAGTCTCGTTCGTTAAAAAAGATTCTAAAACTTTTCCTTCTTTATCCAATTTGGAAATTTGATAAACATATTTTTTGTTTTTTTCAACTTGCTTGTCAAGATAACAAACGCCTAAAGCTAAACGTATGATTAATGGATTGCCAAGATATTTCATTGAATCAAGTCTCTTATATTGCCGAGCTTTCTTCCAAATCAATTCAAGAGGAAGCTCGTTTGACGGAATCGAATCTTTAAGTTTGCGATTTAATTCATGTATTTTTTTTACAAAAGATTCAAAAGTTTCTGGAGCTGAAAGTTCTGCAACATCTGCCCATTTTTTTTCGTCTGGATTAAATCTTTTAATTTTGTATATAGTCGCGGCATTTTTTGAATTAACATTAAAAGGGATCTCAAAGCCAACGTTTACAAAAATGCCATTCGGTCCCGGGAAAGACATAATTTCAATATTATCTTGAGCGAAATAAACGTTAAATATGTTAAATATTAATACTACAAGAAAAAATAATTTCATCTTCATAACTTTCTCACTTTGAATAAAATTTAATATATTTGCCGTCCGATCCTATATGGCCTTTTATGCCAAAAGTTTTGCTGCCTGACCACGACTCTTCATCGCATAATTTCCCTTCGCAATCAGAATCGCAAACACCTACTCCAACTTTTGCTTTGCCGCTTAGAATTATATCGCCGTTAAGCTCGGCGCTCCAACTTCCATTAGACGAAACTATGCCCTCGCTGCCAGCTACGAAAGTTGCTCCAAAATTTAATTTTGCGCATTCAACGACAAACCATTCTCCAACTTCAAAACCAGCTTCAAAAATATTATCATACCCGCTCCAATTGTCGTTCCTTTGTCAAATTGCATGCTTAGTCTCATATCGGCTCCTGCTTTAACCCAAAGCTTTGCTTCAACAACAGTAAGATCAATATTAATATCAGGCAAACCGATGATTGATTGAATTGGAATACTGGTCATCCCTTCCATAAAAAAGCTTTAAGATTAGTTGGAAAGGTTAAAGGCATACTTCCTCTAATTTTATAGACATAAGAATATTGTTGGAATGCATATTTAATTTGTTCTGTAACAGAATGATTTCCAATCATCAATCCAGCGGACCCTTTGCTGTTAGGATTATATACTTCCATTTCGCCGCCACAGAAGAAATACCATCCTTCGTTGTCAATAACCGCTTCTGCTGTCCCTTTAATATAAGCATAACCCAAATCCTTATTCATCGAAAGAGAACCAAAAAATCTTTTATTTTGAGGCTCATAGGTAAACGAGATGTTGCCAAATGGGGAATTTATATTTTTTACTCCAAGTTCCTGATTATTAGCTACTATATCCCCATAGACGTCAAAACTTAATTTATTTTTATTTGATTCTATTCCTTTTGATATTAAATATCCTGAAAATTGAAAATTCTGCCAAGAATTAGATATAACTTTCATTCTGCCTGTTATCTTATCAAGATATGTCGAAGGTCCTAGAACAAAAGTCTGCCATTTTTTTTCAGATTGAGGAAAGTTTTGAGGAGTCGATATATTTGGATTTTCGACTAAAATAGTTGTCGAGTCAATGGAATGATAAAGCCAAGCTTTAAATGAAAAATTATCATTCTCAGAAATTATGCCTCTAACTCTAAGTCCATATTCGTCAAGTATTGACGGTTGAGAATAGTTTGTCCCGAATGTGACTTCAATTCCGTTAGAATTAATCTTAATAGGAACGGGCAAGAATTTAAATTTGATTTGGTTATTTTCTTTAATGTACTGTACTAAAGCTCCAAGTTGTCCAACTTGAGGTATATTAAAATTCAAACTGCTCATTTCTATCGAATTGTCGCCGACTTTAATTTCATCTAAGGAAAGCAAGCCGACTTTAAAAATTTTAACGGTTTTAGGTTTAGAAGAAAATGTTTTTGACCCATCGCTATTTAATGAAAATGATGAAATATAAATTGAGTCTTTTGCGTCCATTCCAGGCAAGCCGCCAAAACTTGCCGCCGGATTATTATTGCTTACGACGCTTAAATACCAATTATTTTTTGCGGGATTATAACCAAAAGATGTTTGTCCAGTTGCTTTAACTTGAGCAAATCCAGCTAAGAGTATCGACTTCAAATTCAAATCAAAATTAACGAGTTCTTTGGGTTTTAGTATTAAGCTATTAAGCGGAATATCAACCATTTGAGTTTTTAAAACTCCAGAATTCGCAGTTAAAAGTCCATCTAAAGACCAATTATTAATTTTCAAAGTCCATTTATCCAATAACAATTCAAAAGGAATTGTTATATTTGAAATCGATTTAATTTTATTTTTCGTAATAGAAATATTTCCTATTTTTAATTTTATATCCGAAGGATTTACCCCCTTTAAATTAGTATGAAGAGTAGTATTTAAAACTACTGAATCTTTATATAAGAAAGAAGATCGTATTATGTTAATCATGCCGACGTATTAAAAGCTCTTTGCGATAACTTGGGAGTTATAGGATGGATTGAGTATGAGAATTCCATTCCTGCATGGAAAATGCTGCCTAGAAAGAAGCCTAATATCGCTACAGTTATAACGCCTTCTATTTGCGATTATATAACTATAGATATCGTACAAAAATACGACGGCGTTGAAATATTTATGCCAGAACCAAATTATAGAAAAGAAGTAAGAGGCA
>Ga0308414_1000693_pt1 | contig 21756 bp, 16 predicted proteins | sample HotsprSampleOS50_FD_205667 | JGI IMG/M metagenome (GOLD analysis project Ga0308414, IMG submission 205667) | Hot spring phototrophic mat microbial communities from Octopus Spring, Yellowstone National Park, Wyoming, United States - 20090730_OS50 ...
ATGTTTGCTCCATTTGAGTATCAGACTTCAAGCGCGCACGCGGCTTTCCTGCGCGACTGGCTCACTAAGGTTCTTTTTCTCTTCAGGCTTTGCAGCAACCTCTGGCAGCGAAGTCTGCTGGAAAATTTTGCAGCACTCACGGCGGATAATTTCTTGCTGCTCCATGATGACTTCAGGTGGAATATCAAAGCGGTGCAGCAGCATGGAGAAAATTTGGATGGCGGTCTCAAATTTTTCTGTTACCACTTCGCTTGCGCCTGCACGGTAGAGCCTTGGCACATCGTTCAAACTGCGTGCTCGCACAATCACAAAAGCTTTCGGATTTAATTCCCGCACGAGCTTGATGCACTTTTCTACGGCTGCTGCTTCAGAAATTCCCACGACAACGGACTGTACGACATGCACACCGGCTTGCATCAAGGTATGCTTGGCTGTGGCATCACCATAAAAAACATAACTTTTGCCAGCTCGTCTTGCCGCTTCAACGACAGATTTATCGTTATCTATCACGCTATGCCGAACATTGGTTGCAGTAAGCACATTTGCAATGTTGCGACCGTTCTCACCATAACCAATGATGAGTACATGCGGGTTGAATTGCTCAATTTCTGAATAAAGTGGACTCTTTTGCAGTCTATCGGCTTCGGGGTGAGTGCCATCTTCATGGAGCGGAATGAATTCTAATGCTGGCGCTAGTCGCTCTGCCACACGTGGTGCCATAGCAATTAGTGCTGGCGTTACAATAATCGTGACCACAATCACGGCAAGCATGCCCTGATAGACTTCACCAGAGATGATGCCTTCGAGTTTGCCCATTTTGGCTAAGACAAATGAAAACTCTCCGACCTGCGCCAGCACGATGCCCGCCATCATGCTCACTCGTGCCGAGTAGCCTAAGGCTATGCCAACCACCGTAGCCAAAGCCGCATTGACCACGAGCACAGCAACTGCAAGCAGAAGATAGAGTGGCAGTTGCTCCAGCTCGACATTGAGCAGCAAACCTACCGAGACGAAAAATAAACTGGTTAGGGCATCACGAATGGGCTCGATTGCTTCTGCAATCGCATGGCTCTCATCAGTGCTGGAAATAATCACGCCGGCAATAAATGCGCCCAGCGCCATAGACAACCCTGCCAGCGAGGTCAGATACGCTGACCCAAAACACAAAAGCAATGCGCCCAACACCAGCACTTCCTTTGCGTTGATAGAAGCCAGCATTCGCGTCAGATGCGGCATAACCAAGCGAAAACTGCCCACAATGCCCAGCGAAAAAATGACCAGCAGTCCTAAGTCCTTGAGAATCTTATCCAGTGATTGCTCACTGCCCGGGGCCAGAAAACTTACGCCAATCATCATGGGCACAATCGCAATGTCTTGAAAAATCAGAATCCCTAAGGCGATTTTGCCGTGTGGCAGAAACAGTTCGTTACGGTCAGAGAGAATTTTTAAGCACACCGCCGTACTGCTTAGTGCAAGTGACATGCCAATGAAGGTTGCCGATTGCCAGGTCATTTTCACGCCAATAGTTGGCAGCAAAAAATAGGCTAACCCGCCCACAATCGCCGCCGTTAGCAACACCTGAAACACTCCACCGACTATGACAATGCGCGAGAGTCGACGCAGCTCTTCCACCGAAAATTCCAATCCAATCGCAAAGAGTAGCAACACTACACCCAGCTCCGCCAGCGTGCTGATAAGCGAAATATCCTCAATGATTTTTAACCCAGATTGTCCGAGCACAATCCCTGTTACGATAAGCCCAATCACCGATGGCACCTTCAGGCGCTGAAACACAAGGACAATCACCAGTGCTGCCGTGCTGATAATGACCAGCTCTCTTAGGAAATCAAAATCATGCATTTCACTTGGTTGAAGATTGGTTGTGTCAGACTTGCTGGCTTACTGCCTTAAATCAAACCAACAACATTTCTCAAATCGTTTTGCCGGTGCGACAAGTTAGAACTTTGATGGAGAATTTCGGTGTTTTCTATGCTCGATTCAAATCACTTGCTTACATGAGTCTTGACCAGCTTTCCCTGCCCAATTTTTCGTTTTGGGAGTATTTTGCAGTCGCAAATTTTGCCGGATGGATAGGCTTTTGGATTCGCACCCTCATCATGCGTCGACACATGCCTAACCTCATGCACTTTGTGCCGCAGTCTCAAGCCTTTCCTCGCATCAGTGTGATTGTACCCGCACGCAATGAAGCCGCCAAACTGCAGGATGCACTTTGCACGCTACTCTCACAGCATTACCCCAATTTTGAAATCATTGCCATCAACGACCGTTCCACCGACCGCACAGGTGAAATTCTCGATGCACTGGCTCAAACCCATGCTTGCTTAAAGGTGATTCACGTGCAAGAGTTGCCAGAAGGCTGGCTTGGGAAAAACTATGCGAATTATCTTGGCTACCAGCACTCGTCAGGAGAGTATCTGCTTTTCACAGATGCAGATATCTTCTTCCATCCTGAAACGCTTGTGCGCACCGTTACCTATGCTTTGCGTGAGCGCGCTAAACATGTTGTTGCTTATCCTAAAATGCTTACCAGTAGCGCCATGGAAGAAGCATTTATTGCCTTATTCGGATTTCTCTTTACATGGAAGTTTAGCCCCAGCGGTGCTCGCAATCCCAAAAATCGCAATGCCTACATTGGCGTAGGTGCATTTAACTTTATTGAGCGTTCGCTTTATGAACGCATAGGCACTCATTTGCATTTGCGAGCCAATGTTGATGATGATGTCAAACTTGGTTACTGGGTTAAGCAGCATGCCGAGGCTACGCATGTTGTCCGTGGCGCCGACCTGCTTTCGGTGCGTTGGCGTGATGGGCTTTGGGATAGCATCAAGGGGATTGAACGAAGTGCCTTTCCAGGTATTAACTTTTCGTGGCTATGGGTTGGCATCGGTATTGTAGGCACACTTTTCGGATTGATTGCTCCATACTGGCTTCTTTTCATGCAGAGTATAACTATCACGCTGTGTGCCAGTGGCTCTATCGGCATGATTTTTTTGATTTATTTTACCCTCACTCGCAATAGTCTATGCGCACTGCGTATCACGTTTTTGCACCCTGCAGCGTCTCTGTTGTTTCTTTACGCGCTAATTAGCTCGGCGGTAAAAATTACATGGCAAGGCGGTGTGGAGTGGCGTGGGACGTTTTACCCCATTGCACTGCTCAAAAAGAAGTCTTCACCCAATACGGCTTCACTGCAAGCTACACATTAGAAATGGAGCGCAGATACTTCAATCCTTCAGGTGTAATGCCTGAAATGGTTACGGTTACCTCACGCTCATCACGATTGATTGTGCCTTTCAGAAAACCTGCACGCACTAAGCTGACCGCCACATCCTTGATTTTCTTCGTGTTGGTTTCAACCATTGGTCTAAACCCTTTGAGGTTGTTGAAGTTATCTGCAAGAAAAAATTCTCCTTTACGACCATCAGCATAATACTGTAGAAATACCTTCTCGATATATTCTTTTGGGACAGCATGATGGCTCATAGCGTCCGAGTGTTTTGCATTTGAGATTTTTCGTGTAAGATATGTTTCCAGTTATATTTTGCACTTTTGCACTTGAGCGCGTTTTTGGAAATTTATGAATCTGCCATCTTTCTTGAAAGTTTCAGCAAAGCAGAAATGCTTAAAAAACTAATGTCCGACAACATTCTAAGCAAAATCTTAGATACCAAACTTGCAGAAGTAGCCTTGCTCAAAACACGCAATCTCAAGGAGCAATATCGAGAACTTTCATCACAGCTCCCTCCTACACGTCGGTTTCTTGCTGCGCTTCGTCGTCCTTCGGGGTCGCCCCTCCGCTTGATTGCTGAACTCAAGAAAGCCTCTCCTTCTCGTGGCACGATGGTCGATAACTTCAATCCCACTCATCTTGCTGAAAGCTATCGCTCAATTGGAGCATGCGCCTATTCGGTGCTCACTGATGAACAGTTTTTCCAAGGCAAAGCCGACTATCTTAGCCATGTCAAGATGATGTTTCCTTTGCCTGTGCTCCGCAAAGATTTCATCATTGATGAGTGTCAAGTGTATGAATCGCGCTTGATTGGTGCAGATGCTATTTTGCTCATCGTCGCCGCCCTATCGCGATTGCAATTGCAAGAGCTGATGTTTCTGGCACACTCGCTGGAGCTGGAAGTGTTAGTTGAAGTTCACTGCGAAACTGAACTTCAAATGGCTATTGATAGCGGGGCAAAGCTCATCGGTATCAATAATCGTAACCTTATGGATTTTTCCGTTGACCTGCGCACCTCCTTGAACCTCAAGCCTCTCATTCCAGCTGGTATTGTTACCGTCTCAGAAAGCGGGATTAAGACTCAAGACGATTTGCTACTCATTGATTCTGCAGGCTTCGATGCTGTGCTCATCGGCGAAGGATTGCTAAGTCAAGAAAAACTCAATTACAGGTGGCAGTAAAACCAATACACAATGAGTCGGTTTTACTGTGCCGTCGTTTGTATTGCAGCACACGGATGTTCTGCGCAATTTTGCTCTCATCCCGAGCGGCAGTGAGGAATCCAATATAGATGCTTCTCTCTGCTTTGCTCCGCATATGATGCCGTTTCCACTCGGAAAGGTGTAGGCAAATAAAAAGGCAGCCTTATTCAGGACTGCCTTTCAACGCATTTGCTTTGTGGAGTGTTACTTGTTTGCTGCTTGTGAGAGCACTGGCTTAAATGAGACCGCATTGATTCTGCCCGTTTCATTGTAGGTGATGGTCACCTTCGCTTGACCGTTCTGAAAATCGCATATCAGCACCACAACTGTGGAACTGCGTGTTTCACGCACTTCGACTTTTGATGTGCCTTTGTAATCGCCTAATGCGGCACGCAAACCGATGCCAAAGTCAGCAAGGTTGTCGACCGCCTTTAGGCTTGAAGAGTTGGCAATCATTGCAGCTGCTTCTTCATACTTGCCTGAAAACACATTGGCAAGAAATTGTTGAGAACGGGCTTCAAAGTCATCAGGAGCGGCTAAAGCCAGTGTTGAAAAAGACAACGCCAGCACAAACGCAGAAAAAGTTGCACGAAGTGATTTCATAATGGGTTTGTAGGTTTAGTTTGAATTTTGTGACGACGCCCAGCTTTACGCTCGCATCCTTAAAAGAGTTGCGAGACGCATGTAAAAAATTCGTTAAGGTTTGTTACAGCCAAAATAAGTTCATGCTCTGTGAGCTTTGCAGCCACGTGTCAGGGTCTATTTTCTTTGTTCCTGGTGTAGGCTTACATCTGTGTTGCCGCACTTACAGGCGCAGGTTTTTCATGATAGAGATTGTGCTTATACATCGTGCTATTTCGGCAAATGCGTGTCAGATTATTGACGGCAATCTCTAAGAGCGGGAATGGAAATGCAACCAATACTTCATCGTCTTTGATATTCATGCCTGTGTTGCCTCCTAAGTCGCCAAGTGTGAAAGTTGGCTTACCCGTGTGCATCACATAGCTTGAGACCATCTCGCAAGTTGATGTGCCGCCAATGCCATGCACAATCTCTCCGCTGTCGAAACCATATGCACGCAAGATATGCTGCCCTTGATATGGCTTGCAGATGATGAACACAAGGTCTGGGCGCAAGGCTTGCAAATCCATTTTTTCAAGCGGCGAAATAATCTGTGCAACAAACTCTCCATCTTTGAAAGGCAAAGTTGATTCCATGGCACGCTTGAGACCTTCCATAGTGCCATAGACCAAGTTTTCACCTATCATGAATTTAGCGGCTTGCTCGATAGGCATAGTTGAACCAAATCCTGCGGCAATTGTTCCGCCGCCACAGATGTGATCAGATTTCACTGTGTAGAACGGTCCTGCCCCTGCAAAAGCATCGCCCCACATTGCGCATAGCATTGATTTTGCTACGCCTTCTGCCTCTGTTCCAAATTTCTTTACCTCTTTTGGAATCTCATCCATTGACCTAATGAACTTGATGCCAATTGGCTTGCGCTCTAAGCCTTCAATAGAGATGAGCTTATCAGAGAGTTCTTTGGGCGATTTCATAATGGTCTCCTTTGTATAAAAGTTTTAAGGTTTAATGTGTTGCGCCGAAGATACCGATTTTCACGGAAGGTTTAGCACATCAAGATGCACGGTGTTGGCATTTTTCTCAAAACAATTATCTAACAGATACTTTGCGTTTGTGCCGCCTCATATTCTGAACAGAGTGAAGAGTTGATTCAACACGCAGATGTCTGCTTTACAACTTTCAGCTTTTCTGGATTTCTTGCTTTGCCCGGAATAACACCTCACCCTGTCTGCTGCACAGACGTCTCTCTCCTTTGCAAGGAGAGGGAAAAGAGGGCAAGGTCAATTTTGCACATTTTGTGAAAACACTTCGAGAACTTTGCGGTGGCGGGAAAACCACAAAGCACACAAAGGCACTTGCGCAGAGCACAAAGCTCATTCGTGCAAATCCGTTCAATCCGTCTCATCTGTGTGCCGTTATCAGATTGCTTACTTGCGCTCTATTTTTTGCCACAGCCATACATTTGTTTTGTATATTTCAGCGCTACGGTGCAGTCTTTGCACTGCTTATTGTGAAAGGAGTAGGATATGTTGCCAAGAGATTTCTTGGATTTGTATGCAGTGTTGGGGGTGTCACCGACAGCTACGGATGAGGACATTCGCCGTGCATACATTGAGCGCATTAAGGCGGTGCATCCAGATACGATGCAGCACTTTTCTCCCAAAGCGCGTGAAGCAGCTGAAGAGCAAGCACGCTTGCTCAATCAAGCTAAAGAAACATTGCTCTCACCGGCGCAGCGGCGTGTATATGATGAGCTATACCAGCGCATGAAGCAGCAACACTCTTCTCGCTCGACTTCATCATCATACAAGGCGACATATCGCTCTGCGCGTTTTACGGTGTCCAATCGCAACATCAACTTGGGTGCAATTCTCTTCGGTATTGGATTTGCCTACATTTTCTTTGCATCTGTTGGTCTTGTTTGGCGCGGCGTGATGACGAAGGGTGGCATCGTGCGTATCGCAGAAGCTGAACCTATTTCCGCACTCTCGCAACCGATTGCTGAATTTCATACGGCTTTGCCACTACGTGCATTTGCACTCTTGGATAAAGACAAATTGCTTTACACACTTTCTGCTGAATCGAACTCTATTGAAGCATGGCATCTTGAGACGCGTCAGTGTGTAGCACGCTACACCTTGCCTTTCATTGCCAATACTTTTTCAGTTTCGCAGGATGGGCACTTTGTGGCGGTTTCAAATACTCAACTTGCATTAGGCAAATTCGGCGATTCCACTGTGGCACCAAAAATTATTTCGGCACACCAGCGCACTATTCATGCGCTTGCCTTCTCGCCGGACTACACCCGCTTTGCATCGTGCGCTCTTGACCAAACCATCAAGGTATGGAATTGGCAAAGCCACACGCCGGAACGCTCTTTTGTGCCTAGCGGCAAAGATATTCTTTCTGTGGCGTATTCGCCCGATGGAAACCTGATTGCATTTGCAGACGACCGCTGGCTACGCACTTGGCTATGGAAAAATGGAACCACTCGCCGCCTGACGCTGCATCGCGATAAGATTTTGCATGTGTGCTGCTCGCCGACTTGGATTGCTTCTGCCAGCGAAGGTGGCGAGATTCGCCAAACTCATCGCACAACAGGTGCCGCAAAACATCTTGGGCAGGAGTCTGGACAAATTACATCTATGACCTATAGTCCAGATTACCGCTTTCTCGTTACCAGCAACACCGATGGGCGATTGCGCCTGTATGACACAGAAGCCTTTAGGCTTATTCACACTTGGAACGCCCACTTGGGCAAAGCCATTATGGTGCGTTTTTCAAATGATGGAAACATGCTGTATTCGGCTGGCGAAGATTCGTCAATACGAGTTTGGAGTCTGCCTCGCCAATTTTCTTTGAGTGCTCAATTACCAAACATACTAAAGCCATGAAAATTACCTTTTTTGACTCGCACACGTTTGAGCGCGAATTTCTCATTCAGGCATCTCAACACCAGCACGAACTTAACTTTCTCAAACTGCAACTTTCTCTCGAAACAGTTGAATTAGCCAGAGGCGCTGATGTGGTTTCTTTGTTTGTCAATGACGATGGGTCTGCGCCGATTTTAGAAAAGCTGGCTTCGTTTGGCATCAAGTATATTGCCTTGCGTTCAGCTGGGTTCAATCATATCGACCTTGCCAAAGCTCGTGAGCTGGGCATGCGTGTGGCAAATGTGCCTGCCTACTCGCCATATGCCGTAGCGGAACACACGGTTGCGCTAATGCTGGCACTCAATCGTAAGCTCATACGTGCCCATCACCGCGTGCGAGATTTGAATTTTTCTCTTACTGGATTGGTCGGCTTTGACATGAATGGGAAAACTGCTGGCATTATTGGCACAGGCAAAATTGGTGCGGTGGTGGCAAAAATCTTGCATGGATTTGGCTGCCACCTACTTGGCTACGACCCATATCCTAATGCTCAACTTACTGAACAGTATAACTTACAGTATGTTGACCTTGATACGCTCTGCCAAGAGAGCCATATCATCACGCTGCATCTCCCACTGACGCCTGAGACGCATCATATCATCAATGAGAAGACCATCGCCAAGATGCGTCATGGTGTTATGCTCATCAATACCAGCCGTGGCAAATTGGTCAAGACCACTGATGTGCTTAGTGCCTTGCGCTCTGGTAAAATCGGGTACTTAGGCTTAGATGTCTATGAAGAAGAGACCGGTATCTTTTTCTACGACCGCTCCAGCACCGTGCTCAAAGACGAGATTCTCGCACAGCTCCTTTCTTTTCCAAATGTGCTAATTACCAGTCATCAAGCCTTTCTAACTGATACAGCGCTGCACAACATTGCGGAAACCACTTTTGCGAGCATTAACGCTTGGGCAAATGGTGCTGAAAGTCCAAACGAACTCACCCTGAAGTTACAGCCTGTTTCTTGAATTTTCCTTGAAAGCAGTAGTGAAGGAGAATAGCCATGAACATGCGCAATCGTTTTGTTGACCTCTATGCAGAACTTGGTCTAACACAGCATGCGACTACGGAAGAAATCCGTGCGGCTTACAAAAATCTTATCAAAGAAACGCATCCTGATAAATTCCCTCATCTTTCGGCTCGTGAGCGAGAAAGATTAGAGCGGCGCGCTCAACGTCTCAATGAAGCCAAGAATATCTTGCTCGATGAACAGAAGCGCCGCCAGTATGACGAACTCTATAAACAGCATCTTGCTGAAGCAGTTGCCTTTGCTACCAAAGCGGGTTACGACGGCACCACCTACAATGAATATGCCTCACGAATGGAAGGTATTCAGGCATGGAATGAAAACGTTGGTACAACCTCACGTGCTCGACCGCTGATTTTCGTCTTGCTTTTTGTGATGGCAGTCATTTCCCTCTTTTGGCGCTTTGTGAATCCAGAAGAGTTTGGCAAGGCCTCTCCGCCGCCTGAAACTCCTACGCTGACGCTTGCCGATGAAGTCTATCGCACCGATGCAGTTACCCAATCGATTGCTTTGCTCGAGCAAGCCAAGACGCTGACGGCAGTTGCCAGTTATCGCGGCATTGTCGGCTGGTCTTTGAACCGTCCACAAGATGCCACCCTGCTCTACGCTGATAGCACCGCCGTCTCGCTCGCGGCATTTGGCAACCGGCTTGCGCTCGGCACGATGAACGGCTTGCTTCATCTCTTTGAGTTCAAGGATCATTCACTCAAACTCACACGCACGATTGTTGCACATCAAAGCGTTGTTACTTGCATCAATTTCAGTCATGATGGCAAAATGCTTGTAACATCAAGCTGGGACAAGACAGCAAAAATTTGGAACACCGAAACTGGTGAGCTTGTGCGCACTCGCATGGGCATTGCTTTCCCAATTTATGCCGCTGTCTTTACCAGTGATGACCGACACATTGCCTTCACAAACGACCAACAAGTGATGATTTGGAACTGGCGTGACGGTCAACTCAAAAACATTGGTCTGCATCGTCGCCGCTTACTGACCATGAGCACTCATGGTGATTGGGTGCTCTCGGCTGGCGAAGACCGCACCGTGAAACTGACGCATATCACCACGGGCAGCGTTCGCGCCACTGAATCAGAGCCCATGACGACCACGTGCGTGGCTTTCAGCCCGAAAGGTAATATCTTTGCTACCGCTAATGCCGATGGCTTTGTACGCATCTATGCAACACAATCGTGTCGAAAATTAGAAGTCATTGCCGCACATGCCAGTCAGTCAGGTAAAGGTAAAGCGACCTCTGTAAGGTTTTCGGATGACGGGCGCATACTCTATTCCGCTGGTGCCGATAGCTCACTTAAAGCATGGGATATGGCACAATACCTTGACTTGCCCTCATGACTGGCTTCGTGCGTCAGCGCACAATTTTATGCATCTGCTTTCGTAGAAAAGTCTCTGCTATTGGTCTTCAAAAGGCATTTTTCCTTAACTCAACTCATGGTTGTCATGCGCATCTATCAACAGTTCGCCGTTTTTCTGACAATTCTCGTTCTGGCTTCAAGTCCCGCCTTTGCCCAAAAAGTCTATACCAAGCGTGATAACAGCCAAGTGCGTGATGGTGCTGGCTCATACTACAAACTTATTGCCACGCTTAACGCCAATACGGAGCTTGTCATGCTTGAGAAGGCTAATCGCTGGGTAAAAGTGCAATTGCCTGATAAGAAAACAAGAGGTTGGATTGCCGAAAATTGCTTGGAAGAAAAACAATTGCCCAGCACAAAGGTACTGACCAAGTGGAATTCTGCGCAGGCTTCGCGTGCCGCTGTTGCTGCCGCAGTAAAAGGATTTACCAAACGCTCAAAGAAGTTTACGGACAGAAATCTTGACGTGATTCTTGACCAGAGTTTCAATGAGTTCAGTGAGGCTGAGTTTAATGCCTTCAGGCGTGAGTTACAGTCTCAAGGTGAGCGTCAGACTGTCTCGTTTGCCTCACTTGGACTTGAACCACCGCTCTATGATGCTGGCTTCAATGAACTTGCTGTTGGCACTGGGGTTGCCACACGCTTGGCTTCAGAATTTGGTATTATCGATGACCCACGCCTTTGCAAGTATGTCAATATGATTTGTGCCGCTATTGTCGAGCAAACGCCTTTCTATGATTGGGATTTTAGCGTGTTTATCCTCAATGATGAAAGCATCAATGGTTTTGCTTGTCCGGGTGGATATATTTTCCTTACCAAAGGCACTCTCTCGGCTTGCAGAGATGAATCTGAACTTGCGGCTATCATTGCTCACGAAATTGCTCATGTTATCCGTCGCCATGGCATGGAAGAGCTCACCAAACGCATGACAAAAATCAAAGCGGCGCAAGCCTTTGCCGAATTGGAAGAAGAAATGGAAGAAGGCATGGATGAAAATGAGCAAGAGCTCGAAGAAATTGCCGAACAATCTTACGAGCGTGCGGTGCGCAAACGCCTGATGAAATATGAGTTTGAAGCCGACCGATACGGCGCTTTTCTCGCCGCACAAGCTGGCTATGACCCATATGGTATCATCCGCATCAGCGAAACAGTGGCTCTTGCGCAGGCTAAGATGCCAGAACCGAAGTACAGCTCTGAATACTTCGCACCAGATGATGCTCGAGAGCGCATTAAGCAAATTACTGCCTTTGTCTCCAAACACTACAAACCGACCAACAAGGGTCGTCTGAAAGAGCGCTTTGCTCGCTACGTTCGCTAACCTATCTTATTGATAAGGCGCCAAGAGGCGGTAGTATGCCCAAGCGCCTTTTTTCTTTTTCACGCCACGAAAAACGTTTATCTTTGCGTTCTGCTATATGCTTTTGTTCAAACAAATTTTACTCCGCCTTATGATGCGTCAAACACTGCTTACCCTTTTTCTTACCGTTGCGCTGGCTTTTACACAAGGCACTGGCGCCTATGCTCAATCTACACCCACATCATTCAAAGTCGATTCCACCACACAAGCTGCACTGCGTGCCGATAAAAAGGCAAACGAGCTGTATGCGAAAGTCAAAGCCATTGAAGAAAGTGGCAAAGCCAGTGAAAAAAAGGCTGAGCTTGTCAAAGCCTACATGGAGTTTGCAAACTATATGACCTTCTCTGCACCTGTGCCGCCAGCCATCAAGTATCGTCCAGCACTGAAAGCCTATCGCCGTGTCTTAGAGCTTGAGCCATTGCACGCTGAGGCTCAAAAGAATAAAGCGCAAATTGAAGAAATCTATAAAGCGATGGGGCGTCCTATTCCACAAGATTAAGTGCGGTTACCCATATTTGCCCTTGACATGGCTTCGCATGCTTGGGTATATTTTGCCTTTCAAATGCTTCTTTAGGGCTCACATCGGATGCGGATTTTCATTTGCTGTGTACTTACTTGCCTTGTCGTGCCTTACGCCCTCTCGCAACCTTCTGACCTTCGCCTGATAGCCTCTTCTGAACAAGGTCTCACATTAGAGTTTAAGCCAGAGTGGCAACCGCCTCGCATGCACCTCATAGAGACCCAACCTTACCTTGAGCTTTCCTTCTTTGGAGCATTGCATGCGCCGCACCGCACCGGCTTACCCATGCAACCCTTCCGCTCTATACCAATTGCCTTGCCTTCAGAGCTTGCTCCCACAATTGAGATTCTTGAAGTTGAAAGTGAGACCCTTCCCAACACACTTCTTGCACCTTTCCCACAAGAAAATGCGCGCACGCATGAGCGCATCTACAAGGCGGCACCAAATTATTTTTCCAAACAGCCTTTTGCGCTTGCTGAAGTCTCTTCGCCGAAAGTTCTGCGTGGTGTCTTTGTTTGTTTTCTTTCTCTTTATCCACTTCGCTTTAACCCTGATACGCGCAGTGTTACCAAGTTTACACGCATCGTCGTGCAAGTCAATTTTGCACCGGCTCGCCCACTGTCTCCAAATTTTGCTCCAGCACCAACGTCTGATGAATTTTTCTCTGGAATCATCAACGCTGAAATGGTGCCTAAATTTTCAGCCTATGCTTTGCCTTACAACTTATTTTCGACACATTCAGCATCTACAGGCGTTACGCAAAGCGTGCTGCGCTCTGGTCGGTTCTACAAGTTAGAAATTCGCGAAGAAGGGCTTTATCGGCTCGATCGAGCTTATTTGGAATCAATTGGTATCAACCTTGCAACGGTCAATCCACGCCGCATCAAGATTTACCAAAACGGCAGTGAAGAATTAGACACTCGCATCAACTCACCTAAACCTAACGACCTGCAAGAATGCGCCATCTTTGTCTCTGGCGAAGACGATGAGCGCTTCGATGCCAACGACTTCGTGCTGTTTTATGCCAAAACCACTTCTGGCGTAAAGTATGATTCACTTGAGGGGCGACTTTCACACTACCTTCATCGCATGTCGAATTCAGCATTTGTTTTTCTCTCACTCGATGGTGAGCTTGGCAAACGCATTCCGACGCGCCCTTCGCTTGAAACCCCTTCCGCTTTTCAACCAACAGTTTTTCAATGGCTGTCCTTTGTAGAAAATGACCGCATTAACTTTTCCAACACCGGTTTGAATTTTTTTGACAGTCCGCTCAACACTGGTCGTAATCGTGCGACCTATCAACTGAGCGCTGCTGGCATTGACCGCACACGTGCTGTGCGCCTTCGTGCAAAGCTGATTGCAGCTACCACTGCCAATGAAGCCTTCGCAATTCGTGAAAGTGGCTCACTCCTTCTTGAACGCCGCACGGGCATTACACAAAATTTAGATGCCTACATTTTCGGTTCAGCCATCTTGCTTGACCAAACCTTTTCAGGCACTCTTATTCAGGGCGAGCAAACCAATACACAGCTTGAATTCTTTGTCTCCTCTGAAACCTCTAATCTCTATCCTGACTGGATTGAACTCATTTACTTTCGCCAATTTGCCACACAAAATGATTTTCTGAAATTCAACTCGCTTGTTGGACTGACTTCTACCGAAGCTGTGCGTTACCAGCTCTCTGGTTTTACTGCTCCGCCAACAGTCTGGGACATTACAGACCTTTCGAGCATTACGCGCATCAGTGGTGAAGTGACGGCCAGCAGTATTGGTATTGTGCAGTCAGAATCGCCACGCATGTATCGTGAGTATGTGGCTTTTTCCGAGCGTACAGCGTTTCGCCGACCAGCTTCAGCGCAGCTCATTGCGAATCAAAATTTGCGTAGCCTTGCTTCAAGTAGCAATCCCGAGGCTTTTCCAGAACACATCATCGTCTATGGCGCTGATTTTCGTAGCGAAGCGGAACGGCTTGCTCGTTATCGTAGTGATAGAGCTCGTTTGGGCGAACAGGCTTTGCGCAGCGTAGCAATTGAGGTTGGACAAATCTACAATGAGTTTTCAGGTGGCAAGCAAGATTTCACGGCAATTCGTGATTTCATCAAATTGCTCTACGACCATGCGCCGCCGGGCAGAAAGCCAAAGTATCTCTTGCTCTTTGGCGATGGCGATTGGGACTACCGCGACATTACTGGACGGCGATATTCCAAAGTGCCCGTGTTTGAATCCGAAGAAAGTTTGCTGGAGCTTTCTTTTGCGGCGACCACAGATGATTTTTTTGTGGCGGTCGATGGCGTGGACTTTTTGCCTGACCTTGCCGTCGGGCGTTTTACGGTGCAATCTGTCAGCGAAGCCCGCTTGGCAGTCGATAAAACCATTGAATATGAAACCTCCATTGAGCAAGGCGATTGGCGAAATCGTGTTGCCTTTGTGGCAGATGATGGTCCTAATGGCAATAAGCCTTCGGACTTCAATCAATTTGCACGTGATAGCGAGAACACCATTGCGGCAATGCGCCGTGTGGCGCCTTATATCAATCCTGTAAAAATTTATGCGTCTTTTTTCCGTGCCGAAGCAGCGGCTGGTGGTATGCGTCGCCCCGGTGCGGCACGTGAAATCATTACGCAGCTTAATCGTGGTGTTTCGGTCATTAACTACATCGGTCATGGCAATCCCAGCGTGTGGGCAGCTGAACGCATTTTTGACCCTGCCACTTCACTGCCCCAATTAACCAACCGTGAGCGCCCAACACTTTGCATCACCGCCACATGCGACTTTGGCAGAAATGATGACCCCAATCGGCAGAGTGGCGCCGAGCAAATGTTTGTTCTGCCTTCAGGTGGTGCCAGCATACTTATTCCGACCAATCGGTCTATCTTTATCACCAGCGGCTCGGCATACCCGCCTTTGCTTTTTCAGCGCATATTTGAACGCGATGCCAATCAAAATCCCGTGCCACTTGGCGTGGCGTTGCTTCGCTTCAAGTTAGACCTCTTCAATGCTGGAGATGCTGAGAAGTTTTATCTGCTTGGCGATCCTGCCCTGCGTTTGTGTGTTGGACGGACACTTGCACAGTTGGATTCTCTCAATGGCATTGCTTTGCCTCCCTCTGTGCCTATTCAGCTCAATGCGCTCTCACGTGTGACGCTCTCGGGTTCTGTGCGATTGCCTTCTGGTGCAGTCAATACGGCTTTTAATGGCACAGCGGCTATTTCGGTGTTTGATGCACCACGTCAAGCGGCAGCTGACCACGAAGGGCGCGGCACGATTGATGAGTTTTATGATGTTCAAAATGCCTTGATTTATCGCGGTCTTGCCCCAGTGCGCAACGGGCGCTTTCGCATCAACTTTGTTGTCCCGAAAGACATCAGTTACGATAGCATCAAGACAGGTAAAGTCAGCCTTTACCTTTGGCAAGAGGATACGGCGCCGCGTCATCTTTTTGCGACGGCTTCAGGCAGTTTTGAGCAGTTTGTCGCTACTGGCACCAATCCCGATGCGCCCGTTGACACCAGCGGACCCACTATGCGGCTCTACCTCAACGACCCAAGTTTTGTCTCTGGCGGTGTTGTTGGCGCACAGCCGACATTCATTGCCGAACTTTCTGACGAAAGTGGCATTAACCTCACGCAGGGCATTGGCAATGCTCTTACACTTATTCTCAATAATGATGAACGCAATCCTATTTTGCTCAACGATTTTTATCAAGCTCGCTCTGAAAGTTTCACCGAGGGCGAAGTGCGCTACACTTTTGCACCGCTTCGTGATGGCAATTATACCTTGCGTTTCAAGGCTTGGGATAGCTACAACAATTCTTCGGAAAAAGAGCTCGCCTTTGTGGTGCGCAATGCTTCTGTGCTTCATGTCAAATACGCTCTGAATTTTCCGAATCCTACACGCGGGCAAACTTCGTTTTTTATTTCGCATAATCAAGCTGGCGAGCAAGTTGAGGTGCGCATTAAAATTTACACCATTGCTGGTCGGCTTATCAAAAGCCTTGAGCACACCGAGACATCTGCGCCCTCGCTCGTTCGCATTGATTGGGACGGTCGTGATGAAGATGGAAGCGAGCTTGCTAATGGCATCTATCTCTACAAAGTGATTTTTAAACACCTCACACGCAACGAGCAGATTGAAACTTTGGAGAAACTGGCGATTGTGCGCTAACCCTTTCTTTCTGTGAAGGCGATTTAACCGATATTTCTAATAAACCGACATCTTTGCAAGAGTTGTTTTTTACGGCACTTGCGCTATAGCCCTTGTAGCAAGCGAATTACTCACCCTACAACATTGCTAACTTTGTTCAGACGCAGGAATTTGGCGCAGTGCGAATACTTCAAAACTGGAGTATGAGATGCACATGTAATGAAGACTAAAATCACAACCTCTGTTTTAGAGGCAGCACGTTTTATTCTGAAAGGTGAGCTCGTGGCATTTCCTACTGAGACAGTCTATGGCTTAGGTGCAAATGTGTTTGAAGAACAGGCGGTTCAAAAAATTTTTGATGTCAAAGGTCGCCCAGCTGATAATCCACTCATTGTTCATGTTGCACACTTTTCAGAATTAGGGTTGTTGGCTAAGCGCCTGACGCCTATTGCCGAAAAGTTCATTGAACATTTTTTCCCCGGTCCTTTGACGATTATTTTACCGCGCAGTAAGTTTGTGCCCAAAATTGTCTCTGCAGGATTGGACACAGTTGCAGTGCGCATGCCTGCGCATCAGGTTGCACATCGTTTTTTGGAAGCCTGCGGCGTGTCGATTGCGGCGCCGTCTGCCAATCTTTCTGGGCGTCCCAGTCCAACCACTTGGCAAGCCGTGAAAGCAGATTTGGATGGGAAAATCAGTTGCATCTTAAAAGATGAGCAAAGTCAAATTGGGTTAGAGTCGACGGTTGTCGATTGCACAGGTAAGGTGCCGCTTGTGATGCGTATTGGGGCAGTGCCGCTTGAAGCCTTGCAATCTTTAGTGCCTGAAACTCGCCTGTATAAGCCGAAGGCTTTGGAGTCTCCTAAAAGTCCGGGCATGAAATATCGTCACTATGCACCGCGTGCGCATGTTTGCATTGTTCATTCACCTCAAGAAATTCAATCGCCAAATTCGTTGTCGGCTTACATTGGTCTGCATAGTTTGCCGAGCCATATCAAGGTTGCCAAAAAAAGAATCTGCCGCGACCTCAATGAGTATGCCCATGCACTCTATCACTTTTTCCGCGAGTGCGATGCCATCAGCATTGAAAAAATCTTCTGTGAAGCCGTTGCCGAAGAAGGCATTGGATTAGCCATCATGGACCGACTTCGTAAGGCGGCAGCCTCGTAATTGCATTCGGAACTAACTGTTGAAGCCTTGCGCATGAGCTATGTGTTTTTGTAATACTTTTCTATGTACTCGCGCACCATTCGGTGAGTGTTGTAGACAGGCATCAATGTTTTCATGGAATGGCGGATTCGTTCTATCCATGCTCTTGGAATGCCTTGCGGGCAACGGTTGTAAAATTCAGGCACCACCTGCCTTTCCAACACCTCATAGAGTGAGCGTGCATCGTCTTTATCTTGCTCATCTTGTGAGCGTTTTGTGTCGTCTCCTTTGCCAATTGCAAATCCATTTTTGCCATCGTAGCCTTCGCACCACCAGCCATCGAGAATGCTAAGGTTCAAGCCGCCATGCGCTATGATTTTCTGACCTGATGTGCCGCTGGCTTCGAGCGGTCGCAGAGGCGTATTGAGCCACACATCAGCACCTGAAATGAGGTGGCGAGTGATGTTCATATCGTAATTTTCAAGGAAAATTACTTTGCCGATAAACTGCGGCATACGGGTAATGTGGTAGATTTCTTGGATGAACTTTTTGCCGCCATTGTCGCGTGGATGGGCTTTGCCTGCGAAAATAATTTGCACAGGTCGCTCTGGATGATTGATAATGCTGGCCATTCTCTCAAGGTCTGTGAAGATGAGTGGGGCGCGCTTGTAGGTTGCAAAGCGTCGTGCAAATCCGATGGTTAAGGTATCAGCAGAGAGCGTATGTCCATACATCAAGCCCATTTCATAGCCATGACGTAAGTTTTGTTCCTCCAAGCGCTGACGCACGAATTCTATCATTTCGCGGCGCAATGTATAGCGCAGTGCCCAAATTTCTTCATCAGGAATTTTATCAATGATTTCACTGAGCTTTTCGCGGTCTAAGAAAAATTCTTTATCGCCCTGCGCAAAGCGTTGCCAAAAGTTGAGTGTGGTGTGGTTTAGCCAGCTGTGGGTATGAATGCCATTGGTGATGTGCCCAATCGGAGTGTTTTCGGCTTTTCCACCGTAGAGCGATTTCCACATCTCGCGTGAGACTTTTCCATGTAGTTCGGACACACCATTAGCTGCACGTGCCATGCGTAGACACAAGACCGTCATCGTAAATGGTGACTGTTTATTCTCTGGATGCTCTTGTCCAAGCGCCATGAGCGATTCAAAGTCTATCCCTGTGGTTTTAAGAAAGGTATCCAGAGTATAATGCATGAGATCTGCTGAAAAGCGGTCATGTCCTGCTGGCACAGGGGTGTGCGTGGTAAAGACACACTGCGATTTTACAGCTTCAACAGCTTCACTTTTAGATTTGCCCACTTGCAGTTCCTTGCGCAAGAGTTCCAGTGTCAGAAATGCCGAGTGCCCTTCGTTCATGTGATAGACGCGAGGCTTAATTCCTAACTTTTCCAGAAAGCGCACGCCACCGATTCCTAAAATTATTTCTTGATTGATGCGCGTGGTAGCGTCGCCACCATAGACACGGCTGGTAATATCGCGGTAGTGCACATCATTTTGTTCCAGATTTGTATCCAGCAAATACAGTGTGGCACGCCCTACTCGCACCATCCAGCCTTGCACATAGACTGAGTTATGCCCTAATTCCACCGACACCAACACAGGTTGCCTTGACTCATCACAGACCAATTCAATCGGTAAGTATTCGGGTCGATAGAGCGGGTAATTTTCTTGTTGCCATCCATCTGGCGAGAGACGTTGCTGAAAATAGCCCTCGCGGTAAAAAAGACTTATGCCGACAAAGTTCAGTCCTAAATCACTTGCGGCTTTGATATGGTCGCCAGCCAAGACGCCCAGCCCGCCTGAATAAATCGGCAGACTTTCATGCAAGCCGAACTCCGCACTGAAATAAGCAATAGGGCGCTCGACAAATTCTGGCGCATACATTGCCGCCCAAGTCTGGCTTTCATGCAGATAGTCTTCGAAATGGTGCAGCACCCTCATTACTTTCTCATGGTACTGTGCATCGCCCAGCCGTGCGGCAATTTCCAGTTCAGAGACGTTCATCATTACTTCTGCTGGGTTATGGTTGTATTTCGACCACAGACGCGGTGAGAGTGTCTCAAAAATCTCTTGTGCTTCAAGATTCCATGACCACCATAAATTTCTTGATAGCGCTTTGAGTTTTTTGATGAGTTCAGGCGTAGAGACCGAGCGCGGCTCGGTTGCCGCCAGCATTGACATATCTGACATAGGCAAGATGTTCATTTGGTTGGCTTTACCGCTAAGAGCCTTACTATTTGCAGGCTCTCACAGTTTTTGTTTGTCTTTAAAAGAGAGATTTTTTTATCACTTTTCAAAGCCCGAAATTTGCAGAGGAACAGTGATACGATAACCATGAAATTGGCTCACATTTCGGATATTCATTTGGATAGCGAGACCAACCCGCATTGTTTGCTTGAATTAGATACGCTTATCAAGAAAATTCTTGACCATGGCTTCGATCATCTCGTCATGACAGGCGATATTGTCGATGTGGTCAATTTCGAAGATTTATGGCGACTGCGAGACATTCTTGCACGTCATCAAATTCTAAGCTGGGAACGCATCACGATTATTCCGGGCAATCACGACATTTTTGGCAAATATGAGTTCAATGGGGTGCTGGGTCTGCGCGCAACCGCTATGCGCGCTCTGGAATCTCAGGGCATCAGTTACCACAAAAAGCTCAGCGAGTTTTGCGAGATTTTTCGCGAGACCATCACCGACGACAAAGAAGAGCCCTTGAACTTTCCCTTTATCAAAATTCTCAATGGCGGTCCAAATGGTGTGGCGATTGTGGCGTTCAACAGCGTGTTGGAATGGTCGCTCAAAATCAATCCATCGGGGTCTCGTGGATATGTTCATGCTGAAGAACGCCATGCAGTTGAGCAGCCTCATATTCGTTCGCTTTTGAGCGATAAATTCACGATTGCACTCTTTCACCATGCTTACCGTATCTATGAGCCACAAAACGCCGCTGACCGTGCCTTCATCTGGTCTATGGAACTTGTCGAGCGCGAGGCTTTTCTTCACACGCTCAAAGCGATTGGCACCAAACTGGCTCTGCATGGACATTACCACAAAGCCGAAGAGTATCGCATCGATGGCATTCACTTCATCAACTCTGGCTCGGTGCGGCGCAGTGGCAATAAGTTCAATGCTATCACTATCCACCGCGATGGCAGCTATGAAAACCGCTTTATCCGCCTTTAGACCTTGATTTTTCGCCTGAAAAGTCTTACATGTTCTTCAAAGCGCTTATCCAATTTTCTGAATCAAACAATGATTCAACACTTTGCTTTTGCTCTTCTTTTACTGTTCTCTCCTGTTCTGCTCTATGCACAAAGTTCCGCAGGTGCTCATGCTACGCAAGAGGCACGCTACCTGTTCAACTTGCCGACCGCCGGCACGCTCAAGCGAGGCGTGTTTGCTTTAGAAGGCTGGTTTTTCAGCAATGGCGGCGCTATGGTCTCCGCCAGTGTGGGAATTAGCGATAAATTTTCGTTTGGACTCTCCTACGGCGCCACAAACCTTATCGGCTCGGGCTCGCCACAGTGGAACCGCTTGCCCGGAGCGATGGTGCGCTACCGCATCTTGGAAGAAGAACTTCTTTCCCCTGCACTCATGATTGGCTTTGACTCGCAAGGTCGCGGACGCTTCATCGATAGCCTCAACCGCTATGAACGCAAGGCACCCGGATTTTTCCTTGCCGCATCGAAAAATTTTGAGTTCCTTGGCTACCTCACTTGGCACGCTGGGCTTAATTACAGCATTCTCGAAGCACAAGATGATGGCAATCTCAATTTTTACATCGGGCTTGAAAAAACCATCGGCGCTGACCTTACCCTGTATGTTCAGTATGATTTTGCACTCAATGACGACCGTAGCGAAATTTTTGGTCGTGGCAGTGGCTTTCTTGACGTGGGACTGCGACTCTCACTTGGCGCTGGCTTCATGATAGAACTCAATCTTTCCAACCTCAACAACAACTTCCGCTCACTTTCTGCACTTGACCGCAGTTTCCGATTAGAGTTCATTCAATCATTTTGATGGATTTTGCCGATGTGCTAACAAAGTGAGACTGCTACGGTTTGTCATACTGAACGAAGCACAGCAAAGTGAAACATCCATAATGGATTCCTCGCTGTCGCTCGGCATGGCGGCGTCACCTCACCCTGTTTGTACCTCACCCTGTCTGCTTTCGCAGACATCCCTCTCCTAAGAGGA
>Ga0308414_1000694_pt1 | contig 21740 bp, 31 predicted proteins | sample HotsprSampleOS50_FD_205667 | JGI IMG/M metagenome (GOLD analysis project Ga0308414, IMG submission 205667) | Hot spring phototrophic mat microbial communities from Octopus Spring, Yellowstone National Park, Wyoming, United States - 20090730_OS50 ...
AAAGCTTTGCGATTACCAGTCTTGGTAATTGCAATGGGTTTTATAATTTATTACGTGTACAACAAAAAAAATCGAGAAACAATAGAATCACCTAAATATAAAATGCTGGAGGAAGATTAAAATGAAAGTACCTAAAGAAGTCGATGGAATTTATCAAGCTGATAATCCTATGCCATACTGGTGGACAACAGTTTGGCTAATTACTATTCTTTTTTCAATTGTTTATTCAATTTATTTCCATTACTTTTCAGATTGGCCACAAGAAAGAGCTTATGCTGTTGAAGCAGAAGAGCATGAAAAAAAATTTCCTAAGGCTCAGTTTGTAATGAATGAAGACGGTTCCAATCCCCTAAGGGACAATGAAGTTGCTATTGCAGAAGGTCAAAAACTTTTTGCTACCACTTGTGGAGCTTGTCATAAGCCTGATGGAACTGGACTTGTAGGACCTAATCTTATGGATAAAGAATGGATTCATGGAAACACAGATGCGGAAGTTTATGAAGTTATCATGAAAGGAATATCCCCAGAAAAAGCTAAGTTAAATCGAGGAGCAATGCCTCCCCATGAAAAGTCTTTAGGAACAGAGAAAGTTTATAAAATTATGGCTTGGCTTGCAAAAAACAATGACAGCTTAAAGAAAGTTAAGTAGGAGAGAAAATGGTTATCTCACGTCCTATTTCAGGTAAATTTAGAACAAGAAGGTATATAGTAGAAAGTTTGTTACTTGCACTTTTTACTTTCTCACCTTGGGTAGTTCTTCCTTCAGGTGCCCCGCTTATTCGCTTGGATATTCCAAAAAGAATGTTTCACTTATTTGGGCAAGTATATATCCCACAGGAAGGATTTATCCTCTTATTGTTCTTACTGACAATGGGACTGAGTTTGTTCTTCTTTACTTCTCTTTTTGGAAGGCTTTGGTGTGGATGGGCTTGTCCTCAAACGGTCTACATAGACTTATTTGACTTAATTGGACAGTGGATCTTAGGAAAAAAATACGGAAAAAAAGATGCTCCAAAAGGAAGGCTATATCTTTTACATTTTGTTTGGTTTCTCATTTCTGCGATTGCTTCTTTTCATTGGATTGGTTACTTTGTAAGTCCCTATGAAATGATCAAAGAGCTAAGTAGTTTGAGTTTTACTGGTAGAAGTTATCCTTACTTTTGGGCATTTTTTACTGTAGCTATGTATTTAGATATGGCTATGATTAGAGAACAATTTTGTAAATATGGTTGTCCTTATGCACGTTTTCAAACTGTTCTTATGGATGAACATTCGTATAACGTTACTTATGATTACAAACGAGGCGAACCTAGAAGAAACAAAAAAGTAAAAATTGGAGATTGTACTGCTTGTAATATGTGTCTTGTTGTTTGCCCTACTGGAATAGATATTAGAGATGGTTTACAAGTAGGTTGCATAGCATGTGCGAAGTGTATTGATGCTTGTACTATTCAAATGGCAAAAGAAGGTAAGAAATCTCTAATAGATTACTTTTCTTTAAATCAAATAGAAACAGGTCAGAAGATAAAATGGATTCGTCCGAGAGTTGTTGTTTACGGAGCACTACTCTTCTTTGTAGTTTCTTTAGCTATATGGAAACTTACAACTCGTATTCCTCTTTCTGTGATGCTAGTTCCCGACAAGACAGTAGAACCAAGTTTTTTACCAGATGGGACCTTACGAAACTTCTATAAGATCAAACTTCAAAATATTAGTAATGATACTCAACATCTAAATATTTCTACTATCTTACCATCAGGTTTGGAAGGAAAAATCTTGCTAGGAGAAGAAAATCAAACAATAGAACTACCTCCTTTAAGTATGAAAGATCAAAGAATTATCCTAGAAACTAAAAATGTAAATCCTGACATTAGAGGTAAAGGTCTACTTAAAGTAGATTTTATTTTACAAGATATAAAAAATACAAATATTAAACTTAAAAAGACAGTTCCTTTAAGTTTGCCACTTTCAAAATAAGAGGAAAAACTATGTTAAGAAATTTACATCCTTCTATGCAAATTGCTTTCTTAATAATAGGGCTAGTTTTTCTAGCCTTGTTTTCTGCTACATATTATACCTTTAAAATTGCTTTAAAAGATGGCCCTATTGAAGTAGTTGATAAGAACTACTATCAAATTGGATTAAACTACGAACAAGCTATAAAAGATAAAAAGTTACTCAAACAAGAAGGATATTCTTTTGAATTAGTCTCTAGAGAACTTCATAGAGGGGAAAATTTATTTCGTGTAAACTTCAAAAAAGGAAATAAAATATTGAATCAAAATTCAGCTTATCTAGTTTTAGAAAGAGGGGCTACAGATAAATTTAATCGTAAAATAAACCTCCAGTCAGATACACAAGGTTACTTTACTAAATTAGAAATTCCATCTGAAGGAAAATGGATTGTAACAGTAGTTGCTAATGAACAAAGCAAAGAATTTAGTGAAACTTTTGTGTTTCAAGTAGATTGAGATGAGTAAAATTATTGTAAGTCAAAAAACTTGTTTTCACTGTGGAAATCCTATTGATACAGAACCTGTAGTTTCAACACTGAAAGGAGAAGAAAGAGAGTTTTGCTGTGAAGGATGTAAAGTAGTAGCTACTATAATCCATGAGAGTGGAAATGAATACTTTTATTCTCTAAAGGGTAACCAGAAAATTGAAAGAATAGAACTTACTTCAACGAATTTCAATGAAAACTTAGACTCTGAATATATTAAAAATAAATACCTTCAAAAAATTGATAATTTTACTTATCAAGTATATATTAAAGTAACCAATATACATTGTGCTGCTTGTATATGGTTAAATGAAAAAGCCCTATTTTCACTTAAGGGAGTAAAAAAAGCAGAATTAAACTTTGCCTCTGGACGTGCAAGAATTGAGTTTAACCCCGAAGAAACTAAGCTTTCAGAGATTTTTGTTACAATTCGTTCTATTGGATATAAGCCTGTTTTATATTTACCAGGTGAAAAGCATTCCTCAAAAGAAAATAATTTAAAAAGCCTTTTTTTAAAAATGGCTTTAGCGGGATTTTGTTTTGGAAATATTATGCTCTTTAGTGTAGCTTTATATGCTGGCTACTTTAGTGGAATTGAAATAGAGTTTAAAAAACTTTTACATTATGTATCTTGGGCATTGGCTACTCCAGCTTATCTTTATTCGGGTTCTCCCTTTATGAAAGGGGCTTTTGCAAGTATTCGCCGTAAAACTTTGACAATGGATTTTTTGTTGTTTACGGGAATTTCTCTTGCATACTTTTATAGTGTGTATGTCACACTTACAGATAGAGGAGAAGTTTATTTTGACTCTGTATGTATGATTTACTTTTTTATTTTAATTGGGAAATTTTTTGAAGAAAGAGCAAGAGTTAAAGCAAGTGAAGAAATAGAAAATCTAACTTGTAAACTTCCTGAAATGGTCATTCAAATAGAAGAAGATGGAACAGAAAAAACAATTCCTAGTGAAGAAGTTATTTCTGGAAAAGTTTTAAAAGCTTTAGTTGGAAATAGGATTCCAGTAGATGGAGAACTTTTAAGTGAAGAAGCCCATTTAGATGAATCTATTTTAACTGGTGAATCTAAACCTGTAAAAAAGAAAAAAGGTATGACTTTACTTGCAGGATCCATTGTATTAGAAAGTCCTATATACTATCTCACAAAAACATCTTTTTTAGAATCTTCCCTTTCAAATTTAAAAAGTAAATTAGAAAATGCTTTATTAGAAAAACCTAAAATACAAGTTCTTACAGAAAAAATTGCTAATAGGTTTATACAAATTGTATTTATTTTGGCTATTGTTACCTTTTTTAGTTGGTGGTTTATTAGTAGTGATATAGAAAGATCTTTAATTTATACCATATCTGTGTTAATTGTAGCTTGTCCTTGTGCACTTGGAATTTCTGTGCCTACTGCCCTAGTTATCAATCACATAATTAATTCTAAGTCAGGAATTCTTATGAGAAACCCAAATGCTATAGAGCCTCTCTCTAACTTAGATGTAATTTTATTTGATAAGACAGGTACTTTAACAGAAGGAAAATTTAAAATTCTAGAAGAAAATATTTTTTTCGGGGAAGTTTTACCAATGATCTATCTAATTGAAAAAGAAAGTCGCCATCCTATCGCAATTTCTTTAGTTAGTGAACTTATGAATAAATATAAATTTTCTAAGTCACAGTTAGAAAAATTTGTTGTTCACTCTGTAAAGACTTACTCTGGACAAGGTTTACAAGCTCAATTAAGTAAAAATGGAGTAAACCACAACTTATTTTTAGGTAATAGAGATTTTATTCAGTCTAGTGTAAACAACATTGAAATTCCTAAAGAGTCTCAAAATGCTGCTTATGTACACATTGCTTTGAATGGAGAGTATGTAGGTTATATTGCTTTAGGAGATAAAATTAGAAAAGAAAGTTTTTTACTAGTTGAACTTCTCAAAAAGACTATTTCTAATATTCAAATCCTATCGGGTGACAATGAAAACTCTGTCAAACAAGTTGCAGAAAAATTAAATATTTCTAATTATAAAGCCAACTGTAAGCCAGAAGATAAGATGGCTATTACAAAAAAATTTCAAAGTGAAGGAAAAGTAGTTGCCATTGCAGGAGATGGAATCAACGATGCTCTTTCACTTGCTAGTGCAGATGTTGGAATTTCACATGCAAATGCAGAAGATATTTCCATAGATAAGTCTGATATAGTAATTGTATCCCAAAATTTACTTGGAATCTACCAGGCTATTTCTAATGCTCGTTTAACCAGAAGAGTCATTAAGCAAAATATTTTTATTTCCTTGTGTTATAACGCTATTATGTTACCTCTAGCTATGAGTGGAAATATGTTACCTGTACTTTGTGCAGGATTTATGACTTTAAGTTCTATTACTGTGCTTTTGAATTCTATTTCTATTAGATGGAGAAAGGAGAAGATATGTTAGCTCTCTATATGACAATTCCTTTAGCTATGATTTTAGCTAGTGTTGCTCTATATGCTTTTATAAGGGCATTTAAAGATGGTCAGTTTGATGACATAGAAGCTCCTAAGTATAGAATTTTTTTTGAGGATGAATATCCTAAAAAGTAGGTGCTGGTGGACTTAATAATTTTAAGTGCAGCTTTTTTTCAAGGGCTTGGAAGTTCTTTACATTGTATTGGAATGTGCGGTCCTCTTTCTATTTCTTGTCAAAAACAATCTACCTCAAAATGGAAAAATTCTTTGTTATATAACTTAGGGAGATTTTTTTCTTATTCTTTTTTGGGATTTATTTTGGGATATACTGGTAAAAGTCTAAATTTTGCAGGAGAGTTAGCTGGTATTCAACAAGTCTCATTTATTTTAGCTTTTTTAGTTTTAGTTTTTTTTGGTTTAAGTTTAATTTTTCCATCTTTGCAAACTTATTTTTCCCTATCTCAATATATTCAAAGACCTATTGTTCTTATGTTTGGAAGAGTAAGAACTTTAGAAAATCCTAATATACAGAGTTTGAGTATAGGAACTTTGAGTGGATTTTTACCTTGTGGAGTTTTGTATCCTGCTTATGCTTTAGCTTTTGGGACAGGGGACTTTTTTTTAGGTGGAGTTGTAATGAGTGTATTTTTCTTAGGTACATTTCCTGCTCTTTTTTTATTTGGAGTAGGTTACCATACTTTAAAAATGAAGCTTTCTAATAAACTTTTACCTGTATTTGGAGTGGTTATTCTTATTTTTGGGATGACAAGTTTATATATGCGTTCTGGAATAGGTAAAACACATTGTCATACGGAACAGCATAAGTAATGATTCAGCTTACAGAGTTTGAAAGAAAAATTCAAGAAATTCTTTCTATTGGAGATAAGGAAGCTAGAAAGATGGATAGAGTTCTTTCTGATTTAACTCAAAGTGTAGGTATGGAAAAATTAGAGATTTTAGAGTTTTTATGCTATGGTGCAGTAGAAGAATTAAAAGAACTAGAACTCAACTACGATTGGGTACGTTTTCAAAAAAAAATACTCAAAAAGTTAAAACCAAGTGAAAAATTTTAATTCCTTGATACTAAGAAGACAGGAATCATTTCTGCTTTATTTTTTGCTTTTAAAAACATTTTTTTGGAAAATGTAAACTCTGTCCCATTTGTGTTAGAAAGGTTAAGTTGTTTCCTAAAATCCTCACTCATAAGAATAGAATTTGGCTTAGCTGCACTTTCCAATCTCTGTGTAGTATTTACAGTATCTCCAATAAGTGTAAAATCTCTCCTAACATAATTGCCTAAGTTTGCCTGGGCAACATACCCACAGTGCATACCAATTCTAACTGCTATTTGATGAGGATTATTCTGAGGATCATTTATGGCTTTTAAAATTTCTAGTCCTGCGTTATAACAATCAATTGGATTTTCAAAATAAGAAAAAATAGCATCTCCTATGAATTTATCTAAATCTCCATCATTTTTATAAATTATTTCTATGATGGGAGAAAATAAATTATTTAAAACTTGTAAAACTTCTCTAGGTTCTTTGTTCTCAGAAAATTTTGTAAAACCAACAACATCTAAAAACATTAAAAATAAATATTTATTTCCAACTAAATTTTGAGCTTCAAACAAATTATCAAAAAATAAATTATTTGTATTAAATAAATCCCTTGCAACTTTAAAGGTAGTTTTTGAGGAATATGTTTTTATATAATCAATAATTAATTGATTTTTTACAATTTCTTGTTGTAATTCATTTTCTAATTTGTATTTATAGATAATTGAGCCTAAAACTTGACCTAAAAGATTTAAAAACTCCTCTTCTATTTTACGTTTTTTATAACCATGTTCTACATATAAAAACATAACTCCCATAGGCTTGTCTTGAAACATTAAAGGTACATTGTAGTGTCCATGTGGTTGAATGCCTTCAGGTCTATTTTCATGTTCTTCGTCTACACAATCTTTAAAAACTAAAGCTTTCCTCTCAGCAGCCCTTCCACACAAACACCTTCCAAGTGGCACACGATTACATAAATTTAAAAGACTAGCCCCTACTCCTCTATGTACGAACATCTCTAGCTGTTTAGTTTGTTCATTCCAGAGCATAATCCCACCTTTTCGTTGAACTTCTAACCAGCTAAATTTTAAAATTTTATCTAAAGCAAATTCTAAAGTTTGTTTTAGATCCTCAGAGGTATGATAAAAGTTTAAAATTTCATAAAGTTGAGAAAACAACTGATCTTTTTCAAATCCATCCATCTGTGTGGTAATTTCCTTGCGAACAGAAACATATTCTACTATTTCCTGTGGGTTTTGAGAATCAAAGATAGGGAAAATATTAGTTGTTACCCAATAGTAACTACCTGATTTTGTTTTATTTTTTATGACTCCAGTCCAGGCTTGTTTTTTATCTTTAATAGTTTCCCATAGTTCTTTAAACACAGACTTGGGCATGTCGGGATGGCGAACTATATTATGTGGTTTACCAATTAGCTCTTCTTTTGTGTATTCACTTACTTCACAAAATAAATTATTGACATAAGTAATGATCCCTTTAGGATTCGTTTTAGAGATCAAGAAATTTGTCTCTATTCCTTGTATAATCTGCTGAAGATGTTCTCTTGATAAAAAATTGTCAATCATTCTCTCTCTATTTTAGTTTACTTCAGAAATTGTCAAGTATAATGTTTAGTTGAGTAAAAAACTAAAACTTAAGTTGATTGCTCTAAGTTTGAGGTTATATTTTTAAAAAGAGGGAATGTAAGTGAAATTTTTCTTGTATAATGCTTTAATATTCATTGTCAAAAATTTTTTATTGAAAAGAATATTTTATTCATTAAATCAAACTTAACCGTAGATAAAATACAAAATCCTTGACAACTCTTTGTATGAGAGAAAACTTTCTTTTATGAAACGCTTGCCTTTAGGAATTCAAACTTTTTCTAAGTTGATTTTAGATAACCACTATTATGTAGATAAAACAGAGTTTATCTATAAGCTTGCTCAAAAAGGAACTTATTTCTTTCTAAGTAGACCTAGACGGTTTGGAAAAAGTTCTTTTTTAGACACGTTACGCGAAGCTTACTCTGGAAATGAGGACTTGTTTCGAGGACTTTTTTTAGAAAAAAATTGGGACTGGTCAAAGAAGCACCCAGTAATCCACATTAGCTTTGGTAGTGGAATTATGCAAAGTAGAAGGGAAGTAGTAGAGAAGATAGATTGGGTACTTCAAAACAACCAACAACAGCTTGAAGTATCTTGCACAAGTAAGAATCTTTCTAATTGTTTTTTTGAACTAATTCAAAATGCCTACGAAAAGTATAATCAAAAAGTTGTTGTTCTCATAGATGAATACGACAAACCTATTTTAGATAACATAGAAAAAAATATTTTACCTTATCAAATCCGAGAAATTCTAAAAGGCTTTTATGGAGTAATTAAAGATTCTGATAGATACATACAATTTGTATTTATAACAGGGGTAAGTAAATTTTCTAAAGTCAATTTATTTAGTGGACTCAATAATTTATTAGATATAACCTTAGACCCCCAATTTGCTACCATATGTGGATATACTGAATTAGAACTTCAAACTACTTTTGGAGACATTTTACAAGATGTCCCATTAGAGGAACTTAGAGAGTGGTATAATGGATACAACTTTTTAGGTGAAAAGGTCTACAATCCGTATGACGTATTGAATTATTTAGATAGAAGAGTTTTTAAAAACTATTGGTTTGAAACTGGAACTCCATCTTTTTTACTTAAACTCATTGAAAAAAGAAAGTTTTCTATCCCGAACTTAGAGTCTGTGGAACTTTCAGAAGAGTTAGTCAATAGCTTTGATATAAACTCAATTGAACTAGAGACCTTACTTTTTCAAACTGGTTACCTAACAATTCGAGAAGTAGAAAGTTTAGGTGATATGCTTATTTATCATTTGTGTTATCCAAACAAAGAAGTAAAAAAAAGTTTAAATGACTACATACTAACTTATCTTTCTCATTTAGCTACTCAAAAAGAAAAAAACAAATCTCAGTTATATAAAGCTTTGTATGCAGGAGAGTTAGACAAGCTCAAGAATTTATTTCATTCTTTTTTTGCTTCCATTCCTTACAATTGGTATACAAATAACAAAATAGCTAGTTATGAGGGATTTTACTCCTCGATAGTGTATACATATTTTACAGCAATTGGACTTGAAGTAAAAGTGGAAGACTCTACAAACAATGGTCGTATAGATCTGGTAGCTTTTTTAAATGGACGTTGCTATATATTAGAGTTTAAAGTAAATGAGTTAACGTCAGGCGAAAGAGCACTAGAGCAACTGAAAGAAAAAAAGTATTATGAAAAGTACGTGAACTACAAGCCACAGTATTTAGCTTCTGGTGTGATAAAAGAAATTTATTTAGTAGGTGTAGAGTTTAGCAAGGCTGATAGAAACATTACTGCTTTTGAGTGGGAGAGAGTATTGTAAGATTTTATTACTTGATTTTACAAAAGAAGTAATCTATATATAAATTTACAACATTACTGGAATTATAATTTAGTAAGAATTCTTAAATTCAATAAATATTTTTTAATTAAAGTTTAATCAATAGTATTAATAAAATCTTAGATTTCCACAAAAAAGCTTTGTAAGTAAGATATAAGTTTGTTACAAAAAGTTATTGGAGAGAAAGTTTTAAACTATAAATAGAAATTACAAACAAAGGTAAATGTAAAACTACTATCCACCAAAAATCTGGATTTATAAAAATTTGAAAAATATTCCAACCCCCAATTATGACTCCAACAAGAGAAGTTACACGAAAAGTTACGAGATTTATTTCAGGATGATAAAGAATGAGTATACTCAGATAAACTGGTGTCATCAAACAAAAGGCAAGACCTGCTAAATTATTAAATAAATAAATTATTTTAAAGTCAGGTTGGAAAGAATTAGGATTAACTGGAAACCAAAAAGATAAAAAAGCAAACGGAAGAATCACAAACTTAGTTAAGTTTAGTTTTACTGAGGTAAAATTATTTTTTTTAACTACTAAATCTAAAAACCAACAAAGAGAAACAAACATTATAAGAATAAAATTACTTACTAAAAGTCCAAAACCATATTTTTCAGTTATAGATATACTTTGAAGAATAGCAAAAAGTAAATAATTTAATCCAACATAAAAATTAATTACTTGTTTAACTTTGTTACCTAGAAAGATTAGTAAAAAAATAAAAACTATTAGGAGAATTTTAAAAATAGCTAGAATAAACCACCTCTTTTTAGTTTGAATTTCAAGAATTTGTTGAATTTTATAAAATTTTTCTTTTTTCACAAAGTATTCCTTAAAATTCTAATTTACTCTAAGTCTTTATATAACACTTGATAATTTACAGAGGGAATTTTCATGAAAGATTTAAAAGTTTCTGTAGAGGCAAGATTTTCTCTTGGAAATTTTTCTATTTTTAAAATAGGTAAGACTTGTCTAAAGTTATCACTGGAATCAGGTAAATAGTCATACCCTACTTTAGAAGTAGTAGTAAACTCATCTAGTGTAGAATAATTTCCTAAATCATCACAAAGATACAGACGATATGTTTTATTTTGAAATGCAGGTAAAATAATTTCTGTACGATCTGTCCATTTCATAAAATAAGATATATGATCTATCCCAATTACAACTACTTGGAAATTTCTACCTGCAATTTTCTTGGGATCTTCCCATTCTACCTTTAAGGAAGTTGTTTCTAGATGAGGTATTCCAAAAGCATACCAAGTTAAATATTCTACAGTCCCTTTTCTTGTCCCTGTATATTTGTGATTGGCATCGGAAGTTTTCTGTGGTTTAAAAATTTCATATGTCCCAAATTCATTTTTTAAAGTCCAATTTCCTGTATCATCTAACATAAAGTAGTGTACTTTTTTTCCCGGTGCTAAGTCTGGAAATTCTACTTGAATTTTTTTTTCGTTTGCAAGTCTTAAACGATTATTATCTTGAAATACTTCTATTCGAAACATTCCTGCTAGTTCTAAATAATTGATTCTATTTTGTTTGTCATAATAGATGTGATTTACTCCAGCAATCATATATTCAAAAGGTTCTGTAACTTCATATACATATAACGTCCCTACTCCACTAGCATAGGCAAAATTACTATATAAAAAAGCTCCGGGTGGAATAGTAACACGTAGACCTTTTTTGGTAACTATAGTAGATGTTTCATTAATTTGAAACTTATATCCGTTACGTGGTAGTTTAAAGTGAGAAAAACAAGGAGCTAAAGTTTTGTTGTCCATTCTTTCCTTTTTAATTTCTATATTGGGCTTTAGTTGATTTCTCTCAGCAAAATTAAATACTCCAAACTCTGTAATTTTAAAATTTGTAGCACTTTGTGAAATTATATGAAAATTTATTATAAAAAAAAATAATATAATTTTTTTCATATTTTATCCTGAACTTTAATATTTTTCTTTATAACCTTTCTGACTGCTTCTGTTTTTTTGTTTTTTGGAAATAATTGATCAACCATTTCTAAATCTGCTAAAGAATTTGAATAGTCTCCTTTTTTATAGTATAATAAAGCTCTATGATAGTATAAATCATAATAATCAGGATTTATTTCAATTGCTCTATTAAAATGAATGAGTGCAGTATTATATTCTTCTTTCATATAGTGAATAATTCCTAAATACAATTCAGCATAATAAAGAGACTTATTTTCTGAAAGCACAGAATTTAAAACTGTTTGAGCTCTTGAGTATTTTTTTGTTTTTACTAAAAATACTCCATAATTAATTCTTGGAATAATACCCATAGGTGCCATCTCTAAAGCTTTAAGATGAGTTTTTTCTGCTTTTTCAATTTCTCCATTCATAAAATATACTTGAGCTAGACTAGAATACGTAGAAGCATTTGGCTCTAGTTCAATAGCTTTTTGAAAACTCTGGATAGCGTCTGGATACTTTTCTAAAGAAGCTTGAGTAATGGCTAACTCATTATAACAATCATGACTAGAAAGAGATGGACAAAGCTTGGTATAAATTTTTAATGCTTCTTCTAGCATCTCGTTTTCTAAATAAATCCGAGCTAATAACCTTTCCCCTTCTGCTCCAAATTTTCCTGTATTTAAAGTCTGTATAGCTTCTTCAATTTTACCTAGTTCTTTGAGTTGGCGGACTTGTTTAATATCTTGTGAAATTATACTTGGTGAAAGTAATAGAAATAAAATAAAAATACATTTCACTTCTTCCTCCCCTTTCCTATTTAGACTCTTTCAAAAAGCTTTCTTATTTAAATATCGATAGAAGGTTTTAAATTTCAAGAAATGTATTTTTAGAAATAAAAAAAGCCTGCTTCTCAACAGGCCTTTGTTGAGAGGAGTTTAGAAATACTAAGCTGATTTTTTAGATGTTTTTTTCTCTGTTCTTTTTTGTCGGAGTTGTTGTTTGCGCTCTTTTTTGAGTTTTTCTTTTTGTTTTGAGGCTTCTAACTTTTCAGCCCTCAATACCTCTCTAGTCTTAAGATTTGTTAGCTCTAAAATACCCATTTCTGAGTTATCAGAAGCACGGTTTACTAATCGATAAATACGTGTATAACCACCATTTACTTCTTGAAAACGGGGAGCTATATCGTCAAAAAGCTTTCTGACAATATTTAAATTTTTAACTTTCTTCATTACTTCCCGACGATTGTGCAAGGCTTTTGCACTTTGTTCTTTGTCGGTTAGGTCTAAACCTATATTTTTCTTTGCCCTAGTTATAAGTTTTTCTGCTTGAGAACGAACTACTTTAATTTTAGCTAAAGTAGATGTAATTCTCTCATGCTCGAAAAGACTTGTCACCATATTGTTAATTAGAGCTTTTCTATGTTGGTAGTCTCTGTTGAGTTGTTTTACTTTGTTTCTCTTGTTCATTTAAAAATCCCTCATTCCAAAAGAGAGCCCCAAGGTTGCAAGCTTAGACTTTAACTCATTTAAGCATTGCTCGCTATAATGTCTAGACTTGGTAAGCTCATCTTCATTTCTTTTTACTAAATCTCCAATAAAATCAATTTCTAAACTTCTAAGTACATTTAAAGAACGAACAGAAAGTTCTAGCTCTTCTACATGTTTAGAAAGTGCTTGTTTTAGTTTTACATCTGCCTCATCTACTTCATCTTCTTCTTCAACTTCTTCCTCAAAGTTTATAAAGATTGTAAGATGTTCCTTTAAAATTTTTGCAGCTTGACCTAAAGCATCTTCTGGGGAAATAGAACCATCGGTCCATATTTCTAAAGTAAGTTTTTCATAGTCAGAGCGTTGAACGACACGGGTTTCACTTACCTCAAATAATACTTTTTTGACTGGAGAAAAAACTGAATCAATAGGAATAGTCCCTAAGACTTCTATTTCTTTCTTCTCTTCAGCGGGAACATAACCCTTTCCTCTTTGAATTTCTAAATCCATGACTAAGTTTGCATCTTCATTTAAAGTAGCAATGACTAAATCAGGATTCATAATTTCAATAGACGAATCTACAGCTAAATCTCCTGCTCGAAAAGTACCAGGTCCTTTAAGTTCTAAATGGATTACTTTACTTTGATCCTTGTCATCTGGTTCATATTTAACTCTCACTTGCTTTAAGTTGAGAATAATTCTAGGTACATCTTCTGCAATTCCATTGATATAAGAAAACTCATGAGCAATACCTTCTATACGGATAGCTGAAATTGCTGAACCCTCAATATAAGACATAAGAGTTCTTCGCAAAGAGTTCCCTATTGTTGTAGCAAAACCTCTTTCAAAAGGTTCAGCAATAAATTTCCCATAGTTTGGAGTACTAGCTTCTGTATAGTATTCAACTTTTTTAGGACGTTTAAAGCCTTTCAATAAATTCTTAACTGACAACTCTGTTTCCCTTTTAGTTTTATTTAGAGTATAACTCTACTATTACTTGTTCTTTGATTGGCATATCTATATGCTCTCTCAAAGGAAGAGACAAGACTTCTCCTTTCATATTCACATAGTCAGGAGAAACCCAACTTGGATGACGATTGATTGACTTTGCAAAACTGATATTTTGCTCAATTACAGGAGATTTTACAAATTTTTCACTAATAGAAATTACATCTCCCGGCTTGATTTGATAAGAAGGAATATTGACTCTTGCACCATTTACTTTTATGTGTCCATGTGAAATAAAAGTTCTAGATTGATTTCTAGAACTAGCAAATCCCATTCTATAAACTACATTATCTAGCCTTCTTTCTAGAAGCTGAAGTAAATTTTCTCCTGTAATTCCTTCTATATGGTTTGCCTTTTCAAAGTAATCTCGAAACTGTTTTTCTAAGATACCGTAAATTCTCTTTACTTTTTGTTTTTCACGTAACTGTATAGAGTAGTCAGTGATTTTACCCTTTCTCTTAGGTGGTAAACCCGGAGGATTTTTTCTATCCTCAAAACTACACTTTTCTTTATTAAAACACCTAGTCCCTTTTAAAAAAAGTTTTAAACCTTCTCTTCTACAAAGTTTACAAACTGGTCCTGTATATCTTGCCATCCTATACCCCTATTAAACTCTCCTACGTTTTCTTGGTCGACAACCATTGTGAGGAAGTGGTGTAATGTCTTTAATCATTTTAATTGCTAGTCCTTTCCCAGCTAGAGAACGAATTGCTGACTCTCTTCCAATTCCTGGACCAGAAACCAGCACATCTATTTCTTTAAGTCCAGCTATTTCCATCGCTTTTTCTGCAGCATTGGATGCAGCTACTTGAGCAGCATAAGGAGTAGATTTTTTAGAACCTCTAAAATTCATAAGTCCCGCAGAAGACCAAGCTATTACATTTCCAGCCATATCTGTAACTGTAATAATTGTATTGTTAAAAGAAGCCTGGATATAGACTTTTCCTTTAGGGACATTCTTCTTTTCTCTTTTTTTTGTTTTTTTGCTAGTTTTTTCTTTATTATCTGCCATACTCTACCTCTTATTTAGCTGGTGCTTTCTTTTTATTTGCTACAGTTTTTTTACCACCTTTACGAGTACGAGCATTAGTTCTAGTTCTCTGCCCACGCACAGGAAGACCTTTTCTATGCCGTAGCCCCCGATAACAACCAATATCCATAAGGCGTTTTATGTTTAACTGAACTTCTGAACGAAGATCTCCTTCAACTACATAATCTTCTTCTATTACTTTTCGGATAGCATTTTCCTGAGCTTCTGTAAGATCCTTCACTCGAACTTGCTCACTTACCCCAGCTTTTTTTAGGATTTTTTCAGAAGAAGACCTACCTATACCATAGATATAGGTCAGACCAACTACAATTCTTTTCTCTTTTGGTATATCTACACCAGCAAACCTTGCCATTTATTTTTGCCTCTGTTTGTGTTTTGGATTTGAGCAAATGACTCGGATTACGTTTTTTCGACGAATTACCTTGCAATTGCTACAGATTTTTTTAACGGACGCTCTAACCTTCATACTCTTTTTCCTACTTTTTACGATATGTAATTCTACCCTTAGTTAAATCATAAGGGGATAACTCCACTGTTACTTTGTCTCCGGGTAAAATACGAATGTAGTGCATTCTCATTTTACCAGAAATATGAGCTAAAATACGATGACCATTTTCTAACTCTACCCTAAACATTGCGTTAGGAAGAGGTTCCATTACAGTCCCGTCTACAGTAATTGCTTCTTCTTTTGCCATATTATTTTAAGCCCTCTTTTATTAAAGCAGTAATTTGTTCCACTGAACCAACCCCATTAATTTCCTTTAAAATTCCAGCTTTCCTATAATATTCGATTAAAGGAAAAGTCTTTTGGTTGTAATTATTTAGACGATTTTTTATAGTTTCTTCGTTGTCGTCTGATCTACCTTCTATTTTTGCTCTTTCTAACAATCGGTTTAAAAGTTCTTCATCTGGAACAGAAATATTGATCACTGCATCTAACTGTAAGTTCATAGATCTTAAAAGAACATCTAAAGCTTTTGCTTGCTCAATAGTACGAGGAAAACCATCCAATAAAAACCCACCTTTACAATCAGCCTCAGCTAGTCTTTCTTTTATAATTCCAATTACTACTTCATCTGGAACTAGATCCCCAGCATCCATAAATTTTTTTGCCTGTAGTCCCATTTCAGTTCCTTTTTGTATGGATGCACGTAAAATTTCCCCTGTAGATATTTGAGGAATTTTGTAATTCTCACAAATAATCTTGGCTTGTGTGCCTTTTCCTGCACCTGGAGGACCCATAAAAATCAATCTCTTCACGATCTACCTCTTAATCTCTGTTTTTTCATAAAAGGATCATAGTTTCGCATGACCAACTGGGCTTCTACTTGCTTTAAAGTATCCATTGCTACCCCTACCATAATGAGAAGAGAGGTCCCCCCAAAGGTATAAACTAAAGCACCTCCACCTGTGTTACTACCTAAATTTAATAGTCGAATAATTAGGTAAGGAGCTAAAGCCAAACCTGCTAAAAAGATAGCTCCTGGAAGTGTAATTCGATTTAAAATTTTTTCTATATAAACTTTTGTGTCATTTCCTGGACGAATACTAGGTATAAAGCCACCGTACTTTTTTAAGTTCTCTGCAAGTTCCTGAGGATTGTAGAGAATAGCAGTATAAAAGTAAGCAAAGAAAATAATTAAGGAAGTATAAACTATATAATAAAATAAAGCCCTATACCATATAACTGAAAAAGGATTAAAGAAATCTAAAATAATTGCCCATCCTGCCCAAGGTGCACTGTTAGAAGAAAGAGCTTGAACTATGGTTTGAGGAAATAAAATTAAACTTGAAGCAAAGATAATCGGCATTACACTTGCTCCATTAACTTTAAATGGCAAGCTTTGGCTTTTTGCTTGAACCATTCTTCGACCTACCATTTGTTTGCCATACTGTAAAGTAATTTTCCTTACCCCTTGAGTTAGAATTACTGTAAAAGCAATGAGCAACACAAAGATTAAAATTAAAATTAAAATAGCTAGAGGATCTGATTTATCTGTAGTAAAGAGCTGAACGATAGCTTCTGGCATACGCCCAATAATACCAGCAAAGATAATCAAAGAAGAGCCATTTCCAATACCACGTTCTGTAATTTGCTCTCCCATCCACATAAGCAGCATAGTACCAGTAGTTATAGTCAAGATCCCTATAGGAATAAACCAGGGTCTCATAGCTGAATCAATAAGTCCAGGGTAGCGAGCAGGATTTGCCGCAGTTCCTGTAGAGAGATTGATTGCCATGTAGAGGACAGCTAGACTTTGAATTCCACAGAGAAATAAAGTACCATATTTTGTGTACTGCATAATTTTTTTTCTTCCCTCCTCCCCTTCTTTTTGTAGCTTTTGGAGCTGAGGAATCATTACCATGACTAGCTGCATGACAATAGAGGAAGATATATAAGGCATAATCCCTAAAGCAAAGATAGAAAACTTTAGTAAAGCCCCACCTGCAAAAAGGTCTACCATATTTAAAAAACCTTGTGAGGAATCAGATGTAATTCCTGAAGCAACTAAGCTATTTATCCCCGGAATAGAAATATGTGTTCCCATCCTAAAAAGGAGTAACATGACAACAGTAAATAAAATTTTATTGCGTAACTCTGGGATTCCAAATATAACTGAAATTGTATTCCACATATTACTTAGCTTCTACCTGCTTTTTAAAATCACGTAAAAAAATAGTTCCACCTGCCCCCTTGATTTTTTCTTCTGCTGATTTAGAAAAAGCATCTGCAGTTATATTGAGAACTGAAGAAATTTCCCCTGAACCTAAAATTTTTACTTTTTTACTTGCATCTTTTATAATTCCTTTTTGTGCAAGTAATTCTGGAGTAACTTCCCCACTGAAGCCCAATTTAGCTAGAACAGACAAATTTACAGGTTGATAAACTTCTTTAAAGACATTTGTAAAGCCTCTCTTAGGAAGACGTAAAACCAAACGCATTTGTCCACCTTCAAAACCCGGCTTCATATTTGCTGCGCGGGCTCTTTGACCTTTTTGACCTCTTGTAGAAGTTTTCCCCATTCCTGAACCTGGTCCTCTTCCTATTCGCTTCTTATTGGAACGAGCTCCTTTAGGAACAGGAATATGGTTAGAATGATTAGGTTCTTTTGTATTTTTCTTTCTTTTACCACCTATCGTATCTGATCTATTTATACGATTTGTTTTTTTGTTTGTCATTTCTCTACCTTCTCTACTTTTACAAGATAACCTACTTTACGTAGCATTCCCTCTAAGACGGGACCCCTCTTATGAATTTTAGTTTTACCAATTCGACCTAACCCTAAAGCCCGAATTGTCTTTTTATGTTTTGGAATTACACCTATGCAACTCTTAATTTGAGTTATTCTTACTTCTTCCATTTCTTGCTCCTAGTTTTCTTCTGTCCCAAAAAGCCTTTTTAAACTAATCCCACGCTTTTTAGCTGCAATAACTGGGGTTTCTAATTGTTTTAAAGCTTCGTATGTGGCTTTCACAATGTTTAAAGGATTGCCAGAACCATAGGACTTAGAAAGGACATCTTGAATACCTGCTTTTTCTACTACTGCTCGCACAGAATCCCCAGCAATAATCCCAGTTCCCGGAGCTGCTGGCTTTAAAAGAACTCTAGCACTCTTAAACTTACCTATAACTTCGTGAGGTATGGTATGGCCAATTACGTTGATGGAAACCATATTTTTTTTTGCTGATTCAATAGCCTTGCGAATAGCATCGGGAACTTCATTTGCTTTTCCAAATCCAATTCCAATTCTCTTTTTAGAATCTCCAACTACAGTAAGAGCATTGAAAGAAAACCTTCTTCCACCTTTTACAACTTTAGCTACTCGATCAATCTTTACGACTTTTTCAGTAAATTCTCTTGTTTCTTCTTCACCAAACATCATATTAAAACTCTAATCCTCCCTCTCTTGCAGAATCTGCAAAAGCAGCTATTCTACCATGATAGATCATACCGGATCTATCTAGCATAACCTTAGTCACACCTTTAGTCTTTGCTCTCTGTGCAATTCTTTTTCCGAGTTCGATAGCACATTCTTTGTTTTTTCTTGAAAAAGATTGAATTGGGAAATCTTTTTCACTGGTATGAGCATAAGCTAAAGTGACACCTTTGCTATCATCAATCACTTGTGCAATAAGATAGCGATTTGTCTTATTAAATACTAGTCTAGGTCTTGACCCATTTGAGATGAGTTTATAACGTACTCTTCTCTTTCTTCTTTCATTTTTTTCTTTAACTTTAAATTTCTCTATCATGGCTTATTTCTTACCTGTCTTTCCTGCTTTACGGCGAATATATTCATTTGCATACTTGATGCCTTTTCCTTTATATGGCTCGGGCTTTTTGAGTGCACGAATATTTGCAGCTACCTGCCCTACCAATTGACGGTCTATCCCACTTACTTTAATTTTTAACTGATCGGTAACTTCAATTTTTATTCCTGGTGGCTCAGGAAAAACTACCTCGTGAGAAAAGCCCAAGTTTAAAACTAAATTTGTTCCTTTCTTTTGAGCTCGATAGCCTACCCCAAAAATTTCTAGGTTTTTTTCCCAACCTTGAGTTACACCCTTGATACAGTTCTGAAAAAGTGCTCTAACTAATCCATGTAAAGCAACTATTTTTTGTTCTTCACTATTTCTTTTGAAAACTACTACTCCCTCATTGGTTTCCATTGTTATTCCAGAGTAAAGAGGAGTAGTTAAAGATCCTAGTGGACCCTTCACCTCAATTTTATCTCCAATTTGTTTGACTTCTACCTTTGGTGGTAATTTAACGGGATTTTTTCCAACTCTTGACATAGCTCACCTTATAATCTGCTAAGAAACTGCACAGATTACTTCTCCTCCAATTTTTAACTTCATTGCTTTTTTATTTGTCATGATTCCTTTCGAAGTGGAAAGAATTACAACGCCAAGATTGCTTTTATAAGGTTTTACATCAGCAGCTTGGATGTAAATCCTCTTACCGGGAGAAGAAACCCTACGTAATTCTCTTATAACAGGCTTCTTCTTTTGGTCATATTTTAGTTGAATTTGATAGATAGGATACTTTGCTTCTGTAAGCTCTGAATAATCAGTAATAAAACCCTCGTATTTTAGAATATCTAAAATAGATTTCTTGATTTTACTACCTGCTACCTTACAACTAGGATGCTTGGCTCTTCCAGCATTCCGAATTCTTGTTAACATATCTGCAATTGGATCGGATAAACTCATTTGATTCCCTTTTTTACCAAGATGCTTTAATTACACCGGGGATTTGCCCCGCACTAGCTAACTTTCTAAAACAAAGCCTGCACATTCCGAACTTACGAATGTATCCTCTAGGTCTTCCGCACAGAGGACATCTATTGTATTCTCTTACACGAAATTTCTTTTTCTTTGCGTGTCTTGCAATCATTGAGATTTTAGCCATAAAACACTCCTACTTTCTATAAGGCATCCCTAAGCCTTTCAATAAATCATAAGCTTCTGCATCAGTCTGACTAGTTGTAACAATGGTAATATTCATCCCATGTACACTATGTACTTTATCAAATTGTATTTCAGGAAAAATTAACTGTTCCTTTACACCCATGTTATAATTTCCTCTGCCATCGAAGGCTTTGGGATTTAATCCTTTAAAGTCTCGAACCCTAGGTAATGCCACAGTTATAAAACGGTCTAAAAATTCAAACATTTTATCGCCTCGAAGAGTGACCATACAACCAATATTCATATTTTCTCGAAGCTTAAAACCAGCTATGGATTTCTTAGCTTTGGTTTTAACTGCCCTTTGACCTGTAATAAGCCCTAAAGTTTCTAAAGCAGAGTCTAATGCCTTTGGATTTGAATGTCCTTCCCCCATCCCAACATTTAAAACAATTTTTTCTAGACGAGGAATTTGCATTACTGATTTGTATTTATACTTTTCCATGAGAAAAGGCTTAACTTCTTTTTTATATTTAACTTTTAACCTTGGTTCACTCATTTATTTTTCCCTCTAAATACACGTTCTTTTCTACCTCTCTCGTCGACTTTAAAGCCCACTCTGACTCCTGCTTTTCTTTTTGGATCGTAAAGCATCACATTGGAAATATGAATAGGTGCTTCTATTTCTATCACCCCACCTTGTGGATTTTCTTGAGTAGGACGCACAAATTTTTTTCGCTTGTTGATTCCACTCACGTATACTCGATCTCGTTTGCGATCTATACTCAGGATTTTGCCTCTTTTACCCTTGTCTTCTTTTTTTCCTGTAATGACTATAACTTCATCGTCTTTCTTAAGTTTGACTTTCTTAAACTTGGTAGGTTTAGAACCTTTATAAGGTAATTTTTTTAACATTAGAGCACCTCCGGAGCCAATGAAATAATTTTCATATATTTTTTATCCCGTAGTTCTCTAGCTACAGGTCCGAAGATCCTTGTTCCTTTAGGATTTCCTTTGTCGTCTATGAGAGCCACAGCATTGTCATCAAAACGGATATAAGTTCCATCAGGGCGACGAATTTCTTTTTTCGTGCGAACTACTACTGCTCTCTGGACAGCTTTGTTGTGTAATTTTTTCCCTGAACCATCACGCAGTCCATAAGCAGGCTGAGCATCTTTGACAGCAACAATGATTTCATCCCCGATAGTGGCATATCTTTTCTTAGAGCCACCGAGAACCTTAATACACATGACTTTTTTAACTCCCGAGTTGTCTGCTACTTGCAACATAGTCTGCATTTGTATCATAGTTATTTCGCCCTCTCAACAATCTTTAGTAAAGTGTGTCTCTTTTCTTTAGAAAGAGGACGGGTTTCTACTGCTAGAATAATGTC
>Ga0308414_1000697_pt1 | contig 21736 bp, 16 predicted proteins | sample HotsprSampleOS50_FD_205667 | JGI IMG/M metagenome (GOLD analysis project Ga0308414, IMG submission 205667) | Hot spring phototrophic mat microbial communities from Octopus Spring, Yellowstone National Park, Wyoming, United States - 20090730_OS50 ...
CGTCCTGCCGTCGTACCAGCCTTGCAGTTCCCTGGGAAGCACTCGCGGAACACCCGGCAAGGCATGGGGCCTGCCGTTCAGGGAGTTGCTGTTGGCCCCGGTGACGACCAACGGCGTGCCCTTCTGGTAGACCCAGACGCCGCTGACCTGCCAGCCGCTCATGAGGCCGGAGAGGAAGCGGTTGGAGGGGTTCAGCGAGTGGCCTTTGCCGAAGGGCAACTGGTAAAGAGCATTGATCACCGCTCTGTGAGGAATGTCGTTCGGCGACAACCGGCGGTTGTTGGACAGGTTGACGAGATCGCCGCCCTGGAAGCCGAAGCCTTCCCCGCCGAAGTTATTCTGCGCTTCGGCGTTGGAGACTTCCAGCGCTCTGGACCACGTGTAGTGCGCATTCAGCAGCAGCCCCCGCGAAAAGGAGCGGGTCACCTGGAATTGCAGGGCGTTGTAGTCGGAGAACCCGTCCATGCGCTGCACATTCATGCTTCCGAAGAAGGGATAGGGCAGCAGGGTTTCGCGCAGGCTGATTCTCGCGTTGCCCAGCGTGCCGCTGAACGGGATGAGCGCCCCGCCGGCCGGCTGCCAGGGATTGTTCACCAGATCGGCGCCGGTGTGCCCCTGGCCGTTGCGCGCGATGTAGTTCTCCCGCCAGGCGGCCAGCGTGGCAGCCGGAAGGAACTGGTTGCTGTTGACCGGCTGCGAGCTCAGCGGCATCCTTCTGCCGTAGGAACCCGACCAGCCGGTGGCGAACTGCCAGCCGGCCTTTTTCCACTCGATGAAGAAATTCGCCTGTTGCACGCGCGGCGTCACGTAGCCGTTGCGGGGGAAACGCGGCGTCGGGCTGCCGCCGTACAGTCCCGGGGCCTTGGGGTCGTCGCGGGTCGGCTCAACCAGGAACGAGATCCGGGAGTAGTTGCCGACCAGCACGCCCGCGGGCGACGGGCCCCAGGGCTGAACGTCCACGTAGGGGGCGAAAGACTGCATGCCGTAGTTGTAGGGGCCGTTGAAGAAGCCCGTGTTCGACGGCAGGTAGGTCATGCCGTAGCCGCCGCGGAGCACCAGGTTTTCACGCAGCCGGTAGGCGGCACCGAGGCGCGGGCCGAAGTTGCGCCAGTCGCTGGCCCACAGGCGGCGGTCGGGGCCGGTGGAGCCGGGGAAGTAGAAGGCGCCCGGGGTGCCGTAGGGGTTTGTGGCGGAGGCGTCGAATGAGGAGATGCGGTTGAAGCGGTCCATGACTCCGGGCTGCGCATCCCAGCGCAGGCCGAGGTTCAAGGTGAGGCGGTTGGTGGGCCGCCAGTCGTTCTGCGTGTACAGGGCGAAGTATTGCTGGAGGAAAGCGGGCTTGGCGTTGAAGCCGCGGCCGATCACGAGGTGGGCGGCGCCCATGAGATAGGAGGCGTAGGTGTGCCCGTTCCTGTCCGCCGTAACAGCTTGTGTCAAAGCGCCGGTGGCGTTGACGGTGGGACCGGCGGTGTACGTGGAGACCAGCCCGTAGCTGATGGCTTCCTGGGCGTCGGTGTAATTGGAGAAGTTCTGCCGGGTTTCTCCGCCGAACTTGAACGTCCAGCGGCCGCGCGTCAAGGTGGCCGAGCCGGCCAGCACATGGTTGGTCTGCCGCTCGTCCTTGTGCATGTACTGGTTGTTGTTCAGCGCGCTCCAATAGTTGCCGTTCATGAAGTTCGGCAGGCGGCGGACGGCCATGGCCGCCTCGATTTCGGCGGGAATGCCGGCGGCGCGGTAGTCAAAATCCGGCGTGTCGTGCGAGAGCGAACCCGTCTTGATGCGGTTTACGCCATACCGGATGTCGACGACGAAGGAAGACGACACGATCCAGGTGTCGCCGATGCTCAAGTAAGGGTTGCGATCGCTGATGAAGGGCGCGAACTGCTCGCCTGCAGCGCTGTTGTACAGGATCTTGTCGCCCCATGTGAGCGGATTGGTAATGTCGCCGAAGGTGAAACCGCCGGTGAAATAAACGGCGTGGCTGGAGTTGGGGCGGTAATCAAGACGGCTGCCGAGGATGTTGCGCTCGTACTTTCGAATGCCGCTGCGGCTGAAATTGTTCGCATTGAAGGCGTCGTCCGGCGCGCGGTTCGGCGCCGGGTAGTTGGATACCAGGTCCAGGGACGGCTTGTACAGACGGCTGGCCGGGATGACGGAGTTGGGGAACGGAATGCGCTCGTAGACGTTCGGCCCGACCGGGTTGACGACGTAGGGATCGTAGACCTGGAGAGGAACCGGCCTGCCGCCGACATTGGCGAAGGTTCTGCTGAAATCGCCGCGTTTTTCCAGCTCGGTCGGGACGGTGCGCAGGAAGACCAGTCCTTCGTTGAACCGCAGGCCCTCGTAGCTGACGAAGCCGAACAGCTTGTCTTTGATGAACGGGCCGCCTGCGGTGCCGCCATATGTGGCTACTTTGAACGGCGGCCGGGCGATGCCGCGGGCGTTGTTGCCGAAGCTGTTGGCGTTGAGGGCCTCATTGCGCTGGCGCCAGAAGGCGCTGCCGTGCAGCTCGTTGGTGCCGCTCTTGGTCGTCATCATGATGACGCCCTGGCCGCGGCCGTATTCGGCCGAATAGTTGTTGACCGTGGTGCGGACCTCCTGCAGGCCTTCAGTGGAGGGCAGCACGGCGGCTTCGTTCCACGCCGATCCCACCACGCCGACTCCGTCCACTTGCACGTCGTTCTGGAAAGCGCCGCCGCCGTTGATGGAAAAGGCGGAGACCTGGCGGCGCCCGTTGATGCCGATGCCGAAGGAGTTCTGCCCGGAGACCTGGAGCATGGAGGCGCGGGGCGTGGCGCCCATCTGGAGGGTGACGTAATAAAGCGGGTTGTGATTCAGGTTGGGCAATGCCTGAATCATTCTCTCCGGCGTCGCTCCCTGCACCGCCGCGGATTCGGTCTGGATGGACGCGGCCGAGGCGCTGACCTCGACAGTGGCCTGGACGCTGGCAACCTTGAGGGTGAATTCGAGGCGCACGTTCTGCGCCACGCTGAGGGCGATGTCGCCCTGTTTTGCCGGGGCGAACCCGGACTTTTCCACAATGACCTCATAGCTGCCGGGAGGCAGGTAAGGAACTGTGAACTCTCCGGCGGCGTTCGTTGCGACAGAGTAGCTTTGATTGGTGTTGGTTTCTTTGACCACGACGCTGGCATCCGGGATCCCCAGCCCGGTGGGATCCGTGACGGAGCCGGAGATCCTGGCGGAACGGATCTGCGCGGCGAGGGGCAGGCCAGCAGCCAAGGCGAAGACGACCAGGGTTTGGGAAAGTCGAGACATGGAACCTCCAGAGGCTAACCGAGCCGTCTCTCATTTAGCCTCCTTGACATCGGGCTGCCAAGAACATACCGTTAAGGGAAGGTTCAAACACGGACAAAACGTGGCGTAAGCGGTTTGATTTCAGCGGGGAACAAAATTATGGGGGTCAACGGCTCCACCTCGGTCAACGAGGTGTACCGCGCGGCTGTGGAAACGGAACTGGAGCGCATCGTCAACAGCGCTCCCTTCAAGTCCAGCAAGCGTTCCGCCCGTCTGTTGACTTTCGTCGTGCAGCGGGTGCTGGAAGGCAAGACCGATAAACTCAAGGAGCGCACGCTGGGCATCGAGCTGTTCGGCCGCGATCTGGACTACAACACGAGCGAGGATGCCACGGTCCGGGTGGCGGCGGGGGAAGTGCGGAAACGCCTGGCGCAGTTCTATCTCGAGCACGGCGCCGGGACGGTGAGAATCGACCTGCCGGCAGGCTCCTACGTGCCGGTCTTCCATTTCACCAGCCAGCCCGCCGACATGCGCAGAGGCCTGGGGCGCCGCTGGCGGTGGCTTGCGGCGGGGATGGCCGTGGTGGTGGCTGTCGCGCTGCTCAGCCTCGCCTATTTCGCGCCCGCCCAAAAAGCGCCCGATCCCGTGGCCGAATTCTGGGCGCCGGTGTTGGCCTCAAGGGGCAACATCGTGATTGCCGTCGGGGAGGTGGACACCTGGAATCTGAACCCCGCAGCCCGGGATCTGTACAAGTCTCTGCGCGACTCCGGCTGCCCGGATGGGACTCCCAGGTGCCGCATGCCGATGGAAGGGATTGAGCGCATCCCCGTCGGCATGGTTCCCCGAGGCGATCTGAATGCGGTGGCGGCGCTGCTGAGCCTGTTCCATCAACGCGGCAGAACCGTGCAGATCCTGGGGTCGGGCGGCACACGGTTTACCGACTTGAAGGGCCAGACTGCGGTTCTGGTGGGCGCCGGCTCGAACCGCTGGGTGGAGCGCATCCGCGGCCGGTTCCGCTTCGGATACAAACGCCTGCCAGAGATCCGCTATGGCATTCTGGACACCCTCGATTCCTCAACTCCGATATGGGCGCTGGAGCATCGGTGGCCCAACGTGCTGAGGAACTCCACCGACTATGGACTGCTGGCGCGCTGGTGGGACGAGGACTCCGGCTCCTTCGCGGTGTGCCTCGCCGGCATCAGCCCGCTCGGCACGGAGGCTGCCGGGGAATTGGCGACCAAACCGGAGCTGTTGCGGAAAGCGCTCGCGGGCAAGCCAGTGGACTTCAGCAAGCGTACGGTCCAGATCGTCTTCCGGACGGGGATCGTCGAAGGATCTCTGGGGCGGTCCGAGGTTCTGGCTATCCACGCCGAATGACGCTGGCTCCCGGCAACCAAGCGATGCGGTTGCGGCGCTTCAGTCCGTTGCCTCGAGCAGCGAGGCCAGCCACTCGGCGGTGTGATGCACGCGCACGGGCGCATCGGCGGCTGCGCAGCCGCCGCGGATCTGCATCAGGCATCCAGGGCAGTCGAGGGCCACGCCTTCAGCCTGCGTCGCGGCGATCATGCGGAGCTTGCGCGCGAGCATGGCGGAAGAAACCTCGGGCATCTTGAGCGAATACGAGCCGCCCATGCCGCAGCAGACGTCGGACTCCTGCATCTCGCGCAGCTCGTAGCCGGCGCCGCGCAACAGTTGGCGCGGCGGCTGCCAGGCATGCAGCGTGCGCTTCAGATGGCAGGAGTCGTGGTAAGTGAGCGGCGGCAGGCTCGCGCCCGCGGGCAGGCGCAGCGCGCCTTTTTCCACAAGCTGGCGGATGAACGCGGAGAAATCCGCTGTCTTCGCGGCCAGATGTTCGGCGCACCCGGCAAGCTCGTGCCAGCCCTGCTGGCGCAGCGCCCGCGGCGACTCCGTACGCAGCGCCGCGGTGCAGGTGGGGCAGGCGGAGATGACGGCTTCGCAACCGGCGCCCGAGAACGCCTCCACGTTGTCGCGCGCGTTGTCCGCGGCAGCCTCCGGCGTGCCGCTGAAGTGCGCTGGCGCTCCGCAGCAGGTCTGCTTTTCGGGAAAAACGACCTCGATGCCGGCGCGGTTGAGGAGGCGCACAACAGCTTCCCCAATCTCCGGATAAACGAAGTCGATCAGGCAGCCGGCGAAGAACGCCACGCGGCGCCCCGGGCGCGGCTGCGGCAATTGAGGGAACCGGTCGCGCAGAGGCTTGTCGGCCAGCGCGGGCAGCCGGCGGTTCTTGCCCGCCTCGGTGAGCCACAGCGGCAGGTGGCGGAGAAACGGCCCTTCGGCGAACGGCTTTTGCGCGAGCGAGGCGGCGCGCAGCAGGGCATGAAACGCCCGGCGGCTGGAGACGATGGAGAGCGCGGCGCGCGAAGCAACCGGCAGCGGGGCCACGTCGGCGGCGCGGCGGCGGACCTCGAGGATCAGCTCGGGCAGATCGATGTTTGCAGGGCAGACTTCACGGCAGGCGCCGCACTGGATGCAGAGCTGTTCGAGCGCGCGCGACGCGTGCCAGCCTTCGATGCAGGCGGTGAGCACCGTACCGATGGCGCCTGTATAAACCCTGCCGAAGACGTGGCCGCCGACAAGCCGGTACACGGGGCAGACGTTGAGGCAGGAGGCGCAGCGGATGCACTGCAACGCCTGGCAGAAGAGCGGGTCCTCGGACATCTCGATGCGGCGGTGATCGTAAAGGATGATGTGCATCTCCTTGGCGCCGCCCTCGGCCGCTTCCGCCGGTCCGGTGAGGATGGAGACGTAGCTGGTGATCTGCTGCGCGGTGGCGCTGCGAGGCAGCGCTGCGAGGATCGGCTCGATGTCTTCGAAGCGCTCCACGAGCTTTTCGACGCCGACCAGCGCGATGTGCACCGGCGGCAGGGTGGCCACCAGGCGCGCGTTGCCTTCGTTGCTGAACAGCACCAGGCTGCCGGTTTCCGCCACGGCGATGTTGGCACCGGTGATGCCGATGCCGGCGCGGAGGAATTTTTCGCGGAGCTGTTGACGGGCGACGCGGACGAGTTGCGGGATTTCAGCCTGGAGCTGCTCGCCCACTTCCCGGCTGAACAGCTCGGCGACGTCGTCGCGCGTGAGGTGGATGGCCGGCAGCACCATGTGGGAGGGGCGCTGGCGCGCCAATTGCACGATCCACTCGCCGAGATCGGTCTCTTTGACTTCGATGCCCGCCTGCTCGAGCGTGGCGTTGAGGCAGACCTCCTCGGTCGCCATGGACTTCGATTTCACCACCAGGCGGGCGCCATGGCGGCGGGCGACGCCGAGAATATAGTTGCGGACTTCCGAGGGCGTGTGGAGGCGCACCACCTGCGCGCCGCGGGCCGAGGCGGCCTGGGAGAAACGCTCCGCAAGCTGATTCAGCCGCTCGGCGGCACGGGCCTTGCGGTCCGCAATCCGCGCGCGCAGCGCTTCAAAATGGACGCCTTCATAGGCGCGGGCGCGGCTCAAGCGGTAGTCTTCGCTGAAGCGGGTGAGCGCAGCGGAAAGGTGGGGGTGTTCCAGCGCAAGGCGGACCTGCTGGCGAAGGTCAGAGGGCATGGGATGCCTCCGTGGAATAGATCACGATGATCAACCGCCGCGGACCATGGACGCCGATGGTGAGGACGCGTTCGATGTCGGCGGTGCGGCTGGGGCCGGTGACCAGCGCAAGGAAGGGGACGCGCGCCGGGTCGAAGCGGCGCATCGCGGCGTGGACGTCGGCGGCGAGGCTGCCGGCGCGGAGCAGCGCGATGTGGACAGGCGGCAGAGTGGAGGCGAGCCGCTGCGCGGCGGCGGACGCGTCTTGAAGAAGCGTGCCGGTGGAGGCGGCGCCGCAATCGAACTCCGTGATGCCGGCGCGCGCTTCGGCAGCCGAGTCGCGTGTGACCTCGAGCACGAGTCCCGGCAGCAGCTGCGCGAGCAGCTCCGGATGGAAGCGGCTGCGCAGCGGACCCTCCGGCCAAACCGCCGTTTGGCCGTTCTGCCCCACGCCTTCCTCTTTCAGCAGCCGGGCGATGGCGGCCAGCGCGGCGTCTGGCGAGCGGCATTCGACGACCTCCGCGCCGGCGGCCTCGGCGGCCTGCCTGAATTTCCCGACCATAAAGTCTGAAACCAGAGTATGCAATCTTTCGCCTGTTTGGGAAGAGCCTCCGCCGCGGTGCGCGGCGGCTCCGGATTGGAATAGGATGATTGCGGGAGTGTACGGCCTTGACCTTTGAGACAAACCGACGCCATTTCTTTCTGGGCTCCCTCCTGGCCGGCGCCGTGCCGGCAGCCGGATTCGGGAGCGCCCCGTCGCTCAAGCTTGCCGGCTACAAGTCGCCGAACGAAAAGCTGAACATCGCCTCCATCGGCGCGGGCGGCAAGGCATCGAGCGACATCGCCGCCTGCGCGCAGACGGAGAACATCGTCGCGCTGTGCGACGTCGACGACCGGCAGGCGGCGGCCACATACAAGCGCTACGAGAGCGTGCCGAAGTACAAGGACTTCCGCCGCATGCTCGAAAAAGAGGACAGGAACATCGATGCGGTGATCGTCTGCACGCCGGACCATATGCACGCCATCCAGGCGATGTGGGCGATGGAGCGCGGCAAGCATGTGTACGTGCAGAAGCCGCTGACGCGCACCGTCTGGGAGGCGCGGCAGTTGCTCGAGGCGGCGCGCAAGTACAGGGTCGCCACCCAGATGGGCAACCAGGGCTACTCGAACGAGGGCACGCGCCAGGTGGCCGAGATGATCTGGGCGGGCGAGATCGGCGAGGTGAAGGAAGTCCACGCCTGGACGGACCGCCCCATCTGGCCGCAGGGGCTGAAGGAGATTCCGCCGGAGGAGCCGGTGCCGGATACGCTCGACTGGGACCTGTGGCTGGGCATCGCCGACATGCGCCCGTTCACCTCCGGCAAAGACACGGGGCGCTACCCGAACCGGTTCGGCGGGTATTTTTATCAGCCCTTCAACTGGCGCGGCTTTTACGATTTCGGCTGCGGCGCGCTCGGCGACATGGCGTGCCACATTCTCGGGGCGCCGAACCTGGCGCTGCGGCTGGGGCCTCCGAAGAGCGTCGAGTGCGTCAAGAAGGAGGGCACGTCGCCCTTTATGTTCCCCGAGCGGTCGGTGATCAAGTTCGAGTTCCCCGCCCGCGGCAACATGGCCCCGGTAACGCTGTACTGGTATGACGGCTGCAAGGAAACGCCGAAGATCGAGGGCGTGCCCGAGGGCGAATGGCTGGGCGACCTGCCGTTCCTGATGGGCGGCGCGCAGGGCGGACCGCCGCGGCAAGGGCCGCCGCCCCAGCGCACCGGCTATGTCGGCCGCGTGTTCGACTACGAACAGTACGAAGCCATGCGCAAGGAGCCGGACAAGGTGCGCATGCCCCCGCCGGACGGCGCGCTGTTCATCGGCGACAAGGGCATGATCACCACGGGCACGTATGGCGAACAGACACGGCTGGTGCCGGCGGAGAAGATGAAGGACTACCGCTTCCCCGCCCCGCTGTTGACGCGCTCGCCGGGCCACTACCGCGACTGGATTCGCGCCTGCAAGGGCGGCGACCCGGCGTGCTCGAATTTCGAGGCGGCCGCGCCCTTCACCGAGTGGATGCTGCTCGGCGTCATCGCCTTGCGCGTGGAAGGCAAGCTCGAGTACGACCCGGTGAAGATGCGCTTCACCAACAACAACGAGGCCAACAAGTACCTGAAACCCACGTTCCGCAAGGGCTGGACGCTGACCTGAGCAGCCCGGCGCTCTGCGGAGGAGGCAGACAGCCGGCACGGGCTTCCATCGAGGGCGCGCGTGCCGGCATCTGTTTTCAGGGGTGCAGTAAAATGAGAAGCGCCGGAAGGGTGGCCGAGCGGTTGATGGCAGCGGTCTTGAAAACCGCCAACGGTGCAAGCCGTTCGTGGGTTCGAATCCCACCCCTTCCGCCACGCCGCTGATTCCGCCTGCTTCACCCCCGGAAAGGAAGTCGAGCCCGTGCCCCAGCGGCTGATCGTGGCCATTACCGGCGCCTCCGGCGTCATCTACGGAATCCGGCTGCTGGAGGTGTTGCGCCAGATGCCGGAAATCGAGTCGCATCTGGTGATGAGCGCCGCAGCACGCGCCACCATTGGCGCGGAAACCAGTTACGCGCCGCGGGACGTGGAGAAAATGGCGTCGGTGGTGCATCCCAACGCCAACATCGGCGCCACGATCGCCTCGGGGTCTTTCGAGACGATGGGCATGGTGGTGGCGCCGTGCTCGATCAAGACCCTTTCCGCCGTGGCCAACTGCTACAGCGCGGACCTGATCGCGCGCGCCGCCGATGTCCAGCTCAAGGAGGGGCGCCCCGTGCTGCTGCTGGTTCGCGAGACGCCGCTGCACCGCGGCCACCTGCGCCTGATGGAGATGGCAGCCGAACAGGGCGCCATCATCATGCCGCCCGTGCCCGCGTTCTACAAGAACCCGCAAACCGTGGACGACATCGTGAACCACACCGTGGGCCGGGCGCTGGGGAGGATCGGCATCCGGAACAGCCTGGCAGGCGAGTGGGGCGGGCTGGGGGCCGGGTGATTTGACGCGTGCGTACAGATAGCGATTCTGCATTGGGTGATAATCCCCATGTAAAATGGACTCTTCGGTCTGAAACTCGCCATAAAGAAACGGGTTTCGGCCGCGGCCCGGGCTGGCCTGGAAATTGCTTCTGTCCGGGCACAAGGAGTCCGACACCATGGCATCTTCGACTTCCGCTTCGCCCCGCGAGCATCTGCTGGCGCTGCCCGGCGACGACGTCCGGCAGGTGATGTGGCGGTTCGCCGGCCGCTACGACCTGCAGATGCTGGTGCAGAGCACGCGGGCGGTGGCGCGGGGCCCCGTGGCGCGGCTGGTGGCGGAAGGCGGCCGCCACACGCACGACTGGACGCCCGAGAAGCACGCGCTGCTGAGGGAATTCGACGCGGCGGGCATCACCGCCGCCTACCTGGAGCCGGAAGAGGGCGGGTTTCTGGAAGGCCCGAAGAACCTGGCGCTGGCGCTGATCGCGTTCGAGCTGGCGTGGGTCGACGCCGGCGCCGCCACCTGTTCGCTGGCCACGCACCTGGGGCTGGCGCCGATTCACGAGCGGGGCACCCCGGAGCAGCGCCTCCACTACATGGGCTTGGCGGCCCCGGCCCCGGGCCGCGAGCCCAAGCGCGCCGCGTTTGCGCTCACCGAGCCGATCCCGTATGTCGGCGTGGAAACGGGGATGCTCGGCGGCAAGGTGCGCATTGCGGAATGGCCGGAGGGAGGCGAGCCGGTGCTCGAGGTGAGCAAGCGCGGCCGCTTCATCACCAACATGGCCTTTGCCAATTTCGTCACTGCCGCGGTGGAGTCCGGCGATCCGCGCATCAAGGGCTCCTGCATGGTGATCCTGGAGGAGACCGACCCCGGCATCTTCGACCGCGGCACGCCCACGCGCAAGCTGGTGCATCAGCTCTCGGCCACCAACGATCCCGTGTTCCAGCTCCGCGTGCCCGCTTCGCGCATTGTTGGCGGCTACACGGTGAAGGACGGCGTGATCGTTCCCAATTACGACCACGGGGCGGTCATCGAAGCCGTGTTCCGCCGCACGCGCGTCACGGTGGGGCTGATGACCTCGGCCAAGCTGTTGTCGGCGGTGGAGCCGTTGATCCGCTACCACCGGGACCGTTTCCGCGGCTCGGAGGCGGTGTCGCCCGGCTCGCCCCGCTATGAGCTGGGCCTGCAGCAGAAGGAAGACGTGACGCACCGCCTGATCGACATCTGGGCGGCGGGCGAGGCGAGCGCTTCGCTGGGATTCGCGGCCGCGCGCCTGTTCGACCAGCTTGACCCGGTGGAGCGCGAGAAGGACCGCGCGCTCGCCGAACAGGGCGTGCAAGGCGGGCTGGCGGCGGTGAAGGCGATGCGGAAGCGCCAGCACGAGGCGCTCGACTTCATCGAGATGCAGAGCCACAACGCCGCGCTGCGCGACGAGGAGCGCTTCCGGGAGCTGGCCGCGGACCCGGTGATCCAGTACATCGTGCTCGACGCACAGGCCAACGTGCTGTGCCCCGCCACCAAGCTGTGGAACACCGGGCACGGCAGCGTGATGATGCGCGAGGCGGTGAGCCTGATGGGCGGCTACGGCATCACCGAGGACTGTCCCGGTTTCCTGGGCTACAAGTGGATGGACTCGCAGCTCGAGGCCACCTATGAAGGGCCGGAGGCCGTGCAGCGGCGGCAGTTGTCGCTGACCATGACGAACGAGGTGTTCCTGGCGCAGTTCCGCAACTGGGTCCACGAGATGCGGCAGATCGCCTCGGTCGAGCCGGGCACGGGCGCCTGCACGCTGGCCAGCGCCATGCATCTGTGGCAGTGGACGCTGAACCACCTGCAGCACGCCGCGGACTCGAACGGCCAAAAGCTGTACCAGTCGAACCGCCAGGGCGTCACCTTCCCCATGGCCGACGCGCTCTGCTGGCTGCTGGCCGCGCGGAGCCTGATTCTCGATGTCGAGCACCTCCGCCGCCACGGGGCCGATGTGATTCAGCAGGGCTTCCGCGGCACGGTGGACTTCCTCACCGACCTGTGCCACGTGCAGGCGGCGCGGGCCGCGGGCGAGGCGGCGCGCATCTGCACGGAGCTGGTGTTCGGCTTCCTGCGCCACCCTTCCTGGGACGACGACCCGCGCTGCACGGCATGCTTCGACGAGGGCGAGCTGCGGCAGATCGAGAGCATCGTGCCGGGAGCGAGCGGCTTCACGGGCGATTATGTGCGCGAGGAAGGCGGCCATGAGACGAAGGCGGGCCCGTGCGTGCGAGCGCCGGGGCTGGCCGACTTTTCGCGCTTGCGGTCGAAGCTCGACGGCTGCCTGGCCGGCGCGTTGCTGGCCAAGGACCGCGCCGCCGAATCCGTGCAGAAGGTCATGATCCCGGCGGCGCTCGATTATCCGCAATAAGGTTGCGCCATGGCGATGAACGGGGAGAGCACGCAACAGCCTCCGGCGCTGGATGCCGACATCCTGTGCGCGGGCTTCGGCCCGGCAACGGCCGGTTTTCTTTGGACGCTCACACAAGGGCTGCAGCGGCCGGAGATGGCGGGCGTCGAGTCGAAGGCGGTGCCGGGGCTGCCGCCGCAAATCGTCTGCTACGAGCGCGCCGATGACATCGCCTTCGGCGTCTCGGGCGTGGTGACGCGGGCCCGCGCCATCCGCGCCTCGATCCCGGACCTCGACCCGGCGGCCATTCCCCTGGCGGCGCGGGTCAAAGAGGAGAAGCTCATCTATCTGCTCGACCCGGTCGGCGCCACGCGGCGTCCGGCGTGGATGCGGCTGGCAGATCAGCTTTGCCGGGCCTTGAGCGGCGTGCTGGGGTTGGAGCACGAGGGGCTGGCCCTGCCTTGGGTGCCGGAGTTTCTCCACAAGCGGGGCGGCTTTATCTTTTCACTCGGACAGTTCAATCAGTGGGTGGGGCAACAGGTGATGATGAGCGGGCTGGCGCAGATCTGGCCGTCAACGCCCGTAGCCGGGCCGCTGATTGAGGACGGTCAGGTGCAGGGCGTGCGGCTGGCTGCCGATGGCAGCGAAGTGCGCGCCGCACTCACCGTGGTGGGCGACGGCCCCGTCGGCGCTGTGGGACGCCAACTGGATGAGCATTTCGGCATGCCTGCGGGCCACCGCCGCGACGAGTGGGCCGTCGGCATGAAGATGGTGATCGACCTGCCTGAAGACTGCACGCTCGAAGAGGGCACGGTCTGGCACACCATCGGGTTTCCCGAGCCGGAGATCTTCGGCTTTCTTTACGTGCATCCGGGCCGCGTGGCGAGCGCGGGCATCTTTGTCCCATCCTGGATGGACAGCCCGGTTCGGACGTCGTACCGCTATTTGCAGCATTTCGTGCAGCACCCGTATCTGTGGCGGCACCTCCGGGGCGGGCGGCTGCGAAGCTGGGGCGCGAAATCGCTGCTCGAATCCGGGCGCCGCGGCGAGCCGTATCTGGCCGGCGACGGCTATGCGCGCATCGGCGAGTGCTCGGGGTCCACGAACGTGCTCACCGGCTCGGGCGTGGACGAAGCCTGGCTCACCGGCGCGCAATTGGCGGAGGCGGCGCTCGAGCTGCTGCGCGAGGGCAAGCCGTTCTCGCGCGAGAATCTGGAAGCCGCTTACGTGGCGCGGCGCCGCGCCTCCTGGCTCGAACGGGAATCGCAGGCGGCCGAAAGGGCCCGCAACGGATTTCAGTGGGGCTTGCTGCCGGGCTTTGCGGGAATGGCCCTCGCCGGGCTGACCGGCGGGCGCCTGGCGCTGCCCCGGCGCGGCGAGGAGCGCAAGCCGAAGAAGCTCGCCGAGTATTACGCCGGGCGGCTGTCGCGCTCGGAAATCGAGCGCGCGCGCCGGCGGGCCGAGGCCGAGGCGCGCCCGCTGCACGACGCTCTGATGGACCTTTGCGGCTGGCCCCCGGTCGTGTATGACGGCCAACTGCTGGTTTCGCACCAGGACGCCCTGCTGATGGGGGGCAAGGTGCAGGCGCCCGCGGAGTTCCCCGACCACGTCGTGTTCCGCCGCCCGCAGCTCTGCCTGGAGTGCGAGACGCATCTCTGCGTGGAGATTTGCTCGGGAGAAGCCATCCGGATTGCGGCGGAAAATCCGGCAGGGGTTCCCGCTTTCGACCGCGAAAAATGCGTGCACTGCGGCGCGTGCCTTTGGAATTGTCCGGTGTCGAACATCGAGTTTTGCGCCGCCCCGGGCGGCCTCCATTCCGCGGAAAACTGAGACGATTTTTATGCCGTATCAAATCATCGTGTGCGGCGGGCTGGCGCCCGATCCGCTTCAGACGCTGGAGCCGGTCTTCGATCCGGCGAAACCGTCCCTCAAGAACGAGCTGATGCTGCCGGCGGTGTTCGACCCCTGGGCCGCCCACGCGCTGTACGAGGCGGGGCATCTGGCCAAACAGCACCCCGGCTCGACGGTGCGCGTGGTGAGCCTGGCGCCGAAGGCGAAGCTGCAACAGGTGATGATGACCGTGGCGCAGAAGCTGCCCTTCGAACTGGTGGCGCTGGACGGTCCCGGAGGCGGTTTCACCGACGCCGGCGCGGTGGCCGCGGCGCTGGCGGACGCCATTGCTTCCATGCCGGATCTGGACCCGCCGCGGCTGCTGCTGTTCGGCGGCTGGGAGTCGGCCACCCGCGGCGCCGGCGTGGTGATGCAGCGCGTGGCGGCGCGGCTCGGCATCACCGAGCAGTTCCTCGCCGTCGACGAGCTGGCCGTAGAGGCGGACGGTTCGCTCCTGATCAAGGAACGGATCGAAGGCGGACGGCACCAGATCTCGCGTTGCGCCGGCCCCCCGGCAATGCTCGCCTGGGCGACGGGCAACCTGCCCGAACCGCCCAACCACCCGCAGACCGGCATGGCGAACATGCGCGTCATCATGCCCGCCTTGCAGAAGGCCAAGCCGGCGGCGCTCGAGCCGGCCGCGGAGTATCTGCGCACGGCCCTGCCGGCGGCGGTCCGGCAAACCCGCGTTGTCAAAGACGCGCCGGCCGCGGAAATTGCGCGGGAAATCGCGGAATGGATCCGGCAATAAGGAGCGGAATTCGATGGAAAAGGTTCTCGTTTTATTGCACACCGTGGACGGGCAGCTCCCCCCGGCGGCGCTGGAAACCCTGAGCCTGGCGCAGAGGCTCGGAGGCGAATCCGACCTGGCGGTGCTTGGCGCCGGGGCAGCCGCCGCCGCGCAGCAGGCCTCCGGCGGCGCCGCGAAGTGCTTTGCGGTGGAGGGAGAAGAGTTCGCCTTTTCCCGCTGTGCCACGGATGCGGCAGCCTGCGAGGCGCTGATCCGCGCCTCGGGCGCCCCCCTGGTCCTGGCGCCTGACACCCTGCGCTTCCATCGGGCCCTGCCCGGCGTGGCGGAGCGCCTGGGCGCGGCCATCGACACCCATGTGACCTCGTTTTCGGCGGACGGCGCCGCCGGGCGCTGGTATTACCGGCAGCGGATTGAAGCCTCGTTCCGCCGCGGGCAGAGGCCGTGGATCCTGCTCATCGAACCGGGCTCGCAGCCGGCGGCGGCGCCGCAAGCCGGCGCGGCGCCGGAGCTGCTGGGCGTCGCGTGCGAGACGCGCACGCGGGTGGAAGGCTTTTCCACGCCGATGGCGGGCGAGCAGACGATCCGCCCGGACGCGCCGCTCCTGCTGGTGGCCGGCGCAGGCTGGACCAAGAAGCAGAAGGACGGCGCGGTCCATGTGGAAGAGGCAGGAGAGCTGATTCTCGACTTCGTGCGCCGGACGCAGTGCTCGCTGGGCTCAAGCAAGTCGCTGGTGGATCTCTCCGGCGAGGGGCAAGCCGTGCTGCCGTTTCTCACGCACCTTCACCAGGTGGGGCAGACGGGCTCGTCGCCGCGCCATAAGAAAGGACTCGCCACCTGTTGCCACGGGGAAGAGCCGCACGTGGTCGGCTGGCGGTTTATCGCGGAGCGGCGCGCGATCAATCTCGACCCCAACTGCGGCTGGGTGCGGGGCAAGGCGGACGTGGTCTATGTCGCCGACGCCTTTGAAGTGATGCGGGAGCTGCAGAAGCTGCTGTGACGCCGGCGGGGGCGGTCAGGGTTTCCCGCCCTGCCCCGGGTCCCGGGCGCAGTCGTAGATGCGGTAGTGGCCGTAGCTGCGCTCGAGCGCGCACAGGGTGTCGATCACTTCTTTCAACGCCGGGTTGAAGCCCAGATAGTCCGGCCCGATGCCCTCGGTAAATACGGCATACCGCGCCTTGCCATCCGCCAGCAGTTTCCGCGCGGCTTCGGCCGCCGCAGGGCCGCCGAAGACATAGCCGTAGTTCTCGAAGTACCTCCTGCCGGCGCGGAAACCGATGTCTTTCATCGAAAGAATGGCGTCGCCCGGCTCCGTGTGCGCCCGGATGAAGCAGACGGTGTCGTCAAAGCCGAACATCCCGTAGTCGTAGGTGGTCGGATAGGGTGCGCGTGCCATGGCCAGCGCCATTCCCGCCATCAGCCCTCCGTAGGCCAGCACGGCAGCGCTCGCAGCGGCGGCCGCAGGTTTTCGCCGCCAGCACACGAGCGCCGCCAGCAGAACCGCGGCCGGCAAGACCAGCGCCAGCTTGTCGGCGCGGGTGATGCCCTCCAGCACCGAACGGTCTCGCAGCCATCGGGCCGAGACGGCGAAGCAGGCGGCAAACAGGAGCGCTGCCGCGGCATGGCGGCGTTCGTACAGCGCCGCAGAAAGGCCGGAGAGCCGCTCCCAGGCCTGGCTGGCAAGGAATGCCATGCACCCGGCAACAATCCCCCAACCCACAAAGACGTACTTGAACGGCGACCTCCCATACGTGTACAGGAGTCCGCAATAGAACACCGTGACGAAGAGCGCCCACAGCAGCACAAGGGCTGCATCGCGATGACGGGCCTCGCCCCGGATCCACCCGCGGTAGGCGAGGAAGGCCGCTGCCGCCGCACCGGCCGCCCATGGCAGCATGCCGGACCATTGCACCTGCCACGCGGCCATGTCCCGGAACACCTGCCAGCGCGCCGCCAGCCACTGCCAGCCGCCAGGCCCGGCGCCCCGCTGGGTAAAACTCGTCAGGGTGAAGCGGAACGTGTACAGCACGTCCTGGCCCGTGGCCCAGCCGTAAAGAGCATAGCTGGCCAGGAACAGCGCAACGCCGGAGGCGAGCGCGCCGCCGCCCTGGAGCAAAGCTTTGCGCCAGCCGAGCCTCGGCGCGAGGATCAGCACCGCCACGGGCATCACCGAAAGAACCGTCGTCAGCTTCGCCCACAGCGCCAGCGCCGTCAGCGCCGCGATCAGGCCCAGTTCGGACATCCGCACCCGGTCCTGCCGCGGCTGGCCGTCCGACCAGTTGATGCGGAGCGCCGCCGCCAGCAGGCCGGCCAGCAGCGGGCCATAGACCGTCGTGTCGATATCGAGCACCGCGGCGCTCTGCAGCGTGTACGGGTTCAGCAGAAACAGGCCCCAAAACCACGGGGCTGTCTTTCTCCGCGCCTCTTCCCCGAACAGCAGGCGCAGGATGTAGAGCACAATCCAGCCGTGCAGGAACAGGCACGCAAACCCGAACAACCGCGCCTGCACCTCGCCGAATCCCCACAGACGGAACCAGGCGGCCAGCGTGTAGATGTACAGCGGCGGGTGGTACAGCCCGGAATGCTGCGCATTCTCCTCGCCGCGATAGTAGATTGGCAAGCCGGTTTCCGCCGTGGCCCTGGCGACGGCAGGGAAATCCATGTTGTCGAGGTAGAAGGGTTTGGCCGCCGGAATGGCGAAAAGGATGGCGGCCGCGGCCCAGACGGCCAGGACAGCCGGGCTCACGCCGCGCCCGGTCCGCCCGGCACGGCCCGGATCAGCATCTGTTTGGCGAATGGTTTCCATGGCGAGAGCAGGTAAAGGCGGATCAAATGGCGGTTGACAGGAAGCCGCGAGATGACGGAGAAGGGAAGAAATCCCGGCCGGCATTCCAGAATTCTGTACCCGTTTGCCTGTAGAAAATCGCACAAGCTGATGTGTGAGTACACGGAGACATGGGTGTAATCGTCGAAATATTCTTTATAGGCGCGGCGATAATTGGGCTGGAGTATCACCAGTTGCCCCTGCGGCTTGAGCTTTTTTTTCAGCTCCGCCAGGCAGCGCGCGAAGTCCGGCTGGCTCAGATGCTCGAACAGGTTGCTGGCGAACGCGAAATCCACGCAGCCGTCCTCGAGAAAGCCGAGATCCGTCACGTCCCCCTGGTGGACGGCAACGCCGGGAGCCGCATGCCTGGCGGTCACGTCCCCGAGATCCACCGCCGTTTTCCTCGCGGCCGCGATGTTGTTGATGAAGTGGCAATACCCGGCGCCCAATTCGAGGACGTGCCCCCCGGGAGGCACGAGCGCCGAGAAACAGAAATCGCACAGCGCTTTCCAGAGCACTTCCCGCCGGGGGTCGAAACGGAATCTGGAGTGAAAATAGCTCATCGCTTGTGCGCCGGCCAGCCGAAGATCAGTCCGCCTATCATCCCGAGGCCCACCTTCACAGCGGACCAGTTGCTTCGATTGCCGCCTTTGCTTTTTCCGACCCGGTCATGAAATGTGACAGGGCATTCCACGATGTGAAATCCGTGATGCAAGGCGACGTCCAGAAAATGGGCGTTGAATTCGAGGTTGACGGCCGGGTTCAGCAGAGGCAGCAGCCTTCTGAGAGACTCGTTGCGGCACAGCTTGTACGTCGTGCCGACATCGGTGAAAGTCCCCTTGCCGACATGCTTTGCCTCGAGCAGCTTGCCCACGAAGAAGTTCCCGTAGTACATGAAGGTGGTGAGCTGGGTCTTGCGCTCCCGGAGCTGCTCGACAATGCGCGTGCCGTTGATGATTTCGGCGTGCGGGATGTAGGACATGAACTTGTCGATGTCGTAGGCGCGGAAGGTCATGTCGCCCTCACACAACAGGGTCAGTTCCGTGTCCTGCTGGCGGCAGCCTTCCTCGAGGCAGCGGTAGACGCACCAGCCGTAGCCGCGCCTTTCTTCGGTGACAACGACAGCGCCGGCCCGCTCGGCCTCCCGCACCGTCGCGTCAGAGCTCGAGTTGTCCACCACGATCACTCTCTCTACAAGGGGATGGGCGGCGAAATCCCGCACTGCGGGGCCGATGCTCTCCTCATCGTTGTATGCGGTCAGCACGACGGTGAGACGCGGATTGGCCGGGGGATTCCACACCACGCGGCGGTCGTGGCGCTTGGCGGGCAGCAAAATAAAGAGATCCAGCGCAGCCAGCACGGCGCCAGCCCAGACCACGCAACCGCTCCAAAGATACACCGCGCCGGCCAGCGGCGGAGAGGTATCGGCTACGGCGCGCGCGGCCAGATCGGCACCAGCACCGGCGGCAAACGCCAGGAAGCCGCCCAGCCCCATGAGCAGTCCGTACAGCAGAAGCGGAAGGGATGCCAATCTCATCTGCAAGCCGTTATTTCGGGCCGGTCGGCAAAAGGCCCGGCCGTTGCGCCCAGGTTCCGAAAAGAGGCGGCTGAGCCGGCCGGGCGGGCCTGGGTAAAGCCCGGCCCGGGGCGGTCGTTTTTCCAAATCGTGTCGCCGGAAACCGTTGCGCCATTTCAGGAAAAGGCCATCATAGCACTCCGGGGTGGACGCTTCGAGCCATTGGCGGAGACGGCAGGCCGTGCGCTCCGGCGCGGCAAGCGAACCTTCCGGTTCGTGGGGTGTTTGACTGCTGGAACTGCGGTAACGGGCCCGGCCCGGAGACCCGCCTCAGCGGAGAATCGCATGCGGAACTCGATATGATGGCGGTATGCGCTTCTCGCTCCGCATGGACGACTTCGGGCGCCTGGAGTGCGTGCTTGGCGACGAGCAGGAGCAGCACTCGGTGTTCGGCGCCGATCCGCAGACCGCTCTGGCCGACCTGGCAGCGGCGCTGGACGACCTGGAGGCCGCCGGCGCCGGCGAGTGTGTGTGGCTGATTTCGAGCGGGGAGTACCGGTGGGTCTTCCGCCGCGAAGGCGAGCGGGTGCGGCTGGCCGTCATGTTCATGCACAGCGTCGCCATCGGCTATCAGCACGTCTACTGGGGCGAGCACCCGTTGCGGCAGACCGTGGAAACGATGCGCGCCCGGATCCAAAGATTCCGTGAGGCGGCCTGAGCGGGCAGCGCGCGGGCCGTGGATGCTGGTGGCTGGCGGCCGCAGCGGTCAGCGGCGCAGCCGCGCGGGATGACCGTAAGCCGGATCCCGCGAACTCTTGCCGGAGCTTGGCCCGGCGCGCCGGCAGCAAGAATTCGGTGCGATAGTGGAGAAGAAATCCGGCCGCCGGGCGTATTGGAAGGCAGAGCCATGACGGCCGCCACCCCAATGCCAGCAATGCCTGCGGAACAGAGCGCAGAGAACGGCCCGGCCAGCTTCGCCGAGTTCTTCGAGCGGGGCCGGAAAAAGGCCTACTGCTTCGCGCTGCACCTGACGGGAGACCGGGAAGAAGCGATGGACATCACGCAGGAGGCCTATCTGCGGCTGCACGAGCGGTGGGCGAGCCGCGACCCGGGACGCGAGCCCACTTCGTGGCTCTATGCGGTGATCCGCAACCTTGCCATCGACCACATGCGGCGCCGCACGCGGCGCCCGGAGGCGGAGATCGACCAGGCGTTGTTGCGGTCGCCTGCGGCGGGGCCCGAGGAGGCTGCCAGCCGGAGCGAGATGGCCGGGCGGCTGTGGGCTGCCATTGCATCCTTGCCTCCGGAGCAGCGCGAGATCCTGCTGCTGCGGGACTGGCACGGGCTGGACTACGGACAGATCGCGGAGGTGCTGGGGCTGAGCCTTGGCACGGTGTCTTCGCGCCTGCATCACGCGCGCGAGAAGGTGCGCGAGCAGATGAGGAGGTATTCAGGATGATGCCGGGCCAGCACGAGGAAATCCGGCAGATGCTGTCTGCCTATCTGGACAACGAATTGACGCAGGGCGCGGCGCAGCGCGTGCGCGTGCACCTGGAAGACTGCGAGGAATGCCGCCGGGCCTTCGACGAGATGGCGCGGCTGCAGGAGATGACCCGGAACCTGGCTTTTGCCGACCCGCCGGAGGCGAGGATGAAAGAACTCGAGAAGAGCCTGGGCGTGCAGGCGCCGCGGCGCCTGGGGTGGCTGTTCGTTGTGGCGGGAGCCGTGGCATGGCTCATCTACGGGACGGCCATGTACATCCGCCACTGGCGGCCTCCCACAGTGGAAGAGCTGATCAGCAGCGCGGTGGTGATCGGATTCGTGCTGCTGTTTGTCAGCGTCGCTGTCGAGCGGCTGCGCCAACTGCCTCATGACAAATACCGGAGGATCGAGAAATGATCTTGACCACAAACGAAACCGTGGCAGGCAAGCGGATCGTGCGCACGCTGGGGCTGGCGCGCGGCAACACGGTAAGGGCGCGGCACATCGGCCGCGATATCCTCGCCGGGCTGCGCAACATCGTGGGCGGCGAGGTGCAGGAGTACACCAAGCTGCTGGCCGAGAGCCGCGAGCAGGCGCTGGACCGCATGGTGGACGAGGCGCGGCTGCTGGGCGCCAATGCCATTGTCGGCGTGCGCTTCGTCACCTCGATGGTGGCGCAGGGCATGGCGGAGCTGCTTGCTTATGGCACCGCAGTGGTGGTGGAAGATGAGTAGGCGGCCCCTGCCGGTGTTGCTGTGGCTGGCCGCCGCGGCTGCCTGCGCGCAACCGCAGGATGCGGCCGGGCGGGCGCGCGAGGCCGCGGCGCTGCTGGCGCGCGGCGAGTATGAGGCGCTGGCGGCGAGGTTCACGGCGGAGATGGCCAAAGCCGCGCCGCCGGAGATGCTGCGCCGGGCGGTGGGCGCGCAGTTGGCGGCGCTCGGAGAGGTGAAACGGATCGGCGAGCCGGAGGTGTCGAAAGCCGGGGCTTTCGATGCGGCGTTTGTGCCTGTGGAATTCGAGAGGGGCTCGCTGCGCGTGCAGTTGTCCTTTGATGGCGAGGGCCGGATCGCGGGCCTGTTTCTGCGCCCTCCGGCGGCGCCCGCCTGGGCGCGGCCT
>Ga0308414_1000699_pt1 | contig 21729 bp, 17 predicted proteins | sample HotsprSampleOS50_FD_205667 | JGI IMG/M metagenome (GOLD analysis project Ga0308414, IMG submission 205667) | Hot spring phototrophic mat microbial communities from Octopus Spring, Yellowstone National Park, Wyoming, United States - 20090730_OS50 ...
CGGCATCACCGACGTGCTCTCCAAGGCCTACGGGTCAACCAGCCCCAAGAACCTGGTCAAGGCCACCATCGCCGCGTTGAAACAGTTGCGCAGCCGGGAACAGACTGAGCGCGCCCGCAATGTAACCCTCCCCGCCGGCGCCGGCGAGTTGAACTGAGCATCAGGATACGCCATGAGCATGATTCACCAGATCACCGGCACGGTACCACGCTACAAGCGGCGGACGCGCAAAGGCCGCGGCGAGTCCAGCGGACATGGAAAGACCTGCGGGCGCGGCACCAAGGGCGCCAAGGCCCGCCAGGGCAAACCCTACTGGAAGCCCGGGCACGAGGGCGGCCAGACGCCCCTGCACCGGCGGCTGCCCACCCGCGGCTTCAGCAACGACAACTTCCGCACCCGCTGGCACATCGTCAACGTGCGCGACCTGGGGCGCTTCCCGGACGACGCTGTCGTCGACTCGGCCGCTCTGATTGCCGCCGGTCTGGTCCCCGATGACAAGTGCCCCGTCAAAGTCCTGGGCGACGGTCCGCTGCAGCGCAGGCTCACCGTCCAGGTGGCCTCGTACAGCAGGTCGGCGGTGCGGAAGATCGAGTTGGCGGGCGGCGTAGCGCAGAATACCTCGGGGCAGGCCTTTGCCTTTCCAAAGCCCCGGCGGCCCGTTGTGAAGGCTCGGGAGGAACAGGCCAGGTCCCCCAAAGCCGGCAAGTCCGGCAAGGTCGCGGCGGCTGAGGCCCAGGCGACGACGGCCGAGTCGGAAGCGCCCGCGGCCAACTGAGCCGGCACTGCGGCGCGGCGCCGCCGGCGACAGCGGGAGTATCGATGTTCAAGACACTCATCAACGTCTTTCGCATCCCCGAGCTGCGGAACAAGGTGCTGTTCACCCTGTTCATGCTGGCCATCTACCGCATCGGCTATCACGTGCCGCTGCCCGGTGTGGACCAGGATCGCTTCGCCGAAATCCGCGATCGCCGCCAGCAGGGCGACGACAGCCCCGCCGGCCGACTGGCCGCCTATGTCGCCATCTTCTCCGGCGGCGACCTCAGCCAGAGCACGATCTTCGGCCTGGGCATCATGCCCTACATCTCGGCCTCGATCATCTTTCAGTTGCTGACCACGGTCGTGCCCGCTCTGGAGAAACTCCAGAAGGAAGGAGAGAGCGGCCGCCGCAAGATCCAGGAATGGACGCGGTACGCCACGGTGCCGTTGTGTCTGATCCAGGCCGTCTTCTGGCTCAACTACATGCAGGCCGGCGAGGGCCGGCTGGTCTATCCCGAATACGTCGGTACCCTGACTTTCTGGCTGATGGGGCTGACCTGCCTGACGGCCGGCTGCATCTTCCTGATGTGGCTCGGGGAGCAGATCGACGAATACGGCCTGGGCAACGGGATCAGCCTGATCATTCTGGCGGGGATCGTCGCCCGGATGCCCAGCGCCCTGACGCTGCTGATCCAGAGCAGCGAGCTGACGATCGGCGGGGCCGAGGAAGGCAAGATGAGCCTGGGGAAGGTGATGTTCCTGGTGCTGTCCTTCGTGTTCGTGGTGGGCGGCTCGATCCTCATCACCCAGGCGCAGCGCCGCATTCCCATCCAGCAGGCCAAGCACACGCGCGGTCGCCGCATCTACGGCGGGCAGCGGCAGTACCTGCCGCTGCGGGTCAATCACGGCGGCGTCATGCCGATCATCTTTGCCCAGTCGCTGATGCTGTTCCCCGGCGTGTTCCTGGGGTGGCTGGCCAACGCGATGCCCCAGCCGCCGCGCGGCGAGTCGCCCGGATTCTTCTACAGCTTCTTCCACTGGCTCAACGCGCAGTTCGCCTATGGGGCGACCCTCTACATCCTGGTCGAGATGGCGATGATCTACTTTTTCGCCTACTTCTGGACCACGGTGCAGTTCCGGCCCAAGGAGATGGCCAACCAGTTGCGCGACTACGGCAGCTTCATCCCCGGGCTGCGCCCCGGACCCCGCACGGCGGAATACCTCGAGAAAGTGATGATGCGCATCACGTACGTGGGCGGCGCGTTCCTCTGCGTGATCGCGGTGGTCCCCACGGCGGTCAGCATGCAACTGGAAATCCCCTACATGATCTCGCAGTTCCTGGGCGGCACGGGTCTGCTGATCGTGGTGAGCGTGGCCCTTGACATGGTCCAGCGGATCGAGGCCAACCTGCTCATGCGCAACTACGGCGGGTTCCTGGGCGGCGGTGGAAGCAAACGGATCAAGGGCAGACAGTATTGAACGCGGCAAGGCGTATGCCCATTGAGATCAAATCGCCCCGCGAGATCGAGATGATGCGAAAGGCCGGACTGCTGGCCTGGCGCATCCTTCAGAAGATGAAAGCGGCGGCCGTCGCCGGCGTGACCACGGGCGAGCTGGATGCGCTGGCGGGCGTCGAACTCGAGCGGGCGCGGGCGGTTTCCGGCTCGCGATTCTACCCGACGTACAACCCCGGCGAGGGTTTCCCGGGGTACACGTGCGTCAGCGTCAATGAGGAAGTCGTCCACGGCATTCCCGGCCCGCGCGTGCTCAGAGAAGGCGACCTGGTGACGCTGGACCTGGCCCTCAGCCTCGACGGTTACTGCGTGGACACGGCCATCACCGTTGCCATCGGCACGGTTGGCCCCAGGGCACGCAAGCTGCTGGAGGTCACGCGGGAGACGCTGGAGCTGGCCATCGCCAACATGCGGCCGGGACGAAAATGGTCCGACATCGCCAGGCTGATGCAGTGGAACGTCGAAGCGGCCGGATTCAACGTGGTGCGCGAGTTTGTGGGCCACGGCGTGGGGCGCAGCATGCACGAGGATCCGAAGGTGCCGAACTTCGTCACCGCCGAGCAGCTCCGGTCCGATTTCCGGCTTGTGCCGGGAACCACCCTGGCGGTGGAGCCCATGGTGGTCATGGGTAAGCGGGACGTGGAGATGCTCAAGGATGGGTGGACGGTGGTGACCAGGGACCGGTTGCCGGCGGCCCATTTTGAGCACACCGTCGCCGTCACCGAGAACGGCGCGGTGGTGCTGACCAGCGGCGCCGGCAGCGGAGAATGCGCCGATGAGTCCGGCACGCCGCAGTAGAAAGGCATCCGGCCGCCGTGGATCGCCTCGGCGATGAGCGATCGGAAGGACGGCTCGGGGCCGGAAAGCGTGCCCGTTGCCGTAGAACGCGTAGGACGGGCATCTTGCCCGTGCCGAACGGGCGAGGACGCCCGTGCTACATCGCGCGCCGGCGCCATCCCAGACGCCGGACGCAGTATCTGTCACGCGCCGGGCGCCGCCGCCCGGCGACTCTGCCGTAGCACGGGCAGAAACTGTCACGCGCCCGGCGCCGCCGCCGTCCAGCGACGGGCTTGAGTGGGAGAACTGAATGTGCTATACTTGATGTTTCGGTTCATTTAGGCCGATTGTGCGGCAAGGTGAGCGGATTATGAAGGTTCGAACGAGCGTGAAACGGATCTGCGAGAACTGCAAGGTGGTTCGCCGCCAGGGCGTCGTGCGCGTGATCTGCACGAATCCCAAGCACAAGCAGCGGCAGAAATGACAGCCCCCGCCCGGATGCGGCATCCGGGTTGCACTGGAGACTGGAGCGGCCATGCCCCGAATTTCAGGCGTTGACATTCCCAACGACAAGCCCATCTGGGTGAGTCTGACGTACATTGTCGGCATCGGTCCGACCAACAGCCGCCAGATCCTCAAGGAGGCCGGCATCGACCCGCAGAGACGGGCCAAGGACCTCAATGAGGAGGAGCTGGCGAAGATCATCGGCATCATCGACCGCGGCAACATCCTCGTGGAAGGAGCGTTGCGGCGGCAGATCCAGCAGAACGTGAACCGGTTGCGCGACATCGGCTGCTACCGGGGACTGCGGCACCGCCGCGGCCTGCCGGTGCGCGGTCAGCGCACGCGTTCCAATGCGCGGACCCGCAAGGGCCCCCGCAAGACCGTCGCCGGCAAGAAGGGCGTCAAGGAGCTGGGCAAGTAATCCCGCCGTTGTTGAGGCATGACCCGCAGGTGAGGTTGTCTTATGGCCGAGCAGCAGACACAGACACAGTCACAGACGCAGCAGACCCCGGGCAAGGCCGCCGGTGGCGCCAAGGCGTCCGGCAAGAAGCGTATCCGCAAGGGCGTGACCCGGGGCATCGCCCATATCAAGGCGACGTTCAACAATACGATGGTGACGATCACGGACACCAATGGGGAAACGCTGGCGTGGGCGTCGGCGGGAACGGTGGGCTTCAAGGGTGCGCGCAAGAGCACTCCCTTCGCCGCCGGACGGGCCGCCGAGGCGGCAGCCCAGGCCGCCCGCAAGCACGGCGTGCTGGAGGTCGAGGTCAAGGTCAAGGGTCCCGGCGCCGGCCGCGAGCAGGCCATCCTGCAGCTCCAGCACGCCGGACTGAAGATCACCGGGATCGAGGACGTGACGCCGCTGCCCCACAACGGCTGCCGGCCACCGAAGAAGAGAAGAGTCTAGGGGATTTTCGATTTTTGATTTTTGATTTTTGATTTTTGATTTTTGATTTGAGATTCGAGATTTGCGATTTGCGGTTTGCGATCTGAGATTCTTGATCTGAGATCTTCGATTTGAGGTCTGCGATCCGCCAAGGGTGTTCGGCGATCCGGTCAGCAATCGAAAATCGAGAATCAAGAACCAGAATCGAGACCCACAGCGCCTCCTCCGGCGAGGTGGAAGACAGATGGCCCCAGACGGTTGGGGCGGCAAACTTCCGCAATCCGGACGGCGGCAAGGAGAAGATCATGAGAGTTCGCTGGCGTGGCCTGGAGCTGCCTTCGCGGGTGGTGCGGGATGAACAGGTTTCAACCAGGACTTACGGCAGGTTTACGGCCGAGCCCTTCGAGCGGGGCTTCGGCACCACCGTTGGCAACAGCCTGCGGCGGATCCTTCTGTCGTCCCTGGAGGGCGCGGCCGTCACGCGCGTCAAGATCAAGGGCGCCGAGCACGAATTCTCCAGCCTCACCGGCGTCATGGAAGACGTCACCGACATCATACTCAACGTCAAGGCCCTGATCGTGAAGCTCGACGCCGACGAGGAAAAGCAGATGCGCCTGGTCGCGAAGAAGGCCGGCCCCGTCACCGCCGGCATGATCGAGGCGGATCCGGCCATCACCATCATCAATAAGGACCTGGTGATCGCCACGCTCACCGAGGACGTTCCCTTCGAGATGACGCTGACCGTGAACAAGGGCCGCGGTTACGTCACCGCCGCCGAAAACATCCCCGACGAGGAGGAGCAGGAGATCGGACTGATCAGCGTCGACAGCATCTATTCGCCGGTCACCCGCGTCCGTTACGAAACCGAGGACGCCCGCGTGGGCCAGAAGACCGACTACGACCGCCTCATCCTCGAGATCTGGACCAACGGCACGATCTCACCGGAAATGGCGCTCGTCGAAGCCGCCAAAATCCTCCGCAAGCACCTCAATCCCTTCGTGCAGTATTACGAGCTGGGCTCGGAGCTGATCAGCGAGGAGGCCCTGGCGGCCATCCGCGATGCCAATGCCCCCACCGTCGATCCCGAGCTGCAAGCCAAGCTCAACAAGCCCGTCCAGGAGCTGGAGCTTTCGGTGCGGGCCAACAACTGCCTGGAGTCGGCCAAAATCCAGACCGTCCGCGATCTGGTGAGACACAACGAGGCCGACCTGCTCAAGGTGCGCAGCTTCGGCAAGACGACGCTGCGCGAGGTGAAGCGGAAACTGGCCGACCTGGGGCTGAGCCTGGGCATGGATGTGGACCGCCTGGCGATGGCGCCGACCTCCGCCGCCTCCGCCCCCGCCGGCGAGACCCAGCCGACCTCCGGCGGCGTCGAACCGCCCGCTGTCACCGCCTGAAGGCGGCGACCCGGCCGCCACGCCGGCGGCACCTGACCGTCAGGAGCAAGACCATGCGTCACATGATCCGCGGCCGCCAGTTGAGCCGCGACACCGAACACCGCAAGAGCCTTCGCCGCAGCCTCGTGCAGAGTCTGCTGGAGCACGGCAAGATCCGCACGACCCTTCCCAAGGCCAAGGAGGTGCGGGCCTTCGCCGAGAAGATCATCACGCTGGCGCGCGCCAACAACCTCACCGCGCGCCGACGCGTGATCGCCATGCTGAACGACCGCCGCCTGGTCGACAAGGACCAGGAGTTCACCGGCCAGAGCGTCGTCCAGAAGCTGTTCGATGAGATCGCCCCGCGCTTCGCCGACCGCAACGGCGGATACACCCGCATCATCAAGCTCAGCGATCGCCGCGTGGGCGACGGCGGCCCGCTGGTGGTCCTCCAGCTCCTCACGGAGTCGGTCAAGCCCACCGGCACGCCCCGCCGCCGCGCCGGCCACCGCCGGCGCCGCTACGAACGACGCCACGAGTTCGCCGCCAAAGTCCTGAAGCGCAAGGGCGAGCCGCAGACCCAGGCGGCAGCCGAGTCTTCGCAGACCCCGGCCGAAGCGCCGAAGGAATAGCCCAGGACCATTGCGAGCCGGACCGCCAACCGCCGCTGTTTACGCGCGGTGCGGCCGCCGCGTGCGCGGCAGGCGCCGCTGGGCCGCCCGGCGCTATGGCGCTGACTGGTGCGCGCGGATCGTTTCCACCAGCTTGTGAATGTAATACAGATCGCCGCGCTGCTGCCAGGGGACGTCCAGGTGCCGCTCCAGCCACTGCGGCGAAGCGCCCATCACAATGGCGTTGGCCAGGAACGTCTGAAGACTGTCCGTTGGGAAGCACAGGCTTGATTCCCGGCGCAGGGAGCTGGCACCCCAGGCCTCGTGCCAGTCGGGCAGCGCCTCCACATAGGTGCGGAAATAGCGCGCTGTCTGTTCGCTCAGGAAATCGCGGGCGAATAGGAGCGTCTCCGGCACCGCGCCGTACAGCGCGATCAGCCCGCCGGAATGGCCGGCGTTGCGGCTCACGTGCGAGAAGGTCATCCCGTATTCATCCAGCATGTACGGCTCGCGCACGTCCTCGTCGGGGCTGCGCCAGCGGCCGTCAGGGGGCAGCGTCAGTGCGCCCCTGGCGTACAGGTGCTGGCGCATGCGGCCGAGGGCGTAACGCCGCGCCGCGGATTTGGCCAGCAGGCCCCAGCCCTCCCGCTCGGCCGCGGCGTCGCCGGCCAGGCGCGCCAGGCGGATTTGTCCGATGGACGCGGCGAGGAAGTAGTTGGCGTCGATCACCCCGCCGTTGCCGTGCCAGATGCTGGTGTTGAGCAGCGTGGTCCCGCCCCAGGGATAGCTGTAGACGCTGATCTGGCCCGGCCACTGATAGGTGCCGCCGGTGGCCCAGTCGGCCCGGGCCGTCCAGGGGTCGCGCACCGCCAGAATGCCCGGCAGTTTCTCGGGCAGATCGCTGCGTCCCACGGCGTCGTAGTAGGCCGCCAGTTGATAGATCGCCAGCGGGTGCGGCATTTTGTGGCGGACGAAGAAGTTGCCGCGGCGGCTGGTGTTGATGTTGTTGACAGCGCCGGCGGGGGGATTGTCGGCGAGAAACTCCTCGCTGAAGGTGAACGCGTAGGATTCGCGCCGAGCACCCTGGCCGCCCAGCAGATGGTCGATGGTCTCAGGCGGATACTCGCGGCGCTCGCGCTGCATGTACAGGATGGCCTGCTGGCGCAGCGGCGGCGTCAAATACGGCAGGGCCTCGGCCAGAGCGGCCAGCACCTCGCCGGGATAGCCGTGCACCAGGTCCTGCGTGTATCGCTGATAGTCGCCGCTCCAACCGGGGGCGTTCTTGCCGCCGGGGTACCAGGGGGCCAGGTGGCCGGCCGCCAGTATCCGCGAAACCTGATCGCGAAGTTCGGCGATCAGATGCTGCGGAGGCGGACCCGCCGGCATGGGGCGCCTGGCGGCATACTTGCCCAGTCCTCGCAGGCGAATGTCGTACGACTGAACGCCGGGAACGGCCAGCCACGAGCCGGCCGCCGTCACGACGCCGGGGTCTTCCACCTGGGCGGAGAACTCCATCGGGAAGCCTTCGAGGTTCGCGGTGGCGAGGATCGGCGAGACGGGCGCGGCGAATGAACCATCGGCGCGGAAGTCGGCGAACTCGAAACGCTGTGTGATGGTGACGGTATCCGAGTCCGCGTCGTAGCCGTAGCTCTCGCTGACGCCCAGCGGGAATCGCCCGCCGTGCTGCGCCCACCAGTCGCAGCGCCGGACCACGTCTCGCGGCAGGGCGTTCTTCCATTTCTCCGTCTCGTCCGCCGGCGGCAGCAGCTCGCCGAAGATGGGCACGATGAAGGCGTTGCCGCGCCCGGAAACGAAGCGCACGCGGAGGGCGTCATCCTCGATCGAGATCGAACTCACCGGCGAGTCGAACAGCACCAGCAGCGGGCTGTCGGCTTTGTAGGCGGCCTGGCTCCAGATGCGGTTGTTGCTGCCGGCCACGTCGATGCCGGCGGCCGTCAGGGCGCGGAAGAAGCTGCCGGAGCCATACCACAGCAGCATCCATCCCCGCTCGATGCCCTCGGGCATGGCCCCGCGAAGGGTGGCGGTGGGACTGAGCACGATGCGCTGGCCGGCGCGGAAGGCCGCTTAGGCGGGCACGGTCTTGCCGGCGGCTTGGCGCTGCGAGGAGCGTGGCGCCGCCGTCGCGCCGCAGGTACTGGCCCAGGTACTTGGTCCCGGCCATCAGGTCCAGGTCGCTATCGGCGCGCACGAGGATGGCCGGCGTGAGCCGCGAGACGATCACCTGCATCTGGCGGGGAGTGCCGTCCGGGCCGTCGTACGCGAACGACATCAGCGATCGCGCCCAGTTGCGCCGGACCGGGGCCGGCCGCGGATTGACCGCGCCGACGGGGCGGATCATGCCCAGATCGGCGGGACCCTCGTAACGGCTGGTGTGCGTCTCCACGCCGCCGAGGAAGGGCCCGATGTGCCGCCCCACGTCGAGCTGGATTTCGCGCGTGATGCGCGGCCAGGATTCCTCCGTGTCGACGACAATCTGGATGTCCAGCCCCGCGGTGGGCTGGGACGTCGGGGGATAGGTGTGATCGGGTTGAGCCATCGCATGGGACGCGATCAGGCTGAGGGCCACCAGCACCAGCGCGGGTATTTTCGATTTTCGATTTTCGATTTTCGATTGGAGGGCGATGGGTGCTGAGTGCTGAATCCTGAGTATGGTCAGTGGTCCGTTGTCAGTTGTCCGTTGTCGGGTCAGTGGTCCGTTGGTCAGTTGTCCCCGCGTGCCTCCGTGCCTTCGCATGCCTTCGTGCCTTCGTGCCTCCGTGCCTCCGTGCCTCCGCACGCTTTCGTGCCTCCGTGCCACCGTGCCTCCGTGCCTCCGGAGTGCTGAGTCCTGAGTGCTGAGGGAATCCGTCATTCGGACTTCGTCCTTCGTCATTCTTTCGGGCTTCGGGCTTCGTCCTTCGTCATTCCTCCCCACTGAACCCTGAACCCTGAACCCTGAGCCCTCCGTCCGAACCCTGAACGCTGAACCCTTCCACCCCTTCGTCGCTCCGTCGCTTCGTCGCTTCGTCGCTCCTGCTTCCGTTCTCATCTTGCCACCTCCTTCCCCCGCAACGCCACGACTCTTCCTCCGGTCTGTCGGAAGAGCATGTTGCGCCAGACCGCGGCGCCCGTGTAGTTGCTGGCGCCGTTGTAGCCCGAGCGCATCCCCGTCGCCATGGCCCGGCTGTCGCTGACGCTGACGGGAATACGCGGCGCCCGCGCGAAGCGGTTTTCATCGAAGAGCACGTAGACCACCTCGTGCGTCCGCACGTTGTACATCACGTTCTTGCCCATGGCGTTGGTGAGCGTCGAGTTGTGGAACCAGTAAACCCAGTCGCCGCCGGCGGCCGACGCATGACACTCATCGGAATTGGTGCCCAGATTGTCGGGGTTGCGCTCGGGATAACCGGCCTCGCGGCGGCTGACCAGCGGGCCGACGATGATGCCGCAGATCATGCCCGTCCTGGGATCCAGCCGCCCGAAGCGGGGCATGTCCCGCGCGAGGGTATCAAGCAACGGCAGCCAGTCGGCCACCCATTTCTCGATGGAAGGACACCTCGATGCGCAAGACACATCTCGCGACGATGGCGGTGCTGTGGCTGACGGCCTGTGCCCTGGGCCAGCAGGTGACGCTTCTGGACGTCACGCGAATCTGGGGCGTGGGCAGCAACAACTATCCGGTGCCGCGGGGCTTTCCCCGCGACCTGACCGCCCCCGTCAACTACATGGAGGGGACGCTCTACTATGAGTTTGAGCTGATGCAGTCCCAGCCCGATGGCATCCGCGTCGAGCTGTGCATGTGGTTCCCCAACGCCACCGGCGGCAAACGCGGATGCATCTGCACCGAGGCGTGGCTCCAGCCCATGATGGTCCGCCCCGGCATCTACCGCTATCAGAAGACGCTCAACCAGATGTGGCACGATCCCTGGCTCACCGTCGACTACAAACGCGGCATGGAGAGCTTCTTCGCCGACCTGTACGGCGGCCGCACCGTCAGCGACCGGGCCCATACCAGCCCCAAGCCCAGCAAGGGCCGCTGGCTGGTAGTCTTCGTCGCCAGGGGCTCCACCTACAGCGACTTCGCAGCCCGCACCGGCCTGCACCCAGACTCCATCGCGCATTTGAGCGACGTGGCGGCGATGCTTCAGAAGCAGCAGTATGGTCAGGCTCGGATCGAGGCCGAGAAGCATCTGGCCAGGGCCGATGAGACTGTCGCGGGGGAGGCCCGGCGCATCGTCGACGCCTGCGACGCCTACGTGACCCGTCGCCGGGCGGAGATCGCCGACTGCGAGGGCGAACCGGCCTATCAGGCGGATCAGTTGGCGGCCCTGGCGGCGCTGTTCCAGCCGTCCGGTGTCGGCAAGGCGCTGGCCGCCGAAGCCCGGGCGATGGACCAGACCGAGGCCGTCCGGCGCGACCGCCAGGCCATCAGGCTCGGCGAGCCGCTGTGGGCGCTGGCCGACACCATCCGCGCCGAGCTGGTCGAGCTGGATGAGTCGGTTCCCGAGCTGCGCAACAAGCCTGGTGCGCCCAAGCTCCCGCCGCAGTTTGCCGCCGAGGCTCAGACCATCGTGAAGATCACGGCGGAACTCAAAGCTCGTTATCCCCAATCGGCCACTTTCCGCTGCGCCGAGGCCATGTGCAGGGAGTTCGGCCTGAGCGTCCCCTGATATGCGGACCGGTGCACCCCGTAGGTCGCGCACCGCGCGACACCGGGCCCTTGGTAGCACGGACATTGCGCGCGAGCCGCCCGAGCCACATTGCGCGCCGACGCGATCCGGGCCCATCGGCCGCAGAAAGTCACGCGCCCCCCCGGAACCGCACGCGGGGCAGAGCGCTTGCCCCCGCGCCGCCGGTGCTTATCCTATGCGCCCTCCAGCGACCGCCCATCCAGGGCCGCTCCCAGGAGCCAAGGTTATATGGCCAAAGTCCGCAAAGCCGTGATCACCGCCGCCGGCCGCGGGACGCGGCAGTATCCCGCGTCCACCGCCGTGCAGAAGGAGATGTTCCCGCTCGTCGATCGCGACGGTCTGACCAAACCCGTGATCCAGATCATCGGCGAGGAGGCCATCGAGTCGGGGATCGAAGAGATCTGCATCATCACCCAGCCCGGCGAGGAGCGCATCTACCGCGAGTATTTCCGCCGCCTCGACGACAACATGGTCCGCGCCTTCCGCGGCAAGGACTGGGCCATCCTGGAATCCGAGAAGCTGGCGGCCTTCGGCGAGCGCCTCCATTTCGCCGAGCAACACAGCCCTGAGGGCTTCGGCCACGCCGTCTATCAGGCCAGGAAGTTCGTTGGCGATGAACCGTTTCTGCTGCTGCTGGGCGACCACGTATATATCTCCGACATCAAAGACCGCTGCGCCCGCCAGCTCATCCGTGTCTTCGAGCAGTACATGCTCGAGGCCGCCACCAGCGTCCAGCCCACCGTCGAACGCCTGCTGCACCTGTTTGGCACGATCCGCGGCCAGCCCATCGATCCCGCCCGCGGCATTTACAAGGCCGAACTCATCATCGAGAAACCCAGCATCGAGGTGGCCCGCCAGCAACTGGTCACGCCCGGCCTGCCCGCCGGCAACTACCTCTGCCACTTTGGCCAGCACGTCTTCGGCCCGCGCATCTTCGATTCGCTGGAGTACCTCATCAAGAACAACCTGCGCGAAAAGGGCGAGTTCCAGCTCACCGCCGCCCAGGAACACATGCGTCAGAACACGGACAAATACTGGGCGGTCCACGTCCAGGGCCAGCGCTACGACACGGGCATCCCCTATGGCCTGATGGAGACGCAGCTTGCGCTGGCGCTCAACGGCGTGCACCGCACCGAAATCTGCGAAGCCATCGCCCGCATCCTGGCCATGCAGGTCAAGAGCTGATGCGCTTTGCCGACTGTCACAGACGCCGCTGAACGCAGCCGAAAGCACCGCAAGCATGCCCGCACATGCGCTGCTTTGACCGCTTCCCGCGTGTTCTTATAATGCCCCCGCAGTTGGAACGGCGCTCAGGCAAGGAGACAGCGCGTGCAGCATCGCCGGGTTTGGTGGCAGATCGCCCTTCTGTGCGCCCTGACGCCGCCGGCGCGGGCCCAGTTCCAGGGTCCGGCCGACTACCTGTCCCTGTCGGCCCAAACCGCCTCCACCTGGCTCCAGGACGGCGCATCCGTTGTACAGCTCGAAGAGAACGTGGTCGTCGAGACCGACCGCATGCGCGCCACGGCCGAGCGCGCCGTCGTCTGGCTCACGCGCCAGAGCGGCTCCCGCGTCGACCAGTACCGCGTGGAATTGGTCCTGCTTGGTAACGCGCGCATCGAGGAGAACAACGGCATCAGTCAGACTCAGAAGGCCTGCCGGCTGGATTTCCTCGTCCGGCCCAACATCCGTCTGTCGGCATCCCGCCGCGACGGCGCCAACCGCAGCGCATCGGACACCTACGTGGCCGCCGCGGCGCTGCGCGCCACGGCGGCGATCGGTGCGCCCCCTCCGCCGCGCTGGTTGCTCGAGGAGGAAATCGAACCGCCGCGCGTTCCCGCGACACGACCGGCGCCGGCGCCGCGACTCCTGCGGCCGGTGACCTTCTCCGCCCCGCATCTGACAACGGAACAGACGCCCGAGGGCCTGGTGGCGGTCGTCATGTCCGGGGGCATCCACCTGCGCCAGCGGCTGGAGAAGGGCGATCTGCTCGACCTCCAGGCCGAAAGCGCCGTCGTCTTCACCACGTACAGGAGTCTGACCGAGCTGCCGGCCGACCCGGCGTCGCAGGGCCAGGCCATCGCCCAGCGCGTCACCGGGGCCTATCTGGAGGGCGACGTGCGCATCACCTCCACGCCCGCCGACGCCACGGTGCCGACGCGCACGCTTATCGCCAACCGTGCCTTCTATGACTTCACCACCGACCGCGCGGTGCTCACCGACGTGGTGCTGCACACGGCCGACCCGCGCCGGCACATACCCATCATCGTGCGCGCCCGCGTCCTGCGGCAGCTCTCAAAAACGCCCCAGATCGAGGAATACGGCGCCGAGGAGGCCCGCATCTCCACCAGCTCGTTCCACACGCCCTCCTATAGCATCGGCGCATCGAGCGTCTACGTGCGCATGAGCGAGTTCGACAACCCCGTCACCGGAACGCGCACGACCTTCTCCTCCCGACATACCACCTTCGACCTCTGGAACGTGCCGGTTTTTTACACGCCGGCGGCCGCCGGCAGCATTACCGAGCGCAACGTGCTGCGCGACATCGAGATCGCCAGCAGCGGGCCATTCGGGCTGGGCGTGAGCAGCGAGTGGGGCTTTTTCGAGACCCTCGGCCGTCTACCCCCGCGCGGCACCGACATGTCGTATCGGCTCGACCATTTCAGCGAGCGCGGGCCGGCCGTGGGGCTGGACGGGCGCTACACCGGCGGCTTCGTCGATCAGTTGACGCTCCAGCCGTGGTCGTACTCCGGCGAATTCACCGGCTACATGGTGTTCGACCACGGCGAGGACGACCTGGGCCGCCGGCGCGTCGACGTCGATCCGCAGCGCGACGTCCGCGGCCGGCTCACCTGGGAGCACCAGCACTTCTTCCCCGACGACTGGCAGGTGCAGATCACCGGCAGCTACATCTCCGATCCGACCTTCCTGGAGCAGTGGTTCACGCGCGACTTCCGCACCGGCCGGCCGCTGGATACGTCCTTCTACGCCAAACGTCAGCGCGGCAGCGAGGCCCTCACGCTGCTGCTGAGCATCCAGCCCAACGACTTCGCGACGGTGGCCGAGATGTATCAGGAGCAGTTTGAAATCCAGCGCCTGCCGGAGCTGGGCTATTACCGGATTGGCGACAGTTTCTGGAACGACGGGGCGACGTTCTTCAGCGCCAACACCGTCTCGGCGCTGAGCTTCCAGAACAGCGACTATGACCTGGGGGAATTGGGCTTCCGGCCGGCGCCGGTGGGATTCGCATCGCCAGGGCTGCCGTCGGTCGGGCAGACGCTCACGCCCGATGACACCACGCTGCGCGGAGACTTCCGCCAGGAGATCGACTTTCCCTTCTCGGCCGGGCCGTTCCGCGTCGTGCCATACGTGGTGGGGCGGTACAGCGCGTATTCCGAGTCGGTGGATGGCGGCTCGGTCGACCGGCTCTACGCGGGCGCCGGGCTGCGCATGAGCACGGCGTTCTGGAAGGTGGACGATACGGTCAAGTCGCGGCTGTTCGATCTGAACCGGCTGCGGCACGTGATCGAGCCGCAGCTTGAGCTGTATGTCGGCGCCCAGAACACCGACCGCTCCGAACTGCTGATCTACGACGAGCCGATCGACGCCGTCAGCGACGTCGGCGCCGTGCGACTGGCATTCAACCAGCGCTGGCAGACCAAGCGCGGCGGGCCGGGACGATGGCGCAGCGTCGATGCGTTCACGCTGAACCTGGCGGCCAACTACTTCTTCAACCGCCCCGACGATCGGGAGCTGGAGCCGCTGGACTTCCGCGGACTGTATTTCGCATCCATGCCCGAGGCGTCGCTGGCGCGCAGCGGCATCGAGATGGATGCTGCATGGCTCATCAGCGACACCGTGCGCCTGGTGGGCGACGCCCAGTTCAACACCGACGAAGCTGAGCTGGCCACAGCCGGCGTCGGATTTCGCGTGCGTCAGGAACGGCGGCTCTCCTACTACCTGGGATACCGCCACATCGGCGTCCAGTTCGAACAGGTGGTCAACGGCAACACCTTCATCTTCGAGGACCGGGACCTGATCGTCTTCTCGGCCGACTATCAGCTCACGTCAGACTACCGGCTGGGGGTAGCCAACAGCTACGACCTGGCGCATCAGCGCAACGACCGGTCGATCGTGAGCCTGACGCGACAGTTCGACAGGTTCTATGGGCAGATCAGCATCCGGGTGGATCAGTTTCAGGACGAGCGGGCGATCTTCTTTAACGTCTGGCCCGAGGGGCTGGATCCAGGGCGCGGGAGCCGCTCGGCGCAGCAGACGCTGGGGTTCTGAGGGCTCTGAGCCATGTGCCTTCGTGCGCTGGATCTGAGAGCTGCCCTTTGCCGCGCCGCCACATGCCAGTAGAATCCTCAGCGATGCTCAGATGGCCTCTATTGCTTGGTCTGGCTCTGGCGCTGCCGCCTGCGGCGGTGGGCCAGCAGCCCCAGTGGCAGTTTCGCGGCGACGGGCAATGGGAGCAGGCGGCGGCCCCGGCCACCGCGCCCGTTCCCGACGAGACCCTGGACCGTATCGAGCAGATGCTCCAGAACAACCAGGCCGCCGCCGCCAAGAAGATGGTCGTGAGCTGGATCAGGCGGCAGCCTGATGCGCCCAACCGCGACCGGGCGGTGTTCCTGCTTGGGCAGGCCAACTTCCAGCTCGGCAGCCGGATCATGGCGTTCTACAACTTCGACGAGCTGCTGGACCTGTACCCCGCCAGCGCCTACTACCATCCCGCGCTCCAGCGGCAGTTCGACATCGCCGACGAGTTCCTCAGCGGCTACAAGCGGCGCTTCCTGGGCATGCCCATCATCAGCGCCACCACCGAGGCCACGGAGATGCTTTACCGCATCCAGCAGCGCGCCCCAGGCTCGCCGCTGGCCGAGAAAGCTCTGCTGCGCGCGGCCGATTACTACTACGCGACGGCGCAGTACGACGTGGCGGCCGACGCCTACGCGGCATACGTGCGCAGCTATCCGCGCAGCCCGTATCTGCCGCGGGTGCGGCTGCGGCAGGCGTTCAGTTCCCTGGCGCAGTTTCGGGGCGTGAAGTTCGACGCCACCCACATCATCGATGCCCGCCAGCAATTGATCGACCTGGCCGTCGCCTATCCGGATGTGGCGGCCGAGGAGAAGGTCCTGGCGCTGGTCGACCGCATCGACGCGGCGCTGGCCGACAAGCTGCTGGTGACGGGCGATTTCTACCGGCGCACGGGCAAGCCGCGCGGGGCGGTGTACTACTACCGGGCGCTGCTGCGGACGTTTCCCGGCTATCCGCAGGCGCGCGAGGCCGAGCGGCGGCTGGCGGAGATGCCCCCGTCGGCTCTGAGCGAGCTGGAGCTTCCCGAGGCGGTTCAGAAGCGGATGGCCGGCGCCGCGACAACGCAGCCGACTCCTTCATCCACCGGTCCACAGAGCCGATGAAAGCAAGCAGCGCCATGTTCGTGCTGGTGAGCGGGCTGCTGGCCCTGAGCGGCGGCGGCTGCGGGTACAACCAGTCGGGCGGTGCCAATAATCCGCTGGAGGGAGGCTATCGCTGGAACTCGCTGTTCCGCGAGGACGTGCAGACGGTGGCGGTGCCGGTGTTCACCAACGTCGGGTTCCACCGCGGGCTGGAGCTGCGGCTCACGCAGGCGGTGATCCGCCAGCTCGAAGCGCAGGCCCCCTACAAAGTCGTGCCCCTGGAGCGGGCCGACACCGTTCTGGAGGGCCAGCTCACGGCGGTGACGACGGCCACGCTGGACCGCGATTTTCAGACGAACCTTCCGCGTGAACAGCGGATGACGCTGAGCGTAGACCTGCTGTGGAAGGACCTGCGCAGCGGGCGCATTCTGGTGGAGCGAAAGTCGATCCAGCAGGACGCGGTGTATTTCCCGAGCCTGGGCGAGGGCCAGTTCGCCGGCTCGCAGCAGGCGATCGAGAGGCTGGCGATGGCGATCGTGCAGGAGCTGCAGGCCGACTGGTAGGCAGGCCCGTTGGAAAAGACCGCGCGACGGCCCGTATGATGAGTCTGGACTGGCGTGCGGCGGCAGGCCGCGCGCGGCCGGATCAGCCAGCAACGAAAGACGCCCAGTTATGTCTGAACCGAGACCTGATCGCCCGAATCGGAGAAACGGACGGGGCGTGCCTCCGCCCGGGGGCATGCGCGTGGGGCGCGGTCTGTTCGGGTGGTTTCTGTTCGCGGCGCTGTGCATTCTGATGTTTGTGTTCCTTCAGCAGAGGAAGGACACGCACACGAAGATCAGCCTCAGCGAGTTCATCACCCAGCTTCAGGCCCAGAACGTCAAGACCATCCTGATCGAGCAGGACATCATCAAAGGGGAGCTGCACCAGGAGCGGGCCTTCGCCAACGCTCAGGAGCCCAGCAGACGCTTCTACTGCGAGGCGCCCCCGGCGGCGCTGTCGAACCACCTGCTGACGTACATCCTGGAGAACCTCAACGGCGCCGAGCTGCGCGCGGAGAACAACCAGAATCTGTTTCTCACCATCCTGATTCAGATGCTGCCGTGGCTGCTCATCCTCGGCTTCATCTGGTTCTTCGTCTTCCGCCAGCTCCGCAACAGCGCCAACGCCGGCGGCATGCTGGGCAACTTCGGCCGCAGCCGCCATCGCATCACCAGCAAGGAACACACCAACGTCACCTTCGACGATGTGGCCGGCATCGAGGAGGCCAAGGAAGAGGTGGTGGAGATCGTCGAGTTCCTCAAGAACCCCCGCAAGTTCCAGCGCCTGGGCGGACGCATCCCCCGCGGCGTGCTGCTGGTGGGCGAGCCGGGTACCGGCAAGACGCTGCTGGCCAAGGCCATCGCCGGCGAGGCCGAGGTGCCGTTCTTCTCCATCAGCGGCTCCGACTTCGTGGAGATGTTCGTCGGCGTCGGCGCCTCGCGCGTGCGCGACCTCTTCAAGCAGGCCAAGGACAACAGCCCCTGCATCATCTTCCTGGACGAGATCGACGCCGTCGGCCGTCGCCGCGGCAGCGGTTTCTCCAGCGGCGGCCACGACGAGCGCGAACAGACCCTCAATGCCATCCTGGTGGAAATGGATGGTTTCGACACCAACGACCAGGTGATCGTGTGCGCGGCCACCAACCGCGTCGACGTGCTCGATCCAGCGCTGACGCGCCCGGGGCGCTTCGACCGGCAGATCTACGTGCCGCTTCCGGACATCAAGGGCCGGCTGGAAATCCTCAAGGTCCACAGCCGCAAGGTCAAACTCGGGCCCAACGTCGATCTCATGCGACTGGCCCGCGCCACCCCCGGCTTCAGCGGCGCGGATCTGGCGGCCATCATCAACGAGGCGGCCCTGCACGCAACGCTGGCCGGCAAAGACTTCATCGAGATGGATGACCTGGAGGAGGCCCGCGACAAGGTCCGCTGGGGCCGTGCCCGCAAGAGCCGGGTTATCGACGAGAAGGAGAAACTGGCCACCGCCTATCATGAGGCGGGGCACGCGGTCGTGCAGTATCTGGAAAAGGACGCCGACCCGATCCACAAGGTGACCATCATTCCGCGCGGTCAGATGGGCGGGGCCACGATGGCCCTTCCCGAAAAGGACCGCAGCAACTACTCGCGACGATGGTGCATCGCCACCATGAAGACGCTGTTCGGCGGCCGTATCGCCGAGGAGATGTTCACCGGCGATGTGAACACCGGCGCCTTCTCCGACATCCGCCAGGCCACCGCCATCGCACGCCGCATGGTCCGCGACTGGGGCATGAGCGAGCGACTGGGTTTCATCTTCTATGGCGACGATGACTCGCGGCCGGGCCTGGTCGACCTGGGCATCGGCGGCGGGCGCGAGTATTCCGAGGAAACGGCCAGGATCATCGACGAGGAAGTGAAGAAGCTGATTGACACCCTCTATGAGGAGACGCGGCGGATTCTGGAGAACAACCGCGACAAGATCGAGGCGATGGCCAGGGCGCTGCTCAAGTACGAGACGCTGGACGGGGAGGACATCGAGAAGATCATGCGCGGACAGTCGCTGACGCGCCCGACCGTCAGCGACCTGCTGGAAAAACAGCAGCAACGGCGAGCCGCCGCAAGCCAGGCGAGCACCCAGCCTGAAGAGGAACTGCCTGGCCTGGGCAGCGGTCCGCTGCCGGCTCCCGGATGAGCAGGACCCGTCGCCTTGATTGGCGCTACTTCACCGCAAAGCAGTACAGGTTCTGGTCGTAGCGCAGATAGAGTCGGCCGCCGATGACTACGGGGTGGGCCCAACTGGGGCCGGTCCCCTGCACGTTGAAGCGGCTCTTGAGCTCGAAGCTTTCGGGGGAAACCACGGCCAGGCCGACCTGCCCCTTATTCTCGCCAAACAGGAAGAGCATGCCGTCGGCCCAGCACAGCGATCCCTTGCCAACGCCGCGGCTGTTCCACATGCGCTTGCCGGTCTTGAGGTCCAGGCACGTCCAGCCGTCGCGGTTGTTGCCATAGATGTAGCCGTCGACGATCACATAGCCGCCGTGATGGCAATCCATGTCGCGCGTCGTCCAGGCCTGCTCGAACGACCAGACGCCGTTGTTCACGCTCGCCCTCACGCAGATGCCGCCCTTGCCGTAGCCATTGGCCCAGAATATGTAGCCGTCGGAAAACGCCGGCGTGGGGCAATTGGCAACGTTGCCGGCGGCGAAGTTATTGGACCAGAGCAGCTTACCATCGGCGGGGTTGATGCAGGCCAGCCCGCTGCCGGTGCCGACGACGATCAGCTCGGCCCCCCGGTAACTCACCGCCAGGGGCGAGCCGTAGTGGGCGTCGGCGCTGTAGTTGCTTCGCCAGACTTCCTTGCCGGTGAGCTTGTCCAGGGCCACCACGCTCGTGCGTCCGCCGGGCGTGACAATGGCCAGGTTCTTATGAATCAGCACCGATTCGGCATAGCCCCAACTGGGCTGGCGGCCGCCGAACTCGCGCAGGTCGCGGGTCCAGATGGTCTGTCCGGTTTTGGCGTCATAGCAGCCCACCCGGCCGACGCCCGACTCGATGTAAAGCCGGCCCTGGTCGATGACGGGGGTGGATCGCGAGCCGGGAAGGTTGCTGGCCACCGTATAGCCCGGACCCTGTTCGATTCTCCACAGCTCCTTGCCCTCCATGTCAAAGGCGAAAACGTGCAGCATTCCGTCGATGTCGCCGCTGGTGTAGACAACGCCGTCGACAACGGCGACGGTGGAGTAGCCGCCGCCGATCCCCTTCACCTGCCACAAGAGTCTGGGGCCGGTCTCGGGCCATTCCCGCAGCAGACCCGTGTCCGGCGATTTGCCGTCGCGGTTGGGCCCGCGCCAACCGGGCCAGTTGGCCTCGGCAAGCGCCGGAGGCGCGCCCAGAGCCAGCAACATTCCTGCAACGATCATGGTCGATACAACGCTTATCCGCATAAAATCGCGCTCCTGCTGTTAGACTGCTGATACGCGCTGAAGGCCGGGCCGTTGAGGATGGACCGCCCGTTGTCTACCCCAGCACATAAGGGGGCATCCTCAGGCGCCGACCCAGGGTGTGCTGCACGTGGGCCGCCAGCAGGCGATTGATCGGGTCGCTCTGATGTCGCGTCAGCGCTGGAAGGCGCGAGGGGGCTGTGCGTCCGGTTTGCTCAACGTACTGGAGGATGCCCAGCAGGCGGGGGTCTATTGGCAGCCGCTGTGGGTATCCCGATTCGCATCTTTGGCAGACGACGCCGCCGCCGGTCAGATCGAAGCCCCGCAGCATGTCGGTCCGCCCGCAGGAAATGCATCGCCGCAGCTCCGGGAGGTAGCCGGTGTGCCGCAGCAGCTCCAGTTGGAACGCCAGAAACGCCTCCTCGCGGCGGGGGGTGCCCAGCGACTCGAGCACCGCCGCCAGTGCATCGAACAGCTCCGGGTGCGCGTCGTGCTCGCTGACCAGTTGCCCGGTCAACTCGGCCGCATAAAACCCAAGATAAAGCCCGCGCAGGCTGGTCCGCAGTTGCGGATGCCCATCCATGAGCTTCCACTCGGTAAGAGTAGCCAGCTCCCTTTCCGGACGGTCGGTGAAGACTGCCTGGCCGCAATCGAGCAGGTCAATGCCGCCATCGAACCTGCTGGCGCCGGCTTTGGTAGTGCGATGGGCACCCTTGGCGATGACTCGGATCGGTCCATGCAGCCGGGCCATCAGCAGCAGGATCTGCGACGTTTCGCTGTACTCGATCTTGCGCAGACAGATGCACAGGTCGCGGGCCAGAGCCATCGGGCGGATTATATCTGCGGCGCGCCGGCGACAAATCGCCGCAGCGGATTGAGCAATCACCGGCCGCACGGCTGACATATAATAGGGTGCCGGGTTGAACATGCGGCTGCGCCGGCGGTGTTGTCTGACCTGGCCAATTCATCCGGGAGAGGGTGTTGGCGGTCCGCGGAATGAAACGGGAAGGTCGAAAGGTCGGAATTGACGGCTTGCGGAACGGCGCTCTTTGGCTAGACTAGACGAATGCGGCACAAGAGCGTCCCGACCGCTAATGCCTGTTTTTTTGCATAACTTGTGAAGGATCCAATCGAGATGATTAAAGTGAAGCTGCGCGGCAATGAGACGGCCGAACAGATGTTGCGGCGTTTCAAGAAGATGTGCGAGAAGGAAGGCCTGACCAAGGACATCAAGCGCATCGCGTACTACGAAAA
>Ga0308414_1000700_pt1 | contig 21702 bp, 25 predicted proteins | sample HotsprSampleOS50_FD_205667 | JGI IMG/M metagenome (GOLD analysis project Ga0308414, IMG submission 205667) | Hot spring phototrophic mat microbial communities from Octopus Spring, Yellowstone National Park, Wyoming, United States - 20090730_OS50 ...
GCGTGGCACCCGTGCACGTTGGCGGGGTCCGCCGGAATCAGCCGCGGCTGGTTTCCCACTCGTGCGTGGCACCCGTGCACGATGCCGTGGCTTGAGGGAATCAGCCGCGGCTGGTTTCCCACTCGTGCGTGGCACCCGTGCACGATGCCGTGGCTTGAGGGAATCAGCCGCGGCTGGTTTCCCACTCGTGTGTGTCACTCGTGCAAGCTGGCGGGTCCGGTGGGAATCTGCCGCGGCTGGTTTCCCACTCGTGTGTGGCACCCGTGCACGTTGGCGGGGTCCGCCGGAATCAGCCGCGGCTGTTTTCCCACTCGTGCGTGGCACCCGTGCACGATGCCGTGGCTTGAGGGAATCAGCCGCGGCTGGTTTCCCACGCGTGTGTGGCACGCGTGCAATCCGCCGGGGCTCGAGGGAATCTCTCGGGAGCGGTTTCCCGCGCGTGTGGCTCACGCGGTCAGACGATATCCGATCCGTCAGGGGGAGGAGGGTCTGGCCGCAGCCGTGGCGCCACCTCGCGCACATCCACCTTGCCGGTCACCACGTCGGCGAAGAGCCGCTCGCGGTACTCGCGCAGCAGTTCGATTTCCCGGCGGCCGGCGGCGATGGCGGCCTCAAGCTTAATGGTTATGGCGTCGAGGCGGTCCACCACGGCGGTTTTCCTGGGCGCCGCCCGCATGGCTTTTCCTCTTTGGCGGGCGCGACTCTTTCTGCTGACGGTTCGTTGGATAACCACCTGCCGGTACTCCTCGAGCAGGCTAATCAGTTTTTCCATGGCGCGAATCGAGCGCCGGATCCGCAGGTCGATGTAATCGAGGCAACGGACGATGGCGGTTTGTTCGTGGAGCGGAGGGAGAGGGATCGGGAATATTTTGAGCTTTGCGTGGGATAGACCCGGGATGGTGCTTCCGTAAGCGAACGCCGCCAGTGTAGGCTGTGACACAGCCAGGACATGGTACAGATATTCATTCGCTGCCACAGGGTGAGGCAGAAGAATCCTACAACCCGTGCCTGCGCACGCTGCGACCCGCAAGAGGCCTAACTTACCAAAGGGGGTCCCTGCGGTGGATATGACGATGCTGCCAGCAGGAGCTAGAGTTGTACTACAAGCGTTATATGCTTCCTGCGTAATGCGTCGCGCGCTATTGTCAATGTACCTGCTTTTCAGCTTGCCCAGGTCGTCTGGCGTGATCCATACGATGTGGCCATCCCAATACTCCGGCCTGCGGGTTGAAGGCGTCGCCCCGGTGAGAATGTGCGCGACCGAACCCAGTCGCCTTAACTCCCAGTGCTCCGGCACCTTTCCCAACCACGGGACGCCAGATTCTCTGTAGGACGGGTAGGGTTGAAGGAGGGGGAGCATGCAGTCATGTCTCTCGCGCATGATCACGCTGAACCTCCCAGTAACTCCCTCAACGACTCGTCAGCCTCCTTCGCGGCCACCAGAATGTCGCTGCGTATTTCGTCCAGCGAGCGCAGGGCCTTGGGCGTGTAGAAGTACTGGTTGAAATTAATTTCATAGCCCACCTTGACGCTTGCGGGGTCGTACCATGCATCCGGCGCGTAAGGCAGCACCTCGCGGCGCAGGAAGGTCTCGACGGCCGTGCGTTGGTCATCGGGTCCGGGCAGGTAACCGGGCTCGTGGCAGGCGGGAGACTCGAGGAAGGGGATCTGCTCGCTATCGCGCAGGTCCGGGTCCGGCTCGTACTCCACAACACGCGGCCCGTCCTGTATGCTTGCCTCGAAAAGGGAGAGTTGGGAGGATGTGGTGCCGTCTTTGCCGCGGATGGTGACCTCGAACAGGCCGCGCAACGGATCGGGCGCGGTGCCGCGCCTGTGAATCCTCTTGATGACCGGCGGTCCGTCCTCTGCGCGCTCGCCCTCTTCCCGAAGACTCCTGATCTGCCCGGGGGTATAGGCCCGCCCGGGGTCGATGCCCTTCAGGCGCAGAGGGCGTTCCACTGTCACCCTCCAGTAGCCGAACGCCGCATTGGGGAGAATCTTTGAGCACCCGGTCTCCTCGAATCTGAGGAAGGTCTCCACGATGCGGCGGATGTCCTCTTCCGACAGCTCCCGGTTCTTCTTGCCCAGGTTCTTGCGCAGGGGCGTGTACCACTGCGTGGCGTCGATGAGCTGCACGCGGCCCTTGCGGTGCTCAGGCTTCCTGTTGGTGAGTAGCCAGACGTAGGTGGCGATATCGGTGTTGTAGAACATGTTGAACGGCAGGGCCACGATCGCCTCCAGCCAGTCGTTCTCGATGATCCAGCGGCGAATATTGCTCTCGCCCAGGCCGGCGACCCCCCTAAACAGCGACGAACCGCTGTGCAGCTCGGCGATGCGGCTGCCGAGCGGGGTGCCGTGCTTCATCTTGGAGAGCATGTTGGCTAAGAAAAGCATCTGTCCGTCGCTCGTGGGTGGGATGAGAGAGAGTTTCTCTCCCCGGTGCTGCACAATGAAGCGCGGGTCCCGGACGCCGTTCTTGCCGCCCATGCGCGCGAGATCAGCTTCCCAGCTCCGGCCGTACGGCGGATTGGAGAGCATGAAGTCGAACTCGCGGCCCGGGAAGGCGTCGTTAGAAAGCGTTGATTGCCCTGGGCCTCCGACGATGTTGCCGATGGCGTCCCCTTCGCCCTTAAGCAGCAAGTCCGCTTTGCAGATGGCGCAGGTTTCGGGGTTGATCTCCTGACCGAAAAGGTGCACAGAGAGTTGTTTGCCACGTTGGCTCGCAAGAGCCAGTAGGGTTTCCTCGGCGACAGTGAGCATCCCGCCTGTGCCGCAAGCGCCGTCGTAAAGAAGGTAGGTGCCGTCGGTGATGTGGTCAGCGATCGGTTCGAAGATGAGCCGGGCCATGAGCCGCACGGCGTCCCGTGGTGTCCAGTACTCGCCGGTTTCCTTGATGTCTTCCTCGCTAAAGCGGCGCACCAGCGCCTCAAATATGGTGCCCATGGCGTGGTTGTCGAGGCCCGGCAGGCGCACGCTGCCTTCGCTGTTGAGCACAGGATATGGGCTCAGGTTGATCGAGGGGTCAAGGAACTTTTCGATGAGTCCGTCCAGCGCGCCAGCTTTGGCCAGCCGCGGGATATGGGTGCGGAACCCGAGGCTGTCTATGATCTCCTGGACGTTGGGGGAGAAACCGTCCAGGTACGCCGTAAAGTCGTTCTCCAGACCCTGGCGGTTGGCGCTGGCCCCGAGGTCACGCAGGGTGAATTCCGAAGTGTTGTAGAACGCCTGTCCGGCGGCCTTGCGCAGGGCAGCGTCCTGATCCACGATGCCCGCTTTGTCAAGCCTAGCCTTCATCGCGAGCACCTCCTGCTTGGTGGGCTCCAGCACCGCGTCGAGCCGGCGGATGACGGCCATCGGGAGAATGACGTCGCGGTACTTGGTGCGTACGTAGAGGTCTTTCAGCACCTCGTCCGCAATGCCGCTAATGAAGTTCACGATCCATGTGAGTTGTCCGTTTTCCATGCTGTGCCCCGTTGCGGCCGGCAGCGACCGTTCTGCCGGGGCAGTATAGCACGCCGCTTTGGCCGTTGCATTATATGCAACAGTTGAGCCGGCGCTTCTGGGTCGGGCCGGAGAGAAAGACGAAAAGAAGCCCCCTGCCCTTCGGTGGGCAGGGGGCGCGGGGGCTAGGACTCGGTCGGGGTGATCACCCAGCGGCCGAGATCTGCATCGTACTCAACCTGTACGCCCTGCCCCGCCATTGCGACGGGTCGGCCTCCCGGGGTTCCGGCGCACCGGCACCCTTTCCAGGGGCAGAGGCTCCGGAGCGTGTCCTCGGGAATCGGGTGGACTCCCCCGGGGTACAGGACCCGGGCCTTGGTGTTGTGATACACGTTGCCGATTGTCACCATTCCTTTCATGTTACTCTCCTCTCTTGCCGGGCTCTGCCCGGCGGTGTTTTCACTATAAGTATACCATATCTCGGCGGCCGGTAAACGCCCCGCGGGCAATTTTTCTCTGCCGGGCCGAAAAAAACCGGTCTCCAGGACCGGGGTCAATGAGTTTGCGCGTTCTTTAGGGCCTACAGGCCCGCGTTCATGTTACCACCGACCGGCCGCCCTGTCAATCAGGGCGGCCGCTTTTCAGACGTCTGGACCGTCTGCCGGGCCGTGCGGGCGGCCCGACAGAACCCACAGGTAGTGGATGACAATGGCGCGCCAGAGCAGGTCCCCGGAGGCTACCGCCAGCATCCGGGGATTCGCCAGCGCCCAACCGTAGGACCGCGGAGACACCGGCAGCTCCACCCTGTCGCTCCACGGGTCGAACCCCTTGGTACCGGGCGGCCCGGCGATATACCACCGGTACGCCCAGTGCCAGTACGGGTCCCCACGGCGAAGGGCGCCCGCCATGCCCTCGGCCGGGCACCGCACCCACTGCACCACGCGCTTCCGTGTCTTCTTGCCGATATGCCAGGGGAACACCCGGAAGCGGGTTGGCAGCTCCTTGGGCTGCGGCAGCCGGTTGGCTGCCGCGAGCAGGGGCGCCTGACGGTGCAAAACCTTGGCCGCAGCCACCGCCGGGGCACCCTCGCCCGACAGGGGCATACCCCAGAAGTCCCGGATCCTGTTCCCCGGGATGCATCTGAGCGCACCCCGGGCAGACTCCAGATTCTTGAAAGTCATGTTTGCCTCCCTTGTGTGTAAAGGGCCCGGCTTTCAGGCCGGGCCCTAGCGCGCTGGACCGCGTTCAGGCTTTGGCGTGCCACGCGGTCCGCCCCCTTGGGACCAGCGCCGCCCACACCGGGCCAGCGCCTCCCCCTGCCAGCGGTCGGGCCTCCATCCGCCGGGGCCTCCCGCCCGGGGGTCTGGCGGTACCTCCCCGGCTGCTGCTGGTTAGCGCCCCGGGTGACTGCAGCTCCCGGGGCCTTTGCCCAGCAGCGGCTACCTAACCGTGCCAGGAGTAGCATACCACATATCAGGCGGCGTGTCAACATCTGTGGAGAAAATTTCCTGGGGCTGATTACGCCCCGGCACGCAAAAGGCGCAAAGAGGGTGCGCGGCAGTTTGCCGCGCACCCTTTGCTTACTCTCCTGAAGATGCCGTCACCGGCGCCCAGTAGGCCAGCCAGTTGGCCGAAATCACAAACCCCCTGGATGGGAAGGTGTCCGGGCCGACGGGCATCGCCTGCCCGTCGCGGATGCAGTCCGCGACCAGCCGGAGGGCCTTCTTAACATCCACCCCGGCCTTCAGCGGAAGGTCGGCCGGCACCCCATCCGGGTACCATACCCGGGTGTCCGGGAAGATGACGTCCTCCCGGCCGGGGCCGTACCGGGCCACCAAGCCCTGCTGCTCCAAATCCTTGTACTTCGTTGCCATGTCAGCCTCCTCTTGCCGGGCCCGCGGCCCGGCGGGTGTTTCTTCACCTATATTATACCATATGTCATGCCGCGTCTAAACCAGGCGGGGCAGGTTTTTTGACTCAGCGCGCAACATCCGGCAGTCGGACCCAGCCCAGATGGACCACCCGCGACTCCGTGAGGTCGATGCGTCCGTGGCGATCGAACTGGGCCACACCGTAGCCGCAGGCCATGCGGTAGCCGCCCCACGGCCCGGAGCGGGCGTGATCGAGCGAGTAGGGTGGCAGGTGCGTGGCGCAGCCGACCTCGTACAGGTAGCCGGAGCCCCCGAAGACCGGCGTCTGGGAGACCCGGTGGGTGTGGCCGGTGAAGAAAGCCCGCACCGGCAGGCGGAAGCCGAACTGATCCGCGTACGCTTCCACCCGCTCCCGCATCCGCCGCACGGTCGCGCCCGGGGTGAGCAGCGAACGGTCGTAGTGCCCGAACACGGCGTCACCTATTTGGATCAGCGGCGAGTCGATCCGGACAATCCCGAGGTCTGCCATCCGGTCGTACACCGTCAGCAGCCGCTGCAGCACGTACTCCTGCTCCTCGGGTCTCAGTTCCCGCGTGATGCGCTTGATCGGGCGCAACATGTGATTGGATTGACCGGAAACAACCTTGCCAAACGAGCCGGCGAGCAGCTCGAACAATCCGGCAGCGATCGTCTCCTCCTGTGACGGGTCCGACAGGTACGTCTGATCAAACCGGCTGAACGCGTCGAAGTTCACAGCCTCGAACATGATCAGGCAGTCGGCCCCGCCCTCGCGCTCAAGCACCGCCCGGACGACATCCCAGTCCGTGAACGGCACGTGCAGATCATCAAGGAAGACGACCCGGCAGGGGAACGCAAGATCGAGGCGGGCGTTGCGGCAGACATTGCGGTAAGCGCGGCGCAGGACGTCCTGGCAGGCGCGACGCAGGCGCGCTAATTCAGACTCGAGCTGCCGCCTCTCCCGCATGCGCTGGCACCGTTCCACATAGCGCTCAATGTCCTCGCGCCGGACGACGCCGCGCAGATACTCGCTTAGACGTCCCTGGGATATGCCGCAGGCCCTGGCGGCCTCGAGCTGGGAGGCGCCACCGCGAACCAGCTCAACCGCCCTGTCCAGCCGCTCCAGATAGTCTGGCGGGACCGTCGGCGGCATCCGTCACCCCCTCCACTCAACGTGCGCCCGGTCCCAGCCATAGGGCGCCTCCATCCCCTCCGCCTCCGCCGCCCGTTTCAGCGCGTCAAAGAATTCCGCGCTGCTCCAGCCGTGGCTCCTGCTTACGATGTCAACGGCCTTGCCCGTCAGGTGCTTGCTCGCCAGCGTCCGCGTCACAGGCTGGCGGTCGCGGGAATGCCAGCGCCCGACGCCGTACAACCATGCCTGCCGCGCCGGGGTGCGCCGCGCCTCGTAAACCACGGGGTCCCAGCCCGCTTTGCGTAGGCGCGTCAGGATCCGCCGCACACGCTCCGCCACGTACGGCTCAAGGGAACCGATGTCCGTGATCCTTGGCGGCTCGGGCGGGGATTTCCCCCGGGAGCTCCGGGCCACTTTCATGGCCACCGCGTCACCTTTTCAGCGTCACCGGCTGCGAGGTCAGAAGACGCATGACGATGGCCGCGATGGCCGCCGCCGGTGCAAGCCACGCCTCCGGCACCACCTGCCGCACCTCCGGGATTGAGTTCAGCCCGATGATCAGACCCATCAGCCAGATCGTCCGGCTTCTCCAGATCGACTTGCCTTTCATTTCATCCTCCGTTCATCAGCCTGGCCATCGCCAGGAGAAATCCTCCGAGCCCGGTGAAGACGGCCACCAGAACCCCGGCGGCCACCGAGTACAGGAACCGGCGGAACTCCGCCACCGTGCGCTCTGCAGTTTCCGCTTCCGCCTCGTGGCGCTCGTAGCGGATCAGGAGCTCGTCCACCTTCCGCTCCAGCCGGTCCAGCCGGGTGACAATGGTCGTTAACTCCTCGTGGCTCATCGCGTCAGCTCCACGGCCGCGTCCAGCGCGTCCTCTCGGTGATTGATGTGATCTGGCTGGCGCCCACCTGCGCCGTCGCCAGCCGCACCGCATGGTCCGGCGCCGCCGCGCTCGTCGTCACCACCAGGTCCCGCACGCCCGCCGGCGTCTGGCGCAACCACACGTAGTTCGTCGCGTTCGCGATAGCCCCCTGCGAGAGCGCCGCGCTCAGGCGCACCGGCACCGCGCCTGTGTAAGACCCGGCGCTCCCCTGCGGCACGATCGCCGCCGTGCCCGCCGCCACCGTGAAGGTCATCGTCCCCACGCCCGTCACGCACGGGGTGGGGGAGAGCGGCAAGAGCTGCGGCCCGATCACCTCCAGCGTCAGCAGGCGCAGCATGGCATCGAGCAGGAAGTCGTTATCCTGCCCGGCCACGAAGTTGGCCTGGATCTCGCCCTTCAGCTGCCCCCAGGTCGCGGCGCTGGATGTCGCAATGTTATTCGGAAACTGACGGATCACGTTGCTCATGCCGTTGTCCAGCTCCTGCCGTTGTCCCGCGATACCAGCGACGTCACCGCGCCGCCGGTCCGGTAGCTCAGGATCAGTTGCCGCTCCCGCCCCTGCGGCCCGGGACGCACCACCACGGAAAGCGCCACAGCGTCGTCGTCTGAGGCTGCCGCTGCGGTGTGCGACTCCACCAGCGTCTGACCGCCGTCCACGCTCCAGCCCACGCGAACCTGCCCAGCCTGGGCGCGCCAGGCCACGTACGTGATCCCGGACGCCACATCGTGCAGGATAAACGGCCGCCCTGCATTCGCCACCAGCATCGTTGCCTCGCTCCAGCTCTCCCCGTCATCCATGCTCACCCGAGTCCACACGGACCCGGCAGTCTCATAAACGATCCGGAGGCGGCGCCCCCGCTCGTGATCCAGAACCGCGATGGACGGCCACGAGCCCGGGAAAAGCGCCCGCGGCGGCTTCCAGCCTGCGGGCCCCTGACGGTCCATCAGCACCATCCCGGCCTGTCCGAAGGCCCGGTAGAGCGTCTGAGTCACGGACAGGGTCTGGTGGATGCCCTCGGGGACCGGCTCCGCGCCAGCCTCCCCCTCGATGCACACCCGCGCCAGGCGCCCCTGCGGGATCTCCCCGGCCGCCGCCGGATACGGCGGCGCCTCCGGGTCCAGTGTCACATAGTGCTGCCCGGCCTGACGCAATCCCGGCGAGCGCCACGCCCCGCGCCAGGCAGGGCACACATGCCAGACGGTGTCCCCGCGGTCGGAGACGTGCACCAGCGCCCCGTCGAGCGCCCCGTCTCCCGGGGCCGCCGCCATCCCGTGAGCCGCCCCGCCGATGAGCCGCGGGATGACCAGCCGGACCGGCGTCACGTTCTGCCCCACCGCGATGTAGTCCGCCTGCAGATGCGCCGGCAGGAGGATCGCGTCCTCGTAGTCCTCCTCGCCAGCCCCGGTCCGCACCGTCCGGCAGACCGGCACCATGTGGTAGGCCCACCGCCCGTTGTGCGCCCACTGCTCCACCAGGTGGTAGTCCAGCATATGCGCCGGGCCCAGCCACTGGTCATGCTCCGGAGGCCGGGCGCGGATGGCCTCGCTATAATCGGCGTTGAACGCGCCGACGATGCCCAGATCGCCGATTCCGCCCAGGCGGCCCCACAGGCCGTCCACGCTCACGGCGCCCATCACATCGTCCAGCCGCCGCAGCTCCTCGACCTCTTCGCGGTCCCGGTTCCACTTGCCGAGGCGCTCGTCGGCGACCACCTTACCCTCACTCAGGAAGGCCATGATGCGCCGGATATAGGTCTCGTCCTCGCTCTCCCGGTCCCGGAAGGCCGGCAGGTCGGCGAGCATCTCGTTCTGGATAAGCAGATGGCGGCGGCTCTCGCGTGCGAACCGGATGCTCTTGATCACCCAGTCGTCCGCGGAATCGAAGGTGAGGCGCAGTGTCACGGGGCTTTCAACGCCCCAGCCCCAGCCGTAGGCCGGCTCGTTCAGGGTCTCGGTCGTATCCACCCCCTGCAGGTTGCCGGGAGCCAGCAGGTCAAATCGCAGCTCCGTCTCGGCCCCCTCACTTTCAAACGCCCAGGTTTTCTGCCCGATGGTGAGCGTCCCGGTTCGCCCCGGCCCCGCCGTGGCGGCCGAAATGCGCAGGAAGCGGCAGCTTCCCCAGCAGGCCTGTTGCGGCGTCCAGGAGCGCTCCATCCAGCGCCCGGCAGGCCCGCTGCAGCGGATGCCGCCTCCCTGGAGCGCCAGCGTTCCGCTTGAACTCCAGGGCTGCAGGCTGGTGCACGCGTCCGCCACGAAATACGGGATCAGGTAGAGAGCCCCCCACTCCCAGCCCGCACCCTCCAGCGGCAACAGCATCGGGCAGCGCCAGGCGTTGCGGTCGAGACCCGCCTCCTCCAGCTGGTCCGGGTCGAGCGTCCAGGCGAAGATCGGCGACCCGTCGTCGCGGATCTCTTCCTCCATGTGGTAGTGGCCCGGGCCGCCGAAGAAGCTCTCGTAGCCGCCCCGGATCCGGTAGTCCCGGTAGACCCACGTCCTGCTCCCGGGCCCGGTGAAGGCGGTCTCAAAGTCCGGATGAGCATACTGCGGCGGGGCGTTCGGAGGCAGGCCCGTCGGCTGCAGCTCCAGTTGCGCGTCGAGCACCTCGCCCGCGCCGTCCCGCAGGTCCGCCTCCGCGGTCACGGTCCTTGCCGGGCTGAAGTTCGCGCTTATTCTCAGGTCGGCCTCGAGCCCGATGTTGTACATTCTCCCGGTCAGCCGGTCGCCTGCGGCGGTCAGCCGCACAACATCCACCTCTCCCAGGCCGTGCGGCCAGGTGATATCGTCGCGGATCGTCAGGTCCCACGGCTCAAATGCGGGGGAGGCCCCGGCGCTGCGGATATCCCGGCATGTGACGATCCCGGTGCCCCCGTAATAGTCCACGATCCTCCCAGGCGCCATGGCATAGCCGGCGCCGCGGAAGTAGCCGATTACGCTCACCCGCCCGCGTGGCAGCTTCGCCGGTTCGGTCGTGGGCTCGAGAACGTAGTCCTGGCCCCACACGCGCACCCGCACGCGCCCGCCCGGCCACCAGCTCAGGCGCTCGAGTATCGCGGCATCGTATCGCCGCAGGTCCCGCACCTCGTCCTCCCGGTTCCAGGTGCGACCCCAGCCGGTGCGGTCCAGCTCCTCCAGCCGGGCGGCCAGGCGCGTCGGGTATTCCAGCCGCATCTCCACAGTCACGGGCACGGTCACGGCCTGCGGGCTCGCCCCGTCCGCAAGCACCACCGGCTCCTCCAGGAGATCGGCGATTTCATTGCCGATCTGCAGCCACACGAAGTCCAGCTGCAGCACCCAGCGCATCTGGTCCGGGTCAAAGGGATCCCGGAACATCTGGATCTTCACGTCGGCGCTGGCATAGTTATCTTCGAGGCGCATCCTGGCTACCGACACACTGTCCGGGCAGTACTCATACGGCGGGCTGGATCCGGCCAGAAACTCCCAGACGCAGCCGGCGTCGTTCGTTGTCTCGTTTGGCTCGACGATCCAGACGGCGCTCATCTGACGGGTGTCTGGTCCGTTATGCGGTCTCCCGACGTGAAAAACTCAGCCCTGGTATAGGTCAAGACGCGGGTATATGGCCCGCGGCAGCCCCGGCTGTTCGGATTAGCCGGGTCGGGGCTGGAGGCCTGCGCGGCGGCCTCACGCGGCCGCTCCTCGTCCACGGGGCGCCCCTCCGCAGCGGGCTGGAGCCTGCGCGCCTGCTCCAGCAGCATGCGTGCCCGCATCAACCGGAGAAACCAGCTGTCGTCACGCAGCGCCAGCGTCCGCCGCCCGGCAGGGGCAAGCGTCTGCCACGGGGGCAGCGGGATGTGCGGCGCGCTCATGTCCGGCAAGGCCGGAAGGCGCTCCTGTTGGTAGATCAGATCAGCCGGCATCGCGCATCTCCCCCGTGTAGGTCGCCGGCCGGTGGTAGAACACCTCGTCGTCCCGAACGAGCCTCACGGCCACCTCCGTGATGCGGAAGGTCCCGCGCCCCTCAATTGTCACCCGGTCGCCGGGCCAGACATCGGGGTCCCACTCCGCCGACCAGACGGCGAACCGCACCGGGTCCATCACCCCGGGGCGCTCAATAAGGGCCGAAAGCATCCGCCGGATATCATCGTCTCTGCGGACGCGGCTTTCGCGCAGCAGCGCCCACATACGCTCGCCGGTCCAGTTCCGCGGCCGCTCATTCACCGGCTTCAGCGGGTCCTCGGCGTCGGTGTCGATGACCTGCATCAGGGTATGCTCCCCGTCCGGCGTGCAGTAGTCGACCGCGAGCGTCGTCACCTCCGGGCGTATGGCGCGCTCCTCGTAGCTCCAGGCAAGTGTATGGCGCGCCGCGCCTGCGGACTGCCGCTCCGCGTCGCTCAGGAAAAACGTCTTCACCGGATCGCCCGCATCGTCGGCGAGATGGTACATGCGGAAGACCCACCGGTCCCCGCGCGGGCGCTCCTGAAAGCTGTAGCCGAACAGCGACTCGATCCGTTCCAGCCAGTACTCCACTGTCTGGCCGGCCTCCACCGGGCACACGGGTGTTCCGCGAGTCCCGGACGGCATCTTCAGACCGGAGAGGTCCGGCAGCTCGATGTCCTGATCCTCCGTGGCACCGATCAGACCCAGCAGGTACCGCACCACCTTTTCCAGGTCCTCCCCGTCGAAGGGCCCGTGCGCGGGCATCTGCGTGGTCCGGGATCGGAGCATGAGCACGCCCTCCAGCTGCCAGCTCGCGCGCCGTGCCTGCGTGTTGTGCCCGAAGGTGCGGGCCGGGTCGTTTGCAAACCCGAGGAATACCGGCACCTCTCCGGCGCGGATCCGGACCAGGCGGTTGTGCAGCAGGGCGGTGCCGCCGTAGTTCTCGCCGTCCCGGAGCTCCAGCGCGCCGGCGGCCCCCCGACGCCCGTCAGAGAAGCGCAGCTCGAGCTCGGCCACGTCGTCTGTTACATCCAGAGGCGTGCCCGAACGCTCGGCGCCCTCGCCGGGCATGCGGATCCGCACGCCGTAGATTACCGGCGTCCAACCCGGCCGCCCGTCCGGGTTCTGCCCGGGCTCCGTGCCTGAGAGCATCACGTACTTAATCCGGTAGGCGCGCTTCTGCCCGTCCCACGCGATCCCGGATTCGCTCTCTGCCTCGATGCAGGCTGCCAGCACGCCGCAGCCGGAAGGCACGTCCCATTCATCCAGACCGATCTCCGGCGCCTGCGACGGGCGCGGTGCAAGTGGCAGGTAGCGCACCGGGGTGACGAACTCCACCGGATCCGCCGGAAACACCGCCGGCATCGCCAGCACCATGCCCTGGCACAGCGGAAATTGAATCTTCAGCGGCCCGGCGGTGTGGACCGCGGCATGCAGCACCCAGCCCCATTCGTGCGAGGGGCTGTAAAAGCAGATGCGCCGGTCGCCGAGCGGCTGGATGTAGAGCTGCACGAACTCCCCGGAGATGTCGCGGGGATGGCGCGTGATATAGCCGATGCGCCCCTCCTGCGGCAGGCTGCCGCCGGTTACCTTCGCCTCGCCGGTCGAGTACAGGCGCAGGGTGTACTGACCGAACGTGATGCGCGCCATCTCCAGTCGGTCCCCGCTCGTAGCGAAGGCGCGCAGCTCAAGCCACAGCGGCTGGCCCTCGAGGAAACTTCGGCGGGTGGAAATCTCGGCGTTGGTGCCGCGGGAGAGCAGGAAATAGTCGTACGCGGCCCGGAACTCGATCTCCGCCCAGTCCGCATCCGACAGGTTCCAGTCGCTCTTGCGCGGCCGCGCGAAGGCGCCCGTCGTGCTCGTGGCCCACGCGGAACTCATCTGGATGGGCCGGATCTGCAGGTGCCCGGTCAGCGGGCAGATCCACCAGTTGGGCGAGGGCCACTGCTCCCCTGCCGTCCCGCGCGCCCAGGAGAAATCGAAGCCGTCCCACATGGGCGGGTGCGCCGTGGTGCGCCCGGGAACATCCAGTTCGATTGTCAGCCTGTTTCCAATCGGCATATCAGTTCCCGCCAGCGGCCAGGTGTGCTATCATGGAGACGGAGAGGATTCGCATGGCATACACGCTTCACCGCTGCCGATTTTGCGGGCAACCCTATTACGGCGGCACCCGCCACCGGTGCCCGCCACCGCCCCCGCCGCCGCCTCCACCCCCATGGGTCCGGAAGGAGAGCGGGGACGAGACCTATCTTTTCGCCACCATCGCGCTGACCCTTGTCGCGGTGGCCATTTTGATTGGACTGTCACTCGATCCGTCCATGCCGCCGTGGGCCGGGATGCTCCTCCTGACGGGCCTGTCCGGGTGCGGCCTGTCCGCAGTTATCGGCGGGGTCATCGGCGCAGTCCGCGGTCGGCTCTGGTACGGCGTCTTCTGGAGCCTGCTCTCCGGACCCCTGGGGTGGCTGCTTGCCGCCTGCGCCCAGGACCCACGGCCCCGGTGCCCATGGTGCCAGATGGTCATCCCGGACGGCGCGAAGGTGTGCGGACACTGCGCCCGCCAGCTGCCTCAAGCCTGACTTGGTCATGCCGGCAGGTATCCGAGCCGCCGCAAGATGTCGTAGATCATGGGGCCGAAGCGCGCGGCCAGCGCCGCCGCGATCTCGTCCGAGATGCCGCTGAAGTTCACCTGCACCACCCGCTGCCGACCCTGCAGCTCGGCCAGGGACAGCGGCCGGGCCAACCGTGGTCCGCCGCCGATGATCTCCAGTGCGGTCTCGGACCAGCTTTTCGTGTTCTTCTCGATGTCTTCGAGGAGGTGGTTCGCCCGCCGCTCCAGGTCGTTCGCTTGTTCCTGCATTCGCAGGGCGGTCGCGCTCCCCTTCTCGACCGTGAGCAGATCCTGCGCGGCCGCGCGCAGCTCCGCGGCGGCCTCGCGCATCTCCTGCGCCGTTTCCTGCGCCTGCTCCTCCGGCGTCATGTTGGCGCGGCGCAAGGACTCGGCGCGGGCGCGCGCCGCACGCCCCCGGTTCTGGATCCGCTCGGCCCGCTCCATCCGGTCCGCGCGCGCCTCCAGCTCCTCCGCACGCCGCCAGAGCCTCTTGTATTCTTCCGGGGGAATCATGTACGGGACTTTGAGTAATAGCCGGATCCACCTTGCCTGTTCGCGCATCGACTCCACCGCCGTCTGCTGCGCCCTGCGATCGGCATCCTCTTCGATCTTGCGCGTGAAGGCGTCCACCACCTGCGCCACACCCATCGCGACTGTCACGGCGATCACGCCCACCGTCCCCAAGCCAGCCAGGCGTCCGCCCTGCGGGCCACCCATTATGGCGCCGCCCATCTGCATGGCCGCCAAGGCCGTATTGAGCTGCGCGAGCTGCCTCATCGCCCGCTCGCCCTCACGTGTCATATCGCTCATGCCGGCCGTCAGGGCGTTCAGCACCGGCAGCAGCCCGTACTGGGCGGCCCGCACCAGCCGGGTCTGCGCCCGGTGTAACCGGATCTCCGCCGCCTCGCGCTGCCGGGCCAGGCGGATATCCCGCTCCCGGCGCCTCTGCTCCTCCTCCCGGACGATCTCCCAGGCCTGATCGATCGGGATGCCCTCGCGGCGTGACGGGCGGTCCACGCTCCTGCGCAGCCGCTCCAGATAGGCGTCCGCGCGCCGGCGGTACTCCGCCTCCGTCTCCACGGCACGCCGCCGGGGCCGCGTCGCGCGCTCCATGTCGCGCTCCAGCCGCCCCAGCTCCGCGCGCGCCTGCGAGGCGTCCATGCGCGCGCGCATGCTGATCTCTATGGTGCGGTTACCTTGCGGCGGCATCCGCGGCGATCTCCTCCAGTTGCAGCTCGTAGGCGGCCAGGAGTTCCAGCATCGCCCATTTCGGCAGCGGCGCAAATGCCGGATGCGTCCCGAGCCAACGCCCGCTCATCTCAACCAGGCGCCGGTCGAGCGGCACGGCCCAGTACTGCCGGCCGTCTTTGGTCACGGCCCGCCGGCGCCATCCACTTTTAGGCGGTCTAGCTCCTCAACATCGAGGCCGTCCAGTCGGCAGATCGCGTCGACGACGGAGAACCACAGGCTGGCGTCCTTCTCGGCGAGCTCCACCCAGCGCGCGAACTCCATCTCCGGCTCGGCCACCCGGTGCTCCATCACCGTGCTCCAGAAGACAAGCGTCCGGTCCGGGCGCACCGTCCTGCCGCCGGGCAGCTCAAGGTCGTTCGCCGCGAAATAGCGCGTGCGCGCGTCCGCCTCCGTTGAAATGGGTGCGCGGACGCTGTAGCTTGACGCCGGACGGATCCGGATGGAGTACTCCCGGCCTGGGGCGCGGATCACGGCCTCGACCGGCTCATCCGCATACTCAAGCGCATCCAGCGCTTCGGGTGTCAGGCGGTCAGCCATCAGGTCGTCCCCCACGTCACGGCGCCCTGAATCTGTGCCTCAAGCATGAGCGTCGGCTGATCCGTCGCGTTGTAGGACCACCGTGTGACGAGGCATTTGCCGCTCATTGTCTTCCCGCCCGTCTTCCCGGTCGGCTTGAACGTGAAGTTGAACTCCCCGGCCTCCGCCACCAGGTTGAGCGCGTCCAGAGTCGCCACCTCGGGCAGGCAGGTGGCCGTGATGGTGCCGTACTTCCGGACGCCGAGCGGCCACTCGGCGTCATCGTTGATGGCGGTGTTGTCCACGGTGCGCATGCCGATCTCGACAGTTGCCTCGCGGACCACCGCGGCCAGCTGGTGGGTGCCGATCGTCAAAATCGTCAGCTCTCCCACGATCCTGTCTTTCGCTGCCATGTCAGCTCCTCGTAATGATCTGCGTGATGGTGATCTCGAAGCGCGCCAGATGCGCCGTCAGCATGTCATCGCCGCGGCGCACCAGCACGAAGCCTGTCTCGCCCCCGTCCACACTCACGAGGCTTGCCTCCCAGACCGCGCCGTCCAGATTCGCCTCGTCGCGGAACTTCGCGAGGACCGCGTCCACAAGCGCCTCGAATCGCGGCTCGCTCTCGCGCCCCGTATCGATCGACCAGGGCATCTTCAGCTCCAGCACGTAGCGGCTGGTCTGGATGACGTCCGGGCCCTCAAAGTCGTTGATGGCCCGGTCCGGCCAGCTCTCGGATACGCTTGCGCGCCGGATGTTCCACCAGGGTCGCCCGGCGGCCCGCCGCGCATTCATCCAGGCGGGGGTGCGGCCCCACACATCCATCCAGTCGCCCGCGCCCGGGATTGACAGGACCATATCGCGGATCAGCGCCCGGATCTGGCTGTCGCTCTTGAATGCGGGGTCACCGAAAGGCACCTCAGGCTCCTCCGGAGATCAGGCGCGCCAGCCGGTCCGCCGCCTCGCGGAAAGCGCGCTCGATGAGGGGCTGTGCCAGCGCCAGACTCCTCTGCGCGAACTCCTGCGCCCGCGTGCCCCGCCGCGCGATCGCAACCTGGATCCGGCGCGCCACCCCGTACGACTCCCCGGGCGGCACATGAAGCTTGCGCTCGGCCCAGTGCACCAGCGGGCCGATCGGGGGCCAGTGCGGCCGGCTCCCGTACTCCACCACCGGGGCGTAACCGGCCTGCCACCAGACATAACCACTGACGTCCACCGGCTCCTGCGACTGCACGCTCACCTGCGCGCCGATTGTGTCGCGCAGGAAAGCCGTCGCACCCACCGGGGTCTGCTCAAAGGCGACGGTCCGCAGCTGCTCGGTCGCCTTCGCCATGGCCTGCTCCACGATCCGCGCCGCCTGCGGTCCCATTCCGGCGCGAAGGCGCGAGAGAAAACCATTCAGTTGGGAGAGCGAGCCTGATTCAGCCTCCATATGAAGCGCGTACGGCGCGCCGATGTCCTGCCAGATCCTCACAGCCGCGGCCACCCCCAGTCCGTATGGCGCGCCGCGGGGGAATGGGTGGCGTTGCCCTGCGCGTCCGCACCTGCCCCCGCAATCGCAAGACCCCGCCTGCGCAGGTGGGCGGACAGCTCGCGCCAGACGTCGGCCTTCTCGCGGTAGTTCACGCTGTCGGCCGGGATCGCGGGCGCGCTGCTACGTCCGAAGCGCGCCGCCACGGCCTGCGCGACGAGCGATGCCGCCAGATGCGCCGCAGCCTCCGCAAGGCTGTCCGGAATCGAGGCCTGGGTCCAGGGCAGGGTGAAGGTCAGCACGGCGCGATCCCCGGGCCCGTAGGCCCTGCCGAGGATCCGCCACCCGTCCGGGCCCACGAGCAGGCTCGAGGCGGCAAGCAGCCGCGGCCTGCGGCTGCCTGGAGGAAACTCAACGCTCAGGATGCTGCTGATGCCCGCATCCCAGCCGGGCGGATAGGGCTGGTCCGGCCCCGCCTCCAGCACCAGCTCTGCCTGGGCCACCCGCGGCCGCAGGCGCGAGATCTCAAGCAGCGCCCCGGCCACGCTCGCCGCGTACACCTCCGCGCTTGCCAGGCGCTCCGCCTCCTCTCCTGCCTCGTCTGAGAGGATCTGCCGCGCCCTGAGAGCGATGTCCATCTCACACCCGCCGCCACCAGATCAGCACTGACCCGGTCCCGTTCAGCTGCACGTACAGCCCGTTTTGCAGCCGCGCGCCCCCGGGCGGGAAGGCCTGAATGAATTCACCGTTCTGGAAGGCCTGCACGTCTCTTATCGCCAGCAGCTGCCCGCCCGGTCCAGTCCCGTCCCGGACGGCCAGGTCGATCGAGGACACGACACCCACCGGGGTAAATCCAGCCACCACGCAGGGGCCGGTGTGCACCGTCCCGGTGGCGGTGACATGCGTGTAGTCCCAGCTTGCATCCAGCCGGCCCTGGGAGTCGGCCCGCAGAGCCGCGGGCGTCCCGCCGGGCGTCTCTGCAAATGTCAGGCTCATGATACTCACTCCATTCCGGGCGGCACCGCCAGCAGGCTGCACCGGCAGTTCACCGACTCCTCCGGCGGCAGCGCCGGATCCACCGGGTGCTGGCAGGGGTGCCCCCCCACGTAAAACGGCTCGTTCACCGGCACGGGCGGCTGCAGACCGGCCTCCATGTGAGTCGGCCGCACGCGGTCGTCACCGGCTGTGCCCCAGCGCTTTTTCCACACTTCTCCCCGCGGTGCCTCCCGCTGATACTGCGCCACCCGCAGCCAGGCCGCGCGGTTGGCCACCCGGTTCGTCTCCGTCCGCACGATCGCCTCTGCGCGGTGGAATTTCGACGCAAATGTCAGCTTGTGGAAGTCTTCGCTTGCCACCTCGCGCATCGTCTCATAGAGGCTCCGGCCGGTGATGAAACCCGCGCGGATGGTGTTCCGGATGCTTGTCCGCACCGGCTCGACGATATCGCGCTTGACCAGGTCGAGCGTGAAATCCGCCCACAGGTCCAGGTACAGCTCCCCAGGAAGATCGCGGCGCATCACCGGGATGTCCCGGGCGTACCGGTCCACGGTGTGGTCCACGCGCTCAAGTCCCGAGCGCGCGGCATCATCCAGCATGGAGCCCACGGAGTCCTGCAGGCGCCGCTGCACCTGCTCCAGTGCCGCGTCAATCCTTTGCAGCACGCTGTCCAGCCGCCCGCGTTTCCACTCGCCCCGGGCGGCCAGAAGTTCCCGCAGTGCAAGCGACCGGGCTTCCTCCAGCTCGCGGCGCAGCGCCTCCAGATGGCGCGCGCTCAGGCGCTCCATCTCGCGCTCCGCGCGGGAAAGCTCCTTCTCCCACCACGGGCTGCCGCGCACGCCTTCTGCCCTCCGGGCTATGCAGGCGCATCCGGGTGCTCCCGGATGCGCCTCACTTCCGCTTCCTGCCGGCGCCCTGCGCCGCGGGTGCGGCCCGGTCCTCCTGGCTCACCGCCCCTTCCGGATCCTCCGCCCGCGCCTGCTCGAGCACCGCCGCGTAAGGCCAGTCATCGTCCTCTGTCTCCCGGATCTCAACCAGGTCCAGCCCGTCGGCCTGGTGCAGCTCGATCCACTGCTCCAGCGCCTGGCGGTTCCCGGCCCGGATTACACGCCGCTCAGACATAGCGGAACCGGACATGGCCGCCCGCGTTCGTCCACGTGCCGCCGGTGCCCACCCGCTCGGCTTCAATGATCAGCTTGTCGCCGGGCTGCATCGTGGTGCCCGGGCCGCTGCAGGGGACCAGCAGGCTGTTGTCCTTGCTGATGTTCACTCCTGACGTGAACTGCACCTGGCCGATCATGGTGTTACCGGCGCCGTTTGCGCCCCCGTTCCGGATGTTCAGGTTGATGCGGTTGGTGTTGTCGCCGGTGATAGCCGCCCCGGCGATCACGGAGACGCTTTCCACCACCACATCCGCCGGCGCCACCCACACGGCCGCCCGGTCACTTGCGCTCGTCGCATTCAGCGTCCGCACGAAGATGGGGGCCACCTGGCTGCCCGGCACGTAGCCGATGTGGCCAACCGTGTTCTTGCTCATGGTTTCCTCCTGTTGTTTTCAGTCCTTACCGGCCTGGAAAGGCTGGTGCAGCCCCGTTAGACTACGCTGCGATCCCAGGACAGCGGCTCCTCAACGGCGATGCCGTAGATGAAGCGCACCTTGTAGGTCAACGCGTCCGTCTCGAACTCGTCCTTGGTGAATAGCTCCGGCTGCTGGCGCCCCTGATAGAAGCCCACCTCGAGCGTCGGGGCGCTCGCCGGATCCGCGCAGAGATACCAGTCGTTCGGATCCGTCCAGAACGGCACCACGAGTACCTGATAGGCGTTCCGGTGCCAGTTCGGTTCGGTTGCGTTAAAGTTAGCGGTCTGGACGAGCACCTGGCTGCTGGTCAGGCGCCATGCCGTCTCTTCCAGGTCCGGCGGCACAATCAACAGGCGCGGGATGATCGTGCCCGCATCCATCCTCTGGCCGCCGATGGTGTTCCCGAAGGTCGCGCGCTTCAGCATGTTCACCCGGCGCGCGCTCAGGGTGGCGCTCGAGAGCGGCGCGCTGCCCTGGTTGCCGCTGCCGCCTGTGGAGCCGTCCCCGCCCCGGAGCGTGCTCGAAGGATGGAACAGGGTCACGTTGTCCCCCATCGTCGGGTTGGAGGTCAGCACCCCGAACACATCCCGGTTCAGGGTCTGGCGCGCGGCGCGGCCCATGGCCACCGGGATGTTCCGAATGGCCCGAAGGTCGTCGTTTGCGATGGCCTCCAGCGTGATCGTAAACAGGCCGCCCCGCTTGCCGAGCGTGTAGCTCTCGCCCCCGTCCACCGGGTTCGCGAGCGGATGATAGGTGCCGTTCTCAGGCACCACCGGCAGCACCCCGAAGCCGCCGTATTTCACCAGGTACTGCGGCCGGAAGTCGGTCACACTGCTGATGGTGCTCGCGATCTGGCGCCACTCCTGATCGGCGTCCGGCCGGCTGAATTCGGCGATCAGGCGCCTGTGGAGCCTGTCCGCGAACACCGCCGCCCATGTGGTCGTCAGCAGCGCCTCTACGCTGCGCTCGCTGTCGTAGCCTCCGCCGTGCGTATCCCTCAGGATCTCAATCGGCGGGGTCAGCCAGTCCTTGCCGGTCCAGCGGCAATAGGCCTCCCTGAAGCTGCGGAACGGCGGCACGCCGTCCACCGGCTGCCCGGCCAGCATCCCGTCGATCGCCGCGATCATGCGGTCGCGGGAATCTTTGGTCACCTGCACGCCCAGGCCGGTCACGCGCGCGCTCTGTGCGGCCTCGTCCAGGGCCTCCTTCACGCCCCGGATGCGCCGGTCCAGCTCGCCAGGCTCGAAGACGCGCCCGGCGAATTCGCTACGCACCAGCTCCGCCGCCTTCGCCGGCAACCGCGCCTCGGCAAGGCGCGCCTCGAGCAGCACGCCGCAGCGCTCACGCCTTGCCTCCTCCAGCAGCTGGCGCACCTCATCCGCGCCGTCAGTTTCAGCGGAGCGTCCATCGCCGCTGCTGTCCTCAGACCCGCCGGCCGCCTCCTGCGCATTCCGGGCCTCATCCAGCTCCCGCGCCAGCGCTTCCAGCGCCTCCGCAAGCGCGGGGTGCCTGGACGCCAGCTCCTCTGCCGTCAGGTTCTCCGGATCCTCCACACTCGCCTCGACCAGCTTCCAGAGAGCCGGCCGGGCTTTGATGTCCTCCATCGTCAGATTCATCTTTACCTCCCGGTATGAGGCCCACCACGGATCCTCCGCGGCGGACTCGAACAGCCGGCCGCCAGCGGCCGGCTGCACCACGATGTCCACGCTGTTTCCGGGGTCGGCGACGAGCGCCTCCACTTCCCGGATCAGCTGCCCGTTCTCGCGCACCACGCGGGGTTTGGCTGCCAGATCGATGGACACACCGATCAGCTCGCCCGCCTCGCGCGCCGCCCGCAGCACGGGCAGGTAGTGCTCGAACACGTGCAGGTCTCCCCGCACCGCGCCGTCCGCGTACCGGACATTGCGCCAAGTGCCGGCCAGGTTGCGCGGGTCGCTCCGCCCGGTCAGGTCTCCCGAGCGGTAGTGCCCGCTTCTCGCTGGCAGGCCCTCCATGATGTGGCAATCGCGCGCCAGCACCTCCTCGCGGTAGCGATTGC
>Ga0308414_1000702_pt1 | contig 21665 bp, 24 predicted proteins | sample HotsprSampleOS50_FD_205667 | JGI IMG/M metagenome (GOLD analysis project Ga0308414, IMG submission 205667) | Hot spring phototrophic mat microbial communities from Octopus Spring, Yellowstone National Park, Wyoming, United States - 20090730_OS50 ...
AGCGTCTGCGTCTCCAGACCCAGGATCCAGTGGCGTTCGTCGAGGCCAATCCCTTCTATCAACCAGAGATCATGAACCGCCGCTCGCCGATTCACTGGATCCATCGCATCCGGGTCCCCATGCTGCTCGCGGGCGCCTGGCAGGACGAACAGACTGGCAGCGATTTCGCGACCATGCTGTCGCGCGTCCCGCGGCGGCGCGATGTGAAGATCCTCGTGACCAACGGGGTGCACGCGACCGCGCTCGAGCCGGCGATCTTCGCGGAATGGGTGGCGTTTCTCGACCTGTACGTGGCGAGAACGCTTCCCGACCCTGGGCGCGCCACATTCCTCGTGCCGCTCATCGCGGCGCAGGTCCTCGGGCCGGGAGCACCGACCCCGCCGAGCCCGCCTGATCGTTTCGATGGCATCACCGACCTGGCCGAGGCGCGGCGCCGCTTCGAGTCGAGCCCCCTCGTCCGGGTGCTGTTGGAGAATGGCGCCGGGACCGCGACGCCCGGCCTGCCCGCACCCACCTTCGAGCTCGGCTTTTCGCGCTGGCTCCCGCGCGAGGTGCGCCCCACCGCCTGGTATCTGGGACGCAACGGCAGCCTCGCCACGGCGCGCCCGCGCGGCGCGCGCGGAGCCGAATCCTATCGCCCGGATCCCGATGCCCGGCCGGCCCAGACCCTGCCGGGCCAGGGCCAGGAACAGTCGTGGCTGCTGGCACCCGACTACGACTGGCGGCCATTCGTCGAGGGCACGGCGCTCGCGTGGGTCACGCCGCCGCTGGAGGAGGCCGTTACCATCGTCGGTCCTGGGAGCGTGGATCTCTGGCTCCGCTCGAGCGCCGAGGACACCGACCTCCAAGTGACCCTCAGCGAGGTGCGTCCCGACGGCCAGGAAACGTATGTGCAGAGCGGCTGGCTGCGGGCGAGCCACCGCCGTCTGGATCGCCGGGCCTCGACCGTGCTAACGCCTCGGCCGACGCACCTCGAACGGGACATTCGGCCGCTGCCCGCGGACCAGTTCACCAAGCTCCGTGTCCCCCTGTTGCCGGTGGCTCACGTCTTTCGCGCCGGTTCGCGTATCCGGGTAGGGCTCGCCGCGCCCGGTGGCGACCGCACGCGCTGGCGCTTTGCGACCCTGGCCACGGGCGGCACGGTCGTCAACGAGGTCGCCTATGGCGGCACGACGCCCTCGCGCGTCGTCCTGCCGGTGGTCCGCGGCGCGAACCCGCCACCGGCCAGCCCGCCGTGCCCGGGCCTGCGCGGCCAGCCGTGCCGGCCGTACGTTCCCGCCTCGAACGGGGGCTGAGCTGGCGCGGGAAGTCGCGTGCGGATCAGGGCTACTGGACGACGATCGTGGCCTTCTCGATCGTGAGGGGCTCGGTCGTCTTGCCGCTCGGCGAGCCGGCCGCCTCGAGCTTTTTCAGCACGTCCTGGCCGGCGATGACCTCGCCAAAGATCGTGTGCCGGCCATCGAGGTGCGGCGTTGGCACGAAGGTGAGGAAGAACTGCGAGCCGTCCGTCCCCGGGCCGGCATTCGCCATCGAGAGCAGACCGGGCTTGTCGTGCTTCACCTTCGGGTCGAACTCGCCGTCGTACTTGTAGCCCGGGCCTCCGGTGCCATTGCCCACGGGATCCCCGCCCTGGGCCATGAAGCCCGGGATCACGCGGTGGAAGGTGAGCCCGTCGTAAAAGCCAAGCCGCGTCAGGTAGATCGTGCTCGAGACGTGCATCGGTGCGACGTCCGGGAGCAGGCGAATCTTCATCGTGCCCTTGTTGGTCGCGAGCTGCCAGACATAGGTCTTGCCTGCCGTGAAGGTCGCCTTCGGCGGCTTCGCTAGCGAGGTCTTCCAGCCGGCCTTGCTCGTATCGACCTTTTGCTCGGCGATGAACTGGTCGATCTGTGCGATGGCCTGATCCTCCGCCTTGGCGCTCATCGGTTTCTTCTCCTTCGCGGGCTGGTCAGCGGCCCGCGTGGCGCCGTGTATGGCGACGAGGAGGGCCAGAAGGAACAGCAGGGTCGTGCTCGCGGTGCGCATACGCTCGGGCACCATGGCGAAGTGCCGCAGGCCGTGCAAGCCGCCGGGGCAGCGCTCGGGCCGTGGCTCAGCTGCCGAGGATCTTCACGACGACACGCTTGCGCCGCTGCCCGTCGAACTCGGCGTAGAAGACCTGCTCCCACGGGCCGAGATCGAGCCGTCCGTCGGTGATGGGCAGGATCACCTGGTGGTGAACGAGCGTGCGCTTGAGGTGCGCGTCGGCGTTGTCCTCGCCCGTGCGATGATGCCGGTAATCGCCCACCGGCGCGAGCTGTTCCAGCCAGTCGAGGAAGTCGCGTTTGAGCCCGCTTTCCTCGTCGTTGACCCAGATCGCCGCCGTGATGTGCATGGCGGAGACCAGGCAGAGGCCGTCGCGCACCCCCGAGGTTGCGACGATCTCCGCCAGGCGCTCGGTGATGTTCACCAGCTCCTTGCGCTGGCGCGTTTCGAACCAGAGGTACTCGGTGTGCGTGCGCATGAGTGCGAGCCTACCATCGTTTGATCATTCTGTGATGCAGGCCGATCCCGGCCACCTCGAAGACTCCCGAGACGATCGTCCAGCCGCACCGTCGGTAAAAGTCGACGGCCTCGACCCGGGCCTCGCACCACAGCAGCGGCGCCCGCGGTCCGGCGCACACCGCGGCTTCCGCCAGAGCGAGCACCCGCCGTCCGATGCCGCATCGCCGCAGGTCGGCGCGCGTGGCCATCCCGCGAAGCCGCCAGCTCGGGCGCTGCTCGAGGACGGTGGCCATCACGCTCGCGCATCCCACGACCTCGCCCGAGGGCAGGAACGCACCAACGTGAATCGTGTCCAGCGCCTCGTCGCCCGCGAAGCGCGCCACCTCGCGCGGCAATCCAGGACGCAGCACCGCGTGTCGAAGGGCGAGGATCTCCTCGAGGGTTGCGCGGCGAACGACGAACGAGGCGCCCTCAGCGCCCTGCGGTCGCCGCACGCGCTGCACGCATCTCGGCCCGCAGCCGTTCCGTGGCCTCGGCATCGACGGCAAGCGTGAGTTCCCAGAGATCCCCGGTGAGCACCACGCCGTAGTCGCGACGGGCGCCCTCGACCGACACGTACTCGTCGAGCACGTCCTCGAGTACCCGTTCGGGTGGCCGATCCAGGGGATCGCCCCAGCCGCCTCCGCCCCCGTAGTGGTACTCGTAGCACTCGCCCGCCTCGTGCTGGATGTACCCCGCCTTGTCGCCGACCTCATGGGCATGCGGGCCGCCCGCGCGGACCACGAGACGGTTCGGCGATCCCGGCTGGCCGCCGGCGATGCCGGGCATCGGATACTTCACCCCGACGACGTAGGTATAGATGGTCGCCGGCACCAGGACCTGCTTGCGGTAGAGACTCCCGCAGTTGCCGCGGTACTCGCCCGCACCGCCCGTGTCCGTCTCGTAGTCGCGCGCCAGATGGCGCACCGGGAAGATGGCTTCGTTGATCTCGGCCGTGGCGCGGATCAGGTTGCCGAACGACACGTTCATGCCACCCCAGCCGTCCCGCCCCTTCACCGCCCCGCAGTAGGCGGCGAAGGTGTCCACGGAGTGATCGATGAAGAGCTTGCCGTCGCGCGGGTTGGTCCCAAAGATCACGGTTGGCATGCCCATCTTGTAGACCTGGGGACAGATCCGCTCGGGCACCACGCGCTCGAGCGCCTTGGCGATGGCCTCGCCCACCTCGGTACCGGGGTGGTGCGTGCCCGCAGCCACCGAGCGCCCCTCGGGCGGGTTGAGGCAGCACCCCTTGGGCACGATGAGCCGAATCGAATCGAAGAACCCTTCGTTCTTCGGAATCGTCGGGTCCATCATCGCGGCGAGCTGCGCCACGCAGTAGCCCCGCGTGTTGCCGTAGGTGGAGTAGGCCTGGATCTCGGGGCGGTCGTCCGACCCCGTGAAGTCGATCGTGAGATCCGATCCCGCAATCGTCACCTTGCAGTGCACGTGGATATCGCGGTTGCCGAGCGGGTCCTGGTCGACCCAGACATCCGACTCGTAGACCCCATCGGGCCAGCGGGCGACCTCCTCGCGGAACCGCCGGCGGGAATAGGCGATGGTCTCCTGGACCGCCGCGCGCACCGCCGCTGTCCCGAAACGCGCCAACACTTCTTTCAAGCGCCGCACACCGAGCTGCGCGGCGCCGGCCTGTGCGCGGAGGTCTCCGAGGAAGGTCGGGGTGCGGTTGTTCACCGCCATCATGTATTCGACGTCGCGCCGCTTCTCGCCTCGCTCCCAGAGCTTCACGGCCGGAAAGCGCACCCCTTCGGCCCACACGTCCGCGGCATTCACGTTGTAGCCGCCCGGCGCCCCGCCGCCGGTATCCGCGTGGTGGCACTGGATGGAGGCGATGAGCACGCATTCGCCATCGTGGAAGACGGGCGCGAAAACGTTGTAGTCTGGCAAATGCCCCCCACCGTGGTAGGGATCGTTCGCCACGAGCACGTCGCCATCGTGGAGCCCCTCGGGCCCGAAGAACTCGACGGCGAAGCGCACCGGCAGCGTGGAGGAGAGCATGAACTGGGGAATGCCCACGCTCAGGGCCGCCAGGCGCCCGCTGCCGTCGAGGATCGTCGCGTTGCGCTCATTCGACTGGTTGAGGATCGGGGTCGTGGCCGTGAGGCTCACGTGGTTGGCCATCTCCCAGCAGATGGTCTCGAAGGCGCCGAGAATGATCTCGGTGGTCACGGGATCGACGGCACGCGACCGGGCACGCCGGCGGACAGCGGAGGGACGACGCATCGGCATGCCAGCTACACCGATCGGCCGGGCGGCGGCAATCGTTCGCACGCTGGCTGGACGGCCGGAACCCTTTCGACTAGGGGGAGCGCCGGGCGAGACGCTGCGCATGGCGAGGCGACACCCTTCTGGCAGCCGGTCCACTGGCGCACGACGACCTCGCCGCCCGGGGGCGATCGCGGCAGCGAGCGGCCTGCCGTCTCCCTATCGCCTGCACGACCAGGATCTCGAACGCCACCTCGCGACGGGCGAGCACTCCGCCCTGCTCGCGCAATATTTCGGCGACGACGAGTACGCGCACCTGGGCGGCCTGGTCGCGCGCGCCCCCTCCGGCCCCCGGTGCTGCAGCGGCTTGCGGCGTTCGACCTCGCGCACTCGGCGGAAGAGCTGGCCCGGGAGGTCTTTCGCGGCTTCCCGAGCGTGTACGAGCTGCTTCCCGCGCCCGGTGTCGCCGCGGGCCTCGACCTGCACCAGCTCGGCAACTGGCCGCGCGCCGGTCTGCAGGCCGACGGGGATCTGCTGCGCCGGGCGGCAGGGCTGCACTCGGTGCTGGCGAAGCCCGATCGCGAGCGCTTCGTCGTCATTGCCGGCGTGAATCAGCCGACCGTGACGGCCATAAGCCTCCAGGGGGACAAGTTCGTATTCGACACCACGCCCCCCGGTGACGGCACGGTCCCCCTCGGCTTCTGCGAGCTCGAGGATGTCCCGACGTACTACATCGAGGAGGCGCACGGGGCGTTGGCGAACAACACGGCCGTCGGCCAGGCGGTGGTCGAGACCCTGCGTCAGGGCACAACAACCGCTCTGCCCGACCACCGACCAGGTGGTCGCACCCCCAGGACCATCGGCCCCACCCGCGCTCGCAGCGGACGAGATCGGACCCATTCGAGCAGGTCGTCGTCGGCCGCCGGCGCCAGCGGCGCCGCGACGGCGTGCTCTCGTTGCTGCTGGTCGTGAACCCGACCGAGAGTCTCGAGGGCGCCGAAGCCGAGGGGCGACGCCTTCGCACGCTCTTCGGGGCGGCCACGCCTTCTTCGACCCGCGTGCTCCGGCCCGAAGCGGCATCGTGTGCGCCGGCCGGGAAATCCTGAGTGGCGCCGACTTGGCTGGCCTGTCGAGCCTCCCGAGCCTGGTCTTCTTCAATGCCTGCGAGGCGGGCCGTCTGCGCGCTGCCCCCGTCCGCGGACCGAGGCGGCGGGCCCTGGTACCGCGCACTGCAGCCCGCCTGGCGCGCCTGACGACTGCCGTCGGCTTTGCCGAAGCCTTTCTCCGCGGCGGGGTGGCCAACTACATCGGCACGTACTGGCCCGTCGACGACGCGGCGGCGGAGACCTTCGCGGCCGAGCTGTATCAGGTCCTGCTCCAGCCCGGGCGGACCGTCGGCGAGGCCTTGCGGGCGGCCCGCGCCGCAGTGCAGGGCCTCGGTCACTCCATCGACTGGGCCAACTACCTGCACTACGGCAACCAGGCGTTTGCCCTGAAGGAGGCCCGGTAGCCGGGAATGCCGGCACCCCGCCGCCAGGGACTGCAGATCAGCGGATCTGCGCCGCGACCCAGCGGGTCAGCGCCGCATCGTCCATCGCCCCCGAGATGCGCGCGACCTCGCGCCCACCCCGCAACAGCACGAGCGTGGGAATCGCACGGATCCCGAAGCGTGCCGCCACTGCCGGCGCAGCCTCGGTGTCGAGCTTTGCGAACCGCGCGCGCCCCGCGAAGCGCGCTGCCGCATGCCCCACAGCGAGGTCGATCGCGAAGGCGCGTAGCCGCGATCCTGTTGGCCCTCAGGCAGGCCGGACAGGCCACATGGACCGCCGCCTCGGCCGCGGCGGCTGCCATCGCGCTCATGCGTGCGCTTCCGCGGGCACGCCCAGCCGACGCAGGATCCCCGCGAGCGGGCAGATCCCCGTGAAACCGCTCTGGAAGAGATTCGCCCCGACGAAGACCGCGAACCACAGCACGTTCTGGTGAACGAACCACGGGCTCGCCGGGGCTCCGAGCGCGAGGGCGACAAGGATGAACGCGCCCGCGACACTGCGAACCGTGCGCTCGACCGTCATGGCCACCTCCCTGGAACCGATGGCATTCTCGAGGAGATCATATACTCCCTGGGGTATATGCCGTCAACGCCCCTTCGGCACTGTTCCTGTCATCCCGGCTCGCGTATAGAGCTCGTCCATGGGACGGGCCCGGAGCGAGACCCGGCTGCCAGCCATCCGGAGCGAGCGGCACAAGCGCGATCTCCTGCTGCGCCTGCGCCGGATCGAGGGGCAGCTGCGCGGGATCCAGGCGATGATCGCGAAGGATGCGGACTGCGAGCAGGTGAGCCAGCAGCTGCGCGCCGCACGCCGCGCGCTCGACAAGGTCTTCGTCCAGGTCCTCGCCTGCGCGATCGAGGCCGGCGCCGAAGCGACGCCGCCCGCGATGCGCGGGCGGCTCGCGGAGCGTCTCGAGCACGTCGCGGCGCTGCTCGCCCGGTTCGGCTGACGCCTACAGCGGCGTGCTTCGCGGCCGTCCGCACCATGCCGCCCACCGCCACGACCGGCGGCGCCGGTCGGGGCGCGCCCTCGGGACGCGCCCCGACCGCGGGGTGTCACTTACAGGTGAGGCTGCTGTTCTTCGCGTTGAACGCGCAGACCGGCGCTGGCCCACTGAAGTCGGCCGTGCCGCACTGGCCCGCAGGCCGAAGCGCGAAGGTCGCCGTGAGCGGCAGCTCGGCCGCTGTCGTCGCGAAGGCACCCTTCTTGCCGACGACCCTGAACGTGACCAGGCCCGGCACCTTGCTGCTCAGCTTCACGGCCACCCGCGTGATGCCCTGGTAGCCGGTCTTGTTGGTGTACGTCCAGGCCGTGGCGGTCTGGTTCGGCTTCCAGCCGATCTTCGTCAGAGGATCGACCAGGCCGCCGGGGATCGCCGCATCGACCACCGGGCCAGTACTGTCCTCCACCACCACGCGCACGCCATGCGCGACGGGGTCGAGCGGCGGCATGGTCGGAATGGTCAGCTCGCCACGGAACGTGAGGCCGTCGTCGCCCACGGGCGTGTCGAGCTTGCGCAGCTGCAGCCGCGGCTTGACCAGCGTGACGCCACCCACACAGGCCTCGTCGGCATTGCAGATGCCGTCCGCGTCGCTATCGCGACCGACGTCGAGCACGAGGGTTTCGTCCCGGACAAGGTCGTGGAACAGCTCGGTGGAAAAGACGAAGCCGCGCGCGCGCTCGGTGATCCCCCCGCCGGGGGCCAGCGCGACGACCGTACTGCTGGAGAAGTCGTCGGTGAATCCTCCGGTGATCAGCACGTTCCCGTCGTTGTCCACGGCATGGGCATAGTTGCCCGACAGCCCCGTCGCCCGCATCGTGACAAAAGACCCAGCGGTGGTGTATTCGGCGAGCGATCCCACGAACGATCCGTCGACATTGCCGACGAGCAGCTCGCTTCCCGCGACCGACACGCCCGCCGTGTAGTCGAGCCCGGTGATCAGATCGGTCACGACCCCTCCCGACACCCGCACGACACGACCTGCCCCCGGCCCGGCCGCATCGCTGACGATCAGATCGCTGCCATCGAGCGCCACGTCCTGGGCCGAGGGAATGCTCCCTGCGGGCGCGACCTCGGCGCCGAGCGCCGGGAGCGCCGTGGTTCGCGTCAGCGCGTTGGGAATCGCGAACACGGTGTCGCCCGTCGCGGCGCCCGGCAGCTCGCCCCCGTTGTCGACTACATAGAGCGTCCCGCTCGCATCGAGCGCGAACCCGCCGAGCGAGTTGAACCCAGTGGCAATCGTGGTGACGCCGCTCCCGTCGATCCGCACTACCGACTGGAGCCCAGCGCCAAAGGCACCCTGGCCAACCAGGATGGCGTTGCCCGCACGCACGATCCCCCCCTGCACGGTAGCGGGCGTCGCGATCGCATAGGCCGTCCAGCCGGCTGCGGGGGTGATCGCGGCGACCCCGGGAGCCGCTCTGCCGGCGATGGCCGCGGCCGTCAGCGCCGCGGCAATGACTGTCCGATGTGTGACCATGAGCACGATACTCCTTGCGTGTCGCTTCAGCGGCGCGTCACCCTGAAGCGGTCGATGTCGACGCGCCGCCGTCCCCGCGGCGTATCGGGGCCCTCGGCACGCAGCGTGACCACGGTGCGTCGACGCGTGATGGGAATGCGCAGCACCCGCGTCGATCCCGGGATCAACGGGGGAAGCTGCGCGGTGAGATCGCGCCGGCCGGCGCGCACCGTGACCGATCCCGTCCGGACCTCGGACGCGATCGCCACGGTCAACGATATCTCGGAATGGTCTGCAGGCAGCGTGACGGTCGCCTCGCCGGGCGCGAGGTAGGTGAGGAGCTCGTCGGCGGCGCGACTCCCGCCACGCCCCCGGAAGGGGCCGACCACGAAGGGTGTGCAGGCCCCGTCGCTGGGGCACGGGTCGCAGGCGTCGCCGACGCCGTCGCCGTCGTTGTCTGCCTGATCGGGATTCGGCGTGGCGGGGCAGGTGTCGCACGCATCGCCCACGCCATCGCCGTCTTCGTCGCGCTGGAGCGGATCGGCGAGAACGGGACACACATCGTCGGCATCCGGGACGCCGTCGTGGTCGGAATCGGGAGCCTGGCCACCGGCGCAGGCGTCTCCAAGGCCGTCGCCGTCGCTGTCTGCTTGATCGGGATTGGGCGTGGCGGGGCAGTTGTCGCACGCATCGCCCACGCCATCGCCGTCCCGGTCGCGACGATCCGCGCTCGCCACTTGGGGACAGGTGTCGCAGGCATCGCCGACGCCGTCCCCATCGCCGTCCCGTTGCGCCGGGTCGGCCACGAGCGGGCAGCCGTCCGCCGCATCGACGATGCCGTCCCCGTCGCTGTCGGAGAGGCCGCTCGTCTCGAGGGAGTGGATTGCGGCAACGGCATCGAGATCGAAGCCGGCGAGCCCCTGCAGTCCGAACATCGACTGCCCGGCATCGATCCGCACGAAGCGGATCGCCACGAGCCCGACCTCGGCCAGATCGAAGGCGTCGCCGCCCGAGCCCGCGGGGGGCACGAAGCTGTCGACGGGCACGCCGACCAGGGAGGCGATGGGTGCCGTCGACGGGACGAGCGGCGAGGGGGCAGCAGGCTCGTCGGCGTTGGCGAACACCGGATAGACGCCAGCGCAGCCGGGAAAGAAGGGCGGCTGCTCGTGCGCGCACGGGAAGGTCGCCCAGTCGACCCCGTCCGCACTCACCGAGACGGTCCCGGGCTCGGCGAAGGGCGGCAGGGTCGCCAGGCCGATCGGGAGAAAGGCGTTCTCGAAGACGACGAAATCCACGCCAGGTCCGTCGACCACGAGGTTGTCGCGGAACTCGACGACGATGTAGCCGCCGAGGCCGAGCGAGAAGGTATGAAGGCTGCCCCTGAACGCCCCCCCGCCGCGGGGCGGGCCCAGGACGATGCCGGGCAGGTCGGCCTCGCGCGCACCTCCTCCTCGCCCGACCTGCCAGGCGACCACGGCGTCGATGAACGGGTCGGCACGCGCCGCGGTGGCGAGGACGGCGACGACGAGCAGTGCAGACATGGATCGCATCATGGCAAGAATCCTATCGAAAAGGGCGGCAGCCCGAGGGCGAGCGGCTTGCGCAGGACGGCTGTATCGCTCAGCGGATCGAACAGCCGAATCCCGGGAGCCGAGAGGTCTTGGTCGGCCACCCACAGCAGGCCATCGGGGCCGAGCGCGAGGTCCGGAAGGAAGGCCCGGCGCGTATAGAGCGTGCGCGGAGGCCGTGCGCCGCTCGGATCGAAGGCGATCAGCCGATTGCGGAGATCGGCATCCTGGACGATCGCGTAGCCCTTGGCGGCCGAGAGCAGGAGAAAATCGAGGACATTTCCGCCCAGCGTGGCCTCGTCGACGAAGAAGCGGCCCTCGGCCTGCAAGGTCCGCGGATCGACGCGCTCGAGCCCACCATCGCCCACGCGGTAGATGTCGCCCACCGACGACACGACCAGCTGGTCGGTCCCGGGCTCGCGCGCGATGCCGCTCGCATCGCCGAAGGGGTTGGTGCCGCGCAGCGGGATCTCCCCGACGACGCGGTCGGTGCTCAGGTCGATCACGACCAGCGCGCTCGACCCCGCGGGCACCCACCCGCGCCGCCGGTCGAGTCGCTGGACGCTGACGAACAGGCGTCCGTCGATCGCGGCCATCTGGTCCATCTCGGGCAGGCCGTCGGCATCGGCGAATCCGGCGAGGTCGATCGTACCGCGGCGGAAGCGCTCGCAGCTCGCCACCGAGGGATCGACGATCCACAGCTCCGGCCGATCGTAGCGCGTCACGTAGGCCTTGTCGGGAGCCACCGCAACAAGGTCGTGCGGATTGGAGCCGGTCCCGGTGGAGCACTGGTAGCGGGTGCGTAGGCCACGCCTGGCCTCGAGCCGCTGAACGTTGTCCCCGAGGAAGCGGTTGAGCACGAACACCATGCCGCCCGAGACGCGAATCACGGCGTCGCTGTGGATCCGCGCCGGGGGATGCGTCACCCGCCGGGGAGACCGCAGGGCGGCGGTGGCGAGGGCGCCGGTCTCGAAATCGGTGGTGACGACGATGGCACGCCCCCCGGTCAAGCGCCGGCAGGTCAGCCGCAGGCGATCGCGATCGCTGCGAGCCGCGGCCGTATCCCGCACCTGTACCTGCACAGTCGTCGATCTGCGGCTCGCCGACCCGAGGGACACCGTGAGCGCTGTCGGCTCGGTACACACCTGGCTTTCGCCGACGGGCCAGCGGAGGGCAGCCGTCCGCGCGGCAAGCGGCTCGGCCGCGGCACCGCGCAACGCGACGGATCCGAGCGTCCCGGGCGCGCATCGACTGACATTCAGGCACAGGGCGACCTGGATGCGGCACGTGCCGTCGGCAACACCGTCGTCGTCGCAGCTGGCATCGCCGTCGCGACAGGAGACGGCGACGTTCCCCTCGCGGCTGACGGTCCCCGAGACCTGCCAGGCGGCAAGACATTCGTCTGGCGCCGCCGCCGACGCGCACGCAATCCGCGCAGCGAGGCTCGCCGCGAGAATCAGGGCCAGGTGTTGGGCTCGTGCCGTGATCGTCTCCGCGCCTGCCGAGGAGACGGAGACGTGCGCCGGCCGACCGCGCACACTCGCGACCGCCCTTCGCCCGTGACCCAGCGCCTTCCCCTCGGAAGGTATTGTCGTGCTGGCTCCAGGCGAGCAGGTCTTCTGGCTCGGGGATCGTCCTCCCCCGGTCCCTTCCCGCCTCCTGGCAGTGGTTGCGACCGGGTTCGTCCCCCCTCACAGCTGCGGGGCAGCGAGGGATTTGCACCCTCTTCCCTTGCTCGCCTGAGGTCACGCTGCGTATACGCCTCGGCCGCGCCGCATGTCAAGGGACTTCGGGCAGACGCGTTCCCTCGCATGGGCCGCCCGCCACCCCAGGGAATGCTCGCCCGGCGCTGGGCAACCGTGGCATCGTGCCGGATGGAGCGATCCAGATGGCTTGGCGAGCGCACGCCACCGCCTTGGGCATTCTGCTCGCGAGCAGCGGCGAGCCAGTACTCTCCGCACCCGTCGTCAACATCGCCCACCGCGGCGCTTCGGCCTATGCGCCCGAGCACACCCTGCTCGCGTACGATCTCGCGCTGGCGCAGGGCGCCGATTACATCGAGCAGGACGTGCAGATCACGCGCGACGGCGTGCTCGTCTGCCTGCACGATGCGACCCTCGACCGCACGGCGCGCGGCGATCCCGCGCATTGCAGCGGTCCGGTGCGGGACAGGACGCTCGCGGAGATCCGCAGCTGTGACGTCGGCCGCTGGTTCAACGAGGCCTACCCAGAGCGCGCTCGCCCGGAATACGTGGGCCTGCGCATCCCGACGCTCGCGTCAGTCTTTGCCCGCTACGGCTCCAGAGCCAACTACTACGTGGAGATAAAGACATCCCGCCCTGAGGACCGCATGGAGGCGCGCCTCCTCGCCTTGCTGCACCGGTACAGGCTGCGGGGGGCCGCTGTCCGACGCTGGCAGGTGGTGATTCAGTCCTTCGATGCGACGAGCCTACGCATCCTGCACGCCCGCGATCCCGCCCTCCCTCTGGTGCAGCTCGTGCTCGGCTTCGCACCGGGGCCGGCGCTCGAGGACGCGCTCGACGGCATTGCCGCGTATGCCGTCGGCATCGGACCGAGCGCTGCCTTCACCACGCCGGCGCTGCTCGAGGCGGCACGGGCACGGTGTCTGGCCGTGCATCCCTACACCGTCGACGCGCCTGACGAGATGGCGAGACTGCTGGCCCTCGGGGCACAGGGCCTCTTCACCAACGCCCCCGACCGCCTCGAGACCGTGCTTGGCCGGGCCGCCCTCGGACGCCGGCAGGCCGGCCGCCGTGCATCCCGGGCTCGCCTGCGCTGCTTGCGGAGCCGCTAGCGCCTGGGAAAACCTTGCCGCATGTCGGAGGTCGATGCCTTCAAAGAGTACGCGAAACGCGTCTTCGACGCGCTCGGGGGCGCGGTCACCGCGGCCTGCGTGTGGCTCGGCGATCGCCTCGGGCTGTATCGAGCGCTCGCCGAGGTCGAGGCGGCGAGCAGCGCCGAGCTCGCCCAGCGCACGGGCCTGCACGAGCGCTGGGTCCGGGAGTGGCTCTATCAGCAGGGTGCCGCCGGGTTCCTCGTCTACCGCGGCGACGGTCGCTTCGCCCTGCCACCCGAGGGGCGCCTGGTGCTGGCGGACGACGCCTCACCCGCCTGCGGCATCGGCTTCTTCTCGCATCTGCCCCAGACGATGGCCGTGCTCGAGCGCCTCCCGGAGGCGTTTCGCAGCGGCATCGGCCTGCCCTACGACGCCTTCGGGCCGGAAGGGGCTGCCGGCATCGAGCGGGGCTTTGCCTCGTGGTTTCGCGCCTGCCTGGTGCCGCTCGTGCTCCCGCAGGTCGACGGGGCCCTCGAGGCGCTCGCGGCCGGTGGCGCCGTCGCCGACATCGGCTGCGGGGCCGGCGTGGCCCTGCTCGAGATCGCCAAGGCCTTTCCCCAAGCTCCATGCCACGGCTGGGACGTCTCGCGTCACGCGCTCGAGCGCGCCGAAGCGAACCGGCAGCTCGCTGGTGCCACGAACGCGCACTTTCACGACCCGCGTCGCGAGCCGCTCCCGAGCGACGGACGCTTTGCCCTGGCCATGACCATCGACTGCCTGCACGACATGACCGATCCGGCGAGCACCGTGCGCGCCATTCGCCGCGCCCTGCGACCCGATGGCGCCTGGCTGATCGGCGAGATCAAGGCGCGTGACGGGGGGTACGAGGAGAATGTCGCCAGGAATCCCATGGCCGCGATGATGTACGGCACTTCGGTGCTGACCTGCATGTCGTCCGCGCTCTCCGAACCCGGCGGGGCGGGCCTCGGCACCCTGGGCCTGCCGCCGGGCGTCCTGCGGCAGATGGCGCTGGACGCCGGCTTCTCGCGCTTCGACACCCTGCCCTTCGATCACCCCGTCAACGCCTTCTACGTGGCCCGCCCCTGAGGAGCAGGCGAGCGCTCACGCCGCGCAGGGGCGGAATTTCGGGAGGGTGATCTCGTCGTCGATCTTCTCGAAGACCACCTCGACAGGCAGGCCGATACGCAGATCCGCGTTCGCGCACCCGACCACGTTGGCGTGCAAGCGCGGCCCCTCGTCGAGCTCGACGATGGCGACATTGTAGGGCGCATCGGCGAAGAAGGCCGGATGCTGCGGCCGGTGCACGACGATGAAGGAGAAGATGCGCCCCCGGCCCGAGAGCGCCACCCAGCGGTGCTCTGTCGCCAGGCACTTCGGACAAAGTACCGCTGGCGGAAACCGCAGGTGCCCGCAGCGCTCGCAGCGCTGCACGCAGAGCTGGTGGCGCCGCGTGGCTTCCCAGTACGGCGCCCCGTCCTCGGTGACGGCGGGGAGCGGCTTGTCGATCGTGAACATCAGGCTCCTCGAGCTTCAGGCATGGGATCGCTCATGGCGCGCGCAGAATCGCCGCCGTGTACGCCACCGTGGGCGGCGCCTCGTGCGGTGCGCCGCCGAAGCCCGTGCACATCGACAGCGCGACATCGGGAACCTGGGTCGTCGAGGTGCCGCGAATCTGCCGCACCGCTTCCGCCACGTGGTTCATCCCCGACAGATGGCCTTCCGAGAGCAACCCCCCTGCGGTGTTGCACGGCAGCCGTCCGCCCACGGTGAGCTGCCCGCTCGCGGCGAGCCGTCCCACCTCCTCCCAGTCCGCGAAACCGTAGCGCACGAGGTCATGCACCACCCGCGGCGTGAAGGCGTCGTAGATCTGGATCACGTCGATGTCGGCCGGGGTGCACCCCGCCATGCGGAAGGCCTGCTCCCCCGCCTCGCGCCCTCCACCGCGACCGTCGTCCCACGGGCGGATCAGCTCCGCCGAATGCACCTGGCCCAGGCCTGAGACGAGCGCCGGACGCTGGCGAAGATCGCGCGCCCGCTCGGCGCTCGTCACGATGAACGCGCCGCCCCCATCGGTAACCAGGCAGCAGTCGAAGAGCCGCAGGGGCTCGGCGACGAAGCGCGAGGCCTGGTGGTCCGCGATGGTCATCGGCTTGCGCATCTGAGCCTGCGGGTTGGCCATCGCGTGCTGGCGCCACTGGACCGCGATGTGGCCGTAGTCGAGGCTCGTCACGCCGTGCTCGTGCATCTGCCGGCGCGCCTGGTGCGCCGTGAAGGTGATCGCGCCGATATCGCCGTAGGGAATCGCCCACGGCGACCCGAAGAGCTGCGGGATCACCCCTTGCGGATTCGTCTGCGTGCCGAAGGCACAGAGCACCGCCTGACAGGTCCCGCTCTCGACGGCCAGCACGGCCATCTGCAACATGCCGATGGGAGTCGCACCGCCCATGTCGACCGTGGCGCAGAAGCTCGGAACGATGCCGAGGTAGGCCGCCACCCGCGAGGCCCACCCGTGCTGCTCGCCCATCTGCGCTGGCATGAGCACCAGCACGCCATCGATCGTGTCGCGGGCGATGCCGCAATCCTCGATGGCCGCTCTGGCGGCCTCCAGGCAAAATCCCATGGCGCTCGTGCCGGGCACCTTACCAAAGCGCGAGAGGCCGATGCCGACGATGGCACAGCGGTCACGCAGCCGGCGCAGATCGTTCACGTGGCGCTCCCGCTGGCCATCAACGCGGCAGCGCCAGGGTGGCGCTGCCGACGACCTTGCGCTCGCCCGTCTGCGTCTCGGTCCAGATCTCGCAGTCGACCACCCGCACGCTGTCCTCGTCGCGCACCGCCGTGACGGTGCCCTTGCAGGTCACGACGTCGCCCGGCCAGGTGAGCTTGGCGAATCGCGCGCGAAATTTGCGCACGTTGCCGACTCCGGCCGCGTTCACGAGGAACTCCCCGAGAAAGCCCATCGAGAGCATCCCGTGCGCGAACACGCCGGAGTAGCCCGCGTTCTTCGCGAATTCGTCGTCCACGTGGATCGGGTTCGGATCGCCGGCGGCGGGGCCGTACTCGCGCAGCATCTCGCGGGTGATCGGGCCCTTCACCAGCGGGGGAAGCTCCTGGCCAACATGCACCGAGGCGGCATCCAGCGGCATGTTAGCTCCTCCGCGAGATGAGCACGTTGCGCGAGTAGAACACCGGCGCCCCGCTCGTGTCGCGGGCCTCGGTCTCCAGCACCACGAAGTCGAGCGTGCCGGACGAGCCCGCCTTCTCGTAGATGTCGGCAATGCGACCGGTGAGCGTCAGGGTCTCGCCAACGCGCACGGGCCGCAGGTATTCGAACTCCTGCTCGCCGTGCACGAGGGTCATGAAGTTGAGCCCAAGCTCGAGGAAGGTGTCCATGCCTCCCGCCATGGCCTGGGTCATGAAGGCGATCGGGTACGTCAGCGGGGCCGTGGCGCCGGGGCCATAGTACGCAGGGTTCGTATCGCCGAGCGCCCGCGCGAATGCCGCGACGTGCTCGGCGTCGATCGTCGCCGAGCCGGTGCCGAGCGTGCGTCCGATCATGTCCTTCGAGGGCATCGTCCGGTTCTCGCGGCATTCGGTCGGTCGCCCGCCCGAACGCCGGCCGTGGCTATCGCCGAGGGGCCACCGCTCTGTCAAGCCGCGACGCAGGTCCCCCGGCAGCCTCAGTCGAGCCCGAGCGCCCGCAGGGCGACCTGGACCACGTGGTCGCGCATGCGCCGTGTCGCCTCGCCGGCATCGAGGCCGGTTCCGGCAAGCCGCCGATAAAGCTCGTCGTTCAGGATGTGCCAGTGCACGAGGGCATCGACGCTGATCATGAAGAGAATGGGGTCGAGGTCCTTCACCTCGCCGCGCGCGCGGGCGGGCTCGAGCATGCCCTCGATCAGGCCCACCCAGCGTTCGGCGATGCGCCGGTCCTCGCTGCCGGGCAGTGGCGGTTCGAGGGTCGTGCGGCAGCCGAGCTGGACATACGCCCGATTGGCCAGAAAGAGATCGAACAGCGCCCCGATCGCCGTGGTCGTCGTCTGCCGGAGATCCCCTCCGCTCCCGAGGGCCGCCAGCACGAGCGCGCGCACCTGGCTGTGCACGCGTTCCTGTACTTCCCGGTACAGCGCCTCCTTGGAGGGGAAGTAGTGGTACAGGGTCGAGACTCGGATCCGCGCCTGGCGCGCGATGTCCCGCACCGAGGTTCCCGCCAGCCCCCGCTCCGCAAAGGTCGTGACCGCGGCCGCGAGAACCCGCTCGCGCGTGCGATCGCCCGTGGTGCCGCTCGGACGCCCCCCGCGGCTCCTCCCTCGCGCGCGAACGTTCGTCACTCGAGCCAGCGATTCATGGCCTGTGTGCGCGCCTCGGCGACCAGCAGCGCATTGCGGATGGCCTCGCGGCATCGCTCCTGGATGGTGCGCGTGATGGCCACCTGCCGGAAGAGATCCGCGGCGCGCATGCCATGATCGGGCTCCGCATAGGCATGCACCTCGAAGTTCTTCACGGTGATGCCGTAGTGCGTCTTCAGCCCCTCGTAGAGCGTCCGTGCATAGCCACTGCCGGCAGCGACACGCTCGCCGGCATAGCCGAAGACCGCCAGCCCCTCCTCGTAGGAGCGGCGAATCGAGTACAGCATGGTGAAGACCATCGCGATGGTCTCGGGCATCGGCTGGTAGGCGCGGATCTCGTCGTCGCTGCATCCGAGCTGGCGGCAGAACTCCACCTTCATCTGCACGTGATTCGGGTCGCGCAGATACCCTGCCTCGTCGGCGAAGTTCTGCGCCCAGTGCTTGTAGTGCACCGAGTGATCGAGGGTGAAGGCGTGCACGTCGGGGGCGTTGGCGATGAGCGTGGCGAACTCGGGCGTCATCCACTTGCCCAGGTAGTAGAACTCGAGCGCGAGACGCCGCACGACATCCCGCGAGGCGCGCCCCGCCCCGATCGCCGGGACGACGCGGTCCTGCTTGAAGTAGTTGTGCTGCTCGATCAGCGCATCGAGTTGCGCGAGATACTCGTCGACGGGTAGGGCCGGGGCGTCGGGCGCAACGGCAAGGGCTTCGAACTCGCGGCGTGTGGCGGTCATCGAGGTCTCCTCTGTAGCGGCCCGTGAACCACTTGGCGGGTTCCGGAGTCAAGCGCCACCGACCGCCTTGCGGGCCTGGAGCGGTCGCGCTATTGGCCGACACAGGCCACGCACATCGAAAGGAGGAGTTCCAGGGATGACCTCGAACTGCTCGTTGTACCCGCTCGAGCCGCTCCTTCCGGAGATCGATCCGGCGTACACCGATGGGCCTGCACCGGTCCGGCCTCGTCGACCTCGGCGCGAAGAGGCCGTTCCGCAGTGGCCCTTCGCGCTGCTGCCGCCGCGATTCGATCGCTTTCAGACGATCTCGCTCGAGACGCTCGAGGAGGAAGTCGAGCGCGCCGCACGCCGCGCGGATCGCTGAGCCTGCGGAGTCGGCCGACGCAGCGCGCCGGGCATTGACAGGCGAGCTGGCGCACTGGTAGCGGCCGGCCCATGCGGCTTGCCGGACGGATCGCCATCGTGACCGGGGCAGCCCAGGGCATCGGCCGCGCCTACGCGCTGCGCTTCGCCCGCGAAGGCGCCACCGTCGTCGTCGCGGACATCCGGGACGCGCAGGCGCAGGCGGTCGCCCGCGAGTGCACGGCCCTGGGTCCGGAAGCCATGGCCGTGCATGTCGACGTGGCGGACGAGGCCAGCACCCGAGCCCTCGCGGCGCGTGTCGTCGAACGCTTCGCGCGCATCGACATCCTCGTCAACAACGCCGCGCTGTTCTACGATCTCGACCGCAGCCAGCAGTCGCGCGAGTACTTCGATCGCGTGCTCGCGGTGAACCTCACCGGCACCTGGCTCATGAGCCGCGCCGTCGAGCCGGTCATGAAGCGCCAGCGCAAGGGGAAGATCATCAACCAGTCCTCCACCGCGGCGTACCTCACGAATATCGCCCCCGTGGAGACCGACGATCCCGACCGGCCGATGCCACCCTTCCACTACAGTCTGGCCAAGGTCGGCGTCTCGGGTCTGACGCGCCTCATGGCCGGCGCCCTCGGCCCGTGGGGCATTCGCGTCAACGCCATCGCGCCGGGCGTCACGATGACGGAAGCGACGCGCAAGGTGGTCCCCGAGGCCTTCGTCCAGCACCTGGTTGCGCAGACAGCGCTCCGGCGAGCGCTCGAGCCCGAGGATCTCACCGGCACGGCCGTGTTTCTCGCCTCGGACGACTCGGACATGATGACCGGGCAGGTGCTGGTCGTCGACGGCGGCCAGGTCATGCTCGGCTGACCGCCGCGATGCCTCAGCGCGACGTCCCCTGGTCGGCGTAGCGCTCGCGCAGCAGCGCCTTGCGCACCTTGCCATTGGGATCGCGGGGCAGCGCCTCGACCAGGACGAGGTGGCGTGGCGTCTTGTACGCGGCGAGGCGCTCGCGACACCAGCTCTGCAGCGCAGGCAGCTCGAGGCCTGCGCCGGGTCGCGGCTCGACCACCGCCAGGAGCGCCTGTCCCCACCGGGCATCGGGGACACCGATCACCGCACAGTCGGCGATATCGGGATGCGTGATGAGCACGCCTTCGACTTCGGCTGGATAGATATTGACGCCTCCGCTGATGACGAGATCGGTCCGACGATCGGCGATGTACAGGTAGCCATCGGCGTCCACCCAGCCGAGATCGCCCACGGTGAAGAAACCTTCCCGCCACGCGCGAGCCGTCTTGTCGGGATCGCGGTGATAGCGAAACCCCGCGCCGCCTGGTGCCGAGAGCCAGATCGTCCCGACCTGACCTGTCGGCACTTCCCGGCCCTCGTCGTCGAGGATCTTGAGCCGCACCCCTGGCCACGGTCGGCCGACACTGCCGGGCTTGCGCCGCCACTCCTCGGGCGAGATCAGCGTCCCGGGCCCCTCGGTGGCGCCGTAAAACTCCCACACGACGTCCGCACCGAACAGCTCCATGATGCGCCGCTTGACCTCGATCGGACAGGGCGCCGCCGCGTGCAGGACCTTGCGGAGGCTGCGCAGATCGTAGGCCCCCCGGATAGCCGGGTCGAGCTCGAGGATCCGCACGAAGTGCGCCGGCACCATCGCAGTGGTCGTGACCCGCTCGGTCGCCACGAGTCGCAGACAGTCCTCGGCATCGAAGCGCCGCATGACCACCACCGTCGCGCCGACGAAGAGGTGCTGGGTCGCGTAGGCCGCTGGCATCGTGTGGTAGAGGGGACCCGCGACCAGATGCACGTCGGCGGGTCCGAAGCCCCAGAGCTCGGCGAGCCGGCGTTGCGCCTCGAACCCTTCTTGCGGATCGAAGCTCGGGTGGATCACGCCTTTCGGACGGCCCGTCGTCCCCGAGGTGTAGACGAGCAGGGCGAAGCCGCTTTCGCGCACGGCTCCTGGGGGCAGGCCTTCGGGCGCTGCGGCGACGGCGGTGGCGAAGGCGGGCCACCCCGGCACCTCGCCTCCCACCACGAGCCGGCGGCTGCGCTCAGGGCCGCCGGCGGCCCGACACGCGGCCTCCACCTCGGACGCGTGCGCATCGTCGAGGACCAGTGCGACTGGCGCTGCATCCTGCAGCACGTAGGCCACCTCGTCGTGCCGCCACCGGGGGTTGAGCGGCACAGCCGCCGCCCCGAGTGTCGCCGCGGCGTGTGTCACGGCGAGAAACTCGACGTCGTTCCCGAGCAGCAGGGCGACCCGCTCGCCCGGGCGCAGGCCGTGGTCGTGGAGCACGCGCGCAACACGCGCGACGAGCTGTGCGAAGGCCCGATAGTTCAGGCGCCGCTCGCCGCACACCAGCGCAGGATGGTCGGGGCGAACCTCCGCGTTCGCCAGCAGGCCGTACACCACCTCGTCTCCCTCGCCCATCGAGCCGCACGCCGTCAATGGCCGCGGCCCCGACAGTCGCCCGCGAAGTTGTCGGGGTGCGGTGTGTCGGCTAATCGATAGCGCATGGGCGGTGATCAGCGTACGCGGATCGCGGAGCTGAAGGCGGTCGGGAACTACGCCTTCGGCATCACCTGGGGTGACGGGCACGACAGCATCATCCCGCACCGCAGCGTGCGGCTTGCCTGTCCCTGCGACGTGTGTGCCGCCACGCCGCCGCCCGCAGCGCTCGAGCTCGGGGCAGAACGCCCCATCCACGTGGAGACCCTCGGCGAGGCGAGCCTCTTCGTCCGCTTCGCCGACGGGCACGAGACGGTCCTGCTCACCGACGAGCTTCGTGCTCTCTGCCGCTGCGCGTACTGCGCCGGCGAGCCGCAGTACCCGATCTCGGGTCGCTGAGCGTCCGCCGCAGCGGTCGACACGGCGTTATTTTTTCGTCACGGGTGCTGTGCGCCTGGCCAGCCCCGGCGCGTCCGAGCCGCGAGTTTGCGGCCTACGGCCCGGCGCGAGCCTTGCAATGCCATCCTCCACGTCGCGCCGCTCGTGGGGGATCCCCCCCACGAGCGGGGCGATCTCGAGGTCTGGCCGTGCGCCGTCACATTCTAGTCGTGGAGGACGACGAGAACCTG
>Ga0308414_1000703_pt1 | contig 21627 bp, 20 predicted proteins | sample HotsprSampleOS50_FD_205667 | JGI IMG/M metagenome (GOLD analysis project Ga0308414, IMG submission 205667) | Hot spring phototrophic mat microbial communities from Octopus Spring, Yellowstone National Park, Wyoming, United States - 20090730_OS50 ...
TGTTATTTACGGAAGTAGAGGATCCTACTCCATCTCCAACTCAAGTACTTATTAAAATTCATGCTAGTGGAGTAAATTTTCCAGATGAACTTTTAATTCAGGGTAAATATCAGATGCGTCCCAAAAGACCTTTTATACCTGGGGCAGAAATAGCAGGTGAAGTTACACAAGTTGGAGAACAAGTCAAAAAATTTAAAGTAGGTGATAAAGTCTATGCAGCTTGCTTTCTAGGTGGATATTCTCAAAAAGTAGCTGTAGAAGAAAAAGATGTAATTTTAATGAGTCCTTCTATGAGCTATGAAGAAGCCGCAGGCTTTGTAGTAACTTATCAATCTTCTTATTTTGGAGTTGTTGTTCGAGGAAAACTTGAGTCTCATGAAACCTTACTTGTACATGCTGGAGCAGGTGGAATTGGGACAGCAGCTATTCAAATTGGAAAAGCACTTGGTGCAAGAGTAATTGCTACTGCAGGTAGTGAAGAAAAGTTACAAATTGCAAAAAAAGCAGGTGCTGATGAAGTCCTAAATTACAACGATCCAAACTGGTCAAAAAAAATTCGAAAGGAACTAGGTGGAGCTGATGTAGTAATTGATCCTGTAGGAGGAGATATTTTACAAAAATCTATATTATGTACAAACTTTGAAGGACGAATTGTAATTGTAGGTTTTACAAGTGGTAAAATTTCAGAAGTTCCTACAAATCTTTTACTCTTAAACAATATAAGTTTAGTTGGACTCTTTTGGAACCTTTACCAAAAAGATCATCCTAATCAAATTGAACAAGCAGTAACTCAATTACATAAATGGTTTGAAGAAGGAAAAACTCGCCCAATTATTTATAAAACTTTTCCTTTACAAGAAGCTCCTAAAGCTTTAAAATTGGTTACAGGAAGAAAAACTTACGGGAAAGTAATTTTACAAATTCCATGAACAAAAAAGAACAAAAAATTAACTTTAGCAAAGAAATCGAATCCGAGATGCAAACTTTTCAGATCTTATTAAAAAAAGAAGGTCTAAAAGTAACCCACCAAAGATTACTTGTTGCAGAAAAAATTTTTTCACTACATACTCATTTTACTGCAGATAGCTTACTTGAACTTTTTAAAGATAGAAGAGATGAAATTTCGAAAGCAACAATTTATAGAATTTTAAGTATTATGGTAAAAGGAAATTTATTGATTGAACATAATTTTGGGAAAGACTATAAGTTTTATGAACACATTATAGGGCATGAACACCATGATCATATTATCTGTATTCAATGCGGAAGAATTGTAGAATTTGTAGAACCTGATATCGAAACTTTACAAGAAAAAGCTGCTAAAGAACATGGGTTTAAAATCAAGGGGCATAGTTTAAATATATACGGAGAATGCATCAAACAAGACACCTGCGAATACAACAAAAGTAATCAAGTAATGTAGATTTTTACTCTCTAGAAATAAAATCTATTTACAGAAAATCCACAAAATAAACAAAATACTAAAATATGAATATAGATAGAATTTTTCACTCTACTACCATTCTTTGTGTAAGAAGGGATGGAAAAGTAGCTATGGGCGGAGACGGACAAGTCTCGCTTGGCTCTACAGTGATGAAGCATTCTGCTAAAAAAGTAAGAAAGCTTTTTAACGATAAAATCATTGCTGGGTTTGCTGGCTCTGCAGCAGATGGATTTACTTTGTTTGAGCTATTTGAAAAAAAAGTTATTGCCTACAATGGCAGTTTAGCTCGTTCAGTAGTAGAATTAGCTAGAGACTGGCGCACTGATAGAATCTTACGAAGACTAGAAGCTATGCTAATTGTAGCTGATAAAGAAGAAACTTATTTAGTCTCTGGCACAGGAGATGTAATCTCTCCTGATGATGGAATTATTGCTATTGGCTCTGGTGGAAATTATGCTCTTGCATCAGCAAGGGCTCTGTATAAAAATACCAGTCTTTCTGCTAAAGAAATTGTTGAAGAGTCCATGAAAATAGCTGCGGATATTTGTATATACACAAATCATAATTTAATTTTGGAAGAAGTGATATGAGTGATTTAGTTCCTATAAATAATTCTAGTTCAAAAGATGAATTAGACCTTACACCTGCTCAAATTGTGCAAGAGTTAGATCAATATATTATTGGTCAACATACAGCTAAAAAAGCAGTAGCTATTGCACTTAGAAATCGATCTAGGCGACGAAAGTTAGAAGGAAGCCTGAGAGAAGAAATTTACCCTAAAAACATTATCATGATAGGGGCAACTGGGGTAGGAAAAACAGAAATTGCAAGAAGGCTAGCTAAACTGTATAAAGCTCCTTTTTTAAAAGTAGAAGCAACTAAATATACAGAAGTTGGATACGTTGGGCGTGACGTAGAATCTATGATCCGAGACTTAGCAAATGTTTCTCTTTCACTTGTCAAAGCAGAGTTTCGCAACAAAGTAGAAGAACAAGCTCAACAGAGGGCTGAAGAAGCTATCTTAGATATACTTATCCCAGAGCCTCCTACCCCAGCAGGTCATCTAGAAAATTCTTTAGAAGAGGAAGAACGTAAAAAAAGTTATCAAAATACAAGAGAACTCATGAGACGAAAACTTCGCTCGGGTAAGCTAAACGATCAAGAAATAGAAATTGACACTTCTAATTCCACCCCAGGTGTTCCCATGATGCAGGTTTTTGGAGCTACCAACTTAGAAGAAATGGACTCTCAAATCCAAAATATCTTGGGAGATCTCATGTCTAGTCGCAGAAACAAAAAGAGAAAACTACCTATTTCAGAAGCTCTTAAGGTGCTATCGGAAATTGAAGCAGAAAAACTTCTTGACCAGGAAAAAGTCAACAAAGAAGCACTTCGACGGGTAGAGGAAATGGGGATTATCTTTATTGATGAAATTGACAAAGTTGCAGGAAGAGAAAATCGAAGTTCTGGAATAGATGTTTCAAGAGAGGGAGTACAAAGAGATTTACTACCTATAGTAGAAGGAGCTACCGTAAACACCAAAATTGGTCCTGTAAAGACAGATCATATTTTGTTTATAGCAGCTGGGGCTTTTCACATGTCTAAGCCCTCTGATTTAATCCCAGAACTACAAGGAAGGTTTCCAATTCGAGTAGAATTAGATAAACTTACAAAAGAAGACTTTGTAAAGATATTGACAGCTCCGCGTTCTTCTCTTACCAAACAATATCAAGCTTTACTTGGAGTAGATGGAGTTCAGTTAGAATTTACTGAAGATGGAATCCAAGAAATAGCTTCCATAGCTTTTGAAGTAAATGAAAAGCATGAGAACATTGGTGCAAGAAGACTAAATACTATACTAGAAAAAGTTTTAGAAGACTTAAGTTTCCATGCACCTGATTTACCCCCCGATCAAAAAATACAAATTATAGACAAAAAATTTGTGCAAGAAAAACTAAAAGATATTATAGAAGATAGAGATCTCTCGAGGTACATACTATGAAAAAGAAATCTAATAATTCAAAAAACTTACAGTTTAAACCCATTTTAGACTTTGAGTCTATTTCCAAAAACTCTCCACCTCTTACAAGACTAGAAGAAGTTAGAAGAACTGCCCGTGCCTTCAGGGAAAAAATTTTATCAAACCCTCAAGTCTTATACTATAGAAGCTTTGATTTAGTTCGGGTTCCTTATCCTGTAAAGTATGGGCTTTTAAATGCAGCTAACGTTCCTACTCCTTTTTTACATATTTTAAATCGTCTTTTTGTAGTTCAATTTAAGACATCGGAAGGGATAAAAACTTTATTGTTTTCACCTTCAGATATAGTTGGAAATGAAGAAACTCCTTTCTTTAAAAGATTAGCTAATTCATTTGGAGCTTTCAAAGAATTTGGAAAAAAATTTCTTGCCCCCCCTATCCGGAGTGTAGAAGAAGCTTTAAAACTTACAGGAATTTCTCCTCAAGATGTAGATTATATTTCCTATGATCATCTTCATACTCAAGATCTCCGCAAATGGTTAGGTACAGATACTCAAGAAGCATATTTTCCTAATGCAAAGCTTTTAGTCATGAAAGAAGAATGGGAAGCAACTCAAGGACTTCTTCCAACTCAGAGAGAATGGTATTGTCCAAATGGCACAGAGGGAATTGATCCTTCCAAAGTTATAATCTTAGAAAACTCTATAGAACTAGGTGAAGGAGTTTATCTTTTACGAACTCCCGGTCATACTATGGGAAATCATTCTCTTGTTGTTCATACACCTGAGGGAATTTTCGTTACCTCTGAAAATGGAATTGGAGCTGATAGTTACTCTCCTTTACATTCTCAAATACCAGGTGTTAAAAAATATGCTGAAAAAACAGGAGTTGAAGTAATCTTAAACGGAAATACCCTTGAATCTAGTTTAGAGCAGTATATTTCTATGGTAATGGAAAAAGAAGTTGCAGGTCCGACATTGAAAAATCCAAATTTTTATGGCGTAGCTACATCTTCTGAACTTACCAGCTACTGGGCTTTTGTAGGAGTGGAACCTACTTTTTACTTTGGAGAATTAGAATTTGGAAGACCTCAAATTCCAGCCAACTCTATTTGAGTAAAAAAAAAATCTAACCGATAAAAAATATTGGAGTTTTAAGTGAAAGAAAAAGTTGGTCTTGTTTGTGATCATGGAGGGTTTGAACTAAAAGAAAAAATCCGTGATTATTTTCAGTCTAAGCTAGAAATTTTTGATGAAGGTGTCTATGAAGATAAATCAGTAGATTACCCTACCATTATTCATTTAGCTTGTCAAAAATTACTAGAAGGAAAATATCCAAAACTCATTGCCTTATGTGGGACTGGAATTGGAGCCTCAATTGCTGCTAATCGATTGAAAGGGATTCGGGCTGCTTTATGTCATGACGAGTTTACTGCAGAAATGAGTAAACGACACAACAACGCAAATGTATTGGTTTTAGGTGGAAGGATTTTAGGTAAGGATCTTGCTTTTCGGATCATTGAAAAATGGTTACAAACACCTTTTGAAGGTGGTAGGCATGAAGTCCGTATTCAACTTTTGGATAAATAGTATGGGTTATTTTATTTTTTTTCTTTTTAGCTTTTATGTTTATTTATTTAGTCAAGAAATTTCTTTTGGAGAAGGTGGAAAATATCCTCTCTCAACTCTTATCAAACATAAAACAAGTGTTACAAAGGTAGGTAGTCATTCATATAGACTTGAATTAGTTCGCTCTAAAATTGATGCTAGTGAATTATTTCTTGACTTTGAAAATCTAAAATCCAGTGAACTAAAAGACAAAAAAAACAATTATCCTATCCTATATTCACTTTATACTGTCACAGAAGGTGAATCACATCAAGGTAAAAGATATGCTAGCTTTACTACCCGAGATAGTCAAATACAAATAGCTACAAATAATTCTAGACTGCTTAGTCAAAAAATAATTTCTGAACCTTTTTACTTTTCATTTCACATTATGCCGGGAGAGTTAGAACAAAATTCTAATATTTTTTATAAAACATATATTACAGGAAGTAAAAAGTACGGAATAGAATGCAATATAATTAGAAATTCTCTAGAAGTAACTTTTCATAATTTTTTTTACTATAACTCAAAGGACACAAGAACTTATAAACTTAGAAGTCCAAATTCAATTCGTTCTAAAGAGTGGACTCATATTTTTATCTCTGTAGAGCCAATTACAGGTTATGTTAGACTTTATGAAAATGGTGTTGAAACAGCTCAGTTTCAGGCTTTATACAGTGAAATAGATAAAACCCCACTTATTGTAGGTTTTCATCCAAATGATACAAATCCTCTTATAATAGGTAGAGCATTTTATGGAAAGCTGGATAATTTTATGATAGGAAAAGGTCTATTTGAAGAAGTTCAAAATTTATCCTTGCCTTATAATTCAGTTTTTTACAATCCAAATATAAAGTTTGCTTCTCACGCTAGAGGCTATGCAATTTCAAGAGTTTTATCTACAAGATACTCTCACTCTATACCTTCGAGTATCCATTACAAAATGGATCTTCCTGAAGGAACGTTAGGCGAAGTTCTATACAGGTTTTCCGATAAACCTTTTGAAGAAAATTCCAATGAAATTTCTTGGCAGAGTTATGATCCTAAATTGTTTTTAGAACAGACAAAAAACTTATACTTTCAATATTTTCAGTGGAAAGTTATCTTACGAGCAGACTACTCTGGGAAATTTACTCCTTCTTTAAGTTCTTTCTCTCTAAAGTATAAGGAGTCAAAACCTCCAGCCAAGCCTTTTGGTTTACGGGTAACCTCTTATGATCATAATACTTTAAAAGTTTGTCTCAGTTGGAATTCTAATCATGAACGAGATGTAATCAATGGAGGTGGTTACTTTATTCACTATGGAGTTTCTCCTAATGAAATGATAGCTACTTTAGAAGTAGATGAAAGCTTAAGTAAGATTCAAGGAATTAAACATTCTGAAGATATAAAGCAAAAGTATAATTCCTTAGAGCAATGCGTTACAAATGAACTCATTCAAATTAACGCTGAAAGAAAAAAAGAAAAAAATTTACTTTTCTTGCGACATGGTCTTACATATTATTTTAAAATTTCTGCTTACAATGATAAATATCCTTGGGGAGTTTATGATGAAAATTTTCTTGTAGGATATGATCAAAAAAGTGAGCTTTCTACTCCCGTTTCATTTACTTTTAAAACTCAACCGAGTGAATGGAAGTAAATTTTGATCTTGTAAGTTTTCAGAATATCCTAAAAGTTCATTACACTTTCCTAATATAGCTGTAGCTAAATCAAATGCCTCTTGACTTGAAAGTTTCTTATCTCGAATTAGACTCAAACTTAAATTTAAAACCTCAATTGTAAAAGGAAAAACCTCCTCACAAAAAATTAAAACTTCTCTTTGAATACTTTCAGATAAATCAGGATAGTCTAAGCAAAGTTGGGTTAAGTTTTTTATTCCAGTAAAAAATTGAACATTTTTTTTTAATCGAGTAATTAGCTCTTCTGAAAGATAAATTCTTTCTTCCTTTCCTGCAGAAAAAAGCTTTTCTAACAAAGAATGCGAAAGATAGATTCTCATTTTGTTTATGATCTAACTAAATCACCTAAAACAAATTCAGAGTTAGGAATTGGATTTAATATTTTGACATTTACAAACTGCCCTACTTTCAAACTAGAAAGTAAGTTTGAATTTAAAAGCTTTACTTTTAAATAATTTCCTGTTACAATCATTCCATCTCTTTCTAAAATTCCTTCTTCTACTTTTCCTATTTGTTTTAAAATGTAATTGTAAAAATTTTCTTTCATTAGTTCATATAATTTTTTTACTCTTTCTTTTTTTATTTCTTTTGGAATTTTATCTGAAAATTCAGTAGCTTTAGTACCTTTCCTTTCTGAGTAAGGAAAAGCATGTACCCTAGCAAATTCTAAGTCTTTTAACACTTGTACAGTTTCTAAAAATTCTACTTCACCTTCAGAAGGAAATCCAGTAATTATATCAGTTCCTAAAAAAATATTGGGATGATATTTTTTTATAATTTCAATCCTTTTATAAAATGTCTCCCTTGTATAGCTTCTTTTCATTTTCCGTAAAATCGTAGGACTTCCACTTTGTAAAGGCACATGTAAAAAATTACAAAAACGAGGATGCTGCATAATTTTAGCCAGGTCTTCATTTACGTCAGAAGGTTCTATAGAAGAAATTCTAAGACGTGAATACTCTAGTTTTTTTAAAATCTTTTCTAAAAGCTTTATAAAACCTTTTTTGTTTTCAGAATCCCTATACCATCCTATATTAACTCCTGTTAAAATAATCTCTCCCACTGCTTGGTCTTGTAAAAACTCAACTTGTTTAAGTACATCTGTTTCACTTCTACTAACCCCCCTACCTCTAGCTTGAGGGATTTTACAATATGAACAACTCCGATCACATCCATCTTGAATTTTAAGATAAGCTCTTGTATGTCCTTTAGGAAGAGTATCAGAGTAAGAAAATCTATCTAAATTTTTAGGAATCTCCACTGGAAATCCTAAATCTTGTAAGATAAGATATGGTAAAAAAGATTTTTCTTGATTTCCTATTACACCTGTAACACCCGGAATTTTTTCAATAATTTCTTTATCAGTTTGTGCATAACAACCTGTAACCCAGACTTGAGATCCCGGATTGTTTTTGATAGCATTGCGTATAACGTTTCGATTTTTAGAATCTGCTTTATTTGTAACCGTACAAGTATTTACTACAATAACATTAGGATTTTGGGACAAGTCAACAATTTTTAGACCAAATTTTTCTAATTGTCCTTTTAATCCGTCTGTTTCAAATATATTTAACCTACATCCTAAAGTTTCAAAGCCAACTGTTTTAGTAAGTTCTTCCATTATTTTTTTAGTTTTGCCCGAATTCTCTGTAAGTTTGATTCAAAAATAGGACTTTGCTTTATAGATAAAGCTTTTTCTAATTCTTTTTCTGCATTCAATAGGTTTTGTATAGCTTTATTTTTATCTTTTTTTACCTCTGTTTCATAAATTTGCTCTAAAATTAAAGCTAAATTATTTAAAAAATATGGATTTTTTTCATCTAGAGAAATAGCCCACCTCATAGAAAGTTCTGCTTTTTCGAATTCTCCCATTAAAAGGTAAATTTGAGCTTCTAAATTTAGAGGTGCAGGATCTTCCGAAGATTCGATTTTAAGCTCCTCTACAATTCCCAATGCTGTCATCACCTTTCCATATCTAGTTAAAAGGTAGGCTTTTTGAAGCCGTAAGGTAGGGTTTTTAGGAAACTTTTCTAGTGCTTTTTCACAAACTTCCATAGCTCCTTTAAATCTTCCTGAGGAAATATAAGCCTTTACTAGCTCAATATAAACTTGTGGAGAGTTTGGCTTTTTTTTCAAAGCAATGTATAAAGTATCTATCGCTTGTTCTATTTCTCCTTTTGCCCAGAGATTGTAAGAAATAAGTAAAAAAACACTTGGATCAGCATCTGGCTCATTTGCTAAAGAATTTAAAATCTCTAGAGACTTGTCATAAGACTTTTTAGAATAAAGTTCTTTAGCTTTTTGTATATCTACTTGAGCAAAGAGACTAACGATTAGTAAAAAAAATAATGAAAAAAATTTTAACATATTTTTCGTTTTAAACTAGTTTGATTGAAGGGAAGTTTTAGGCAATCTTTTTTTAAGTCTTCTTTGCACTTAAGGAATTATTCTGTAAATCTATCATTTTAGAACGGTAAGGTTCTATAGGATCAATATAGATATTTACAGTATCGACAAAAGATAAAAGATAAGACTCAATATGTTCTTCGGAAATAATTTGTTTATCACCAACTTCTAGTATAGGTATCATTTTAGAATTATAGAACAACCTATACTCACCTGTGCCTAAAAAATCAAATAAATTTGCATAACCTTTCCCTTTATATACTCCCCCGCCAAAGTAGTACTTATAAGTAACTTCTACTTCATTTAGGAATACATCAGGAGAGATTATACACAAATCAATTCGTTCAATTAAACCAACGTGCTGAATTTTTCTAGTACTAAACCAAAACTGCCTGAAAAAGAAATAAAAAGCTATAACTATAAAACCTGCTACTATACTCATATATTTAAACTTGCTACTTCTTTTTTGCCTTCTGAATTACTTTCCTCTATACCATAATCTTCCCAAGGACGTTCTTCAAAAATAAGCTTTTTCTCGGGGGCATCTACTTGAATAATTGTTGGATTTATGTAGTTTCCAGAGAGAAGCTGAATTGCCATATAATCTTCTAATTCTTTTTGGAAAATCCTTCGCAGAGGACGTGCTCCATAATTTTTATCGTAACCTATTTCGGCTATGTAATTTTTAGCAGATGGAGTCATCACTACTTGAATTTTCTTTTCTTTTAATCTCTTATTGAAATCTTTTAACATAATATCGATGATTTGTATAATCTCTGCTTGAGTAAGAGGTTCAAAGTAAATAATTTCATCTACACGATTTAAAAACTCAGGATTAAAATATTTTTTTAACTCATCTTTTGTTTTTTCTGCTTTAGATTTCTCATGCTCTCCTTCTGTCATTTCAAAACCGAGTCTTCCGGAACTTTGAATTTCTTTAGCACCTATATTTGAAGTCATGATGATTATACAATCTCTAAAGTTTACTTTTCTACCCTTAGAATCTGTCAGATTTCCCTCTTCCATAATTTGAAGAAGAATATTAAAGATATCAGGATGAGCTTTTTCAATTTCATCTAGAAGAACTATAGAATAAGGTTTCCTTCTCACAAACTCAGTAAGTTGTCCGCCATCATCGTATCCTACATACCCAGGAGGAGCTCCAATTAGTCTACTGACAGCATGAGGTTCCATGTATTCAGACATGTCTATTCTTAAAAGATGATCTTCTTTTCCAAATAAAAAGGCTGCTAACGCTTTAGCTAATTCTGTCTTTCCTACACCTGTAGGTCCCATAAATATAAAAGATCCCGTAGGACGTTTTTCATTTTTAAATCCCGTCCTAGCACGGCGAACGGCTCTTGCAATGTTCTCTATAGCCTTATGTTGACCCACAACTCTTTCGTGTAAGATTTTCTCTAGATTGAGAAGCTTTTCGTTTTCTTTTTCCTCCATTTTCTCAAGAGGTATTCCTGTCCATTGAGACACTACTGATGCAATTTGGTTTTCATCTATAGTAACTGCTTGGGTTTCTAATCTTTCCTGCCAAGTTCTAATAGCATCTTCTAAAGCTATTTTTTTTCGATTTACTTCATCTCGAACACTAGCTGCTTTTTCATATTCTTGAGAACGAACTAACTCTTCTTTTTTTATAGATAAAACTTTTATTTCTTCTTCTAAAGCTTTGATACTTTCAGGACGTCCGCAGTTAGCTAGCCTTGCCTTAGAACCTGCTTCATCTATGATGTCAATAGCCTTATCTGGTAAAAAACGATCGTTGATATATCTATGAGAAAGATAAACTGCTTTTTCGAGAGCTTCTTTTGTATATCTTACCTTATGATGAGCTTCATAAGATTTTTTAAGACCTTCTAAGATCTTGATAGTATCTTCTACAGAAGGCTCGGCTACTTTCACAGTTTGAAATCGTCTTTCTAGAGCAGAGTCTTTTTCTATATATTTGCGGTATTCGGTGTTTGTAGTGGCTCCTATGCATTGAAGTTCTCCTCTAGCTAAGGCGGGCTTTAAAATATTAGCTGCATCTACTGCACCTTCTGCTGCACCTGCTCCAATTAAAGTATGAAGTTCATCAATAAATATAATGATATTAGAAGAATTTGTAATTTCTTTCATGATTTTTTTAAGACGCTCTTCAAATTCTCCTCTATACTTAGTCCCTGCAATTAAACCTGCTAAATCTAAAGCTAAGACTCTCTTGTCAAAAAGTAAATCAGGAACTGTTTTTTCAACAATAGCAATAGCTAAACCTTCCACTATAGCAGTTTTACCTACCCCCGACTCGCCAATTAAGACAGGATTATTTTTTGTTTTTCGAGATAAAATTTGGATAACTCGCTCAATTTCTTTTTCTCTACCAATTACCGGGTCCAATTTTTTGTCTCTAGCTAGTTGAGTTAAATCTCTTGCAAATTCATCTAATATAGGAGTTTTAGTTTTGTCTGGGCGAGTTTGCTGACTAGCTTGATGAGTAGAAGTAGTAGTAGCCCCCACTGGAGAGACTCCTAAAAGCCGTAAAATTTCACTTTTTATGACGTTATAGTTTACACTATAAGTAGATAAAACAGAAGAGACAATGTTGTTATCTCTAAGTAAAGCTAAAAGAATATGTTCTGTGCCTACATAATTATGTTTCATTCGTTTAGCTTCTTCCCTAGAGCCGTCTACTATTTTTTGATAACGATCTTGGCTTGTAGGAAGGTCTAATATAAGGCTATCTTCTTTCGACTTTCGCTCTATGTCTTTTCTTAGTTCGTTTAAATTTATGTTCAGGTTAGTAAGAATTTTAACAGCTACCGAATCTTCTTCTTTAAGTAAACCAAGAAAAATATGTTCTGGACCTACATAGTCGTGTCCAAGTCTTTTTGCCTCATCTTGAGCCATTTCATTGATAACTCTTTTGGCGCGTTTAGTAAATTCAGCCATCGTTCTTTTCCTGTGTTTTTTCTTATTAGACTCTAGTTTTTTCTTATCTTACCATATATTTTTTTGTGAATAAATTCCAAGTAATTTTTTTTGCTTTTTAATCTTCTTTTTTTAAATTTTCTTCTCTCGAAATCGAGTTTTGACACAGGAAAATTCTATATAGTTTTAGTAAAAAAGACGGATAATAAATTTCTACAATCTTAAAAATCATTCTTTAGAAATAAAAAATTTACTTTAGAATTTACATAGAAATTCTGTTTGCTTTTTTAATAAAAATCCCAAAATAATAAAATTTTAGAGGTTATTTAGCTATGACAAAAAAATTTATTTCTCTTCTTATTTATCTTTTTTTAGGTTGCTCCACTTTTTACACAGAAATCCCACCCGGCTTTAAAGCTACTCTCTGGGATAGTCAAAGTGGGGAGGTTACTATATTAGACTCGGGTAGATATAGTTTATTGTTTTCACCTACAAAAAGACTAGAACTATATGATGTAAGATGGCAAGTTTATAAAGAAGACCACGTAGAAGTAATTACCCAAGATGATTTACATATTGATGTAGTTGCTTCTATAATTATTAGACCTTTCCCTGATAAAATTAAAGAATTAAACTCTGAAATTGGAAAAAATTACTACAACACTATTGTAAAGTCTGAATTTAGGACAGCTATTAGGAATGTACTTTCATCTTATCCCTATGTTCAAATAGCTAAAAAATCTCCCGATATAGAAAAAGACATTATAGATGTTGTTTCCTCTAAAGTTAAAACAAAGTATATTGAAGTATATGACGTTAATTTTGATGATATAAACTTAAGTAAAGAAATTGTTGCTAAGATCGAAGAAAAGCTAAAGCGTCAACAAGAAGCAGAAGCTATGAAATTTATAAAAAAAAAAGTTGAAGAAGAAGCAGAAATTGCAAAAATTCAAGCTACTAAAGAAGCAGAGGCTGAATTTATAAAAGCCCAAAATGAAGAAAAAATTTCTAAACTAAAAGCTACACGGGAAGCAGAAAATGAAATTATTAAAGCAAAGGCTAAAGCTAAATCACAAGAACTATTGAATTCTACACTTACACCTTTACACTTAAAATATAAAGCTCTAGAAAGCCATTATAAAGCCTTTGAAAGTCCCAATACAAAGCTTGTAATTGTCCCTATTGGGAAAAATGGATTACCAATTTATATAAATCCTACAGATATTTTATTAAAGGAAGATATTAATAAAAAGGAATAAATATAGAGAGAAAGGGTTTGTTAGTAGTAATGAACTTTTATTAAAAATTTTTTTAATTTTACAAATTAATAGTTCTTTCAATCAGATTATGATTTATAAGTAGAGAAATATTATAATTTAATAAAAGTAAGATAGCAATAACAAAAAGAGTTACCCCTATAGTTGTAAGAACTATTAAAAATAAATTTCTTAAAAATCTATAAATTAAAAAAGAATAACTTATAGATAAGTTTTGGAGAAAAGTTTTTTCTTGCTCTTTTCCTATGTGATAATAATTTCTAATATAAAAAAAACTCAATAAAACTAAAGAAATACCTATTAAATAGCCAAACTCTGTAATGTAATGTTTCTGAAGAGAAAACAAAGGTATATAAACTAGATTCCCTAACAACATTCCTATAAATATAATTATAAAAAAATGAATGACGATTTTATTTCTAGATATAAGCAAAATAGGAGTCAAAAAAAAATTTACTATTTTTCTAACTAGACTGCTCTTTTGTTTTTGAAACTCTTTTTTTTCAAATGGAAGTATAACTTTTCCAATATTACTTTCTTCCTCATTAAAAGAAGCTATATATAAATTTGCATAAGAAATATTTTCTTCTAGATAAGAACCAACAACAAAAATAGCATAAATAGATAAACAAAAAACTCCAAAGTGAACTAAAAAACTTAATAATCCTGGAACTAAAATAAATCTCATGTGAAGGATAGAACGAAGTAAATAAATAAAAGAAATAATTAAAATAAAAACATATAAAGTCCTTGAAGTTAAAAGAGAAAACCAAGCTCTGTGGTAAACAGAAAAAAAAGAAGACAAAGCTAAGGCAATGACAAACAAATGTAAAACTAAAGAAATTTTTTTAGAAATTAAAAATCTTTCCAATCTCTCAGTTGTTTTTTCAAGCTCTCCTTCTTGAGGTAATTCGATATCTTTTAATTCAGTTAAGGCAATACTCATTTTATAAATAGTTTGAATTAAGCCATTTCCTATTTTTATTTGATAATCACTTACCTCACTTAGAGGTAGATCTTCTTCATTGTTAAAAACAGGAGTAGCCTCATAATGAAAATAAATATCTACAAACAAAGCATCTAAAGAATAAAGTATGGCAATAAAAGGCAAAGTATATAATATAAATTTTTTCATAAATTCCTATAACACAAAAAATGTTACAATAATCCATAGCACAGTAAGAATAGCAATAGCAATAACTGCTGGAACAAACCAACTTTTTTCATTACTTTCTAAGGAATCATAAATCACTTGTTCTTCTTGTAATTGGCTTGGTGTTTCATACATTTTTACTCTTATATTCATTTCATCTTCTATACATCTTCCATATACATTTTCATCTATTTTTACTATAATTTCTACTGCACGTTCATGTCTTATAAAGTCAATAATTGTTGCAGGACATGGATGAATTACACCTGCTTCGTCTTTTAATTTCATAGTTTCAATGAGGGTCTTAGTTTCATCGCTATCAGGAAGAATTTTAATCATTACTAAATCTTCTTTTCTAAGTTCACTTACTGAAGTTCCGGTAACAGGAGAAAGTATAAATTGAAAATTTACTAATTTTGCATCTTTTGGTACAGAAGCTGGAATAGGGATAACTTCTTCTTGTTTAGTTTGTTCTTCTTGCTTATTTGAGTTACTAACAGCTTCTAATTCAGATTTTGTGACTTTGGATAAGTATAAAATAGAATCTTGTTCACCTTTTCCCATTACCCTATGAACGCTTTGCATTAAAAGTGACTTTAATTTTTCTTCTTCAAAATGTTCTAAATAATGAAAAAATTCTATCATATAACTTTCCATACCAAAAGACTCCTTTAAATAGCTGGAAAGACCTTGAGTTGCACTCTGTAAAACTGCTCCAGATAAGGTAATTTTTTGAATCTTATTTCTACACTCTCTATAAGAGTCAGAAGGTCCAATTGCTACAGTTTCAGGATTTTGAGAGACAACTAAATCCATTCTATCTACTCCTGATTTATTTTCAGGAACCACAATACAAAGCAAAACATAAGTTCGACTAGATGGTTCTTTTGCTGTCATTTTTATAAAATAGAAACTTTCCTCTGCCATGATAAAACCTCTTTATATTTTCCATCGTAAATTACATGTAAGTATTTTTCATTTTTGTTATTTTGCAAGAAATTTAACTTAAAACTAAATTGATGTATCTAACCATTTTTTTACTGCCACTTGCTTTTTAATATTTTCTAAAAGATCTATTGTAATATCTTGATTTAATTTATTGAGTTTCTCATCTTTAGCAGACGCACTCACTTCATCTAAAATAAAATCAATAATTTTACCTATTGCTACCTTTCCAGCAGGAGATTGAATAAAACTTCCAGATGACTTGGATAAAACTTGAAAAATTCCCAATATTAAGTCTTTAGAAATTTTTTCTTTCATATCTGTCGACAAAAACTTAAAAGAAGAATCATTACTAGAAAACACATTAGAAATAGATTCACTGAGCAACTCTCCGACTCTATTTAAAGGACCTGCTTCACTTAACTTTTCTATAATAACTTCTTTGATTTGTTCCCTGTTTTTGTTTAAGGCATTTGTAACAACATCCATAGAAGAGCCAGATCTAATTTCAGATTGGGCATCTGTTAAAATTTGAATTGTCACCATATCAGAGAGTTCTTCTTTAATTATATTTGAATAATACCTTAAAGTTCTAGTAATAATATCGTTTCCAAAAGTTGTATAATTTCTAGACTGAAGCATTAAAAACATACTATAAAGACGAAGTAACCTCACAATCCGAACTTCAGCTATAGGAATTAAAGCTACAGCATCATACCAATGATAGATAGGATAAAAAAACCAAGCAATAAATGTTTTCCTTTTTATAGCAATAACCCAACTTATAAAGAACTCAAAAAGAAAAAGAATATAAAAAGGAGCATCTAATTCCCAAAAGCGACTTACAGGTTTCCCACTCATATCTAAATTTCTATAGTAATTTAAGTCAAAAAGAGGAAAAAATTTATTATTAAAAAAATTTATCTTTTCTTTTAATGTGCGACTTTCATCTCTCCAAAACCAAGCAAAGGCTACTGCTGTAGAAGGAACTTTTCTTCTTGTATAATTTTTTGACTCAAGCAATTTATAGTATTTTTGATCGATAGAAGGAGTTATGTTTTTGTTGTATTCGGTCTTTATTATATTTTGAATTTGTTTATATAGATGTATTTGACCAGATCCTACAAAAGGATTTTCTTCAATAATCATAACCATTTGAAAGTCCATTTTTTCAAAAATAGAAGAAATTTCTTCTTGCATTCCTTCGGGAGATTGTACTTTTAATAATTTTTCTATTTGCTTTAACTTACTTAATAACTGAGTATATTCATCAAAACTAACTTCTGCTTCAATTTTTTTTAAAGTATTTTTATAAATTAAAACAAGAGAATTGATTTTTTGTGTTAAGTTTTCTATTTGTTTATTTGCCTCAACATCTATCAGTAATTTATTTATTTCAGGTTTATTTTGTTGATTATTTAAACTTTTAAAAACCTCTTCTAATTCATTTAATTTTTGCATTAGTTCATCTTGAAGTTTACCTTCTTCTTTTAACTTAACTAACTCTTCTAATTCTGCAACATATTTTAAATAATCATGAGTCATTCTATGTTTTTCAATACCTAAAATAGGATCATAAAGTTCTAATAGTTTTGGAAATCTTTCATAATACGTTGGGCGAAATCTCAGGTAAGTAAAATCAAACAAAATTAAAGTTAAATTCATTATGGTAACTATTACCATAAACATATCCCAAATAAACCTTAAAATACCCGGTCTTTCTCGTATAATTGTAGACTCTTCCATCGTTATCTTCTCCTTGAAACTATATAAGTTTTATTCCTTCATTATATGTAAAAATTGTAAAAGTATGTATAGATTCTTTTTTATTGATAAGATCTAAAATCACTGTCTTTGCTTTTAAACTAACTCCAAAATATAAATTTTTTTCTGTCTGTTGGATCCAATTTTGATAATCCGACTGCTTAGAAGCATATTCTGAACCAAGAAAATCTGCTGTATATAAAATTTTATCTAAAGTTGATAAATTTTTTCCACCTAAAGTATGATTTCTAACTGCCGATAAGAGTTCTTCATCTTTTAGTTGAAACTGCTCCCTTAGATAAATAGCACCTGAAAAAGCATGATAGGCATTTTCAGGCAAGTCAGAGTAATTAAAATTTTCTTTTTGAAATAAATTTATGTGAAATTCTTTTTTCTTTTGCTTAGTTATATCGTGAACAATTCCAGCAAGATACGCTTTTCTTGGGTAAGGATAAGTATGTGCAAGAGCAAAACGCTCTGCTAAAGCAGCAACTCGAAGACAATGCTCCATTCTTGAAATAGTTACTTCTTTCTCTATTTCTTTTTTAAAGAATGTAATTAACGACTCAATATCCATATAATTTTTTTTCTTTTACGAATTCTAAGACTTTTGGGGTAAGTACTTCTTTTATATCAACAATTTTTTCTCTAACAGAGGTAGAGCTAATTTCTAAAGGAGTTTCTATTTCTAAAAAAATAATTTTTTCACTCCAGACAATTAATTCTTTTGGGATTTCTAGAGAGAACCCTTTTCTTGGAACTACAAGAAGTTTTACAACCTGTAAAATCAAGTCATAATCTTTCCAAAGAGGAAATTTTTCTAAATTATCACTACCAATCATCAGACCAATTTCTTCTTTTGGAAACATTTCTTTAAAATGTAAAATAGTATCGATTGTATAACTTTTGCCAGATTTTTCTAACTCATAACTTGAAAGAAAAGTTTTCTCAAATCCAGCTTCTTTTATTAAAATTTCTGTCATTTTTTCTATATCTGATTTTGAGGAAAATTTATTTGTTTTGAGAGGAGAAAGAGAATTTGGGACAACATACAAACGATTAGCTTTTGGAAAATTTTTCCAAAATAACTGAATACACAACAAATGTGCTTTATGAGGTGGATCAAAACTTCCACCAAAGATCCCTATCATACTCTCACTTGTCCATTTCCTATTAAGATAGTAGTAGTTGTTGTTAAATGCATAAGTCCCATAGGACCCCTTACATGTAATTTTCCTGTAGATATTCCTACTTCTGCACCCAAGCCAAATTCTCCTCCATCATGAAAACGAGTAGAACAATTTACAAATAGAGCAGCAGAATCTAAGTTTGTCAAAAATTTTTGAATATTAGATTGATTTTCTGATAAAATTGCTTCTGTATGTCCAGATGAGTACTTACTTATTTCTTCTATAGCTTGATCTATATTTTCTACAATTTTTACTGAAAGTCTATTATCTAAAAATTCAGTGAAATAATCTTCTTCAGTAGCTAACTTACAATCAGGTAAAAATTCTTTTGCTTGTTCATCTACTAAAAACTCTACTCCTCTGTTTTTTAGTTCGGTAAGTAATTCTTTTTTTTGTAAAAAATTTTTTGATATAAATAAATTTTCAAGTGCATTACATACAGCAGGTCTTTGTAATTTAGAATTAGTAATTACTTCTAGGGCTAATCCATATCTAGCTGAATCATCTACATATAAGTTACAGACTCCTTTATCATGTTTTACAACTGGAATAAGTGAATTTTGGGATACAAATTGAATTAAACCTTCTCCTCCTCTTGGTACAACTAAATCTATATTTTTATATTCCTTTAAAAGAGGAACTAGGTTTGCTCTATCTGTGTTTTCTACAAAGACAAGTGCATCTTTTTGTATATTATTTTTTTCCAAAACTCTTTTAAAAATATTACATAAAACTAAATTAGAGTAAATTGCCTCGCTTCCACCTCGTAAAATAGCTACATTTCCAGACTTAAATGTAAGAGCAGCTACATCAATCGTTACATTTGGACGAGATTCATAAATTACAAGTATAACTCCAAGTGGAACTTGTTTTGTAATAAGTTCTAATCCATTAGCTAACTTTAAACCTCTAACTACTTGCCCTACTGGATCTGGAAGAGAAGCTATATCCCTGACTGCTTGTGCTAAAGTTTGGATTCTTTTTTCATTTAATAAAAGCCTATCCATGAGACTAGAACTTAAGCCTTTTTGTTTTCCTAAGTCTAAATCTTTTTGATTTTCAGTCAGGATTTCTTCTTTGGATTTTTCTAATTCATTTGCAACTTCAAGTAAAACTTTATTTTTTATATTAGTTGTAAGAGATCTAACAAAAGGACTAGCTTTTTTAGCACGATTAGAAAGTTCAAGAGCATATTTTTCTTGTTCATTCATAAATTTCTCCAAAAAATTATTTCATCAATTTAACTAATTCTAGTAATTTTTCTCTTACTTTTTCATCTTCTTCTTTTTCTATAATTTTTATCAACTTTTCTTTTCCTTCTAGAGTTTGTTTTTTGGGATACAATTTTAAATTTCTATTTTTTTTTACAAATCCATCCTTAAAAGATAATTTTTCTATGTATTTTCCACCTAAAACTTGTTCTATATTTTTTAAGATTAAAGACTTATTTGCGTTTAACTCTAAACTATAAGTACTGTGATTTACTAAAATTATAAGTGTTTTATCTCTATAAAAAAGAGGCTCTGTATCCCAAAAATATCCTTCCCCTACAATATTTTGCCACTCATTCTTTAATTTGTATAAAAAAAAATTTAACTGAATTTCTTCTTCATTTTTTTTAAAACTAGCAATCATAGGAAGAAAATCATCTAAGTTAGGCTTATAAAACTTCTTCATAAATAAATTTCCTTAACTAAAGATCCTTCAACTTTAAAAACTTGGATATTCTCTTTTATTGAAGAAATAAATTCTTTAATTCCCTCTAAATCTGTTGTAGTAAAAAAAACCTGTCCACTATTTTTTAATAAACTTACAAAAAACTCTCTTCTTTTAGCATCTAATTCCCTTATAACGTCATCAATTAAAAGAATTGGGTACACCCCAGAAACTTCCCTTATGTAATTATATGTAGAAATTTTCATAGCTATAACTGTACTTCTTTTTTGACCTTGAGAACCAAAAGAAGTGAGATCTAAGTTTTCTTTTCCAATAAAAAGTTCATCTCTATGTATACCTACTGAAGTAAAGCCCATTTTTAGATCAAAATCCCTTTTTTCATTTAGCTTTTGTAAATAATTATTTTCTTTAATATTTGGTCTATATTTTATTTCAAATGAATCTTTTTGCATGCTTAGGTTGGTTAAATTTTCTTGAAAATAATTTGTAAGCTTTAAAACTGCTTTTTCTCTTTCTTCTTTTATAAAACTTCCTCTCTCGGAAAGCATTTTATCCCAAGCAAATAATTCATTATAACTGACATTTTTTTCTTTTAAAGCTTTGTTTCTCTGTTTTAGAATTTTAGTATATTCTAATAAAGACTCCATGTAATTTTTATTTATGGAACATAAAAAAGTATCAATAAATTTTCTTCTCTCAACTGGTCCTCCTTCTATTATTTTTAAATCTGTTGGTGTAAGGGCTACTGTTTTTAATTCTCCTATTAGATCAGCTTTTCTGTTTAGTTCATTTCCATTTAGTTTAATTTTTTTTTTCTTTTCTTTCGAGTAACCAATTTCAATAATTTTAGGAACATCTTTTAAAATTTCAGAACGGATATAGTAATAATCACTATTCCAATTAATCATTTCTTCATCTAAGTTATCCCTAAAACTTTTTAGAGTAGAAAAAAGATAGATTCCTTCTATAATATTTGTTTTTCCTTCTCCGTTATTTCCTATAAAAAAAATTAATGGCTTTTTAAATTCTAAAAAAAGTTCTTTATAATTTCTAAAATTAGAATAATTTATTGATAGAATTTTCATTACAACTTCATAGGCATCATAACAGAAATAAACTTTTCATCAGAAGGATCTTTAAAAATTACAGGTGCATTAGGACTACTAAACCTCATATCAAAATCAGTATCATCTATAGATTTTAGTAAGTCTGTCAAATATTCACCTTTTAAAGCAATTAGTAAATCTTCTCCCTCATATTCTACTGGAATATTAATACTAACTTCAGTTGTACCAGGGGTAGAAGAATTAATATTTAGATTACCTTTACTAAAACCAAAACGAATTTGTTTATTTGGTTCTTGAGCTGCAATTAAAGCTTGTTTTAAAACTACATTGAAGTTTTCTTTATTTAGACGGACCACATACTTTGTTTCTTTTGGAATGACAGCCTCATAATCGGGATAATTCCCATCAATTAATTTACAAAGTAATTCAGATCCATTAACTTCTAAATAAATTTGATTATCTAATAAGCTCATCTTTCCTGAATCATGTGTTTCAATTAGTTTCAAAATCTCACG